>Ga0272443_10003904_pt1 | contig 16962 bp, 11 predicted proteins | sample SSMAcet12_FD_193581 | JGI IMG/M metagenome (GOLD analysis project Ga0272443, IMG submission 193581) | Marine sediment archaeal communities from Little Sippewissett salt marsh, Falmouth, MA, United States - SSM-Acet-12 | ecosystem: Environmental > Aquatic > Marine > Wetlands > Sediment ... | reverse complement strand
CAATGAAAATCCACTGCCAATCGCTGACACCGAGCTCCGACGCCGTGCGCTGGAAGAAGTCGACGCACTTGGCGATCTCGGGCATCGAGTTGAGCCAGTTGTGCTCGTATTCGATGGAGAAGCTGCCCTCAAACCCTTTGCTGGCCAGCATTTGCAGAACTTCGCGGGCCTTGCTGACACCCGTGCCCCAGGGGACATCGTGGGCGTTGCGAACGCCGAACTCATTGAGGTCTTTGAAGTGCAGGCTCTTGATTCGCCCTACCGATGCCAGGGCGCGAACGGCCTCGACCGGGTCGATGCCCGAACGGGTCCAGTGCCCCGTGTCGGCGCAGGCGCCGATCCAGTGGCTGCGGCCTTCGCTGAGGCGCAGCACAGTCTTGTAGTCCCAGTAAGGCGAAGGCTTGGGGTGGTTGTGCAAAGCCACGCCAATTTTGTACTCCTGGCAGAGCCGGTCGATCAGATCGAACGCATCTTCCGGCGGCTCCGAGACGATCGTCTCGATGCCCATGGCCCGGGCGAAGTTGAACACCTTGCGGCATTCCTCTTCGTTATTGGGCAGACCGACCACACCGTAGTTGACCAGCGTGACACCCTTGGCCTTGAGCATCTGCTTGACTTCCAACTGCAACTGCGGCGACATGTTGTGGTCGAACGTGGCGTCGCCATGGTCGGCGCTGAGCTTCTGGCCCGGGTAGGCTTCGATATAGTCCATCCCCAGAGCCTTGTTCTTCTCCACGGCTTCGTAGAACGTGAACCGGTTGAAGCTGTACGCCTGCATCCCCAAACGCCACTTCTCACCCGCCTGGGAATTCGCCAGGCCGGCGACGCAAATAATGAACCCCGCGGCCAGCAGGGTCATTGTCCTCTTCGTTCCTTTGCTCATGTGACCTTCTCCTGAACTGAAAAATGCTGCACGATACTTCCCGGCTCGTCCGCCGATCCTAAAGCGTCCACCCTTCGCGGTATTGCCGGCTCAGATGCTGATTGATTTCGGGCATATTCGTGACCTTCATGGCCTTGCTGTCCCACTCGATCTTCCGGCCGGCCTTGGCCGCGATGTTGCCCAGCAGGATGGCTTCGGTCAGCGGCCCGGCATAGTCAAAGTTCGACAGGGGCTTGCGCTCGCCCTTACAGGCGCGAACCCACTCGCGATAGTGACCGCTGGCGCCTTCCTTCTCGCGCGGGATAAACGGCTCCGGCGGCTTGAAACCGCGCATCTTCTCGTAGGGAATCAACTGCGGATTGCCACCGTGCGGCAGCATGAGCGTGCCTTTGTCGCCGTAGTAGAGGCCGCCCTGGTCGGGCATTTTGCGGCCTTCTTCCAGTTCCGGCGGTCGCGGCGGACGGTTCTCGCCGTCGAACCAGCGCACCGTCACGGCCGAACGGTCGCCACGGGCGGGGAATTCCCAGGTGATGACGGTCTTCGTCGGGTAGGTCTCGTCGCTGAACGGGCCCGGATCGGCTACGATGCTCGTCGGCGCATCAAGATTCAGGGCCCACCAGGCCGGATCGATGATGTGGCAACCCATGTCGCCCAGGGTTCCGGTGCCGAAGTCCCACCAGCGCCGCCACTGCCCGGGCAGATAGGTCGGGTGATAGGGCCGGTACGGCGCCGGTCCGAGCCAGAGGTCCCAATCCAGCGTCTCGGGCACCGGTGGCGTATCGGTCGGGCGGGTGCCGCCGCCCCAGTTCTTGCCGCTCCAAAGGTCCACCTTGGTCACGTTGCCGATCACGCCCGACTGGACGATCTCGACCATCGTCTTCATTTCGGCCGTGGCGTGCAGTTGCGTGCCCATCTGCGTCATGACGCCGTGCTCGCGGGCGGCCATCGTCAGACGGCGCACCTCGTAGACATCGTGACACAGGGGCTTCTGGCAATATACGTGCTTGTCGCGCTGGATGGCCGCCATCGAGGCAACCGCGTGAATATTGTCGGGCGTCGAGACGCTCACCGCGTCGATGTTCTTGTCTTCCTTATCGAGCATGACACGGAAGTCGCGATACTTCTTCGCGTTCGGGTGTTTGTCGAACGTACCGGCCGCGTGCTTCCAGTCGACATCGCACAGCGCCACGATATTCTCCTGGCTGAACTGGCCGACGTCGCTGCCACCCATACCCCCGATACCGATACAGGCAATATTGAGTTTTTCACTCGGCGGTGTGAAACGCGGCCCGCCCAGGACGTGCCGGGGGACAATCGTAAATGCGGCCGCCGCGGCGGCACTGCCCAGGAACTGCCGTCTGGTAATTCGCATGTCCTTCACCATAGACCTTTCTGATCCAATCGTTGATCACCTGTCCGTGATTTACAGGGTCCAGCCTTCACGAAAGACCGGACGAATGTACTTGTCCGCTTCGTCACAATTCGTGACCTTCATATTCACCGGGTCCCACTCCAGCATCGTGTCCTTCAGTCGCATGGCCAGGACGCCCAGCAGAACCATCTCGGTGAGCGGGCCGCCGTATTCGAAACTCGAACTGGCGGGCTTGCCGTCCTTGCAGGCGCGGATCCAGTCGCGCTCGTGGCCCCCGGAACCGTCCTTGACGCGTGGCAATGACTGGGCGGGCCGGTTGTACGCCTTCATCTGCGTCTCGGGAATAATGCGCACGCCCCCGGCGCCGTGCGAACCGTGCATGATCGTGCCCTTGTCGCCCACCAACAGGGCGCCGTTACCCGGGAGCTTTCGACCCGGTTCCAGCGCCTTGGGCCGCGGCGGCAGCAGCCGACCGTCGAACCAGGTCAGCTTCACCGGGGGCATATCGCCCCGCGCCGGGAATTCGTAGCGTACGACTGACGCCCTCGGATAGGTCTCGGCAGCCACCTCAGGGATGTAGTGCGTGGTGACCGCTTCGACCCGTTCGGGATGGCCCAGGTTGAGCACCCAGAAAGCCGGGTCGAGGATGTGGCAACCCATGTCGCCCAGGGCGCCGGTGCCGAAATCCCAGAAGCCGCGCCAGCTCATCGGGTGATAAATCGGATGGTACGGCCGATACGCGGCCGGGCCCAGCCAGCGGTCCCAGTCGAGCGACTGCGGTACGGCAGGTGTCTCTTTCGGGCGCGCCATGATGGGAAAGTCCGACCACGGATCGCCTCCCACCGGGCGGTCGCTCCAAGCGTACACCTCACGCACCGGGCCGATGGCCCCGTCCTGAATCCACTCGTACAACATGCGAATGGCGTCGGAGGAGTGGCCCTGATTGCCCATCTGGGATTGGACCTTGTGCTTCCGCGCTGCCTCGGTGAGCATGCGGACTTCGAAAATCGAATGGGCCAGGGGTTTCTGGAGGTAGACGTGCTTGCCCCGCCGGATGCACTCCATGCCGATGGTGGCATGGGTGTGATCGGGCGTCGCAATAATCACCGCGTCGATGTTCTTGCCTTCTTTGTCGAGCATGTCGCGGTAGTCGAGATACGTCTTCGCCTGGGGGAATTTCTTGAACGTCTTGCCCCCGTACTCGCTGTCCACGTCGCACAGGGCGACGATGTTCTCGGCGGTGCAGGCGTTCAGATTGGCCGCGCCCATGCCACCGACCCCGATGGCGGCGATGTTGAGCCGCTCGTTGGCGCCGAACGCCCGACCGGGCACAAACGTCAGACCGGCCATGGCGCCGGCGGCGCCGCGCACAAACGCCCGACGCGTGAGCGTGTTCTTTGAGTCCGTCATCGTGTCCGTCTCCCGCATCATAGCGTCCAGCCCTCGCGGTATTCCTTGGTCAGGTACTGATTCGCCTCGGGCAGATTCGTGAACTTGAACTGCTCGGCGTCAAAGTACAGCTTGGTACTGAGCATCTTGTTCTTCAGGGCCGGACGCAGGGCGATGTTGCCCATCAGAACCACCTGAGCCAGCAGGCCGGCGTGGTCGGGGAAATTCGAACCGGCGGGTTTGCCGCCCTTGAAGGCGATCACCCACTCGTTGTAGTGGCCCGGCGAACGCTCCACCTTCTGCGGGGGCTTGCCATATTCCCTCTGCCGGGGCTCCGGGATGAGTCGGTAGTCGATGATCTTGCCCTTGTCGCCGATGTAGAGCTTGCCATTCGTGTCCCACATGCGACCATCTTCCAGTTCCGCCGGTCGGGGCGGTTTCATGCCGCCGTCATACCAGTGCAGGGTGACCGGGGCCAAATCGCCGCGGGCGGGGAACTCGTACGTGACGCGCGACGCCACGGGATAGGTCTCGTCATTGACCAGTGTACAGCAGGCTTCGACACTGGTCGGGTAGCCAAGCTTCAATGCGCGGAACACCGCGTCCATACTATGACAACCGATATCCCCCAGCGCGCCGGTACCGAAGTCCCACCAACCGCGCCAGACGAACGGATTGTAGGTCCTTTTGCCTACGTACGGACGCATCGGCGCCGGGCCGATCCAGAGGTCCCAGTCGAGCGTATCGGGGATAGGATCCTGCCCCTGGGGCCGATCCACGCCTTGCGGCCAGTACCACTTGTTGATCCCGTTGAGCGGACGGTCCGTCCAGATATGGACCTCGCGCACCTGGCCGATGGCGCCGTCCCAGATCGTCTCGCACAGCAGACGCGTTTGTTCGGAGGCTTGCCCCTGGTTGCCCATTTGCGTAGCCACCCCAGCCTCTCGGGCCGCTTCAGCCAGCAGCTTGGCCTCGCGTACCGTATGCGTCAGTGGTTTCTCGCAATAGACATGCTTTCCTCGCTTGATAGCGGCCATGGAGATGATCGCGTGTAAATGGTCCGGCGTCGCAACGACGACCCCGTCGATGTTCTTATCCTCCTTGTCGAGCATCTCGCGGAAGTCTTTGTACTTCTTGGCGTTGGGGTACCGGTCGAAACACCGCGCCGCATGTCGCCAGTCCACATCGCACAGGGCGACGATGTTCTGGCTCTCCAGTTGCCGCAGGTCCGATCCGCCCTGCCCTCCTATGCCAACGCCAGCGATATTGATCTTCTCGCTCGGAGGCGTATGGCCCGCCCCCCCCAACACATGGCGCGGCACCACCGTGAACGCCCCAATCGCAGCCGCGGCACCCATGAAATCACGCCGAGATAATGTCTTGTCTTTCACTGTGCTACTCCTCATCTTGGTGATTGCGCCATTGACGGTTTCGTTACAAGGTCCATCCGTCGCGATACTCGTCACGAATATACCGGTTGGCCTCCGGGAGATTGGTGACTCGCATGTTGGGCCCATCCATGCGGAGTTTGAGCCCCTTCTCGTAAAGCTGCTTCTCCATGCGCAACGCCACGTTGCCCATCAGGACTACCTCGGTCAGCGGGCCGGCCCAGTCGAAATTCGCGCGGGCCGGTGGGCCGCCTTTGCAGGCGTTGAGCCATTCTTTGTGGTGGCCGGGCGAGCGGGGAATGCTCTTGGCCGGCCTGTCGTAGGCCTTCATCTTCGGCTCGGGGATCAGCCGGTGGCCCAGCATCTTGCCCTTCTCGCCAATGAAGAGATTGTCGTCGGGATTCCCGAATTTGCGCCCTTCCTCGAGTTCGTCCGGTCGTTCCGGCATGAGCGCGCCGTCGTACCAGCTCAACGTCAGCGGAGGCATCCCCGCGCGGGCCGGGAACTGGAAGCGCACGATCGAACTGAGCGGCGCCGTCTCATCATTGACGCCACTGGAACAGGCTTCCACCGTGGTCGGATACCCCAGCTTCAACGCGCGGAAGACCGGATCGAGCTGGTGACAGCCGATATCGCCCAGGACACCGGTGCCGAAATCCCACCAACCCCGCCAGCTAAAGGGGAGATAGCAGGGATGGTAAGGTCGCTGCTTCGCCGGCCCCAGCCAGAGATCCCAGTTCAGCGTCTTGGGCACGGGTGGCGTCTCTTTGGGTCGGCCGATACCACGCGGCGAGATGTAGCGGTTGGACCAGGCGTGCACTTCGTGTACAGGGCCGATGGCGCCGTCCCAGATGAACTCCGAGACCAAGCGGTTCTCCTCCGAAGCCTGGCCCTGGTTGCCCAGTTGCGTGGCCACGCCTGCCTCGCGGGCCGCCTCGGCGACCTGCCTGCATTCCCAAATGGAATGCGCCAGCGGCTTTTCGCAATAGACGTGTTTGCCCCGCTTGATGGCGGCCATGGAGATCACCGCGTGCGTATGGTCCGGCGTCGCGATGATCACCGCGTCGATGTCCCTCTGCTCGTCGAGCATCTTGCGGTAGTCGGTCCACTTGCGGGCCTTCGGATACGTGTCGAACACCTTGCCGGCGTAAGCCTCATCGACGTCGCACAGTGCCACGATGTTCTCGCTGTTGCACTCGTGCAGATCGCCTTGCCCGCGTCCGCCAATGCCGATACCGGCGATGTTGAGCTTTTCGCTCGGGGGGGTGTGGCCGGCGCCGCCCAACACATGACGAGGCACGATGGTCAGCGCGGCCAGGGACGCCAGGGTCCCCACCAGGTCGCGGCGTGAGATGTGGTTTGATGTGCCGATCGAATCGTTTCTTGCCGATCGTTGAGACGCCCCCTTGCCGATTCTCGTGGCTTTGTTCAAGAGAAGTCTCCTTGAAGACTGGGCCTGCGCTGGTTGTCGCGCAGGCCCTGTGCGTATTCCCTGCAAAATCACGGTCTACATGATCGTGTAGCCTGCGCGATAGAACTTCGTGATATAGTTGTCGGCCTCGGGACAGTTGGGCGAACGCATCGCCTGGGCATCCCATTCGACGCGTTTCTGGAGCCGCACCGCCAGGTTGCCGACGAGCAGCGCCTCCGTGAACGGACCGGCATACCAGAAACCGCTCTTGGCGGATTTCGGGTCGCCCGCCTTACAGGCATCGATCCACTCTTTGTGATGGCCCGGTGAACGCGGCAGCGTCTTCGGCGGTTTGCCGTAGTCCTTCATGGCCGTTTCCGGAATCAGACGCGGTACACCGGCGTGGCTGCCACCCATCAGCTTGCCCTTGTCACCGATGAAGAGAATGCCGTTGCCACCCATCCGGCGGCCTTCTTCCAGATCGGCTGGACGTTCCGGCAGGTTGCCGCCGTCGTACCAGGTCATCTTGACGGCCGGGCGACTCCCCTTGGCCGGGAACTCGAAACGAATGATGTTCGAAATCGGCAGCGTCTCATCCTTGAGTTCGCTGGTCTCAGCCTCGACCGCCGTCGGGGCGTCCAGGTCCAGCGCAAAGAAAGCCGGGTCGGCGTTGTGTACCGCCATGTCGCCCAGGGCACCGCAGCCGAAGTCCCACCACCCGCGCCAGTTGAACGGCACGTATGTGGCCTCGCCACCACGGCCATTGGGGAACTTGGCGAAGGGACGCCATTGGGCCGGGCCCAGCCACAGGTCCCAGTCCAAACCGTCCGGCACGGGGACGCTGCCCTCGGGCCGATCGATCCCTTGCGGCCACCACGGGCGTTCCTTGGTGCCCGCGCGGTCGCTCCAGACGTGCACCTCGCGGACCGTGCCAATCGCACCGTCGTGGATGAACTCCCAGTAGAGCCGCAAGCCTTCGCCGGCGTGCCCCTGATTACCCATCTGCGTAACCACACCCGTCTCGGCGGCCACTTCCGTCATGCGGCGGGCTTCGTAGACGGTGTGCGCCATAGGCTTTTCGCAGTAGACGTGCTTGCCCATCTCCATGGCCATGATCGCGGCCGGCGCGTGGATGTGGTCCGGAGCGCCGATGACCACCGCGTCGATGTTGTTGGCTTCCTTCTCCAGCATCACGCGGAAGTCGCGGTAGACCTTTGCGTCGGGGTGCTTCTTGAACGTCCCGGCCGCACGCTTCAGGTCGACGTCACACAGCGCCACGATGTTCTCGCTGCTCACGCCGTCGATGTCACTGGCACCACGACCACCGACTCCGATGCCGGCGATGTTGAGCTTGTTGTTGGCCGAACTGCCGCCGGCCTGACCCAGGACGCGTTTGGGCACGTAGGTAAACGCCGCTACCGCCGCCGCGGCACCGACGAACTCGCGCCGCGACAAACCACTCGCGTTCGCTTTCGTCTTGCTCGCATGCTTCATGGAACAGTACCTCACGATTTTGGAGAGGTGCTGCACGTCGATGGCAACGTGCAGCACCCATGGCTCAAAGCATCGGTTTCGAACCGTCTGGCATCTCTCGTGATCGCACGAGGAGGCTCGACGCTTGAACGTTCACTTAGACCTTCATCTCCAGCGGGCCCCAGCCCTCGCGCGGTTCGCGCCAGGCCAGTTCGTTGATCTTCGCATCGTTGGTGATCTCACCGGCTTCGTTGAGCTCGAGCTTCTTGCCCGCGCGGGCACAGAGGTTGCCGAGCTGGATGTTGGCCGTCATGGGACCGGCGTAGGCGAAGTTCGACTGGCTGAACTCACGCGGCTTCTCGCCCCGACAGGCCATGAAGAACTCTTTGTGATGGCCGGGCGAACGTTCGAGCAGCTTCTCCGGTTCGCCGAACTCGCGCTGCCGCTCCAGCGGGAGCAGCCGCACGCGTTCCCAGTAGTCTCCTTCCACCAGCATCTTGCCCTTGGTGCCATAGATGAGATTGCCGGTCCGCGGCAAATTCATCGGGCGTCCGCGCATGGCGAGTTCCTCCGGGGGCTCGGGCATGAGCGGCTTGCCGGTGCCGTCGTTGCCCTCGTACCAGAAGGTCTTGAAGCCGCGCCGACCGTTCTTGGCGCGGTAGGTGCTCTTGACGATCATGCCGGCCGGCCACATATCCGTGACGGGCCCGGTCATGATGTACGGCTCGGCCGTCGCGGCATAGCCCGGGTCCATGATCGAGTAGATGCCGTCGGTGGTGTGGCAGGCCATGTCGCCCAGGGCGCCGGAGCCGAAATCGACGAAACCGCGCCACTTGAACGAATGATAGACGTCCTTCTTATACGGACGCATGGCCGCCGGGCCGATCCAGGCATCCCAGTCCAAGGTCGCGGGGACCGGATCAGAGCCTTGGGGACGATCGCCACCCTGCGGCCAGACCGGACGATTCGTCCAGGTATGGAATTCGGTGATTTCGCCCACGGCACCGGCCTTGACGTATTCGTACGCCTGGCGCCAGCCGTTGCCGGCGTGGCCCTGGTTGCCCATCTGGGTGACGACCTTCGGATTGGCGGCATAGGCCTTGGCCAGCAACTGCGCCTCGCGCACCGACCAGGTCAGCGGCTTTTCGGTGTAGCAGTGGATGCCCATCGACACAGCGGTCATCGAGGGGGCAAAGTGGGTGTGGTCCGGGGTCGCGACGAAGACGACGTCGAGATCCTTGCCGTGATTCTCGAAGACCTTGCGCCAATCGGTGTACCCCTTGGCACTGGCCCAACCGTCTTTCTCCAGCACGCCGCCCCAACGGCCTTTGTCGACCTCGGCAAACGCAACGCATTGGCAGCCTTCCCCGTGCGCGGCGCCCGTGTGGGCCCCGGCCCGGCCACCGACCGCGATGAATCCCACCTGGAGCTTCTCGTTCATTCCCTGGGCGCGGATGAGACGCGGAAAACCGACGGTGGCGGCGGCACCCAGCGCGGCAGCGCCTTTGACAAATTGACGACGTGAAATGTTTGACATGAGCTCGGCTCCTTTACTGCGGGTGAATGAAATCATCGATTCTCTATTTACTACAGCGACCATCCGTCGCGAAACGTGGGCTTGACGTAGGCGTTGGCCTCGTCGTCGTTGGTGACCTTCATATTTTCGCCGTCCCAGAGCAGCTTCTTGCCCGGGTTGAGCACGGCCAGGTTGCCCATGACGACGGTCTCGGTGAACGGGCCGGAATAATCGAAATTGGAACTGGCCGCCGGGCCGCCCTTGCAGGCGCGAATCCAGTCCTGCTCGTGCCCGCCGGTGCCGCCCGGAATGCGGGGAATTCGGGCCGGCGGACGCTGGTACGCCCGCATCTTCGTCTCCGGGAAGATGCGCAGGTTCTCGCTGTAGGTCCCGCACATGATCTTGCCCTTGCTCCCGACGAAGATCGAACCGCTCTCGGGCATCCGACGCCCGGGTTCCAGGTCATCCGGTCGTTCCGGCAGAATGCCCCCGTCGTACCAGTGCAGCTTCACCGGCACCATGCCCTCGCGGGCGGGAAATTCATAGTGCACCACCTCGGCCCGCGGATAGGTCTCTTTGTTGTCGAACCGCGTCCACATCTCCCGCACGTCGTAGGAATGACTGGCCTGGACGCTGACGGGGTACTTGAGTTTCAGCGACCAGAAGGCCGCGTCCATCACGTGACAGCCCATATCGCCCAGGGCGCCGGCGCCGAAGTCGATCCAGGCGCGCCAGTTGAAGGGCAGATAGGTCGGATGATAGGGCCGCATCGGGGACGGGCCAATCCAGAGGTCCCAGTCCAGCCCCTCGGGCACGGGGGGCGTCTCCGTCGGGCGGCCAATACCTTGCGGCCACACCGGACGGTTCGTCCAGCAGTGCACTTCGTGTACGTCGCCGATGGCGCCGTCCTGGATCCATTCACACATCATCCGCACTTCGTCACAGGAGTGCCCCTGGTTGCCCATCTGGGTGGCCACCTTGTACTTGCGGGCCGCTTCGGTCAGCATGCGGGCTTCGTAAACGGTGCGGGTCAGCGGTTTCTGCACGTAGACGTGCTTGCCCCGCTTCATCGCTTCCATGGCCACCACGGCGTGGGTATGGTCGGGCGTCGCCACAATGACCGCTTCGATGTCCTTCTGCTCGTCGAGCATCGTGCGATAGTCGGTCCACGCGCGCGCCTTGGCGTATTTCTTGAACACGCCGGCGGCGTACTTCGAATCGACGTCGCACAAGGCCACGATGTTCTCGCCTTCGCAGGCGCGCACGTTGTTCTGGCCCATGCCCCCGACACCCACCCCGGCGATGTTGAGCTTCTCGCTGGGGGGTGTACGGCCCGCGCCGCCCAGGACGTGGCGCGGCACGAACGTCACCGCGGCCATGGCCGCCGCGGCGGTGCCCATGAAATCACGACGAGAGAGCTTCTGCTTTCGCCCTCGTACATTGCTCTGTTCCATTGTCTTGTTCCTTTACACAATCGCCCTGCCGCGCCGCCGAAGCGTCAGCGCTCTAGTTCGGCGCCGGCTCTGCACCGTTAAGCTGATCGATGGCCGCCTGCGCCTGGGCGCGAATCGTCTCGTTCTTCGTCTTCTCGATCACCTGGGCGAGAGCCGCTTTGCGCCGCTCGGCGTGCTCGGATCCCAGATTCCGGGCGATGCGCACGACGGCTGATTCCGCCTCCAGGTGCAACGTTTCGTCATCCATCAGGCTCACCGCCATCTCCAGGGCCGGCAGCGTAGCCGCTCCGCCGAGGCCCGCCAGGACCCGCTTCTTCTCCATCACATTGGGAGCCAGGTCCAGCGCCTGACGATACAGCGCGATCACCTTGTCGGCCGGCTGATCGCTCACCAACCCGAGCTGCTGCACGAAGCCGCGCAGGGCCAGGATACGATGCACGCGATTCTCAGACGTCTGGGCAACGGCCAGCAGATCGGGCACCGGTTCCGGTGATGGCCAATCACACAGTGCCCGCAACGCCGCGTCTTGAACGTCCTTCTCCGCATCTTTCAGAGCCGTGCGCAGCACGGGCAGCGCCGTACTGTCACCGATCCGCCCGAGGATGCGCAGCAGGGATGCCTTGTTCTTGACGTCCTTTACGTTCGGCAACACCGCCAGGACACCCGCGGCTTGCGCCTGTGGGTCTTCGATCTTATGAGCCACCGCCGCGATCATCTTCTCCGCCTCGTTGCGATCCGACTCGGCGGCCAGATTCAGCACGCGGTCAATCAGAGCGGGCAGATCCTCCGGACCGGCCACGACCTTCAATACCTTAAAGGACTCCAGCCGGACTTTGCGATCCGAACCCGCAGTCGCTTCCAGTAACGGCTTGACCCCTTGGGTAATGTTGCGTTCGCCGACCGCCCGGATCAGTTCAACCTTCACAGTCGGCTCGCTCGCGGCCAGTTGCTCCAGAATGGCCTTTGCGATGTCCCCACCGCGCAGGCGATAGAGACTGTCACGGGCTGCTTTGCGTTCCTGTCCTCTGCTCTCGGCGGCACGCCGGGCCAGCAGAGGCACGCTCGAAACGTTGCCCAACTGGCCGATCGTCTTTAGGGCCGCGACGCGCACGGATTCGTCCGCCGAGTCACTGGCGGCCACCACGGCCGGCAGGGCGCTCGCATCGCCCCGGTCGGCCAGGGTGGAAAGCACCTGCACCTGCACCGGAGGCGACAGGCCCGGCAGTTCCTCCGCCAGGGCCTTGGTGATGGTCTCGCCCGGAATGTCGCGTACGATGGCAATCGCGCCGGTCTGCCGTTCGGGATCGCCGCTCTTGAGCTCGTCGATCACCAGCTTGATGATCTCGTCCTGCGCCGTCGCTCGATCCACCGTCGGACCCAACAAGCCCAGCACCACCACCAGCATCCATGCCCAGCGACACTTTCTCAGCGACAACACCATGCGCACCATCCCAAATCGATCCCTGAATCCGTCCAACGCCATCGCCCCTGCCCGGCCCATGCCTTACTTGCTGTCACTACTGGCGGCCTTGAGCATGCCCCGCAGGGCCGCGGTACGCACCAGTTGCGGCACGTCCGCTTTGTTCAGAGCTTGATACATCTTCATCGCCTGGGTCTTGTCACCGTCGGCCACCATTTGATCGGCGCACTTGAGGCAGGCATCGTAAACCGTCATCTTGAGGTCGTCCGGAGCGCTGTCTTTGGCTCGGCTCAGTGCCCGAGCAGCATCCATACCGCCGATCTTGCCAAGCGCGCTAATCGCCGCGCCGGCCAGCAACTTGTCCGAACTGTCGACAAGCTTGCCGATCTCCCCGGCAGCCGGTCGGTGACCGCGCTCGCCCAGGCTATTGATGATCCCGATCTTGGCCTTGCCCGTGGCTCTGAGCATCGCGGCCAGTAGCACCGGATCCACCGTTTTGTCCGGGATTCGTTCCAGCGCGTAGCGGGCCATATCCGAATGCTCCTGGTCGGTCAACATTTTGGCCAGGACGGGCACTGACTGGTCAGTGCCGATGATGCTCAGTTCGCGGCACACGTATTGTTTGCCCGCATACTTCGCGTCCGAATCCAGCACGCCCGCCAGGGCCTTCTCGATCTCTTTCAACTTGTCCGCTTTGCCGTACGCCTGGCGAATCATGTCACTGAGTTTCGTCAGGGCTTCCCGGTTGTCCCCGAAATCGTACGCTTTGACCTTCCCGAGCAACTGATCCATTTCAGATCCCTTCTCTGAACCCATAGCCGGTTTCGGTGTCGTATCGACTTTCAGATCACCCATCGCGAACTGGATGCCGCGCAGGTAGTGCTCCAGAATGGGCGGGGTCCAGGTGATGTCGTGGTTGTGCCCCAGCGAGCAATAGAACATGCGTCCCTTGCCCCAGTTCTTGACCCAACTGATCCCGGTGTCCTCGTCGCCTTCGCGTACGCCCTTGGCGTTCTTGGTGGTCTCATCGCTGAGGTCCAGACTCATCAGCACCAGCGCCTTGTCGCGGCCGTAGAGCGGCGGGTCGGTCCGGTAGATCTCATCGCTGATCTTGAAGCCCTGGCCCTCGAACGGCACCATGAGCGGATGGTCGGGCTGGTCGATCTTGAAGGCCCAGGTTCCGCCACTGGTCCAGGGGTGACCGGTGAACTTGCCACCCATCATCTCCATGGCCTCGGGCCAATCGTAGAAGTTGTCGGTCGCGGCGTGAATGCCGACGATGCCCTTGCCCCCCTTGATGAAATCCATGAGGCTTTTGCACAATTCCGGCGTCTTGTCGGGACTGAGCTTCAGGTGCGTCGTATTGTTGAAGCACACCGCGTCGAACTGGCCCAGCACATCGGGCTTGAGCATGTTCAGGTCGTCGGTGATGACCACCGAGAAAGCGCCGGTCTTCTCGCCCATGATCTGGAGCGCCTTGTCCCAGAAGGGAACACTGCTGTGCTTGAAGCCCTCGCACCGGTCGATCACGAGCAGGCGGCGCGGCTGGGCGGGCTTGACCACCGCCTCAGCGGGCATGGCCGCTTCCATCTTCTGAATCTCTGCGGCCGTCGGGTACTTGAATTCCTGGGCGACCAGTGGCCCGGCTGCCAGAACCACACAGAGAAGCGATGCAACGCACACGGCTTTCAGTCTCTCGATCATCTTGGCTCCTTTCGTTCGTTTCACTCCCCCACCTTCTGCTGTTCGCAGAGCGGGCGCCGTTATTTTATCTAAAGTGTCCACGGGCTGCGCATCGACCTCCAGCGGAGGCGATTGGCCGCGTCATCGTTTTTGAATTCCAGCTTCTCCGGGTCCCAATGGACCTTGCGTCCCAGCAGCATCGCGATCTCGCCGAGGTGGCCGACGCTGATCGAGCGATAGGCGATGTCGATAGGCGTGATCGTCTCTTCCCGGCTCTTGATGCAATCGAGGAAGTTCTGCTGATGGTCCCGGCTCTCGTACAGCCTGGTTTCCTCGGGCCCGATCACCTCGTCGAGAATCTTGGGATCGCTGGCCTGGAGTCCGCCGCGATGGACGTGAATCCAACCCTTGTCGCCGTACCAGCAGGTCCCCATGCCTTTCGGCACTTGCGTGTTGTTGGCGACCGTCATCTCGATACCGTTGGCGTACTTGCAGACGAATTTGTATTGGGTGGGCGCGTCGTAAATGCCGTCGCGGGGATACTCGCCCTGGCCCTCGATTTCGACGGGACCGGTTCGATCCAGCCCGAGGCCCCAGTGGGCAATGTCGATGTGGTGTCCGGCCCAGTCGGTGAGCTGGCCGCCGGAATAATCCATGATCCAGCGCCAGTCCCAATGCGGGGCGCGACCGCTGTACTTCTGGAACGGCTTCCACGGCGCCGGTCCCAGCCAGAAATCCCAATCCAGCCCCTCCGGAACGGGCGAAACCGGGGGATTGCCCGAACCGCCTCCGGTGGGCAGGCCCACCTCGACCGTGCTGACCTTGCCGATCCGCCCGTTGATGACCAGTTCACACGCCTTGCGGAAATGCTCCACCGAGCGCTGCCAACTGCCGGTCTGCCAGATGCGATCGTAGTGCTGGACCGCCTCGACCATAGCCCGGCCTTCGCCAATCGTGCGGGCCAGCGGCTTCTCGCCGTACATGTCTTTGCCGGCGCGGGCGGCCATGATCACCGGAATCGCATGCCAATGGTCGGGCAGCGCCAGGGACAACGCATCGATGTCGTCCCGCGCGATCAGCTCGCGGAAATCGTGATAGGTCGCGCAATCCGAATTGCCATATTTGTCGTCGACGCGTTTCTTGGCGGCGTCGCGATGGCCTTTGTCCACGTCGCAGACCGCAATCACACGGGCGTCGCTCTTGTTGAGGAACCCGTTCATGTTGCCCGTGCCTTGCGAGCCGACCCCGATACAGCCCATCGTGATCTTCCCGCTCGGCGCCCCGGCCCCGAGTACGGACGACGGTACGACATAAGGAAACGCCACCGCCCCGGCAGCCAAGCCAGACGCGGCCCTTAGAAATCCACGCCTGTTCATCTTGTTACTCTCGGTCATCGCTCACACCCTTTCAGCCCACCCTGCTCATCATCCTGCTCCCATATCTGCTAAATCTGCCACGGACTGCGATAGGCCCGTGACAGCAAGCGATTGGCCTCCTCGTCCCCGACGAACACTTCGCGTTCGGGGTCCCATTTCAGGGGCCGTTGGAGCTTGTAGGCGATATTGCCCAGGTGGCAGACCGTCACGGAACGGCACCCGGTCTCGATATCGCAGATCGGTTTGGTGCGGTTGCGGACGGCGTCCAGCCAGTCGACGTAGTGATTCTTGCTCTCGTAGAGATGGGTCTCGTCGGGGCCCAGCTTGACGTCCTTCAACTCGTCGGGCCAGGTCTTCAGATGGCCGCGATTGGTCTCGACCTTGCCCTTGGTTCCGGTAAACAACACACCATTGGCACTGTCCCGCGTCATCGTGACGCCTGTGGCGTACTTGTAGGTGAGCACTTTGACGTCTTTGCCGTCGGGCGGGACAATCTCGACCGGCCCGCTCTCGTCCATGCCCATACCCCACTGGGCGATGTCGAAGTGGTGGGCGCCCCAGTCGGTCATGCCCCCACCGCCGAACTCGCTGTGGTTGCGCCAGTGCGGGAAGATGTCCTTGCTGATGTGCGGCGAAAGCTCGGCGTTGTAGGGTCGCCACAGAACCGGTCCCAGCCAACCCTCCCAATCGAGATAGTCAGGCACGGGCTGAGCGGGCAGCGGATTGTCGGCCGGCGGGCCGCCGATCCCGACAGTGACATGCTGGAGCTCGCCAATGTAGCCATTGCGGACCAGTTCGCAGCCCAGGCGGAAATGCCAGTCGGACCGCTGCATGCTGCCGGTCTGGAACACACGGTTGTAATTGCGCACCGCGTTGACCATCGCCCTGGCCTCAGCAATCGTCTGGGACAGGGGCTTTTCGCAGTAGATGTCTTTGCCCGCCTGGGCCGATGCGATCACCATGGCCGCATGCCAATGGTCCGGCGTCGAGATCACTACCGCATCGACGTCGTCGCGGTCGAGGATTTCACGGAAGTTACCGGTAGTATCGCACCCTTTATAGGACTGGCCGCTCTTGCGGGCGTAGTGATCCTCAACGATCTTCTGGTTGCGTTCGAGCTTGAGGCGGTCCACATCGCAGGCCGCGACCACATGCGTGCCGGGCGAATTGAGGAACGACCGCGTTAAGTGCTGGCTTTGCTTGCCGCAGCCGAGGAAACCTAAAACGATGCGTTCGCTTGGAGGCGTTTGCCCTCCCTGGGCAAAAACCGAGGACGGAACGATGTAGGGAAATCCCACCGCGGCAGTCGCCATCCCCGCGGCGGTCCGGATGAAATCACGTCGGTTGATGTTCTTCGCTGTCATTCGCTTGGCCTTCTCTGCATGTTTCATGGGTGCTGCGGGCTCTCCATCACTCGGTCCCCCGTCCGTAGGTCGGCGACAAGGGTCAAGGGGTGCCTCGATCCTGGGGATGAAATGATTCGGGTGTCCTGGCCGCCCTCCTCCGGACATGGCGCTGCGTTACTCTGCGCCTGATGCTCATGCTGCTTCTCCTGGAACCGAGAAGGCCTGGACGCTTGCGGGCGTCCAGGCCTCTC
>Ga0272443_10003903_pt1 | contig 16970 bp, 11 predicted proteins | sample SSMAcet12_FD_193581 | JGI IMG/M metagenome (GOLD analysis project Ga0272443, IMG submission 193581) | Marine sediment archaeal communities from Little Sippewissett salt marsh, Falmouth, MA, United States - SSM-Acet-12 | ecosystem: Environmental > Aquatic > Marine > Wetlands > Sediment ... | reverse complement strand
CCTTGCTCTCATTACCACGTTACCAACGGTTTGGGATCCTTAGATCCGGCGGTTCCTGCGATAGTATATGGGGTGTTCCATACCGTTCCGTCATTGGTGGCACTGGGATATCTGGATGCATAATCGCTCCAGTAGTTGCCGAAGGAACCGTCATCCCAATCGTTGTTGGTCCCGGAGTCATATCCCTGGGTGCCCCCGTTGTTGTTGTCGATGAAGGAGTTGTTGTTGACAATGTTATCGTTGGACCCCGTAAACAATGCAGCTCCGTAACCGGAATTGTTCCTTATCTCGTTCCATTCAATGGTATTGTTACCGGATGAATACAGATACAATCCGTATGAGTTGTTCCATACCGTATTGTTGCTGATGGTATTCCAATGTGATCCTCCGTAAAGAATGAACCCGAATATTTCATTATACGAGCAGTTGTTGGAATCGAAGATATTGCCGGATGATGATCTGATGTAGATCCCATAATGCGAGTTGGAATTCATCGTACAGTTTGTGATCCTGTTATCGTCGGAATTCCTCATGTAGAGGCCAATTTCGGAGTTACCCGTGCAGGTGTTGTTTACAAGGTTGTTGTTCGTGGAATAGGATCTCAGATATATTCCGGATTTATAATTATATGAACACAAGTTATTTGATATCAGATTGTCATCTGATGTTCTCACGAATATTCCGTAAAGGGTATTGTTGATGCATTTGTTTTCATTGACCGTGTTGTTATTGGAATAAAGCATATATATTCCATGTCCAATGTTGAAATTGATTTCATTGCCGGTGATTTTCTGGTTTTCAGACAGAACGGAATAGAGACCATACTTGTCATTATCAGAAAGGTTATTGTCAACGATCTTTAGATCATATGATGTATGGGTGTATAATCCGATATAGTTATCCTTGCATGAGTTGTTGTTTATTGTGTTATTATTAGCATTTCCGTAGTTCAGTATGCCGTAATATGAATTTGATGAGCAGTTATTTAATTCTAAAATGTTTCTGGATGACGACCTGATGAAGATTCCATGATATGAGTTTGACTTCATTACACAGTTACTGATGTAGTTATCGTCAGAATCCATAGTGTAGAAACCGTGACCAGAGTTACCTATGCATGTGTTGTTTTCATGGGTATTGTTATTGGAATAGAGCATTAATATTCCGTGTCCGTCGTTGAAATATATATTGTTACCAGTGATGGTTTGGTTGCCTGATAGCCTTGAATAGAAACCGTATACTTCATTATTGGATAGATTGTTATCAAGTATCCTAAGACCAGATGATGTGTGGATGTATAATCCGTACAGGTTATCCCTACATGAGTTGTTGCTTATCGTGTTGTTATTGGCATTATCATAGTTTAATATGCCATAATATGAATTTGATGAGCAGTTATTTAATTCTAAAATGTTTCTGTATGAAGATCTGATGTAAATCCCATGATGTGAGTTGGAACTCATCACGCAGTTACTGATGTAGTTATCGTCAGAATCCATAGTGTAGAAACCGTGACCAGAGTTACCTATGCATGTGTTATTTTCATATGTATTGTTATTGGAATAGAGCATTAATATTCCTTGTCCTTCGTTGAAATATATATTGTTACCAGTGATGGTTTGGTTGCCTGATAGCCTTGAATAGAAACCGTATACTTCATTATTGGATAGATTGTTATCAAGTATCCTAAGACCAGATGATGTGTAAGTGTATAATCCATATAAGTTATCCCTGCAAGAGTTATTGCTTATCGTGTTGTTATTTCCATTTTCGAAGTTCAGTATACCACAATATGAATTGGATGAGCAGTTGTTGTTAGCCACCGTATTATTATTTGAATTTCGTATAATAATCCCGTGGTTTCCGTTGAGAACACATGAATTGTTAATTATTTCATTATTATCCGAATCTCTTACATATAAACCATGACCAGAGTTCCCGATGCATGTGTTGTTTTCAATGTTGTTGCTCGTGGAACAGTTTCTCAGAAGTATTCCATATGTATTGTTAGTGATCGTATTGTTGAATAGCTGTCCGTTTGAAATATTGACCAGGATCAAACCTGCGTTCCAATAATAGTCTCCTGAATTCCCTGATGCATTGTGGAATAGGCAGTCTCGTATAATGAAATGGGCCGTTGTGTTCCCGATGTACAGACCTCTGCCTGTTCCGGTCCCGTTTATCTCCCAGCTTTCGATAATATACGGAGACATCTCTGTTCCGTTACCGGATCGTACACCGTTTGCTTCGGTGAATCCGCTGTCGCCCTCAATTTGGATCGCTGAATGCTTGTAATATCTCACGTAAGAGCTCACATTCCTTTCATAAGGTTCGAAGTTGTGACCTGTTACGGTCAGACTCAGGTTCATCGTGATCTCCGGTAGTTCGATCGTCCCGTATCCGGTGGAATTGGTATCACAGTATCCGTAGAAGTTGGAACCGTTCATGAGACAAATCCTTGCATTCTCAACGGGATCTCCTGAAGAATCTTTTACGAGGAAAGTGTAATTACCCGGTGCGGGAAGCGGATCCGAATATGTTACATTGAACGTATCAGGGGTCTGGGTCCATATTTTGATCTCGGGGTCCCCCATGAGATTGTACTGAAGCAGATTTTTCCAGGCTGCAGAGTCGTGGGCCGTTTTATCTGCTATATAGTCATATTTTGACTTGTAAAGCGCCTTTCCGGGCTGATAATATCCTGAAAAGAACTGTTCCCAGAACCTGTAATCCTGTCCCTGATTGTAGTATCCGCCGTCGGATCCCGGAGTCCAATTGACATTGTACCAGCTCACCCTTGAAGCTCCCACAGCTCCTATTCCCACATCCCTAAGTATATCCTCGGTGAGACACCACTCCCTATCAAACTCACCGTTATTGCACGCATCATTGTAGAAGAGAGGTTTCATACCTCCGTTCTTTTGCGTTACAGCTGTCGTGTAGTAAGTAGCATGGTCCAGTTCCGTCCTTTCTTGGCAATAACCATCATTATTTCTATCACGGTACCAAATGGACCTGTAAATCCCTGAATAGCTTCCGTGTCCTGCCATATTCACCATGAACGTACCATTGTCGATGGCATCGACCATATTGCTGATGTTCAGGTTCGTTTCGCTTGGGTGAGGGGAAGGACCAACTCCTTCCTTTTCATAAAGCCTGAACACCGTGTAATTTTCAGAATCAATGAACTTCTTCCTTATGGCTTCTTTGAGATCAGCATCATCCGTTGTATCATTGACTGGTGTGGTTTCCTTGGTTTCATAGTTGGAATACGATGCTGCCAGTGTTGACCTGTTGAACCAGCTTCCGTTAGGAGGACTCTTCTCGTAATTGATTATATTGTTTACCAATTTCAACATATTAGAAGAGTTGCTTGCAGAAAGACGTCCAACGTATATCTCTGGGTTCAGATCTATCCCGTCATCGGAATACTCACCGTATAAACTGTCATTATCTCCGTCCCAGTCATACGGAGTATGGCCGGTTCCGTCCAGATCGGCATAATAATAATCGGTGGGAAGGTAAGAACCATCTGAGGTTCCTGAATCATCATACCCATCCGGTACGTATGCCTGCCTGGAGGGTACATCCTCGTAATCTCCTCCGAGTATGGCGAACTGCAGGTCCTCTTTCTTCCAGAGATCTGTTAGTAATTTCCTTATCTTGCTTGCATTGTCCGATCCGGTTACGTTGGTGGATATCCAACCCATTTCATATACGGCCGTATAAACTCCTCTTTTTGTCTTCCATTCGGCCAGTTCCTGAAGGGTACTGTTCATTGCCGAGGTAGTGATGATCGCCATCTGTATTGGCGGATGTGAGGTGGTATATGAACCGGACGCAGCGGGTTTTGGATCAGGGGAGTATTCGGCCATGTCCCATAGTGGAATAGGGGGATTATCATCCGATTCCATATCTGCCGGTTCGGGAAGGTTCTCCGGGATAACCACATTGGTTCTAATCGGAGGATGAGTAAGGATGAGATCAACCTCTATCTTTTCGGGATATGACAATTTAAGGCCATCCAGAGAGAAGGGATTCATCCTAAGTATCAAAAAAATACAATGGCCGTATTTGACCTGCCCGAGGTTAATACAGATATCAGTGTCAGGATCCTCGTGGATCTCAGCAGAATAACCGTTTGCTATGGGCGATCTCAAGATATCAACCGGTTGGTTCATCTGTAATTGCCTGCTCCCTATAGCTCTGATCCCGGATATAAACGGGATATCATCTTCATGAACGGGTATGAAATATGATCTCTGCGGGAGGATGGCGTAACCGGTGGAATGTGAGGACCCCCACCCTTCAATTATGACCGATACGGAATCGCTGTTCTCGAATATTTTTGGATCCGGAACAGAAAAGACCAGAGTGATTATGTTACTGGGTCCTTGATCCATTTCCTCATCTTTGGCAGATCCGATAGCTGTAACGCTGATAAGCAGAAGTATCCCAACTAATGAAAGACATGTTGTCTTATATGGATATCTCATCAGAATTCCCCCACATAATCAGTTATGTAATAACAAACGTGTGCTATAAATATTATTAATAATTCTCTTACAATTATTGATATAATAAAATGATGTAGCTCATGACATTATAATTGGGTGAACGATTTTTTTCACGTATTTTTCTTCTCTACTAATTATATTGCAATGGTATAAAGGAAATCTTATTTGGTTTACCGCTTTTTCATAAAAGAATTTTACCTGGTTCAAGGCTGTTTATATGATTAGCTATTTGTTTGGCTGCTTTACCATCACCGTAAAACTGAGGTCTATAACCTTTTGGATTGAAATTCTCCAATGCATCTTTTATTTTATTCGTGTCATTGGTTACAAGTATATTCCATCCAGTTTCAACAGTTTCAACCCATTCTGTCTGTTTTCTCATTGTGATGCAAGGTTTACCAGCTAGATATGCTTCTTTCTGTATCCCTCCAGAATCAGTTGCTATTTTCCAAGCTCCAAGTTCAAGCGAAATGAATTCTAGATATCCAACTGGATCTATCAAACTTACATTTTCCAACTTTAATATCTCATCTTTCAAATTATGTTTTGTTATGTAATCTCTAGTCCTCGGATGTAGTGGAATTATAACTTTTTTAGGAGACCCGTTCAAACCTTTAAGCAATGATAGTAATCCCTTTTTTGTGTCAGTATTCTCTGGTCTATGAATAGTGGAAAGTACATATTCGTTCTCTTTCAGATCGTATTTAGAAAGTACTTTTACGATGTCCAATTTCTTTTTAGCATAAAGAAAAGCATCATACATCACATCTCCCGTTCTTATGATTCTCTCCTTATTAATACCCTCATTTAATAGATTACTTACTGCAGTATTAGTGGGAGTATATAATATTGCAGAAAGGTGATCTGTGACTATTCTGTTTATTTCTTCCGGCATTTTTTTATTAAACGATCTTAAACCTGATTCTACATGGGCAACGGGAATTTGAAGCTTAATAGCTGCAATTGATCCTGCTATAGTAGAATTTGTGTCCCCGTATATAAGTACAAGATCATTTTTTTCTTTCATCAACACTTCTTCAATCCCTATTAGCATCTTTCCTGTTTGTAGTCCATGACAGCCTGATCCTATAAAAAGATTATAATCAGGTTCTGGGATTTTTAATTCATTGAAAAATGATTCTGACATGTTATCGTCATAATGCTGCCCAGTGTGCAGAATAATTTCCTCGTTGGATTTCCTAAGTTCTTTGGAAACTGGTCCTGTTTTAATAAATTGAGGCCTTGCTCCTATAACAGTTAGAATATTCATAAATATCTATCCCATAAATATTTAATTTTAAATCCAGAACTCATTATTGTTCATTATTATCTATTAATAATAAAATAAAATGTTATAAATGATTTTCAATTAATATATATTTAATAATAAAAACTAAAAAGGTATTTATATTTATTATTGAAGTATATTAAACTATAATTGTTTATGCAAATATTAATCTCTACTTCTTACAAAGTGAAATAATAATAATTAAAGCAATAACAATAATATTTGTAATAATTAATCCATAACCAATGCCGCTAATGTTATTATTAATACTCATTAATATTATTGAAGAGAAACAAGTTAAAACGAACATTATTATTGAAATAATCATTATTATTTGAGTTCTTTTCATTATTCTCATTATTGTAAAATATAATTGAATTATTGATGATAGAAACACGGATAATAGGATTAGATGGTAAATAAATAAAGAATTATTTCCATACTCTGTATCAAATATATTCAATATAATCTTTCCCATCATTGCATATATTATTAAAAAAGGAATGAAAAATATGATATACATGAATAAAGATTTCTTTATTAAGAGTTTAATAGATTTTTCTTTATGTGATCCCTCAACAAAAAGAGAAGAGAATATTGCATGGGGTAAGATATTTACTATTATTGCAGCTTTATAGGCAATAAAAAAATATGCCGTTTCTTGAGTATCTAAAACTATAATAACTAGGATGGGTAATAAGAAAGGTAATAATTGAGTAGAAAAGTTTGATATATAATTATGGATTGAGAACTTAAATATCTTTTTTATATAATTTATATTACATATTACCTTTATATTTATTCCAAATCGTTTTAATAAAAAATATCCAATAATAGTGACTAAGATAAAGGAAATCTCAAAAGCCATAATTAACCCGATATAACCTAAAGGAAATAAAAATGGTATGAAAATTATTCTTGATGCAAATATTGCATTTATTAAAAAAGAATATTTACTTTTCCTAATAGATATAAATGAATTTGTATAATAGAATAGAATAATGTTATTAATAATATAAAAAAGGAAATTTATAATAATAAATATGTTATATTCTTCTGAAATCCTAGTTTTTAAAAGAATATTAAATAATATAAATATTGAAGAAATCAGAATGGATAATAATATAGTGAAATTCATTAATGAATTAATAAAAATACTTTTATTTTTTATGATAGGGATATATCTAATTAATCCATAATTCAATCCTATTATTGAAAAATTCATAATCAAACCCATAGTGGAGATTAATCCTACAGCTTCTCCAATTTCATTTGAAGAAAAGTATTTAGTTGCAATAAACCAAAATATAAATCCTGAGAATGATGTTATGAATCTAGTACCCATAATAAAAAATGAATTTGAATATAATGGATCCTTTCCCATTTTAATAACATTATCAATAATATTTAGAAATTTATTCAAATAATACACCTATTAATAATATACTTCAATATTGTGACTTTGGTAAACTTTATCAAATTGTTGGTTTAAACTATTGTAATAACTATTTGAATATTGTACATACTTTGTGTTTAAATACCACTTTGGAGAATCATTATATTTACTATCATTAAGAGAATATATTTTTAAAGGTCTTTTATTCCATTCACCCTTTCTTAGTAAAATAATATTATCATCTTTCTTTATAAATCTTTTATCTTCCTCATAGATTTCTATAATATGAGACTTATCTTTGAATTCGGATTTATTAATATATCGTAACACAACAAAATCAGACATAATACTACCATTAGATAATTTTGCAATTCTATTAATAGATAATTCCTCATCATATGTTAAATAGGAAGTATAAAATTGTCTTTTAACAAGTGGATTATCAGATGATACAAAATCATTAGAAATCGATAAGAATACCATACAGAATATTATTAGAATAATTATATACTTATAATTCTTTTTCCCTCTTCTTATTAAATGATAGCAACCAAAAGAACTTAGTATTATAATAAAAATAAATGTGTATATGTCAAATCTTTCTATATTAAAATTCTGTTGTAACTTATTAATTAACAATATAGGACCAGGAAATGAAACCAATATTGAAATAATTCCAATTAAAATAAAACTTTTCATAACGTTTGATTTTATTTTTGTTGTGATTGAAAAAAGAAAGCCAATTAATGCGAAACCAAGTATTGGAATATATTGTAAATAATTTATTAATTCATTTAATGGATTTTCAAAAATAGACTTTACAAGCACACCTTTAGGAGCTGGTATAATAATATTTGAAATAATTAATGAAAAGAAATCATCTGTAAAATAGATCCAATATATAAGAGTGAATATTATTGATATAGCAATATCATATTCTGTTATGAATTCATTATAATTATAAAATCTTTTCATAATATATAAAAATATATATATTATAATAATAAATGGCATTGAAGCTGGATGAAATAATACTATTGTTACTGTTATTAGAATAAATATAATATTTCGATTTATTTTTTTACCATTTATTAATATTATTGATAATAGTAATAATTCAAATAAAGAAATTACTCCTCTAGGAATAGAATATGTCCCGAATATAATAAAGTTAGGATATACTATTAAAAAGGCACAAGATAGAATTGAAATTTTATTATTTTTTGAAATATTATTAACAATAATAAATAATAATAGTATAATTATGACATATACAAAACCATTTGTAAAATGGAAAATTTTTATAGTTGACAGATTTACTCTGGTAATTTCATAAATGAGATCATTTAAAATATGCCATAATGGAAAATTTTGATAAATTGAAAAATTATTAGACACATAGTTTTTAGATAATAAATCCTTCAAGAAGTAAGAATGAGCTATTATATCAGTTCTTCCTATATATAAATGATATTTTAAATTAATTCCCCATATAATATTTAAACACAATGAAATTATTTCTAAAATTAAATACGATCTTCTATGGGCTGTAATCCTGAAAAAGAATATTTGTTGAATAATAATTGAAAATATTAAAGAAATTATTAAATAATAAATTAATGGCCTAATATCAAAAATCATAAGAATTAAAAGAGATGTATTATAAAAAAATAGAAAAATAAAAACTGTTAATTTAAAATATGTGTTATTATAGGAATATGTTTCCACTTTTTTATTTTTATATATATAATATATTATAGGAACCGTTATTAATGGTATTATTAAATATATACTTAATATAAATAATTCAATACTTTTTAAAACTATTGTAACAATCACTCCAAATATAGCCAGGAATACATATAAGAAACTAATAATTGTTACAATAGTATCCTTTTTCATTTCTATTTAATCAACTCCAATTAATAATTATTAGAAATATAATTAATAAAAAATTCTGTACCATCTATTTTATCATTTAACATATTCTCTTTTCTAATATTCCATTCTTTTTTAATATCAGGATCCAATAATATTTTTTTTGATATATCAATAACTTCATTAAATAAATTTACATTATATATTAAACAGTATTTTTTCTCAAGTTCAACAAAATTACTCATATCATTATTTCCTACAAATGAATTATATCTTAATACAGGTGTTCCTAAAACAGCTGCTTCAGTGGTCATCGTTTGTGAATCTGTAATTAACAAATTTGCATTATATAATATGTCATGAATTTTTTCAATAGGGAGATTTCTTACATATTTCCTTATACTGTCAGGTACTTTCCCCTCAGAGGATATAATAATCTCTCCATATTTCTTCAGTTCTCTAACCAATTGTATCTTTTCCTCGTTACTAAAACCTTTTTTACCTATATCGTGATGTGCCTGCCATGAAACAAATCTAAAAAGAATTATTTTTTTGTTATTAAATTCCTTTTTTATATATTCATAGTCGGGTGAAAACCAATTTGGATGTAAATAAAATAATTCTTTATAAGTATCAATTCTTAATTGTTTACTACCTAAATTTTTAGTAAATGCTTTAGGTGTAAAAATTACCTTTGAAAATAACTTACAGATTAACAGTGGAAAAAAAGCTACCTCAGAATCTGAAAAGGCTATATGGGGTTTTTTAAATAAAAAACTATTAAATGCTATCATTGGAGAAGCTCTAGCAAAAAATATATCAGTATTAAACTTTTTATTTATTTTGTAAATTTTATATGTTGAAGTAAAAAGTATTAATATCTTTTCAAAGATACCCTTTCCAGTAGAATTTGAAATAAGTTCATAGTTTATATTATACTTCTCTAATAATTCTATCGTTACTTTCTTCTTAATGGCAACAACTTTTATTTTATTTCCCATCTTAGTCATTTTTTCTATAAAATATTTATATTGATGAACTTGAGAAGGATGCTGAATAGAAATCATAATCCTCATTTTGTCACCATTTCATATTTTTTTTGAAAAAGTCATATTCTTTATTGTTTTACGAATGTCAATGTGATCATTCTGAAATAAGGGCCTCATTTGAATGTATTTTTCAACTTCTATTTTTAATTCTTGGATTATTTTATAATATTTCATACAATTTATCAAATTCATTTGTTCATTTTTATCTAAATTCAAATTGTAGAATTCATGTTTTAATTTATTATCTGTATTATATATTAATTTATATTTTAAATCCTGGATAGTAATTAATCTACAATATTCTATTAATCTATTGGATGGAATCAAGGACTCAGCAAAAATATACCTATTTTTTACTTTACATTTTTTATTACTTATTATAGAAAGAATAATTTCTTTTGTATTAATTAATTCTATTAAACTATTTTCCATATGTGAAATATTATCAATACCTTTACCATGAAGAATATATGGAACCATTAACATTTCATTATATAGTTTCATTTCATGACCTAATCCTCCATGTTCACCAAATTCTTCACCATGATCAGAAGTAATTATAAAAGTTGAGTTATTCTTATTATAACCTAACTGTTTAAATCTATTAAAAAGCTTCTCTATTTCTGAGTCTAAAAACATTATTTCAGAATCATAAAGATCAACAATATTTAATATCTGTTTTTTATTTTTAATATTCCTATTATTAATATCAGCCCAGAATTTCGCTAATTGAATATTTGAATACTTTTTAATTCCCAATTCTTTAGTTATATAGTCTTTAGGAAATTGAGGATGATGTACATCCATATAATGAATCCACATAAAAATCGGTTTATTATTCTTCACGTCTTTTAGCCAATTAATAACATCATTATTCAATCTATCTGAACTGATGAATGGATAATCATTATTATTTATTTGATTTAATCTAATAAAGAACTCAATAAAGGAATTAAATCGTTTCCCAAATCTAAATAATATTGGATATCGTTGGATAAGTATTTTAATTTTTTTAAATAAGTTTTTAATCTTAATACTTTTATATTGTTTAAGATCAAATAAATAGTCAAAATAGAAATCGAATCCTTTATCATAGCCATAATACTTAGAAATGAAAGGATTACCAGCTTGAAATGCTACAGTAGTATATCCTTTTGCTTTAAAAATCTCTGCTATTGAAAAAGCTTTTTCTGGAAAATAAAAACTCTTTAAATTATGTTCTTTGTAATCAAAAGGACGGATACTTCCTAATATTGATGGGAATGATCTTGGTGTTAATGGGCCGTTAGAAAAAGTGTTTTTAAAATAAATACCATCGTTTGCGAGAGAATCAAGAAAAGGTGTTATTTTACGTTTATAACCATAACAACTACAATGGTCCTTCCGAAGAGTATCTATAGTAATAAGAAAGATATTATGATTCAAATAATTCCACCATTAAGTTATTTTCTTATACAATTCAAACCCTTTTAATGCAAATTTCATTTTTATTGGAGAATGAACCTTAGTATATCTCCCATAACAAACCAATTTCCCACCAAATCTTCTTTTAAATTCTCTTGGACCATAAAAAACTTCTGGTTTTCCTGCCCCTCCAAAATCGAATAAAGAAAAACCATTTTCATAACCCCATTTTAGTAAGTGCCACACAATTATACTATCTGGATTTAGATTCAAATGATCTCTTGAAGATCCCGCATACCAATCAAATATAACATCCTTGAACAATAATATCGCTCTTGTTCCAATATACATACCTTTGTATTTAGCAAAGAATATTTTCATCAATCCCTTTGGATATAATTGTTTATAAGCCTCGTTGAATAATGACCGATCAGCCAATGGAATTTTAACGTCATCATAAGTTTCTTTTAATAATCTATTAAATTCATTCATTTCATCTTCATTATTAATCTCTTCGATAATAACTCCCTTCTTATCTGATTTTTTAATATTCTTTTTTCTAGATTTATGAATATTACTCCATAGTTTATCTATTCCTAATGTAAGATTTATATGATAATTAAGGTGGTCTTCATATTCGTAATCAATATTTGAAAGGAAATCTTTAACCTCATAACTATTTCTTATCTCAGTAAAAATTGTCTTATTTTTAATAATTCTATTGTAATAGCCGATAAGTTTTATTAGCACATGTTTTGAATTATTTTTTATCAAAGGCCCCCCCTGGATTATTGTCCTGGAGCCAATAAATCCCATGATTTTTCCCATATCATTTATCGTATTCGATATTAATAATCCCTCAATATCACCATTTGACTCATTTATTGAAAATAATTTTATTGGTGAATAATTTTTTGTTTTTAGATAAACAGAATAGATTTCCTCACTCTGGAAAATATTTCCTTCACTATGATTAATTAGAAATTTTTTCCATTTATTTGAATCACATTCTGTCACAATTCTACTCATGCCTAACCACCTTTATAATTACTTTAATGATGTTAAAGATAAAATCTTTCAATAGATTATAAGTCCATTCAATTAAATTATCACTCCAACGTTCTGGATGGGATGATATATATAATTTGGAATATTTTTTATTATTAATTATATAGATTAAATCATTTGTTCCTCTCAAGAATTCATCCGAATCATTATTAATTTTATCACGAATATTGAATCTGTTATTCCAATTTCTTCCTGTATCCGAAAAATACATAATATCCTTAAAGTCAAGAAAAGCCTCACCAATTAAATTAAAATCTTTAAGATTATAATGTTTCCAAAAATCAATATTATTATACTTTGAAAGGGGAGACCCGTGCATTGCAACTGTTGTTACATTTGCAATTTTTCTAAATTCATTAAGTTCTTCAATGAAATAATCTTTCGCAGTTTCAATATTTCCACCAGCTTTTCTCATCACTTCATAATGATATCCGATCTCATGGCCATAATTATTTATTTCTTTTATTATTCTTTTATTAAAAGTATATGGAAATCTAAAATAGTATGTAGATCTTATTCCCAATTCATACTCAATTCTAGCTATCCTTTTTGCATTATTAACCGATCTATCAACATCATGTCTTAATATAATATAATTACTTTCTAAATTTCCTTTAAAATAGTCCTCTACAGTATATGTCGTATAATTATTAAATGCCAAACATAAGTCAATATATTCCTTTATTGTAAAATCAAGCATAAAATATCACCAACAACTAAATAATAAAATTATTTTAAATCAATTATCTTTAGATTATAAATTAAACTTGATAAATACTTTTTTAATGTGTGTTAGACAATTTTTATATATTCATTATTTTTTAGAAACACCTTAATTATTATGATATAATACTTAAAGATGATTTAGCAATTTACAGTTCAATAAGATAATATACTTCTCTCAAGATAGGTTTATTCTCTTTATTTATTGATTTCTGTAAATTAATTGAATATCTTTTGATAGATCCTTAAAATAATAAGAATTGCAATTTATATTAAAAAGAATCTCTTACCTATTAAAGCAAAAGGTTTCATCAAAAGTATTTCTATATATTATAAAATAATATAATTGACTTATAATTAATAAAATTTAAAGTTCCTCCATCCATAAATCATCAATTAACCAATTTTTAATTTCATTCATATTGTTAAAATAGGTCCCTGAAATATCCCTATATATAAAAGTACTAGATCTATTGATACAATTAAAACCAATCTTCTTTAACAGTTTCATATTTTTATAAATTAATCTATTTTTAAAATTTCCAGTATAAAAAACAAAACCAATTTTATTATAATTAATTAATTGAATAATTCTACCAAGTATCATTTTAGAATATTCATCATCTAAATAATGAAAACTTATCAATCGTAATACATTATTTTCAATAGAGTAAAATAAATATGCATATAATTGATCCCCTCTATAAAAATATTCTGTAATAATTCTTTTTGAAGGATTATTATTAATTCTCCAATTAATAAATTTATTATTTGGAGTAATATATATATATTTACTATAACGTTTTAATAAACGTTTATAAAATAATATTAAATCATTTTTGTTTTTCATCGACTTCACATACATTCCTACTTTATATTTTCTTTTATGTAATAATTTTACATAAATTAAATAAGAATACATTAAACTTATTATTATCCCTTTTACAATAATATGTTTATCCTTATAGATATTCTTTATTAAATCTTTTGTAGTTTCTTTCCTAATGGGACAAATGCACCATTTCATTGCTCCTGGATAAGTAGTGAACTTTACTCTTTTTAATGCCTTTAAGGCTTTAGTAAAACCCCATAAACATACCATTCCATTTCTAGAAGATTCTCTTACAGATAGTTCGTAAAAATCTGAAAAATAACCTTTCCCTCGAATAGTTTCATCAATAAGAGTAGTTTCACTTTTTCCTGTAAGATATTCTTTACCATCTGATGTAATAATTATCGGAATCATACCTTGAGTTCCCAATACTTTTCCTTGTTTAAGGATCACAGAGAAAACTGATTCATACTTTAGTAATCCACCATATTCATATTCCAATACTATTGGACTCCTTTTACTATTAATATTATATATTTTATGAAGTTCTGAAGAATTAATTATTAAATCATTATTATGTTCTTTTTTCTCAGGTGATAGAATTAAATACTCTACTTCTTCCATACTAATTACCTATTATATGATTATATATTTGATATCCAGTTCCGATAAAACCTTCCTGTTCTTTAATATAATTTATAATCTCTTCATAAACATCAATCTGTCCTGGATATTCTTTATTGTTGAACCTATCACTATGGTATAATACACTAACAACTGAATTATTCTTTTTTACAATATCTATAATTTTAGTGCATTCTTTCAGCAATCTTTCTTTATTCCATTCGCCTTTAAACATAGGACCATCCCAAATATTTAAAGGAAATACTAAAAAATCATCTTTAAAAGGTCTAAAAGGATGTATTCTATTTTCTCTAAAGCCAAGCTTTTTATTCCCAAATGAACCATCATATTTCAAACCTATTTTCTTTTGAAATTCCCAAGTTTTTGGAATATTTAAGTTTAAGTAGTGTTGACGAATACCATATATATCCTTATCGATTATTTTCTCAATAATTATTTTCTCATTTCTAAGAATCTCTAAATTATTATAAGAATTATAAGATCCATGAATACCTATCTCCCACCCTCCATAATCAAATTTCTTTATTATATCAACAATCCTTTTTTCATTGATATCGTATCTTCCTAAGGCTAATTTATATGTGCTTGGGGTTAAAATTTTTAATTTAATAGATTCATTTAAAAAGAATAATGTGGATCTGATTTCATTTTCTTTTTCTATATTCATTAATTCATCAAATGTCCAGTAAGGATTTTGATTTGAAAAAAATGATTTAATATGGTAAAATCTTCTTTCCTTGAGAAATTTGTAAATGTATTGATAAGTCTTATCAACACGGTCGACATCATGCGAGAACCAGGCTCCAAATTTATAATTTGATGGCCAGTTAATTTCAGTCATACTATCCCTATTTATAAAGTAAAAAGAAGAGCACTGATTCTGTAAAATAAAGCTTATAAAAGGTTTACTTTATTCTTATCAATAAAAAATTTTTCAGTAGCATTGTTAATTAAGGGTCAAGGAGATAATCTATTCATTTTAAAATTTGTTAATCTCTCTTCCCTATTCCTTTGAGGAAACCTAATTAAACTATTTTACGAGGCAATCTATGTTACTCATAAATTTTGAAAGAATACTTTATATAAGTCAAACATGGACATTTTTTTTAATGCAAAGATTCTAATCCAATAACATCTACAAAATTCCGAACACCCTTTTTATAGACCATTTTCTATGGGACTGCATGTCAAAGGACATGCTGAAGGTAGTAAGCTGGAAACAAACCATATGTACCGTTACTTAACTGACTGCAACCCAAAATTTTCCGTTTTTGACCTGCAGGTCGAATCATTGAACGTAATAATTCAATATTAATCCGTTCCACATTTCGACCTATACTTATATACCCACATATATGAAATGATAAGATCCGAAACGTCCCGTATTTCGACTTTTAGATTTTCCACAAAGTGGCCTGTTACCAATTTATTACTGTTCCAAGATTCGACCCAAAAAATCCCATTTTCGACCTACCAGCTTTGTTCCGAATTTCGACTTTTTCACGTTCCACATTTCGACCTGAGCGCGTTCCATAATTCGACTTTTTCCTGTCCCACAATTAGGTTTTTCCATCTATGTTCTACATTTAAAGATATGTTTCTCAATGATCCTGATCATTTTCTTCAAGGATCTCATATCCTATCATATCTCTTGCCCAGTTGAAAATGGTTTCTGCATCTTTCAGAGCTTCCTTGAATTCATCTTCATCAATGGGATCATAAATTCCGGGATATCTTGTTTCAACAGCATATTGAGTGAGATACCTTCCGTTCTTAACGACATCGGGAACCTCTATACCTTCGTTCTCAACCAAGTCAATCAGGTAAGATATATCATGGGTTCTTTGGAAGATAATTCCTTTCGATATACACACTGCTTTCAATGCTTTTTCCGCGGACTGCTGGACGTCAAAACACAGGTCCTCGAAAAGTATCTTTGTGTTCTCCCTTTTGATCCTTGCCCTTTCGAGGTTGCTCAGGGATCGTCCCATCCAGAGATTGACATCTTCAAGCCTTTGCATAAAGAGTCTTTCCCTCCTTTAGGGCCTCTCCGTAGATCATGTAGGGATCATCAAGATGTTCGTTCATTCTTTCCCTGTCTACAAGAACGAGATCAACAGGAACGCCAATACCGGACAATGAGCAATAGATCTTCTTTGCAAGTTTCCTT
>Ga0272443_10003902_pt1 | contig 16972 bp, 14 predicted proteins | sample SSMAcet12_FD_193581 | JGI IMG/M metagenome (GOLD analysis project Ga0272443, IMG submission 193581) | Marine sediment archaeal communities from Little Sippewissett salt marsh, Falmouth, MA, United States - SSM-Acet-12 | ecosystem: Environmental > Aquatic > Marine > Wetlands > Sediment ... | reverse complement strand
CCGCGGTCGTCCTCGACGGGCGTCTTGACCCACATGAAGCCCTGGGGCACCGACTGGATCTGCAGCAGGTCCACGAGGAACCCGTGCCGCTCGGCCATCAGGCGCGCGCCCATGACGCGGCCGTCGCCGTTCTCGTAGAGGTTCTGGAGGACGAAGCCCTCCACCACCTGCCCCTGCCGCAGCGCGTCCAGGTCCATCGCCGTGTCGCGACAGCCCGTCACGCCCACCAACAGGGCGCAGGCAAGGCATAGCGCTCGTAGCATGATCGTTCCGCCTTCATGGATGGTATCGGTTCTCGGAGCGGGGTGACGGTCGGCCTACGGATGGCGGCGCTCGGAGATACGGAGCGTCGCTTCACCCGGCGAGCAGCTCCGCGAAGAGGGCCTCGTAGTCGTCGAGCATGGTCCCGGTAGAATAGCGGTCCCGGCTGCGGCGCGCCACCTCCGCGTCGGGGGCCGGCAGGGCCAGGGCCTCCTCCAGTCCCGCGCGGAGGCTCTCCACGCGGCGCGGGTCCACGGAGACGATGCCCGGCTCGGCGTCCTCGTCCGGCACCAGGATGTGGCTGCTCTTGAGGACCGGCACGCCCAGGGCCAGGGCCTCGAGGATGGTCAGGGGCAGGCCCTCGCGGCCCCTGCCCGCCTGGACCAGCAGGTCCGCGGCCCGCACAAGGCGCAGCACCTCGCCGTGGGGCAGGCCGCCCAGGAAGCGCACGCCGTCCAGGCGGCGCTCCTCGGCCCGGCGGCGCAGGGCGGCCTCCTGGGGCCCCGTGCCCGCCACCAGGAGCCGACGGCCCTCGCGGCCTTCCAGGCCCTCCCAGGCCCGCAGCAGCCCGTGGACCCCCTTCTGCCTCTGGAGGCGGCAGGCGCTGAGGACCAGCTTCCCGCCCGGCGGCACGTCCAGCTCGCGGCGCAGGGCCTCGCGGTCCAGGGCCGCCGCGGCGGCCACCTCGTCCTCGTCCAGGGCGTTGGGGATCTCCACCACGCGCGCGGGATCCACGAAGGCCAGGGGGAAGCGGGACAGGGCGGCGGTCAGCGCCGGGCCCACGGACACGAGGCGGTCCGCGCTGCGCAGGGCATCGCGTTCGAAGTCCAGGTGCTGCCAGACGTTGTAGGGCCAGCGGGGATCGCCGACGGCCAGCTTGGACAGGGCGCCCGTCCAGAAGCTGCCGTGGAACTGGAGCACGCTCGGCAGCTCCGACCAGGGCGCCCTGGCGAGCAGCGGGGCCGCCGCGCTGGAGATGGACAGCAGCAGGTCCGGCCGCTCGGATTGCGCGGCGGCCCAGGCCGGCAACTCCCGGCGGAACTCCCGCGAGTGGCGGCCCGGCGGCGCCGGCAGGGCGTGCAGGCGCATGCCCGGCGGCAGGTCCGGCTCGGCGCCCGCGGGCAGGCTCGTGGTGACGACGTCCAGGCGGTGCCCCCGCGCGGCCAGGCCGCGGGCGGTCAGCCAGGTCATGCGCTCCAGACCGCCGGTGAAGTGCCCGGGCAGCGAGCGCGCGATGAACCAGATGTGCAGCGGCCGCGTCATGACGCCTCCCCGCGCTTCTCGGCCAGGACCGCCTCGTAGACCGCCAGCACCCCGTCCGCCGCGGCCTCCCGCGAGAGGGAGCGCGCCGTCTCCCGCGCCGCCGCGCCCAGGCGCGAGGCGAGGGCGGGATCGTCCAGCAGGCGGTCCAGCGCGTCGGCCAGGGCCGCGGGCGCGGGCGGCGCGTCCACCAGCAGCCCGTTCTCGCCGTGCCGGATGTAGTCGTCGGCCGCGCCCACCCCCCGCGTCGTCACCACGGGCAGGCCGCTGGCGAAGGCCTCGAGCAGGACCAGCGAGTTGGCCTCGTAGAGGGTGGGGAAGACGAAGGCGTCGGCGGCGGCGAAGTAGCGCTCGGCGTCGGCCACCGGCCCCGCGAAGACGACGCGCCCGTCCAGGCCGTGGCGCGCCACGAGCCGGCGGGCCCAGCGGTCGGCCGGCTTGCCCACCGCCAGCAGGCGCGCGTCGGTCCGCCGGAGGCGGGCCAGGGCCGCCAGCAGGGGCCGCAGCCCCTTGCGCTCGAACTCGTAGCCCATGAACAGCAGGACCGGCTCGGCGCCCAGGCCGTGGCGGGCGCGCAGCTCCGCGCGGTCGCGCTCGCGGTTCTCGGGCCGGAAGCGCGCCAGGTCCACGCCGTTGTTCACCACCGCGATGCGGGCGGGGTCGGTGCCGTAGGTGGCGACGATCTCCCGCTTGATGCCCGCGGCGCAGGCGACGAGGCGCCGGTGGCCGCGCGGCGAGTTGTTGAAGGCCTCGATGCGGAAGACCACGGGGTGCACGGGATTGAGCCACTTCTTCAGGCGGTCGCGCAGGGGACCCTCGCGCCGCAGCCGCCGCATGGCGTGGCGGTGGCAGGAGTGGGCCGTGATGACGTCGGCGCCCCGGCAGTCGGCGCCGTTGCCGTGGACGATGTCGAAGCCGCCGGCCCGCGCCAGGCGCGTGGCCCGGCGGGCGAAGAGGGCCACGCGCAGGGCGAAGGGGCGCGCGGGCACGGGCACCCGCGCGAAAGTCACGCCCGGCGGCGCCTCGCCGGGCGGCGGCGAGGCCGTGACGACGGTGACGGCGTGGCCCCGCGCGGCCAGGACGTCCACCAGGTCCGCCACCACGCGGCCGACGCCGCTGGTCTTCCCCCACCTGCGCGTGATGACGGCGATCCTCACTCCGCTCCATCCCCCCGGACGAGTTCCCGTAGCTCCCGGCGGCCGAGCGTCCAGCCCCCCCACCAGAGGAGGGCCAGCAGGGCCTGCAGGGCCAGTGCCCACAGGCCGCTCCCGGCGGCCCGGCCCAGGAGCCAGGACAGGACACAGTACCCCGGCAGGGCCGCCAGGACCAGGAGGAAGCTCCGGCGCGAGGCCGGCAGGGGCCCGGGCAGGCGCGGCAGGTAGTAGGCGAGGCCCGCCAGGCCGCCCGCGGCGGGCCCCAGGGCCAGGCCGAGGACGCCCAGGGGCCGGTAGAGCAACGCCATGGCCGCCAGGCTGGCCAGGGCGAAGAGGCTCTCGCCGCGCAGGACGGTCACGTTCTGCAGGCGCGCGTTGAAGACCCGCTGCAGGAACCAGCTCGCGCTGAAGGCCCACAGCCCGGCGCCGAGACCCGCCAGGGCCCGCCCCGTGACGGCCAGGGAGTCCAGGTCGAAGCGGCCGCGCAGGTAGAGCAGGCGCAGGATGCCCTCGCCGTTGAGGACGAGGAAGGCCGACAGGGGCAGCAGGGCCAGCCAGATGCGGGCGAGGGTCCGGTCGGTCTTGGCCCGCAGCGCCGGCGGCTCCAGGGTGGCGAAGTGCCCGAGGCCGATGAGCCCCAGGGGGACGACCAGCAGCGTGTGGCTGGTCTCGGTGACGAAGCGCGCGTACTCCATGGCCGCCACGGAGCCGGCGCCCACCAGGGAGGCCAGGAAGCGCTCGGTCAGGATCTGCAGTTCGGCCAGGGCCGACACGACCAGCAGGGGCCTGAACAGGCGCCACAGCTCGCCGGCCGTGGCGCGCAGCAGCGCGCCGTCCAGGGCCGCGCGCGGGGGCCACTCGTTGCGCCGCCAGACCAGCAGCGTCGCGCCCAGGGCCAGCGCGAGGTAGCTGCCGGAGAAGCCCCAGGCCGCCAGCACGGGGCGTCCCGTCAGGGCGGCGGCCGCGATCAGGGCCAGCATGCCCAGGTTCTGCAGGCCCGGCCGCAGGCTGGGGATGGCGAAGTCCTCCTGGGCCGCACCCAGGGATCCCAGCAGGCTGACGTAGAGGTAGGCAGGCACGCCCAGGGCCATGACGCGCAGCATGGCCGCCGCCAGCTCCCGGCGGCCGGGATCGAAGCCCGGCAGGAGCAGCCCCACCAGGGGCCCGGCGAGTTGCAGGAGCAGGACGCCCAGCAGCAGGCCCAGCGCCACGAAGAAGACCAGCAGCAGGACGAACAGGGCCCGCGCCCGGTCGGGGGCGTCGCGGCGGTGGGCGGCGTAGAGGGGGATGAAGCAGGTCTGCACCAGGCGGTTGGTGAGCAGGTGCACGGGCGACAGGGTCGCGGTGAGGCTGCCCCGGTAGGCGTCGGCCACGGGCCCCGTGCCGAACCAGCGGGCCAGGAGGATCTCGCGGGCCAGGCCCAGGACCTTGCTGGCCAGGGCCCCGCCGCTGAGGCTGAGAAACCAGCGCCTCACGGCGCGCCGTCCCCGCGCGGGGCCGCGGCGCCGCCGGCCTCGCCGTCCCGGCGGTTCGCGCCCGTCTCGCCGCCCGCGCGGGCCGCCAGGGCCTCCATCACGGCCCGGGAGATGTCCGCCATGCGGTCGGGCCAGGCGTTGCGTCGAGCCTCCTCGCGGCGGGCGGCCGCCAGCGCCTCGGTCCGGGGCGCGGCCAGGGCCGCCTCGACGGCCGCCACGAATTCGTCCACGCCGGCGGCGAAGCGGACCAGGTCGGGACGGCCCTCATAGGCGGCCAGGGCCGGCAGGGGCGTGGCGACGATCTCCTTCCCGGCCGCCATGTACTCGAAGAACTTGAGGGGGAAGGACGCGCGCGTGGAGGCGCTGACGCGGAAGGGAATGAGGCACACGTCGCAGGCGGCCACGTAGGCCGGCAGGTCCGCGTAGGGCCGCGGCCCCAGCAGGTGCACGTTGGCGAGACACGCCAGGGGCGCCAGGTCGCCGCCGGGATCCCCCGCGCCTCGCGGCCCCACGAGGCAGAACTGCCAGGCCGGCCGGGCGCGCGCCGCGGCCGCCAGCAGCTCCAGGTCCATCTTGTAGCCGGCCACGTTGCCCGCGTAGCCCAGGCGGGGACGCGCGATGCGCGCCATGTCGGCCGGCTCCGGCCCGCCGGCGGCGAAGTGCTCGGCGTCGGCCACGTTGGGCAGGTAGCGCGACAGGCCCCGCGCGGGGACCTTCTCCTCGTGGAGGGCGCGGCTGGTGGCGAGCACCAGATCGCAGCGTGCCAGCAGCTCGGCCTCCAGGGCGAGGATGGCGGCGCGGTCCACCCCCGGGTTCTCGGCGTAGGCGTCGACGCAGTGGTAGACCACCAGGCTCTCGTCCAGGCGGCCCACCAGGCCCGCGCCTGTGGGCGGGAAGATCCAGAGGATGGGCCGCGCGAGGCCCAGGCGCCGCATGGCGCGCCGGACGGCCGCGGTCAGGAGCCGGGCGTTGAGCCGCCGCGCCCAGGCGCGGCCGTGCAGGGGCACGACCAGGGGCGCCAGCAGCCACAGGCCCTCGGGCGCCCGCCGCGGCCCCCGCAGCCAGGCGCCCAGGCGGCGCAGCACCTTGGCCAGGTCGCGCCGCCCCGCTGCCGGCGCCCGCAGGCCCGGCGACTCCACCAGGAGGATGCGGTTGGCCGGCGCCAGGCGCCGCATGACGTGGTGGACGTTCAGGGGCGCGTCGGCCCGCCAGAAGCTGGGCGCCACGCAGACGATGTCCCGGCCCGCGAGCGCCGGCCTCAGGCCGCCCCCGCCCGCGCCGGCGCCTTGCGGGAAGTCAGGATGCATGGGCCGCATTATCGACTCCCCGTTGGTCTCCCGCAAGCCTCACGCGTCAGCCCTCCAGTTCGCCGAGGCGTCCGCTGAGGAACTCGCGGCGAGAGGCCTCGGCCAGGTCCAGCAGCTCGGGCAGGCGCGCGTCGCGCAGGGCGTAGAAGACCCGCACGCCCTCCTTGCGCCGGCCCAGCAGGCCCTCGGCGGCCATCAGCCCGAGCTGGCGCGAGACGTGCGGCTGGCCCAGGCCCGTGTCGGCGACGATCTCCTGCACGCTCCGCTCGCCGGCCGCCAGGCTGCGGAGGATCCTCAGGCGGCTGGGCTCGGAGAGCAGTCGGAAGTATCCCGCCAGGACCTGCAGTACGGCGTCGGACCGGCTGGCGGCCATGAGGCTCCCGTGGCAGGGGGGGAGGGGCGGGCGCCCCTCCCCCATTCTCTCACCTAACTCCTGCGGCGGGGGACGAAGGGGGTCGGCCCCCGTTGCCCATACTATATGTTTTGTTAGCTATATAGTCAACAAGTAATATTTAAGATGCCCCGCGAGAATCCCCGGCGCGCGCCGTTGCGCGCCGGGGGTCCGGCTGCTAGTTTGGGCGCGGCGCGCTCCGCAATCCCATCCCCCGAAACAGGTAACGAGCATGCCCACGGACACCGACACCCGCCAGAGACCCCTGCGCGCCCGCCTCGCCGATCTCGGGCGCGAGCTGCGCTCGCGCGAGCACGGCTACATCATGGTGCTGGCGGTCCTGGTGGGCCTTCTGGGCGGCCTGGGCAACCTGGCCTTCCAGTTCCTCATCGACGTCTTCCGGAGCCTGGCCTGGGGCGGCGCCGAGAGCTTCGTCCAGCGCTTCACCGAGGCCCCCCTCGCCTTCAAGCTCCTCGTGCCGGTGGCCGGCGCATTCCTGGGCGGACTGATCATCCACTTCGTCGCGCCCGAGGCCAAGGGCCACGGCGTGCCCGAGGTGATGAAGGCCGTGGCCCTCAAGGGCGGCGTCATCCCGAAGCGCACGGCCGTCGGCAAGACCGTGGCCAGCGCCCTGTGCCTGGCCAGCGGCGGCTCCGTGGGCCGGGAGGGCCCCATCGTCCAGATCGGCAGCGCCCTGGGCTCCGCCATCGGCCAGATGCTGAAGCTGAACACGGCGCGCATGCGCGCGCTGGTGGCCTGCGGCGCCACGGCGGGCATCGCGGCCACCTTCAACGCCCCCATCGCCGGCGCCTTCTTCAGCGCCGAGGTCATCCTGGGCGACTTCGGCGCCGCCCTCTTCGCGCCCCTGGTGGCCAGCGCCGTGACGGCCACGCTGGTCAGCCACATCGCGGCCGGCGCCGATCCCGCCTTCCTGGTGCCGGCGGGCCTGACCCTGGTGGACGGCCGCGAGCTGCTCCTCTACGCCCTGCTGGGCCTGGCCGCCTCCCTGGTGGCCGTGGCCTTCATGAAGGTCCTGCACTGGGCCGAGGACCTCTTCGACCGGCTCCCCCTCTGGGGCCCGTTGAGAATCACACTCGGCGGGCTGGGCATCGGCCTGGTGGGCCTGCTCGCGCCGCACACCCTCGGCAACGGCTACGAGGGCATCGCCATGGCCATGGACGGCGAGCTGCTGCTGGGCGGCATGGCCCTGCTGCTCGTGCTGAAGATCCTCGCCACCAGCCTGACCCTGGGCTCGGGCAACTCCGGCGGCATCTTCGCGCCCTCGCTCTTCATGGGCGTCATGTTCGGCGGCGTCTGCGGGCACTTCTTCCACGCCTGGTTCCCCGGCTGGACCGGCGAGCCCGGCGCCTATGCCCTGGTGGGCATGGGCGCCGTGGTGGCGGCGGCCATCCACGCGCCCATCACGGTCATCATCATGATCTTCGAGATGACGCGGGACTACGCCCTGATCCTGCCCCTGATGATCGCCGTGGTCATGGCCACCCTCATGAGCCAGAAGCTGCAGCGCCACAGCATCTACACCTTCAAGCTGGCGCGCCGCGGCATCGACCTGCTGCGGGGCCGCGACCAGAACGTCCTGCGCCGCCTGAAGGTGGAGGACATCATGCGGCCCCACTTCGACAGCGTCGCGGCCAGCGCGCCCCTGGCCAGCGTCCTCGGCCGCCTGGCCGAGACGGACCACGCCGAGATCCTCGCCCTCGACGACGCCGGCCGCCTGGCGGGCATCATCACCCTGGACGAGGTCAAGCGGGCCCTGCCCCAGATCGACCTGCTGGGCCGCCTCCTGGTGGCGCAGGACATCATGCACGAGGACCCGCCCACCCTGGCGCCCGGCGACGACCTGGACTTCGCCATGCAGCAGTTCGGCCGGCGCGGCGTCACGGAGATCCCGGTGGTGGACCCCGCCGATCCCGGGCGTCCGGTCGGCACCCTCTCCCGCAACGACGTCATCCGCGCCTACAACCGCGCCGTGGTGGAGGAGGATCTGGCGCCCAGCCTCGGCAGCCGCTTCGAGACGGCGCTGGTGCGGCGGACCACCGAGACCCTGGGCGGCTACGTGCTGCTCCAGACCGAGGTGCCCCGCGAGATGCGGGGCCGCACCCTGGGCGAGCTGGACTTCCGCCGCGCCTACAGCAGCCAGGTGGTGCTGATCTGCCGCGGCGGCGACGGCGACGAGGAGCGCTTCTCCCTGCCCGACAGGAGCACGCGCCTGGAGGACGGCGACCGCCTCCTGGTCTTCGGCCGGCGCGAGGACGTCGCGCGCATCCGCAACCTCTAGATCCCGCCGACTCCCGCCGCGCCCCGCAGGCATGCCGCGCCCCGCGGGCATGCCACGCCCCGTGGGCATGCCGCGCCCCGTGGGCATGCCGCGCCCCGCGGGCCGGCCGCGCCCGGGAACGTCCCGCGCGGGCCGCGCCTTGCCGCCGGCCGCGCGCACGGCTAGTCTGGTGGCGGGAGCCCGCCAACCGGGAGGTGCGAGCGTGGTCGAGACCCAGTTCGGAACGGTGGCTATCCGGATCGTCCAGGGGGACATCACCCAGGAGCGCGTCGACGCCGTCGTCAACGCCGCCAAGTCCAGCCTGTCGGGCGGCGGCGGCGTGGACGGCGCCATTCACCGCGCCGGCGGCCCGGCCATCCTGGCCGAGTGCCTGGACATCGTCGAGCACCAGGGACCCCTGCCGGCCGGCGAGGCGGTGGCCACCACGGCCGGCGGCCTGCCGGCGGCGTGCGTGATCCACACCGTCGGCCCCGTCTGGCGGGGCGGCGACGCCGGCGAGGCCGCGACCCTGGCTAGCTGCTACGCGAACGCGCTGGCCGCGGCCGCGGACCTGGACCTGGCCAGCGTGGCCTTCCCCGCCATCAGCACCGGCGTCTACGGGTACCCCTTCCCGGACGCCTGCCGCGTCAGCTTCGCCGCCGTGCGCGACGCCTGCCTGCGCGCGCCGGGGAGCCTGCGCGAGGTGCGCTTCGTCTACTTCTCTCCGGGGGACGCCGAGACGGCGGCGGAGATCCTGGCGGAGACGGACGCGCGCCCCTAGGGATCGTGCGGGCCGTCGGTGGGCATCTCCCCGGCCGCGTCCGCCGGCGCGCCCGCCAGGCGCCGGATGTCCTCCGCGATCCGGAAGATCACCAGCACCACCTCGAGGCCGACGCGAACCATCAGGGCGTAGACCAGGAAGATGACGGGCGACAGCAGCAGGAGGATGACGCCCAGGCCGGTGCTGGCCCAGAAGCCCTGGACGATGAAGGTGACGGCCGCGACGGCCGAGAAGACGAGCCCGATGATGAACAGCACCTTCACGAGGCGCACGGTGACGAAGCGCTCGAAGGAGATGTCGAAGAGGGTCACGAGGAAGTTGGGTTCGCGGTCCATGATCGGCTCCATCGTTCGGGTTGCTGGCCTGCCGCGGCGCGGCGCCCGCGCCGCCTAGATCCCCAGCCAGGTCTCGGTGACCGCGCGGGCGCGGTCGCGGTTCTCCACGGCCGTGTAGACGGCGAAGACCACGTGGCTGGACTCCTTCTCCGCCAGGACGCGGGCCAGGGCGCTCATCTCCTCCAGCGTGGCCCACTCGCCGCTCTTGCGCAGAACGGGCAGTTCCATCCGCGTCAGGCGCGGCTCGCTGAAGGTCAGCACGTCCACCGGCATGTCGACGATGAGCTCGCCGGCCCCGAAGCCGCAGCGCTCGGTGAGGAGGCTCTCGATCTCCTGGCGGCTGCGCTCGCCGCTGGCCTCGTCGAGGGCGCGGCGCAGCTCGTCGTCGCCGCGGCTGGCGATGCTGAAGGCCGTCTTGTAGAGGTCCCGGTAGAGGATCTTCTCCACGAGCTGCGCGCTCACGCCGCCGGCCATGCGCAGGCGCGTCAGCAGCTCGCCGTCCACCATCTCGTACCAGCCCTCGATCTCGCTCACCGCCATCTCCATCGCCCTGAGCAGCATGGTCTCGGCGATGCGGCCGGTCTTGTGGGCGTAGACCGCCGAGTACATGTGGTCGCGGGCGACGAGCATCTCCTCGATGGCGTCCAGGCCCTTCTCCAGCAGGTAGAGGCGGCCCAGCGACCGGCTGGGCTTCAGGGTGTAGAGGATGCGGTAGAGGTCGATCTGGCCGTGGCTGATGCCGGTGCAGTAGCTGTCGCGCAGCAGGTAGTCGAGCTGATCGGCATCGATGGGCCCGTGGATGATGTGCTGCAGGATGGGATCCGAATGGCGGCCGACGACCAGGTCGCCCACCTCCTCCGGGTCGAGGCCGTAGCGCTCGAGCACCTCGGGCACCCAGCCGGCGCCCGGGAAGCTGTAGCGCGCATCGCCCGTGATCAGGTCTCGGGTCAGCTCCATGTGGTCGCCGGGCAGGAGGCTCTCCAGGGCATGGCTGAAGGGCGTGTGGCCGATGTCGTGCAGCAGGCCCGCTGACTGGGCAAGCCACCTCTGCTCGGGCAGGAGGCCGAAGACCTCGGCCATGCGGCCGGACACCTGGCTCACGCCCACGGCGTGGCCGAAGCGGCTGTGCACGCCGCCCGGGTAGCTGAGGAAGCTGAGCCCCAGCTGCCGGATCCACTGCAGGCGCTGCAGCTCCGCGAGCTCCAGCAGCGCCGTCTGCAGCTCGTTCAGCTCGATGAATCCGTGGATGGGATCGTTGATGAACATGACGCCCCTTCGCTCCCGCGGTCAGGCGTTGTAGTAGAGCGAGATCTCGTAGGGGTGCGGGCGGTTGCGCACCTCGTTGTACTCCTTCTCGATCTTGGTCTCGATCCAGTGCTCGATGAGGTCCTGGCTGAAGACCTCGCCCGCGAGCAGGAACCGGTGGTCGCGCTCCAGGGCCACCATGGCCTCGCGCAGACTCGTCGGCAGGCTGCCCAGGCGCGCCTTCTCGACCTCCGGCAGCTCGAAGACGTTCTTGTCGAAGGGGCCGAAGCCCAGGTCCTCGGGATCGAGCTCGCGCCGGATGCCGTCGATGCCGGCCAAGAGCTGGGCCGCCATGGCCAGGTAGATGTTGCAGGTGGCGTCGGGCGGGCGGAACTCCATGCGCTTGGTGGCGGCGGTGTCGGCGTACTTGGGGATGCGCACGGCGGCGCTGCGGTTGGCCAGGCCGTAGATGGTCTTCACCGGCGCCTCGAAGCCGGGCACCAGGCGCTTGTAGCTGTTGGTGCTGGGGTTGGTGAAGGCGAGCAGGGCCGGCGCGTGCAGCAGGAGTCCGCCGATGTAGTGCAGGGCCAGCTTGCTCAGGCCCGCGTAGCCGCGCCGGTCCCAGAACAGGTTGCGGCGGCCGCGGATGAGGCGCTGGTGGAAGTGCATGCCGCTGCCGGCCTCGTTGTACAGCGGCTTGGGCATGAAGGTGACGCTCTTGCCGTGGCGGCGCGCCACCATCTTGATGATGTACTTGACGCGCATGGCGGCATCGGCCATGGGCCGGGCCGGCATCTCCATGACCTCGATCTCGCTCTGCCCCGGGCCGCCCACCTCGTGGTGATGGTAGCGCACGCCGACGCCCGCCGCCTCCAGGCGCGCGGCCATCTCGGCGCGCAGGTTGAAGAGCTGATCCAGGGGCGGGATGGCGTGGTAGCCGCCCTGGCGGGGGATCTTGTAGCCGAGGTTCTCGGGATCGTCGGCGCCGCTGTTCCAGTCGGCCTCGCTGCTGTCGATGCGGTAGAAGGCCTGGTTGATGTCGCTGAGGTAGCTCACCGAGTCGAAGATGTAGAACTCGAACTCGGGCGCCCAGAGGCTGGCGCCGGCGATTCCCGACTCGCGCAGGTGGGCCTCGGCCCGGGCGAGGATGGCGCGCGGATCCTTGGCGAAGGGCTGGCGCGTGCCGGCCTCGGCGGGCTGTGCGATCAGCGACAGCGTCGGTCGCTCCCAGAAGCCGTCGAGCTGGGCCGTGTCCGGATCGGGCAGGAGCACCATGTCGCCGGCTTCGAGGCGCTTGAAGCCCGGCACGCTGGCGCCGTCGAAGGCGATGCCCTCGCGGAACGTGCCCGCGTCAAAGCGGTTCGCCGGCAGGGTGATGTGGTGCCAGCCGCCGAACAGATCGACGAACTTGAGATCGACGGCCTCGATCTTCCGCTTCCGGACCAGCGCGAGGACGCGCTCGATCGCCTGGTTAGGCATGCCGCTCCTTTCCGCCAGCGGCCACGGCGCCGCAAGACCCCATTCTGCCCATTGCCCCCGGGCGATGCAAGGGGCATCGACCGGGCGCCGCGCGGCGGCGGCGCGATCGCGCGGGCGCGGACAGGCGGCGGCGCGGCCGCGGTCTTCCGATCGCCGGCGCAGCCCGAGGCGCGGACAGGCGGCGGCGCGATTGCAGGCGCGCGGCCGCTGCCCTATACTCGCCCGCGTCACGAGGAATCCACCCGGTCCGCCCCGTGGGACCGGTTCACCGAGGAGGAGCATGAAGACCCTACCCGACCTGGAGAAGCATGCCCTGGAGCTGGTGCGGCTGGCCTCCACGCAGCTTCCCGCCGACATCGTCGAGGCGCTGGAGCGCGGGCGGGACGCCGAGGCCGAGGGCTCGGCCGCGCGCGCCACCCTCGACACCGTCCTGGAGAACATCGCCATGGCGGCCGAGGCCTCGACGCCCATCTGCCAGGACACCGGCACGCCCATCTTCTACGTGCGGCACCCCTGGGACCACCCCACGGCGCCCATGCGCGAGGCCATGACCGCCGCGGTGCGCGAGGCCACCGCCCGCAGCTACCTGCGCCCCAACGCCGTGGACAGCGTCACCGGCGCCAACAGCGGCGACAACAGCGGCGATCACTTCCCCGCTTTCTACTTCGAGCAGTGGGACCGCAAGGACGAGGTCCGCGTGGACCTCATGCTCAAGGGCGGGGGCTCCGAGAACCAGGGCATCCAGTACAGCCTGCCCGACCGCGACCTGGGCGCGGGCCGCGACCTGGACGGCGTGCGCAAGGCCGTCCTGGACGCCCTCGTCCGGGCCCAGGGCCACGGCTGCGGGCCCGCCGTCGTCGGCGTCTGCATCGGCGGCGACCGGGGCGGCAGCATCGCCGTCGCCAAGCGGCAGATCCTGCGCCCGCTGGCCCACCGCAATCCCGACGCCACCCTCGCCGCCCTGGAGGACGAGCTCCACGCCAGGGCCAACGAGCTCGGCATCGGCCCCATGGGCTTCGGCGGCGCGACCACGGTGCTGGGCGTCAAGATCGCCAAGGCCCACCGGCTGCCCGCCAGCTTCTTCGTCTCCGTCGTCTACATGTGCTGGGCGGCCCGCCGCCACGCCATGACCATCAAGGCCGGGGAGGTCAGCTATGATTGATCTGCGGACCCCCATCTCCGAGGAGCAGATCCGCACGCTGCGCGTGGGCGACGTGGTCGCCATGAGCGGCACCGTCGTCACCGCGCGCGACGCGGCCCACAAGTACATGGTCGAGGAGTGGATCGAGGGCAGCCCCGCGGGCGACGACGCCGCCCTGCTGGAGACCCTGAAGCCCGTCCTCGCCGGCGGCGTGATCTACCACTGCGGGCCGGTGGTCCGCCAGGACGAGTCGGGCCGCTGGCACTTCGTGGCCGCGGGGCCGACCACCTCGAGCCGCGAGGAACCCTACGAGCACAAGGTCATCGGAGCCCTCGGCGTGCGCGCCGTCATCGGCAAGGGCGGCATGGGCGATCTCACCCTCGGCGCCTGCGCCGAGCACGGCGCCGCCTACCTGCACGCCGTCGGCGGCGCGGCGACGCTCATCGCCCAGCGCGTGCTCGAGGTCGAGGACGTCTACAAGACGGAATTCGGCCTGCCCGAGGCCTTCTGGCGCATCCGGGTCGAGGACTTCCAGTGCGTGGTGACCATGGACAGCCACGGCGGGAGCCTGCACAAGGAGGTGCTGGAGAAGAGCCGCCGCCGCTACCGGGAGATCATGGGCGGCTAGGCGGCGCGGGCGGCACGATCACGGCGAGGGGGAGGCGGCCGCCTCCCCCTTCGTCCTTCCGGCCGAGTCAGAGACGGCGCAGGACCGCGGCCGCGACGCCCAGTCCCAGCGCGACCAGCGCCAGCCAATATGCCGCGCGGGGCAGGTGATTGAGCCGCCAGGCAAGCACGGCGCCGGCGCGGCCGCGGCGGAAGGTCACCGCGGCGGGGCCGTCCGGCGCGATGCCCTCGGGCACCGCCTCCACCACGGCCAGGTACTCGCCGGGCATGGGCGCGTCGGCGGGCAGGGCCAGGCGGTTGTCCGCGGCCTCGCCCGTCCAGGCGTAGTCGCCGTCGGTCTGGGTCACGCGGATGATGAAGCCGCTCGCGTGGTCCACGGGCGACCAGCTCAGCACCACGGGGCCGCCGCCGAGCGCTTCGCCGTCAACGGGGCGGGTGACGGCGAAGGCGCCTGTCGGTCCGCGGTGGGCGCCCGCGTCCCTGCCGCCCAGCAGCGCATCTTGTGAAGGTGCCGCGAAGAGGGCGATGACGATGCACAGGGCCGCGGCGGCCGGCGCCGCCCACGCCAGCACTCTTGCCGCGACCCTTCGTGGTGATAGAGACAGGGGGACCTCCACCGCGCCCTGCGCGACGAGGCCGCGCAGGGCGCGCTCGAACTCCCGGTTCTCGCGGCAGTGATCGCAGTGGCGGAGGTGGTGCTCCAGGATGCGCCGCGTCTCGGGTTCGAGGTCGTCCTCGTCCAACAGGTGCATCATCGCGCCGACTTCGGGCTCTATGCAGCGATACTCGTCTCTCATGTCAGTCCTCGTGCTGGCTGCGGTCGTCGTTCAGCACTCTATCGGCTACCTTCCCTAGACGCGGCAGTCGCCCCTGATTAATCAGTTTTTTCAGCTTTTCCCGGCAGCGCACGTACCTCTTGTGGACGGCCTGCTCCGTGGTGTACCCGTACTTCCCGTGGAGCTCCCGGAACTTCTTGCCGAGGATCATGCGGTCATGGACGAGCTCGCGGCACCGCAGATCCAGCAGCCCCAGGGCGCGTCGGACCTCGGCGATGACCTCGCGGCGCTCGCACTCCTCCTCGGGCGTGGGGAACCTCTCCTGCCCGATCGAGAATGCATCCATGAGCAGATCCGTGAGGCCGACCTTCCCCTTCTGGCGGCGGATCTCGTTGAGGCTGACGTTATGGGCGATCCGGCGCGCGAAGGCCTTGGGGTGCAGCACCTCGCCGGGCTTCTCCTTGACGGCGACGAGCAGATTGAGCATGGCCGTCTGGGCGGCGTCCTCGGCGTCCTCGCGCCGGCCCCCGAATCTCGCCATGGCTTCCCGCTTCATGACGGGGAGCAGATGATGTACGATCGCGTCGGCCGCAGGCTCCTCGCCGCGCCTGTAGGCCACGAACAGCTCGCGGAGCACGTCGTCCCCGGCGTAGGTCTTGGCTTTCGTGTAATAGCCCCGGTACACTTCCATGGACGCCAATCATAATCCACGGTCGAATCAAAAAGCAAATGGAGCCGGTGGCGTCCGCGGACCGAAAGGCCGATCGTGAAAACTGTCCGCTTTGTGTTCCACTTCCTTCTCCTCGCCGCCGTCCTCGGATCGCTGGACCGGAGCGCCCCGCCGCCGGATGCGCGGGATCCCGTGGCGATCTCGCCCCGCATCGGCGAACTCATCATGGCCTCGCGCCGCGCGGAGGCCACGCGCGAGGCCTCCATCGACTCCCTGCTGGCTCTGCGCGTGCGGCTCGAGATCGCCCTGGACACGACAGGCGAAACCGAGGCGGCGCTCGACAGCTTGCGCGCCGCCTGGCGGCGCGATCCCGGCTCGTTCGCCCTCATCCACCTGGCCAACCTCCACCGCGCCCAGCTCGGCCAGGCGTTCATGACCGAGATGATGGCCCATCCGGTCCTGACCAGCAGCACGGCGGCTGGATTGTACGTTCGCGGCGGGGAATACGCCCGAGGCAACCCGGCCGAGTTGGACACCCTGCTCATGGCCAATGACGCGGCCGCCGGACGGACCCTGAGCGAGCGCGCCTGGCTGGGCCAGACCCTCTGCGGCGCTCTCGACCATCTCGGGCGCAACGCCGACGCCATCGCGCACCTGGACACCATGCTGCCCGCCCTGCGCGACGCCGGCCTGAGGCCTCAGGAAGCGCGAGCCTGGTGGACCCTGGTCAAGTTGCTGCGTCGCGCCGATCGACCGGGAGACGCCCTGGCGGCGAGCCGGCGCTGCGAGAAAATGGCCCTGGGCGCAGGCATGCGCTACCAGGCGCTCAGCACACTTGCCGACAGGGCGCAGGCCCTGGACGACCTGGGCCGTACCGATCTCATGCTGGCCGTTCTCAACGAGATGGAACGGGGCTGCCGGCGGGTGGGCATCCCGTCCCTGCGCATCGTCGCCCTGAACCGCCTCTCGAACCAGTACGCCTTCCTCGGCGAGCCCGAGGCGGCGCTGCGCATGGATCAGGAGGTCCTGCGGACCTTGGACGCCCTGGGCGACAGCACCAGCATGCTCTACACCCTCTTGAACATCGCCGACGGCCACATGCGGACCGGCCATCTGGATTCGGCCGCCGCGGCGCTGGACAGCGCCGGCGTACTCCTCGCCCGGCGTCCCGATCCGCGACTGATCTGGACCGTCCCGTCCGAACGATCGCTGCTGGAGGGGCTGCGTGGCGACTTCGCCGCGGCCGACTCGCTGGCCCGCCTGGCCGACTCCCTGGCCCCCGGGCGCCGGGACTCCGTGCAGGAAGCGCAGCGGCTCCTCAATCTCGTGGATCTCGGGCAGCGCAACGGCCGCCCCGACGTGGCCTGGCGCTACCTGCACCGCCTGGAGGATTACCGCCGCCTGGCCCCCTCCAGAATGACCGGCTTCGACGCCGTCGTGGAGATCGATCTGCGCGCCGCCCGCCTGGCCCTGGAGACGGGCTTCCCCGAACGCGCCACCCCGATCCTCGCGCGCCTGGCGACGGCCCTCGGCGATGAGCCCGCGCCCGTCCTCGAATGCCAGGTCGAGGAACTGCGCGGCCGCCAGCAGGCGTCGACGGATCCCGCGGCCTCCCTGGTGCACTACCGGCGCGCCCTGGCCGCGGCCGGCCGCTGCGGCCGGCCCGCCCTGGAAAACCGCCTGCACGGCCTGCTCGCCTGGGCGCTGCTCGACCAGAAGCGCTGGGCCGAGGCGCGCGACCACGCTCTCGCCCTCGGCCGGCACCTGGATCCGGATCCCGGCCCCCGGCCCG
>Ga0272443_10003901_pt1 | contig 16974 bp, 10 predicted proteins | sample SSMAcet12_FD_193581 | JGI IMG/M metagenome (GOLD analysis project Ga0272443, IMG submission 193581) | Marine sediment archaeal communities from Little Sippewissett salt marsh, Falmouth, MA, United States - SSM-Acet-12 | ecosystem: Environmental > Aquatic > Marine > Wetlands > Sediment ... | reverse complement strand
TGAGTTTTTCGATCAGCGCCACGGACGCCGACGGGGACAGTCTAACGTATGTGGCGATGGGGTTGCCGACGGGCGCGACGTTGAGCGGCCAAGCGTTCAGTTGGACGCCGACGGACAGCCAGGCGGGCAGTTATCAGGTGACGTTCACGGCCAGTGACGGTTCGCTGAGCGACTCGGAACAGATCACGATCACGGTCACCGAGGCGTCGGTGAACCACGCGCCGGTGCTGGGGTCAATCGGCAATCGCTCGGTGGCAGAAAACAGCCTACTGAGTTTTAGCATCTCGGCCAGCGACGCCGACGGCCAGACGTTGACCTATTCGGCGACGGGCCTGCCGACGGGGGCGAACTTCGCCGGTCGGACGTTTAGCTGGACGCCGAGCTACGACCAGGCGGGCAGCTATTCGGTCACCTTCACGGTCAGCGACGGCTCGGCCCAGGACTCCGAGACCATCACGATCACGGTGTCCAACGTCAACCGGACGCCGGTATTGGCCACCATTGGCAACCAGAGCGTCAACGAGAATAGTGCGTTGAGCTTTTCGATCAGCGCCACGGATGCCGACGGCGACAGTCTGACGTATTCGGCCACGGGGCTGCCGACCGGCGCGAGCTTCAACAATCGGACGTTCATCTGGACGCCGACGGCGGCTCAGGTCGGCTCGTACTCGGTGACGTTCACGGTCAGCGATGGCACTCTGACGGACTCGGAGCAGGTTAGCGTTTCGGTCACGGCCAGTGGACCCTCCGGGGCCATGTACGTAGACGGGCGGCTGGCGAGCGTGTGCTATGGGACGTATTCCATCGCCAATCGCAACAGTTCCGGCAGCGATGGAGATGGCTTTCCCACGCTCGAGGCGGCGGCGAGCGTGGCCGTGGCCGGCGATACGGTGTGGATCCGCGGTGGAACTTACAACGAAGATCTGACGCCGGCGCATTCGGGCACCTCCGGTTCATACCTTACCTTTGCACGATACGGCAATGAGGAGGTGACGCTGGTTACGGGCACTCAGATCGCCATCGAGATCAGTGGCCGCAGCTACGTTGTCATCGACGGCTTGACCGTGCAAGACAGCTACTGGCTGGAGGCCGATAGTGCCCATCATAACATCATCCGCAACTGTACCTTCCTGGATTCTCCGGCCAGCGGCACGACCGGCAACGTACGTTTCATCTCGAGTACGTATAACAAGATCCTGAACAACAACATAGCCAATGGTAACGACAATCTGCTGTTGATCGACTGCGACTACAATGTGATCGAAGGAAATACGATTGTCGAAGGCGGTCATAGCGTTTGGGGCATTCGTTGCGGCAATTTCAATGTGGTGCGAGGCAACTACTTCGCCAATAGCCAGCAGAAGATCGGTGAAGTGTATGACTGTGGCGACGACACCTACCATGTGCCCAACGCCTTCAACGCGACCCAGCACAACTTGATTCAGGACAATGTGTTTGCCGAGACCTCGACGTATTACGCCACCACGGGGGGCAACGGGATTCAATATGCCGGCCAGAACGGCATCGTCCGCGGCAATGAATTCTACAATAATAATGTCGGCCTGGGTATGCAGTATTACTCCGACGAGGCATTGTACGTGCGTCAAAACCACATCTATCAGAACGTCTTCTATAATAACAACTGCGCGGGCATTGCCCTGAGGCAGGAAGAGCAGGGGGACGTGTTCAAAAACAACATCGTGTTCCGCAACCGAGGTACAGATGGGCAAGGGACGGCGCAACTGGTCTACCGAGGAAATATCCAGGGCTACTTGTTTGAGCGGAACAACATCTTCAACCAGAGCGCGGGCGAGGCCGTGATCTGGGAAGAATTTGGTGATGGCCGCAGTCTGGCTTCTTGTCAGTCGAGCTATCCCGGGGTGTTCCTCGACAATTTGGAGGTCAATCCGGCGTTCGTGGATCAGGCGAATCAGGATTTCCGCCTGACGGCGTCCAGTCCGATGATCGACGCAGGGACCTTCCTCGCAGTGACGAGCGCGGCTGGCAACGGCACCTCGATGACGGTTACGGACGCGGGATATTTCTACGACGGCTTCGGAATTCCGGGCGAGCTCGGCGACCTGATTCAGTTGGAAGCTCAGACGGCCACGGCGCGGATCGTGAACATCAACGATGCAACAAACACTCTGACGTTGGATCGCGCGTTGTCGTGGGCAGCGGGGCAGGGGGTCAGTCTGGCCTATTCGGGCAATGCACCTGATCTTGGTGCCTATGAATACGCTGGTAGCGGGAGCAATCAGGCTCCGGTGCTGGCGTCGATTGGGAACAAGAGCGTTAGTGCGACCAGTGCGCTGAGCTTTTCGATCAGTGCGACCGATGCGGATGGCGACAGTCTGATCTACTCGGCGACCGGTCTACCGACGGGCGCGACGTTCAGCGGCCAGGCGTTCAGTTGGACGCCGACGGACAGTCAGGCGGGCAGTTATCAAGTGACGTTCACGGTCAGTGACGGCTCGCTGAGCGATTCCGAAACAATCGCCATCACGGTGACCGAGAGTGCGGTCAACCAGGCGCCTGTCCTGGCTTCCATTGGCAGTCAGAGTGTCAATGAAGGCAGCGCGCTGAGCTTTTCTATCAGCGCCACGGATCCCGACAACGACAGCCTGACATATACGGCTACGAGCCTGCCGACGGGGGCGAACTTCACCGGGCAGACCTTCAGTTGGACGCCGGGCTACGATCAGGCCGGGACGCATGATATTACGTTCGCCGCCAGTGATGGGGAAGCGAGCGATTCGGAGGTCGTGACAGTCGTAGTCAGCAATACGAACCGGACACCGGTGCTGGCGTCGATTGGCAATCGGTCAGTGGCGGAAAACAGCCTACTGAGTTTCAGCATCTCGGCCAGCGACGCCGACGGGGAGACGTTGACGTATTCGGCAACGGGCCTGCCGACGGGGGCGAATTTCGCCGGTCGGACGTTTAGCTGGACGCCGACGCACAATCAGGCGGGTTCGTACCCAGTCACGTTCACGGCCACCGATGGAGGGCTGTCGGATTCCGAGACCATCACGATCACGGTCAGCAACGTCAATCGCCCCCCCGTGCTGAACCCGATCGGCAACCGGAGCGTGAATGAGAATACTCTCCTGAGCGTCACGATCAGCGCGACGGACCCGGACGAAGACGAGATTAGCTATTCGGCGACGGGCCTGCCGGCGGGGGCGAGTTTCATCGGCCAGACGTTTAGCTGGACGCCGACGTCGCAGCAGTCGGGCAACTATACGGTGACGTTCACGGCCAGCGACGGGACACTCGTGGACTCGGAGACGATCAGTATCGCGGTGGGCAACGTCAATCGTGCGCCGGAACTGGATCCGATCGGCAACCGCAGCGTGAACGAGAATAGCTCTCTCAGCTTCACGATCAGCGCGACGGATCCGGACGAAGACGAGATCAGCTATTCGGCGACGGGCCTGCCGACGGGGGCGAGCTTCATCGGCCAGACGTTTAGCTGGACGCCGACGTCGCAGCAGTCGGGCAACTATACGGTGACGTTCACGGCCAGCGACGGGACACTCGTGGACTCGGAGACGATCAGTATCGCGGTGGGCAACGTCAATCGTGCGCCGGAACTGGATCCGATCGGCAACCGCAGCGTGAACGAGAATAGCCTGCTGAGCTTCACGGTCAGCGCGACGGATCCGGACGGAGACGACATCAGCTACGCGGCGACGGGCCTGCCGACGGGGGCGAGCTTCATCGGCCAGACGTTCAGTTGGACGCCGACGTCGCAGCAGTCGGGCAACTATACGGTGACGTTCACGGCCAGTGATGGGACATTGGAGGATTCCGAGACGATCAGTATCGCGGTGGGCAACGTCAATCGTGCGCCGGAACTGGATCCGATCGGGAACCGCAGCGTGAATGAGAATAGCTCTCTCAGCTTCACGGTCAGCGCGACGGACCCGGACGAAGACGACATCAGCTACGCGGCGACGGGCCTGCCGACGGGGGCGAGCTTCATCGGCCAGACGTTTAGCTGGACGCCGACGTCGCAGCAGTCGGGCAACTATACGGTGACGTTCACGGCCAGTGATGGGACATTGGAGGATTCCGAGACGATCAGTATCGCGGTGGGCAACGTCAATCGTGCGCCGGAACTGGATCCGATCGGCAACCGGAGCGTGAATGAGAATACTCTCCTGAGCGTCACGATCAGCGCGACGGACCCGGACGAAGACGAGATTAGCTACGCGGCGACGGGCTTGCCGACGGGGGCGAGTTTCATCGGCCAGACGTTTAGCTGGACGCCGACTTATCAGCAGGCAGGCTCATATACGGTGACGTTCACGGCCAGTGACGGGAAACTCGTGGACTCGGAGACGATCACGATCACGGTGGACAACCTGAATCGCCCGCCGAAGCTGAACGACATAGGAAACAAGGGAGTGGATCACGGCAGGTTGCTTACGTTTGACATCACTGCGACAGATCCCGACGACGATCCGCTGGCGTATTCGGCACGGTCGTTACCCAGCGGGGCGACGTTGTCCGGCCAGACGTTTAGCTGGACGCCGACGGCCGGCCAGGATGGCACGTATCAAATAACCTTCTCTGTCGATGATGGGAGCGCGGAAGATTCTCAGCCCGTGACCATTGCCGTCGGTGATACGTCGGGTCCGACGGTTGGCAATCTTGCTCCGGAGGCTGACGCGATTCAAGTGTCGCTGAACAGTCTGATCTCTCTCCATGTGATGGACGCCGGGATAGGCGTGGACCCGGGAACCGTCCTCATCGAGGTCGATGGTGATACGATATATGAAGGGGATACCACCAGCTACAGCAGTCGCATGGGCCAGTGCGCTCGAATGGGCACGCCCACTGATTACACCTATGTCTATCAGGCCGACAAGAGTTTCAAGTACGACCGGTCGGTGACCGTGACGGTCAATGCAGCCGATCTCGGCGGCATGGCGATGACGCCGCATTCGTATACGTTCTACACTGAAATGCGAAGCTTCAGTGGCAACAAGAAACTGCCCGGCGACGGTAATTCGAAGGACAAAAGCAAAGGCCACCCGGCAACGGCTACGGATTCGGCTGGTACCATCTGGACAGTGTACGATACGGGCGCCGACGGAGAGCGAGACATCCATATCAGCAATATGACATTTGAGCAGAGGACGTTTACCGAACCGGTGGCGTTAACTGCGGATCCGGGCGATCAATGCGACCCGTCGATTGCCGTCGGCGCCGGCGACAAACTCTATGTCGTCTGGCAGGACAATCGGCACGGCCATTGGGACGTCTACGCTCGGAGTTCGGCGGACGGCGTTGTCTGGTCGACAGCGAGGCGCGTGACCGATTCGGAGAACAACGAATTGAGGCCGGTCGTCGCGGTAGACACCCGGTCTCCGGGCTATGCATACGTCGCGTGGCAGAGCGACAGCGATGCTCAGCAGGACATCTATGTGGGGCGTTCGAACGATGATTTCAGCACCACGACCATCTCGAAGGTTACGCTGAATGCCTTCGACCAAACAGCCCCGACGGTTTCCGTCGGTGCATCCGGTGCGGTCTATGTGGCCTGGACCGATGGCCGCAACGGTACGGCAGATATCTACGGAGCGGCGTCGACGGGCGGCCCGTGGACGAATGTCGTGCTCGTCGCAGGGGCCGGAGAGCAGCACTCACCGGCGCTCGTTGCCGACCCGGCCGGATCAGGACTGCATCTGGCCTGGGTGGATGACAGGTCGGGCGACAGTGACATCTACTACGGTTACTCGGACGGGATGCCGACCAGTCCGCTGGTTGGTATGAACGTCGTCGATGATTCGTCCGGGGCTGAGCAGCTCGCGCCGTCACTCGCGGCGAGCGGGAACGCCGAGGAGAACTCCAATATGTTCGCATGCTGGCAGGATTGGCGCAACGTCGGACCCGGCAACCACGATACCGATCTCTATTTCGTTGAGATAAAGGACGGTGGCGCGACGAATATTCTCGTGGGCGACGGGACGAGCAGTTCGGCCCAGGAGCAACCAGCGCTCGGCATCGATCTTCAGGGCTATCCCTATATCGTCTGGATGGATCAGCGCGAGACGACACCGGAGATTTACTATGCCGGCAGTTATTACATGCGGTCGGATCAGGTCTACGCCCAGGCTGTAGCCGCCGCAACAGGTGGTACCGTCAGCACGATTTCATCTCTCGACGTCGGGGACGTCTCGGTCGTGATTTCCGCCGGGGCCTGCGAGCATGACGTGACGATCACCATCACGGAAATCCAGAATCCCGATTCGGATTCCAGCGGCGCCGGCTTTGCCTACGATTTCGGGCCAAGCGGCCTGGAGTTCAGTGAGCCGGTACGGATCACGATCCCCTATCTGCTGGCCGATTACCCGATCGACCCTCCCGCCCCATACTGGCGCGACCTGGAGACCGGGCTCCTGAGCCAGGAAGGCATCACGGACGTGGAGGTCCAGACGCTGTCCGACACGGTCGGAGGCATCAGTTTCAACACGACGCACTTTACCACCTACGGCCTGTTGTCCGCCGAAACAATCACCGCGCGGGGGGGCGGCGGTGGCGGAGGCTGTGCGCTCTCACCTTCAGGCTGCGGCGACATCCGCGCATTTCTGCTGCCGTATCTGGCGCTTGCTTCGGTAATGGCGGCGCTGCGGTGGCACGACCGGAAACGACGATGTGAAGCGCAAGGAAGTGGCAGCCGATAAGCCCGGAGCAGGTCCCCCACGGAAACGGCACGACCGTGGCGGATTGTCCGATACGCTTGGGGTGCCGGCAACGCGAGGGAGATAACCTTCGCGGAACCGGCGCGCCGAGAACCACTGGGAGGCAGCTGGCCGAGCTTTGGTGACCTAAACGTCCTGCTGACCGCCCATGCGCCAGTGGTCAAGCCACTGATGTCTCCGACTGTCAGATTGCCCATTTCCCGGCCCATGCCGTCATTAGCCTCCCGGACTGTGACGGAGATGATTGGTGGATCCACAGAAGTCCACGAATAGAATCCCCGGAACCTGCCGGGTCCGATAACTGACTGCGGAGGCGCCAGGGCGCATCGAAAATCATGGACTATTGTAGATTAGGAGCTAGAATGCCGATGAGCGAACGAGGTAGAGGAACCTTAGACCGGTATAGGGTGCATTTGGGTGGAGATAGGAAAGCATGAAGGTAGGCGTTGTTGGTGTGGGATACGTTGGCTTGGTGACAGCCGCTTGTTTCGCCGATTCGGGTATCGATGTCACTTGTGTGGACAACAACGAGCAGAAGGTTCGGGACCTCAATAGTGGTGTGATCCCAATCTACGAACCAGGGCTGACCGAAATCGTACAACGGGCCCGAAGCACGGGGCGGTTGACTTTCACCAGCTCCTTGCAGGAAGCGGTCGATACGTCTCTGGTGATCTACATCGCTGTGGGCACACCCAGCGCGCCCGACGGTTCGGCGGACATCTCGGCCGTGCTGGCGGTGGCCGAGGAGATTGCGGGCCTGATGAACGGCTACCGCATTCTCGTTACCAAGAGTACGGTCCCCGTGGGCACGCACCAGAGAGTGTCCGACGTCGTGGCCGCCAATACGACGCATCCGTTCGACTACGTGAGCAACCCGGAATTCCTCAAGGAGGGATCGGCCGTTGACGACTTCATGAAGCCCGAGCGCGTGATCATTGGCGCGACCGATCCGAAGGTGCAGGAGATCATGCGACATCTGTACGCGCCTTTCATGCGCCGCGGTAACCGCATGCTCTTTATGGACCCGGCTAGCGCGGAACTGTCCAAGTACGCGGCCAACTGCATGCTCGCGACGCGGATCTCATTCATGAACGAGCTGAGTATGCTCTGTGAGAAGGTCGGCGCCGATATCGAACTCGTGCGCGCCGGGATCGGTAGTGACTCGCGGATCGGCAATTCCTTCTTGTTTGCCGGCGTCGGCTTTGGCGGGAGCTGCTTTCCCAAAGATGTCCGTGCCTTGATCTACACGGGGGACGGCCACGGCAGCCCGATGAGTATCGTCAAGGCGGTCAAGGAGGTGAATCATCGCCAACAGGAACGGTTTGCACGACGCATCGTCGACTACTATCAGGCTCAGGCCGAGAAAACGACCCTAGCGGTCTGGGGGTTGGCCTTCAAGGCGCGAACCGACGACATTCGCGAATCCCCGGCGATCTTCTGCGTGGAGGAGTTCCTGGAGGCGGGCATGGCGATCAGGACCTACGATCCAGAGGCGATGCAGACTTCGCAGGCCCATTTCGGGGACCAGGTGACGTTTTGTTCCGATTACTATGAGGCACTGGAAGGTGCCGACGGCCTGGTGGTGATGACGGACTGGCAACAGTTCCGTAACCCGGACTTCGAGCGGATCGCGCGCGTGCTGAGTCGCCCGATCATCTTTGACGGTCGCAATCTGTATGACCCCTCATATGTCCAGGGCATGGGCCTTGAATACCATTGTCTGGGCCGCCCGGGCCAGCGGCGTCCGGAAGAGGTCTAGGGCGGTGCCGAACGTCAGTCCAGCAGGTGCAGCGCGAACTCACTGGGATCCAAGATGGCTGGCCCTGGCTGTCCTGTGCACAGTATCGGTGCTGATCCTGACCCACTTGCCCCAGGATCCGACACCGGAAGCCGTACGGAAAGGCTTCCTGCACATCGACAAAGGCGAGCATTTTTTGGCCTACGGCGTGATTTCTCTGTTCGCCGTGCTATCACGCAAGCGGCCCGTTCCATCCGGAACGCTGGTGGCCCTTCTTCTCGGAGTCGCCGCCGTCGCGCTAGCAGACGAAATGACGCAGCCATGGACCGGTCGTGATTGTGCATTCACCGACATGGTCGCCAATCTGACCGGTGTTGCGGCCGTGGGAACGATTTCCTATCTCTGGCGACGATAGTCCATTGCATGACTGCCTGGTGGCGAATCGGAGTACCCGTCGACCTCTTTCCCAGAGGGCAACAGGTTTCGTGGTCGTAGGAACGGCGGGCCAAGGCCGCTGAAACGATTTGGCTGTAGCTACGTTTGGGCGCGCGATGAATCGGCGCTCTTTGATTCGAAGTCGTGGGTTTGGACGCGGATCTGTGACGCATGCAGAAGGCCTCTGTCAGATGACGCCGCCGCGAGTTGAAGGAAATTACGAATCGAACTGCGCGGGTTGTCTGGGTCATGGTGTCGCTTGTCTCGGCTGTGGGGTAAGATCAAGTATCTTGCTCCGTAGTAGTCCAAGGCAACAGGATCCGTACTGGCCAGAATCGTCTTGGTCTGCGCTGCCTTCGTGATATCCGTGCGATCCCCCCATCCAATCCACTCCGCCGTGGTGATGTTCAGGTCGGCCCGACGGATGGTCTTCATGAAATGGCCCAGCGGCCCGGCCTTGGCGTGGCGGAAGTATCTCCCGCCACAAGTGTGTACGTTGTTGTAACCTTGGGGGTTTACACCGAAGACGCCACACGATAGGTCCGTTATTCCCATGTAATTCTTCACGGCACTGGTGATTCCCGTATCCGATCCGTGGTCGTTCAACGCGGCGAAGTTGATGAACTTGAGCGGCCTGTCCTGCATGTATTTGCCCCCGCCTTGGCCGTCGCGCAGAAAGGCCCCCTCCTTGAAATCGATTGTTATGCCACTATAAGGTGACGTGAATATCGGATATGACATTTTCACTTTCCATTTGGCGCCCACGATGGGTGAAAACGTGTATTCGATGTCACTCCATACGTAACCATCGCCTTGAGCCGGTGATTCAACCAGGCCGCCATTCTGGCCGCTTCCCCATGCATCGGCGACCTTGGGCCCGCCATCACGCCAATGAACTTTGTTGACATTCCCGTGCCCCAGTGTGTGATACTGTTCGATCAGCGTGTTGACGTTGTGATTCACGCCGTCGATGTCTCCGTTGATCTCACTGAGGTGCGTCCAACCTCGTATGTCGTCCCGACGCTCTTCAGGCAGCGAGTCATCCATAAAATGCTGGTTCTCTGCGATGATGATCTCGCCGCTGAACCCCGGGACTTCCAAAACCAGATCGATAAAGCCCTTCATCGCGGCGAGATTGGTGCGCCCTTGATTCCACCACTGACAGTTGGGCTTGAGGAGGACGATGTCGTTGGCGCCGATGAACGTCTCGATGCCGCCCATCATCTCGATGACCTTCTTCACGTTCTGTTGGGGCGAGCCGTTCTTCGCCAAAAAGACGTCCGACCGCTGTCCACCTGCGGCAGCGCGACCGCGGTATCGCACTGAGTCGATGAGCAGCCCGACAAGATGCCTCTTCCTACCGCCGAACTTGTGAAAAAGCCCCCCGCAAAACAGCGTGAGAAGTCCGGTCAGAAAAGCTCTACGCAATATCTTATGCCGTTTTCGTTCTCGATGGCTCACGACGACATTCCCAAATTCAAATTCAGGATTCAATTGCACTTGTGTAAGTGGTGTCCTTCAGGCGATGCTCTATTCTCATATAGTACCAAGAGAAGCCCTGAACTCCAAACCGATTCTACTGCCATTACGCCTCTGTTGGATTTGGCCGCGACTCTTGGTTCCTTGGCCTTAGCTGACGAGAAAATGGCCATAGAGGCAGTGATGCGCGAAGGGGAGGGACGAACAACAGGAGACAAGCCGTTCGTGTTGGGCGTTCAGGAGTAGTTGGACACCAGGATGATCCCATCGCAGACACCCTTGAGCCAGTTGACTTCCTCCGATTCACCCACGAGGGGGCCACACTCATCGAAGCGCACCGAACTCCAGAGTTGATCGGGCAGCTCGAAGTTCTTGGTCTGAGCCACCGAACTGTTCAGCGCGGCGAAAAGGGCAATGAGCACCTTCGTCTGGGCCGGGAGCTTCTCAAAGGTGACGCGGATGAACCGCTCCACATTGCAGTCCGCGTGGTGGTTCGCCGCGGCGTGGGGGACTTGCGGCCTCGTCTCGGCTGGTTCCGGCTGCAAGGAGTTCATGAGCTATTCTCCCATCAGACGTTGTCGACTGAAACTGACAAAGTTAGCATCGCGCGCCCGCTGCAGTGCTCTGGTTGCAGGACAAAGCATCATCGCTCTTGCCCTGCGTCGTGTCACACGGCTGTATCGGGAGAGACGGAACATCGCCATTGCTGTCATGCCACGCCGCCTAGCATGCCGACTCTTGCACGGCTGATGACAGCTCATGCCGCAGTCTGTCGGCCAGGGATCGACCCCAACTTCTTCCCTGCGCATCCCCTAACTGCGGCGTTCGATCCTTCACGGAGAAACAATACCACATGGCTGTTTCTCCCTGAGCCGGGGGTTAGTGTACGCAAGAAGAGGGAGCGGTCAATTGTGGAGACTACGTATTTTCGCATGGATCTGCGTACTTCTGTCACCGCCTCTTTTTGTACGTGCAGCGGCGTGCCTGAGCCACGGCGTCTCTGGCCGTCGCTCAATGCTGGGTTGTGGGGGCCGGATCAGCCCCTAAGAACCGATGGGCTCGATGATGTACTTGATGAGGTCGCGGCGGCTGATGATGCCCACCAGGTGCCCTTCGTTGAGGATGGGAACCCTGCGGAAGTGGTTGTTGACGAGGCACTCACAGACGGCGATCACGTCGTCGTTCTGCTCGAAGCTGACGACGGCATCGGTCATGTAGTCTCGGGCGCGGCCCCCGGTTTCCTCAGGGCCGGACAGGACGCCCATGACGTCTTTCTCGGTGACGACGCCTACGAGCTGGCCGTCTGAATCGACCACGGGAATGCCGGTGATGTCGTTCTCAACCAGCAGTTCGATGACTCTGGAAGCAGGCGTATCCGGAGTGACGGACACGACATCTGTTGACATGATTTCTTCTATCTCATGCATGATGCTTCCCCCTTGGTAAACACCGGCTGGTCCCGTCCCCTTATACGGAGACCTTCAGATTCAGATGAGCTTCTTTGATGTAGCGAATGACGTCCTTGCGGCTGACGATGCCGACGAGCTTGCCCTTCTCCAGAATGGGGACGCGTCGGAAATGGTTCTTGCAAAGACTCTCGGCGATGGCGGACAGATCCGTGTCCTGCTCGAAGGCGACCACCTCGGGCGTCATGAAATCCGCCACCCGACCCGGCCGATCCTCGATGTTGTACAGCAAGGTCAGGACGTCCTTCTCCGTCACGACGCCGACCAGCAGTCCTTCATCGTCGATGACGGGCAGACCGGTCACGTTGTTGGCAACCATGATCCGAATGGCTTCGTAGATGTCCGCATCAATCCCGGCGGCCAGTACGTTCGTCTTCATGATGTCGTTTGCTTTGACCATTGCCTTTTACCTCCATGGTCTGTATACGTCCCATAAGCCGTTGTTGGCGAGGGCCGTCTTATACATCGGCAGGACCGGGGCGTGGCATAAGTATTTCCAGATACTTCTGGGCCGCACAGGGGCGCAGGGGGCCCTTTTGAGCGCGCCGCAAGCGGTGACCCAGGGGCGAATTTGCCGAACAGAGTACGCGGGCGGAGGTAGTAATACGTGAGTGTCCGGTAAAGCTAAGTAACGAGATGGAGCTTGGTTGTGGCAAAGGGCCATATTGTACGCCTTTTTGTAGTGTTGATCGCTTGCTGGGCAGGCGAGCCAATGCTGGCAGCCGGGGTGGACCAGGCTGACGACGGCGCGGCGCGCTGGCCGGCGGAGCTGTCGCAAGCCAACCCCGGCGCGGTTATCGTCAGGTTTGCCCCGGAGGTCTCCCCGGATCGACGGCGGGAAATCGTCCAACAGAGCGGCTGTTCCGTATCGCGCTGGTGCGATCCGGGGCAAGTCCAGTTGGTGCGAATACCGCCGCAGGAATCGCCCGAGCAGGTCATCCGGCGCTTCGAGACGCATCAGGCCGTGCGCTACGTCGAGCCCGACTATTTGGTCCGGGCGAGCTTCCTGCCCGACGACAGCTTCTTTCCCTTCCAGTGGAACCTGGGCAACGCCACGACCGGCGGGATCCAGATGGAGGCCGCCTGGGATATCCAGCAGGGCGATCCCAATGTGATCGTGGCCATTCTCGATACGGGAATCGCCTACGAGGACTTCAGCGGGTTCGTTCAAGCCCCCGACTTGGCCCATACGTTGTTCGTGCCGGGCTATGATTTCGTCAACGAGGACAGCCATCCCAACGACGACCAGGGCCACGGCACCCACGTCTGCGGCACGATCGCCCAGAGCACCAACAACGGCATCGGCGTCGCCGGCGTCGCGTTCGGCTGCTCCATCATGCCGGTGAAGGTACTCGACGCCAACGGCGTGGGCGGCCATTTCGCTTTGGCCCAGGGCATCTACTACGCGATCGAGCAGGGAGCCACGGTGATCAACATGAGCCTGGGTGGGCCCGACGACTCGCAGACGCTGCGAGAGGCCGTGGCGGAAGCCCATCGCCGGGGGGTTACGTTCGTTTGTGCGGCCGGCAACGAGTTTCTCGACGGCAATCCCATCGCCTATCCGGCCGCCTACGACGACTACTGCATCGCCGTCGGGGCCGTGCGCTACGACATGAGCCGGGCACCGTATTCGAACGTGGGGCCCTACGTGGACGTCGTGGCCCCCGGAGGCGACGTCTCCGTCGATCAGAACGACGACGGCTACGTCGACGGCATCCTCCAGCAGACGTTCGTCGGCGCGCCGGGCGAGTTCGCCTACTGGTTCTTCCAGGGCACCTCGATGGCGACGCCGCACGTGGCCGGTCTGGCGGCGCTGCTGGCCTCCCGTGGCATCACCGACCCGAACGAGATCCGCACCGCGATCGAGGCCACCGCCGTGGATCTGGGGCCGCCCGGCTGGGACGTCGAATACGGCTGGGGCATGATCGATGCCGCGGCCGCCATGGCCTTTTACGACTGACTCTGCGGCCGCGCCGCCTCTCTTTCCGCTTGAATCCTCGGCGTCAAGCCCGGTAGAATAGCCCCAGGAATACGTGGCTGGTGCCCGAACGGAGTCGACCCAGGCCGGAACCTCCATCGACTCGTTGCTGCCGGCTCAATGCAAACCATCGCTGTTTCCAACCAGAAGGGCGGCTGTGGCAAGACCACGACCGCGATCAACCTGTCCGCCGCCCTGGCCGAGGCCGGCCGGAGGGTTCTTCTGGTGGACCTCGACCCGCAAGGCCATGCGACCTTGGGGTTGGGCCATGTTCCGCGACGCTCCGAGCGGACGGTCTACCATCTCCTGGTCAACGAGATGTCCCATGTGGCCGATGCCCCGGTAGGCACGGGCATCAGCCGGCTCGACCTCATCCCGGGCGATGCCCGCGTGGCCACCGCCGAATGGGATTCGGGTTCCATCCTGGGCAAGGAACTGATTTTAAAAGAGCAGTTGCGGTCGCTCGCCGACCGCTACGATACATGTATCATCGACAGCGCGCCGTCGGGCGGTCTGCCTGTGACCGGCGCGCTGGTCGCCAGCACGGGCGTGCTGATCCCGGTCCAGGCCCGTGCCAACGCCCTAACCGGGCCCGGCCGCCTCCTGGATACGATCCAGCAACTGCGGCAGCGCTTCTGGCCCTGCTCGGTCGCTCCGCTCGGCCTGCTGCTGACCTTCGTGGAAGGCCGCACCAAGCTGAGCCGGCGCGTCGAGCACGACGTGCGCGAGCGCTTCGCCGCGCTGGTATTCGATACCACCATTCGCCGGACGATCAAGCTGGCGGAGGCCCCGAAGGAGGGCTGCTCCATTCTCAGCTATGCCCCGCGCAGCGCCGCGGCCGGCGACTACCGCGCCCTGGCCCGCGAGGTCCTCGCACGCCTGGACGCCGCCGTGCCTTAGTCCAGGGTCTTGATACGGATATTGCGGAACTCGACCTGGTCGCCGTGCCCGCAGAAACCGATGTAGCCCTTGTCGCGCTTCAGGCCCGGATGGTCGTTGCCGTCGATCGTCTTCGGCGTACTGGCCTTCTCAATGTCCGCATCCACGATCGTCTGGCCATTGACGACCACCGCGATCTGCTTGCCCTTGGCCACCACCTCTTCGCAGTTCCACTCGCCGACCGGCTTGAGGCTGCCCTGCTTGGCGGGCACCACGCCGTAGATCGAGCCGTGATGCTGGTAGTCCTTCAGCCAGCCTGCATAGCGGGGTGACGTATCGTCGAGGATCTGCAATTCCATGCCCTGATAGGCCGCGTTCTGGCCCGTAGGTGTCCGGATGCCCAGGCCGTTGTTGGCGCCCGGCGTCAGGCGAAACTCGAAGCGGAAGATGAAGTCGCCGTATTCCCGGTCCGTGTAGAGGTTGCCGCTGCCGCCGCGGGATGGGTCACAGATCATCGTCCCGTCCTTGACGACGTAACCCTGCGTGTTGCCTTGCCAGCCGGCCAGGTCCTTGCCGTTGAACAGTTGCTCGAAGCCCAGCGCCTTCTCTGCGGCCGTCAGTCCGTTCTTGCCCTTCTCACGCGGGATTTCGCGGATGTAGATGTTGCGGAAGTAGAGGTCGTTGCCGTGGTTCTGCAGCTCGATCTGCCCGGTCGGGAAGATCGGGATACTGCGGTCCCAGTAGTTCTCCATGATCACGTTGTCGACCACGATCGTGCCGTTGAGCACGACGGTAACCTTCGCGCCGATCATGGTAATGCGAAACGTGTTCCACTCGCCCACGGGGTTGTCCATCTTCTTGGTGGGCTTGCTCGGGTTCTTCTGGTTGTTGTAGAGTCCGCCCGAGCCCACCTGGGCGCCGGCGCTGGTGCGAGCGGTATCCCAGATCTGGACCTGCGGGGCGCCGCGGAGATAGATGCCGCTGTCGCCGTCTTTCTTGATCTTCCAGTCGACGAGCATCTCGAAATCGCCGTAATCCTTGGCGGTGCAGAGGCTGCGGCCCTTGCCGTCGAAGTGCAGGACGCCGTCCTCCACGGTCCAGTGGGCCCGCATGTTCTCGTCCGCCTCCTGCTGGAGCTTCGCGTGTTCGTCGGCGCCCAGGGTGGCCCGCTTGGCCGGGTTGTCGTAGGGGCCCTTGAGCAGGCCCTTCCAACCGGCCAGGTCCTTGCCGTTGAACAGGGCAACGAACCCTTCCGGCGGCTGGTTCAGCACCTCCGCGGCGCCGGCGGCGCCCACCAGTGACACGACCAACAGAGCCATCGCTGCCCGGACCATGGTTGCGTGATTCATCTTGCTTCTCATCGTGCTTCTTCCTTTCCGCTGTGTGACGTGTCCCACGGAGGCCGAACCGGGCTCATGCCGGCCGGCACGTCGGCCTGACGGCCGATTTCTACGTCACCGAGTCTATGCCCCTGACCAGCTTTCGTCAAGGTCGCAGCCCCGCGAAAAGGGGGACAGGTACAACCCGCTGCGCGGACCGCAGGAGTCCCCGCTTTCGCGGTTTTCGGTCTGGAAACCGGGGAAATTGGCTTTGTTTGGCGCGATGGGGGCTCGCTGGCTCGCGCAGGGGGCTTCGGGGACCGGGTGGCAGCGTCAAGCGCAGCTTGGCGATGGTTTCCCTGGGTTTCGTCGATCTCACGGACCAGGCGCAGCTTCTGGAGTTCGTTGAGGGTCTTGTAGAGGCTGTGCTCGATCCGCCGCTCGTACATGCCGAGCCGGTACAGGACCTGGGCGTGGCCGAAATCGCGCGTGGCCACCCGCCCCAGGGCCGAGGCCCCCTCACCCGCAGCCTTGGCCCACATCGACCGCGTGAGCTTTCGCACCGGGCTGTGCTCTTCCTCATCCAGCATCGTGTCGAAGACCTCGGCCTGGAGCTGCTCGGCTCGCCGCAGCCGCCAGGCCAGACCCACCGCCCGCTCAGCCAACACCGACTCCAGCGCCCCGTTCGGGGCCAGTTCACCCAGCATCTCATCGCGATAGGACTCGAACTCGCGCGGATCCTCCCCCTTGATCACCACCTGCTCGGCTCGCAGCCCATGTTTCACCGCATTCTGCGCCACTGCCGCCTTACCGTCAGCCGTCCGCGGCCCCGTCGATTTCCGGGAATTCGCCCGATTCGCCTGGATCTGTGCCTCGCTGGCCATCACCGTTCCCTCCAGATGTGTTGATTGGCTATTGACTATTGGGTATTTAGTATTTCGTTGCATGAACAGCATACTAACAGCCC
>Ga0272443_10003900_pt1 | contig 16975 bp, 19 predicted proteins | sample SSMAcet12_FD_193581 | JGI IMG/M metagenome (GOLD analysis project Ga0272443, IMG submission 193581) | Marine sediment archaeal communities from Little Sippewissett salt marsh, Falmouth, MA, United States - SSM-Acet-12 | ecosystem: Environmental > Aquatic > Marine > Wetlands > Sediment ... | reverse complement strand
TCTCTGTTTCGGCATGTTTTTGCGGTTCTTTTTCAGATGAGCGTAAAGCGGATGCTTTATTTTTTGATTTTCCAAGTGTCAAGAAGGGCGTTAATGTGGCTAATTTAGTCTCGCTGATTCCAGGGACATCGATCAGGTCTTTCAGGTTGTGATATGGCCGGTGGTTGATGATCTCCTGGGCCAGCTTTTCGCCAATGCCATTGAGCGCTGTTAATTCCTTGATGGATGCTGCATTGACATCTAAAAGTGAAAGTTGTTTTTCTGCCATTTGAATCTCCCTATCATCCTGATTTGAAATAATGAGCGACGAAGAGAACGTATGATATTAGTATATCTTGAATGGGAGATAATGACAAACGAGGATAAAAATAACGAATATTTGAAAGGAAAAATAACTTTTAGGTGAAAAACACGGCATAGAGAAGGACAGCGAATAAACACGAAAAATCATATGCAATAACCCTATCATCCAACGCCCTGCGGACGTTCCGCCAGGATTAATAGGCACTCAAATTCAACTTATTATGGGGATAGTCTTTGATTAAAATGAGGTTGCTAAGATTTATTTACAGGCAGCATTATGTATGCTATAAATGGAAAACGCCAAAGCAATCTGACTGCTGGAAAAGGTCGAAGAGGATAAAAAATTGGATAGGATCATGGAGACTGAACCCTCATTTTGGGAAGTGAAAACACTCGAAGAGATGTCACCAGATGAATGGGAAGCTCTGTGTGACGGGTGTGGAAAGTGCTGCCTGCATAAGATTGAAGATGAGGACAGTGGTGAGGTGTACTTCACCAATGTTGCTTGCAAACTGCTGGATCTCAATACATGCAGATGCAGGAATTATGCGCATCGCTCGGATATCGTGCCTGAGTGCATTCCGCTGACACCTGCTCTCGTCAGGGAGGTGAACTGGCTTCCGGAGTCGTGTGCTTACCGCCGGCTTGCTGAGGGACGCGGGTTAGCCTGGTGGCATCCGCTTATCTCGGGCGACCCAACAACTGTACGCTATGTTGGCGAATCTGTGTGCGGAAAAGCAGTATGCGAAGATGATGTTGATCTGGCAGATTTGGAAGATATGGTTGTGGACTGGTTTGATTGATTGGAAAACGATAGAAAGAAATTAAAGGGATTAAGGTATACTTAAAACGTCCTTAGTTTTGGATCATTTCTCAAGGAAATTACCTATGTCTGATTCGGAAGAACCCAAAGGGGAGATCAATCGTTTATTGATAGCTGTTGTCCAGGGACAGGATGCAGACACGGCTTTACGGGCATTTCAGGAAAATGATTTACGTGTGACGAAGCTCTCCAGCATTGGTGCTTTCCTTGGCAGGAAGAATGCAACTCTCATGATTGGGATTGATGCGAGCAAAGCTGAGAAGGCCATCAAGATACTTAACGAAACCTGCCGGCAGCGTGTGGCTTTCATTGTTGTTCCCATGGAGAATGCACCTCTTCCCATGCCAGCACCGACGCCAATCACAATCGGCGGTGCGAATATTTTCTCACTGGAAGTAGATCATTATGAGGAATTCTAAACATGAAATTAATCATTGCGATCATTAAAGACGAAGATAATGATTCGGTCTCCAGAGCATTAACCAAGGAGAAATTCAGAGTGACCTTCATTGCTTCGACCGGAGGTTTCCTGCGAAGTGGACGCAGCACCTTATTGATTGGCGTGGAGGATGGGCAGGTTAACAAAGCGCTGGATGTGATCCGATCGAATTGCAAGAAAGTGGATGACCCCAAGGAAAAGCGGGCGACGATCTTTGTCTTAAATGTGGACCAGTTTACACAACTTTGATTCTAACCCGGTGTTGATAATATCATATAATGTATTTGGTGCTTTCATGATGATATGTAAACTTGAAATCAAGAAATAACTATTGTAAGATTGAAACTAAAAGATTGTTATTATAGAAGATAGGAGATGATAATGAATTTCGGATTAGCATTCAGTTATGTCTTTAAAGATGAAGGATGGTTTAAAAAGGTAGCTTTACCGGCTCTGTGTACGCTCATACCTGTTGTTGGCGCTTTTATCTCATTAGGTTGGGCGTTGAAGGCAGCCAAGAATGTGATCGATGGCAATGAAGAGCATGCGCTGCCAGACCTGGAATTCGGCGCTGACCTGGGACGCGGTTTCATGGCTTTCCTGATAAATCTCGTGTATAGCCTTCCGGTCATTCTTCTCAGTGGAATCGCCGGCGCCCTTTTCGGTCTCAGCGCTGATGCAGACCAGGCCGTTCAAGTCATCATGTACATTTTCGGTGGATGTTTTGGCTTACTCGGTATCCTGCTTGCCTTATTGATTGCTTTCATGAGTGTGGCAGGCCTGGCGAACTATGTCGCGAAAGGTAAGTTCGGTGCGGCGTTCAAATTCAAAGAGGTCTTCGGCATGCTCAAGAAATCTTTTGTTTCCTGGCTCCTGGTCATCGTCGGCCAAATCATCGCCCTGGGCATCATCGCTCCTCTGGGTTCAATTGCTTGTGGGATTGGTGCCCTTTTAACTGCGACTTACGGAAACGCAGTTGTCGGTCATCTGCTCGGTCAGGCATACAATAAATCTGCATCGCCCCTGATGGAGGATGTAGAAGTCCTCTAGATATAAAAATGCTGTCGTAATAGTAACAGGGTCGCCATGTCCGGTGACCCTGTTTGGTTTTAGATGGAACTCACTCGTGGAATTCCTGAACCTGGTAAGTGAAGACCTTGAGGGATTTCTTTCGCCAGAGGTCTGGCGGCGCTCCCATTTTCATGCAAAGCTGGGAGAGGAACTGGTCAGGATTGGGGAGTTTTTCCCAGACCTGGGGTAGGAACGTCGCTTTTTGAAAGCCGTCCTGAAGGACAACACCGTCCACATCAGGCCTCAACTGCTCAATCAGGTCTTCGGGTTTTTCATAGTCCAATGGCTGCTGAGGTGAGAGGACCGAAACCTCAATTTTGATCTGGTCGAGTTCACCTGGCTGAACGTTGGGGAACCTGAAATCCTGCAGCCCGGCGGCGACGGCATGTTCCTGGATGTCGTTTGCCAGGGGCTGATATGCCTGGAGTGTGCCAATGCAGCCCCGCAATCGACCATCAACCGTCAACGTCACGAAGCTTGCTCTTTCTTGCCCCAGGGAGGATGGTAACTCTGACAGATCGATCTCCGGCAGGGATAAGCTGTTTACGGCTGATTCGAGTGCCTGTCTGGCGATCGTCAAACACAGTTCTTGTTCTGTTTTATTTAGAGTAGTTTCCATATGAATTGACCCTCCCAAATTAGGGTTCTAAGCCTGGACTTTATCCCGAATTACACCTGATCTCGTTATACTTTGAACATGCTTTCACGTCAAGCTGCCTGGTCGTGTAGCCTTTATCTATCAAAAATCAGAGAGTTAAGGTAAGATTTTAACCAATGGAAGAGACACCTTTACCTGAAATGGATCCTCTTGAACCGGAGGATGACCTCCCCGAAGTTCCGGAAAAGGAACCCAGAAAGAGGAGGAATTTCAACCGGAATTCAGCTTTCAATCTGTGGCGCGGTTTGCAGACCGTGTTAGGCGCTGCATTCATCGTGGCAACCTTGTTCACCATGTGGACGCCGGGGAGCCTGGTGGAAAGCAGCCTGGAAGCCCGGATGGCGCAAGCGCTTGCATCTGCCAGCGGGGGAGCAGCGCAAGAAGAAAGCACGCCGGACGCGACTGAAAAAGCACAGTCAAACAGGATTGGGATCGTTGCCGGTCATTACGGGTATGACTCAGGGGCAGTGTGCTCGAATGGTGCAACTGAGGTTGAATTGAACCTTGAGATTGCCACACTCGTTCAAAAGCAGCTCACCGACCTGGGATACACGGTTGACCTGCTTGAGGAATTTGACGACAGGCTGAAAGGGTATCAGGCTGCCGTTCTGCTTTCGATCCACCTTGATTCCTGTGAATACATCAACGACCAGGCAACTGGGTTTAAAGTCGCAGCAGCCTTATCCACCCAGAACGTGGCTGAGACCCAGCAGCTGACAGCATGCCTCTCCGCACGCTACGCCGAGATCACAGGTTTATCTTTTCATTATGGTTCCGTCACAGAGGATATGACCTATTACCATGCATTTTCCGAAGTTGATCCAGATACTACAGCAGCGATCATCGAAGCTGGATTTATGAATATGGATTATCAGTTTATTATCGAGGAGACGGATCGAATTGTGGATGGTATTGTTGCAGGTATTTTATGTTATGTAAATAACGAATCGATCCAATCTACCCAGACTCCCTGAAAATGATGGCCAAATCTGAACGTCAATCCATTGTGAAAGCCAAAGCCGCGCTCCGCCAAGGTGACAGAGTGCTTGCTCGACGGATCGCGCAACAAATCGTTGCTGAAAACCCAGATGATGTCGAGGGCTGGCTCCTGCTGGGCGGTTTATCAAGCCCCAAAGCCAGCCTTGTTTATCTGCAGACTGCACTGTCCCTTGCCCCCGATGATCCTCGAGTTCAAAAAGCGATGGCTTGGGCGCGGGAACGGGACAAAGAATCTCAAACGGATCTTGACAGTGACCGCACCCGGCAGATGCACAGCCTAAGCGGGGAACGCAGTATCAGGGTGCCACCACCCATCACAGCGGAGTCTCATCGTCCGGTCTGGATGTGGGCTATCCTTTTCATCGCTTTTCTGAGCCTGGTCTTCTTCAGCCTGGACGTGATCCCATCCGATTTGGTCAATGCTGCTGAAAAGGGGGGTCCGATCGCCCAGGAGACTTTCGCCAAACCAAGCCTCACACCCACGCCGACCAACACTCCCACACCCACAAGCACGCCGACATCCACACCAACAGCGACCCCCACATCCACACCGACACCTACAGCTACCAATACACCGATACCAACCAGCACAGCTACGCAGGTTGTGGTGATATATCCCACCGTGGATGTTGGCGATAGGGAAAAGTGGATCGACATTAACCTTACTGAACAGAGGTTATACGCATATAAGGGCTCGAATTTGGTTGATTCATTCCTCGTTTCAACAGGGACCTGGCTGCATCCTACACCGGTGGGACAATACGCGGTGTATATCAAACTTCTATACACGGATATGTCCGGTCCAGGATATTACCTGCCGGATGTGCCATACACGATGTATTTTTATGATGGGTACGGCATCCACGGTACCTACTGGCACAATAATTTCGGAACCCCGATGAGCCATGGATGCGTCAATATGCTCACCTCCGAGGCTGCCTGGTTGTTCAACTGGGCATATGTGGGAATCCTGGTCAATATCCATTATTGATCGGATGTGACCTTCAAATAAATATGAAATCCTTATCGCGAAGAGAATTCTTGAAATTGTGCGGGTTCAGCCTGTTAGGTTTGGCATTGCCATCTGACCTGCTTCCAGGGCTGGAATCCTTCGCGGGTTTTCCAAAGGAGAGTACGATCCTGGGCCGGGTGACCCTTTCAGGGCATAAACGCTATGCTGGACCCGATACACATTCGGCTGTGCTTGAAGAAATGGAAAAGGACAGCATTTACCAGATCACCGGAGCAACAATCAGCGAGGACAGCAGCGCATCGAACAGGATCTGGTATGAGCTGGACGGTCAGGGATTTGCCCATTCCAGCCAGGTTCAACCGGTCATGCGAAAGATCAACCAGCCTGCTTCATCCATCCCTGATGGAGGTTGTCTGGGGGAAGTGACCGTTCCATACGTGGATGCTTATTCTGGTATGGATGAGGGCTGTTCATTTGTCTACCGATTGTATTATGCCTCAACGTTCTGGATCAAAGACAGCCTGACGGACGCTGAAGGAACGATCTGGTATCAATTGCTTGACGACCATAATTACGGATCGTTTTTTGTCCCTGCCGCAAATATCAGGCTTGTGCCAGATTCTGAGCTTTCAGGGATATCTCCCGATATCCGTTTTTCAGAAAAGAAGATCGTTGTGGATTTGGCGATGCAATCCCTGACAGCTTATGAGAGTGAAAGGCCCGTGTTCATGGCCCGCATCTCAAGCGGCGTGCGCATGAGCGAAGGCGGATTTGCCACGCCGAGGGGATTTTTCCGGACCCTGGTCAAGCGCCCTTGCCGGCATATGGTCACCCAGGCGAGTGAATTTGGGAGCGGGTTTGACCTGCCGGGCGTCCCCTGGGTCAGTTATTTTACATCTGAGGGCGTTGCCCTGCACGGTGCTTACTGGCATAATAATTTCGGCGTCCCAAGCAGTCACGGGTGCGTAAATATGACCCCACAGGCAGCAAAATGGATTTACCGCTGGACTGTGCCGACCGTCCCGCCCGGAGAGTATTACTATGCCGGCATGAATGGAACCCAGATTATCGTTCAATGAATCAGGAGCATTTAAATTAACCCAAATCTTATAACCTCTGGGTATACTGAGTTCGAAGTAAGGTAGTTATTCGTATCACGGAGGCTGGTTTTGCCGAACAAAGCAGTTTTTGAAGGTCTGGTTTACGATGAGTACGATCAACCCGTCCAGACGGGTTGGATCGGGGATGAACCCTGTTATATTGTTGATGACAGCGGCTTCATGCGCCATGTTCCCGCTGAGGATATTGACCGGCAGGTCTGGCAGTACATGCAGTCACAGATCGAAGGCCATGAGGGGTTGATCTCAGAACAGGCTGCTGAAATGCTTGGTCAGGGTGATATTTTCACGAAAGCGATCATCCAGAACCAGCTTGAGAACCTGGACTCCCAATTCGAACAGCTGGCACAGATGGGAATCCCCGAAGAAAGCAGGCTTTATTTGGGGATGATGGGATTCCGGGTGATCATCTCGATCCACGGCGAAGTGCTGGAAGTGATCCAACCGGGAGTTGTAGATGATTCCGGTGATGAATGACCACTTTGGTTTGAAAATTGCAGTAAAATGGAATCGAAGGAGAACCTATGGTTTCAGATTTCATTGTCCATGTAGATGAATCCGATTTTGAATATGAAGTGCTTCAATATTCCACACAGGTGCCTGTGGTGGTCGATTTCTGGGCGGATTGGTGTGTGCCCTGCCGTGTTTTGGGTCCGAAGCTTGAAGCGCTGGCAAGAGAGGGCGGGGGGAGTTTCCGTCTGGCGAAGGTAAATGTGGATGAGAACGTCAGGCTGGCAAAGCAGTATAAGGTCCGCAGTATTCCAGCGGTGAAAGCTTTTATCAATCAGCACGTGGTCGCCGAGTTCTCCGGCGTCCTGGCAGATGAAGGCCTGCGGGCGTTCGTTCATCACCTTGCGCCGACACCGGAGGACCTGATGTATGCCAAGGGGATGAGTTTGATGGAAGCAGGCGAATACACCAGCGCGGAGGATGCCCTGCGGGAGTTCCTATCGGCGCATAATGATCACCCGGGTGCTTTGCTTGGGCTTGTACGGACGCTGTTGATGCGGGGCGAGGGGATTGAAGCGCAGGCCCTCCTGCGAAGTTTCCCGGCAAGTTCGGAGTACACAATCGCGCAGCAGTTGAAGCCGGTTGCTGAAGCGTTCAGCATGTTTGATGATACGCTGGTTGTGAGCGATGATCCGTTGGAAGCCGCATTCCGTAATGGAATCAGGCTGGCAAAACACGGCAACATCCTGGCTGCTATGGACGGTTTCCTGGATATTCTCAGAAGGGATAAACACTACGGTGAGGATCAGGTCAAGGATATCTTTGTGGGTTTGCTGGCGCTGATTGGGGAAGAACACCCCGAAGCGCGGCAGTACAGGAAGGAACTTTCGGCAGTTCTATTTTAAGGATTATGCATGGGGGATTGATGGACTGAGATATCAGGGATCTTATTGGCCAGAATTGCAATATTTATTATCTGTTGACCAGAAGATTTAAAGGGTAAGCTTCAGTATTTCACTGTACAGAATAAATCATAACGTATCAAACTTTTTTCGGAGGTTATTTTTACACCCCACTGGATTGGAGGCAGCTTATGAAGGCTATTGTGTACACGAAGTATGGAACGCCAGATGTGCTTGAATTCAAAGATGTGGAGAAACCCACTCCCCTCGACGGTGAAGTCTTGGTGGAAGTACATGCAGCATCCGTAAATGCGTACGATTGGCACGCAAAGGGAAAAGTCGTCATTGTAGTTGATCATTCCAGCAAAACTTAGGGATATCGATAGACAACAGTAGGTCACTCATATTTCCAAAGGAAACTGCGTGACATCCTTGTTAATTGCAATACATGAACTTGTTTCATGAAATTTAGTCGGGAAGGATGTGAATCGCTATTGTGTGTGCAAAATAGGGCGCGCAACGTCTTTCTGTGCGCCCCACGAAATTTTATTGCCTCAATATGACAGGTGCGCGGGAAAAGCAGGTCAATCCAGGATTGTCATGACATCCTCCGCGAAACGGATCGTAGAATCCTCGATCTTTTTCTTAAGTCCCTCAGGGCTGTCGAAATCGGGCTGTTCGGCGACAATGGAAACGAGGATCGAATCCACGCCTGGCTGAACCTGTGACAGCGAATATTCACCGATGTCTCTTTCCTTGAGCAGATCGATGTATTCTGCCTGGACGCGGCGGTTATTCCCGGCAAGCCAAACCTCAAAGCTGCATGACTCGTGCAGGAAGACAATCGCGATTTTCAGCTTCTTTTCCCGCAATGCAGGCGGCGTGAAGGCGAAATAGGTCATATCCATATAGCCGAAATATAACGCGCTGCTGACCCAATCAGGATGGCTTCGTTCCAGATCGGACTTCAAATCAGTCATAAAGGTCATGATCCCTTTATAGGCTTTCTGGATATGCCCTTTTCTGAGGGCTTTCGTATATTCTCGAATATGCTCGTTCATTGAATCCATTTGTTATCTCCTGTTATCTCTGAGGCATACTTAAAAATCAACAGCGCTTTCAAAGTGATGAACCGACTTGGTTGGCCCTTTTCTTCCAGGTTAAAATGCACGTTTCCCTTGTGGATGTTCTCCAGGTGCCAGAGTCCAGAAAGCTTCTGTTTATTCTTGAGCCATGCAAGCGCAGGTTCCATGCGTTCATCATAGGGCATTCTTACTGATGCGAAGTATTCAAGGGCGCGCAGCACATCATAGCGGTAGCGGTACGGATGCGATAGCTTCATGAACCGGCTAACACCGGACATGAAGAGGTCGTTGGAGAGTAAATATTCAACCGCTTTTTGTACAGATAATTCGACTTCCGGTAAATATCTGCTGAATCCCGCCTCCTTATATTCATGGAAACCTTCTAGGACACATATCGTGGTATGGGGATCACCGGTCGAACTTTCTGTGTCCCAGGTATAACCGCCATCCGGCCTGGCTTGGGAAAGGATATATCCTACCAGGTGTTCAACGCGTTCATCATCCGGGCAGAAGTAGGCGGCGTAATTCAGGAACATTCCATCCACAGCGACATCGCTCTGCACCATTGTCTTTGCGAAATTGATGCCTCCGTTTTCAAGCATACACTCATCAAAAGCACGCCTGACCATTTCACGAGGTGCATCTGTGCCGGGCGGCATACCGATCACCTTCAAATCTGCCAGCGTGTAGTGCGTGCAGGTCCATTTCGGCTGGTAGAACCAGCGCCCCCAATGCCCGTTCTCATTCCGGCTGGCCAGGAACCTCGCGCCGTATCCTTCGGTCCTGATCCTTGCCTGCAGCGGCTCATAGATTTCAGGGCTGCTTTCAAGCAGGAAACGGTGGGTCAAGTATTGGATCGAGACGTCTCCCTCAAGGAGCCATGCAATGGTGGGTTCCAAATAGAATCCTTTTTGATTTCATTTTAATGCATATCAGGTGTGATAGTCAGGCACAATCAAGCATTCAGAATGGAAGTCAATAGTCAGTTTCAATTAATCGCCACAAGCAGCTAAACTAACCTTCTCTTTACGAAACCTTAAGTTTACAGCCTGAGTCGGTTTCAGGCATAAGTCAATTCAGACCCTTAATAAACCGCGGAAACCTCTGACGCTGTAATATGACTCTGCGCCATTGTGGTATGTAAAGACCGTATCATAGCGACGGTCACAAAATAAAGCGCCGCCGAGTTTTCTGATTTTTTCTGGTGTTTTAACCCAGCTGGATGTTTTTAGGTCGAATTCCCCTAATTTCTGCAGGTCACGATATTCTTTTTCTGTCAGGATCTCAACCCCCATATCGTGGGCCATGTCCATTGCGTTGTTGGGTGGTTTGTTCTTCTTCCGCTTTTCCCATGCTTCACGGTCGTAACAAACATTTCTGCGTTCTTGAGGACTTTCCGCTGAACAATCCATAAAAGTGTACTCATCTGCCTTACGATCATGAAAAACGACATCAGGTTCGCCACCTGTTGCTTCCATTTCAAACAACGATCTCAGCTTATCGTTGTTAACGACTAATTTTCGTTTTACATCCTCCCAATCCATCCCTTTATGGCGAGATGCATTATCTACAAAACGATTTTTTAATGTTTCAAGTAGATCATCACGCTCTTCCAATGAAAGCTGTTTTTTCTCATTGCCCATCGCAAAACCTCCTCAAGGTAGTGTGATTTATTTATCTTTTTTCTTATGTTTCTCAATATTCTCTTTGACCCTGAACTCAACGATCTTTTTGATTAATTCAAGCGGCATTGGCTCATTTATTGGAAATTGAACGGAACCTTTGGCACCTTTATAGACGGATAGATCAGTTTTAAAGGCTTCTATACCTGATGGTGCTGGATAAAACCCAATATGATTTTTATATGCAGCAAAATGCACCAGGTTTCCATGTAAATAAAAGGTGGGCATTTGATAACTGATCTTTTCTTCAGCTTCAGGAGCAGCAGCTCTGATCACCTGCCTGGTCTTACGAAGGATATTTTGGACATCTTCAGGGAAATGTGAAATGTAATCATCTATCGAATCAAAATTTTCTTGAACCATTTTTCCTCCTAACGATGTCAATCAAGGAGCCATGCGATGGTCTATTCCAATATTGTTTTGGCATAGCTTATCATAGCGTAACAAACGCACAGTTGAAATTACTGGAATGCCGCCCGCTTCGGGCTGCAAACTTCAACACGCAATTATCCGGATTGGTCACACCGCCGGAGGAGTCTGTGGCTTTATTGCGCTCATGACAATTAGCGCAACGTCATCATTAATGTCGGAATCCAAGAATTCCACATCGTTAAAACCGAGGTTGTCCTTTGCCCATTTTGCCCACGGCTGCCAAATTTCTTTAGGATCTTCCATATCATAACAAGCAGTGATTTTGACAATGTCGGTCTTTTCCCAGAGATGTCGCCACCAGTCCTTGCTGTGAAAGCTGAACATATCCCCCACCCAATGCTCTTTCAGTGTGTCGGGATAACCTTTTTCAAACTCTTTCGTCAACCCCGGAACCACGATCCCAATTTGACCGCCGGGCTTGACCAGCTTTGCGAAGGTGCAGGGGAAATATAGCTCATCCGCGCCAAAATACTGGTAGCTGTCGATTGATATGGCTGCGTCGAAGAATCCCTCAGCATAAGGCAGCGTATGGGCTTCCGCATGGATGGGAAACACCAGATCGGCTGCGCCGGCTTCCTCAATGCGTTTGAGGTTCTCCGTCGCGCTGATCCACAGGTCGTTGGCAAATACCGTCACGCCAAATTCCTTCGCCAGGAATACTGAGGTGAGGCCCTTCCCGCAACCCATGTCAAGGACCTTCATGCCCGGCTTCAATGCCATGTGTTCGCATAATTCCTCAAGCAGCCACAACGGATTGGGTCCCATCCAGTTTTCACGAACCCAGTTGATATCGTATTTTTCTGTTCTCGGATATTTTTTCATGCTGTTATCTTTCTTATCATGTCCAAAATAGTTTGAGACGGTGGTTTGCCAATCTACCCTATGACTGGGTTGTCTATAGACTTACTTCTCAACACTAGATAGCAAGGTAATGTTCTACTCATGGAAAGAAAGTATTAGATTGGTGTCGGGTCTGATTTTTAATAATTTCCGTTCGTGGGAATATGTCCATAGTTTATTAAGAACAAATTTACTACAAACAAAAGTATACTGTGTTTTTCAATTCCGCTTGACCACGACAGGTTATTACGTATCTGGGAAAGGATTAACATATGTCCCTATTGGTAATATAATGACGCCGTCGTATATGTGCTTCGGTGGAAGCGACTGCGTATCGTAATGAAAATTCATCAGCGCCTTTTCTTCCTTTAGTGTGTCGTCATCAAATGATAAAAATACTTGGAACCCGCCTGCATATTCGGCGATTATACTAAATAGTTCATTCTTTCGCGATCCATCAAAAAGCGTAACGGGTTTTCCATTCCCTCCTTCTATTGAACCCTCGGCCGGTATTACAAGCATACAGTAGGTTTGATCCTTTGCATATGGGCTTTCGTGACTGAGGTATTCACCGAGCCACTGGATCCTGGTTCCCCTTATGGGCTTCTTCTGCGCGTGGTTACCTCCAACATTTATTAGGACTTTGCCTTCCGAATTTTTTATATACAATTCGGCAATGCTGCAAATCACAGCTTCGCGTAGTTTATCACTTTTCCACATAAACAAATAATTTGAAGCAGTTCTGCTGGCGTAACTTTCAATCTCAATATCGGTCATGTACACAAGTCTGTCGTACCAGATTTCGCCGAACTCATCAATAAATTTTTCCTTATTGGAAGAAAGCTCTTCTTTAAACATCACAACTCTGATTATGTACTCTTCGTTATTTTTAACAATGCTCCTCAGATCTGTGGAGTATTCCTTAAGATGATGGCTTTCACCGATGTAATTGAGCATGTATTCTATAGACATAATATAAGCATATGGGCTATGGTTAATATCAATGGTGCTGATCTTAATCCTTTCTTCCAGTGGCCTGGTCATATTATACTGACGAATTTTTTTTATTTCATTTGTATGGAACCAGAAATTATAGGCGGTTTTTTCATCCACTTCAGGGATTAAACCCATCGAATAATCCTCATACATCCAGCTGAATGCCTGAGGCATTTCAATAAGAAAATTGTTGAATCCATAATCTCTGTTCAGTGCTGTTGCGAAATTTCCCATTAATGCTACATGTTCGGCAGTATTGTGGTATTCCCCAACGATAACCACTTTATAATCGGCTAATTTTCCTAATACAGCATCGTTAACTTCATTTGAATCGAATATGATGGAATCACGTTCAACTATACGTTGTATTTCTACCTGTGGCATATTCCCAAAATACTTCAAACCGAAGATACAAAACACGATTAAAAGTATCACTATACATGTCGCGATAATGACAAACTTATTTTTCATTAAATCCCCATCCTTCTAATAGACTAGTAATCAACTTACTATTATAAAATGGATAAGTTTCATTGTCTAATATATATTCACACCCACTGTCCCCCCAGATTTCGTGAAGTTTAGTAGGTTGAGTTACCAACCCACCACACGACTACTTAATTGTTGTCCGATTGTTATGGCTTCTCCAGGAGCGAAGTGGAACATTCCCGTTGGGTGAGGAGGAGCTGTCTGAGAAGCAGATTGATGAGGTGGATCATTATCGCCTCATCCGGCATTTCGTGCCACTGAACTTCCCCTTGAGCGAAGCGAAACACCAGCAGGGTGCTGAGGGGAAGGCTTTTATCACTCCCTCACCAAAATCGAAATGCTCTCCACGTGCCCGGTCTGGGGGAAAAGGTCGAAGGGTGTTACCGAGTCGAGGTGGTAGCCCTTCTGGACGATCTTCTTCACATCGCGCGCCAGCGTGGCGGGGTTATTGTGGGTAGGGTGTGCACCTCTGCCTGCCTCCCGAAGGGAGATTGTGCGCACCATATTTGGTGCTTATGAGGCGGGTTATTTTTACGCCACCTCATCCGGCACTTTGTGCCACCTTCCCCTCAAGGGGAAGGCTATTTTTTGAGCACGAAGTGGAATGCCCGCAGTCGTAGTTTGGTATCCTACTGCACCATTATTCCCTTATCAAAATCGAAATACTCTCCACATGTCCCGTTTGGGGGAAGAGGTCGAAGGGGTTCACCGAATCCAGGCGGTAGCCCTTTTGGATGATCTTCTTCACATCCCGTGCCAGGGTGGCGGGGTCGCAGGAGATATAGGCGATCTGTTTTGGCATGAGTTTTCCCAGTGCGTCATGCACAGCGGGTGCCAGGCCTGCGCGCGGCGGGTCCATCACAAGGATGTCCGCCGGCGTTTCCAGCGCGGGCAGGACTTCCTCGGCTTCGGCTTCATACAGGTCCACGTTGTCAAACTCATCCAGGTTGATGGCGAAGTCGTGGCAGGAAGAGCCGGCGCTTTCCACAGCGGTCAGGTGCCCGACGCGGGGCGCGAGGAAGGCGCTGAACAGCCCCACGCCTGCATAGAGTTCCACCAGGGACGTGTCTCCAACCAGGTCGAGGTTATTCAATAGGAAGCCAATCATCTCCTCCGCCATGGGGGTGTTGACCTGGAAGAAGGAACGGGCGGAAACCTGGAAATCCTTCCCCCGGACGGAGAACGTCAGGTGGTCGTCCCCGGCCAGGACGGTCAGCCTGTTGTCGGGGGGTGTAAAAACTGCGGAGACGGGGATATCCAGGCTGAATTCCGGCGCGGCATCCTCGCCCTCCATGATCAACATCAGGTCCTCCTGGGTGTCCATGCGGATGCCCAGGCGGTAGACGCCGGACTCTGCACCTAAATCAAGCTGCGGCCAGAGCTTGTTGATCGGACTGCAGGGCAGGTGGCACTCCTGGATGGGGAGGATGTGCTTCCTGTCCGCGTGGATGAAGCCCAGGTCGCCTTCACGGCTTAGGTGGAACTGGACGTGGTTGCGGTAGTTCCAGGGGTCCGGTGAGGGGATGATGGGCTGGATGGGCGGGTTCTCGATCTTGGCGATGCGCAGGAACTGGTCTGCGATTAGGTTCTCTTTGAGGGTTAACTGCTTCGCATAGCCAAGGTGTTGGTACTGGCAGCCGCCGCATGCCCTAAAATGGGCGCAGCGTGGGGCGATCCGGTCCGGGGAGGCTTGAAGCAGGTCAACGGGCAGGGCGCGGGCGTAGCGTTTCTTTTCCTCCGTGACCTCGATCCTGACGAGTTCACCAGGGAGGACAAAGGGGACAAAGACCGCGCGCCCGTCCGGCAGCCTGCCCAGGCAGTCGCCGCCCGAAACCATTTTCTCCATCCTGATCTTAAAAGTCTCGGTCATAATTTCGTTCCGTATAATAAATAGGCCCGGTCAGCGTAGACCTGTTGACCGGGCAGGGGTTTCCATATATATTGTTGATCTACATCTTTTCGAGGAAGGTCTCGAAAGCAGCCAACAGCTCATCGACATGGTGCATTTGGGTCTCACCCATGTGAGCGATGCGGAAGGTTTTGTTCTTCAGGTCGCCATAGCCGTTGGCGATGCGCATGCCCTTGCTGAGCAGGAACTTGTTGAGTGCACCGATATCCATGCCGCGGTCGTTCTTGATGGTCGAAACGGTTTTGGAACGGTAGCCTTCAGGCGCAAGGGGTTCCATGCCGTGTTCAAGGGCCCAGGACTGCACCCGTTCCGCCATGGCAGCATGCCGGGTAAAGCGTGTTTCAAGTCCCTCTGCCAGGATCTTATCAAGCTCAGCATTCAAAGCCCAGATCAGCGAAACGGCAGGCGTCATCGGCGTGGAGTTCTTGATGCGGTGTTTCTCCAGCCGGAGCAGGTCGAAATACCAACCGCGGTTCTCGACCGTTTCAGCTTTCTTGAGTGACCGGTCGGTGACAGCTGCGAAGGACATCCCGGGCGGCAGCGCTAGACATTTCTGTGAAGAGGTCAGGATAAAATCCACTCCCCAGGCGTCCGTTTCGATCTTGACGCCGCCCAGAGAAGAGACCGCATCCACCAGTACCAGCGTGTCCGGGCTGACCTCGTGGACGACTGCCGCAAGTTCCTTGAGGGGGTTCTCAACGCCGGTTGAGGTTTCGTTGTGCACGATCGTGACGGCTTCATAAGCCTTCTTTTTAAGGGCATCCGCCAATTTATCTGGTGGGATGATATCTCCCCAGGGGGCATCCAGGCGGTCAGCTTGCTTGCCGTTTGTGACGGCGACCTGATACCAGCGTTCACTGAAAGCGCCGTTGACGCAGGAAAGCACATCCCGCTGTGCCAGGTTGCGCACACCCGCTTCCTGCATCCCTGAGCCGGTGGCTGGGGGCTGGAAGACGCGGTTTTCCGTCATAAAGATCTTCTTGAGTTTGGCTTCCGTCCCGCGGAAAAATTCGTTGAACTCATCCGAGCGGTGCGGAATCATCGGTGTGGCCTGCGCTGCGAGCACGTCGGGGTCGACATCCACAGGGCCGGGGATAAACATATGAGACATAGAATTCTCCTTCTAAACGTGAGATAGAGGTTTTCCGTAACCAGATTAATCTTAACATGCGCGGGGCATACTGGCAAGGAAATTAAAGGTGATAATCATGGAATCCGAAGATAATACTCAATCTTAGTTAAACAAAGAAGACGTAAAAACATCTTTATAGATAGTGATCATTTGATCTGGTGTTGAATCCCTCGCAAAGCACGCCCGCTTGGGTGCCAAATGAGGCGATCCTTTATAGGGGACCTCGTCAGTTGTTTGCGCGTTTCCTCCTCATGGTGGATAGGTGCGTCCCACCGAGGGGGGCTTTCTCTTCAGTAAATTTCCATCATACCCATATGCTAGCGGAATATTTTTAAACTTTTCCATCAACGGCAATCCCATTAGTGCAATCATGTAAAAGCCAGTGATATTATGTGCATACAATGTGTAAGGATTAATCAATTTTCTTGGAATTTAGATTATGAATGTATCAGATGTAGGCGTTTTCATTTACCGGTTTTCAACTTGCCTTTACAGACTATAATAAACTTAAAGCAGAACTAATTCTTATTTAGGAAGAAATGAGTATGAGAATGAAGACGATATCAGAAATCATTGAAACGGCTACGAAATATCATCACGACTTGCCCCCTTTGGAGCAGCCGATTGTTTTCAAACCCCCGCTTTCGAAATATCTTGATTGTGCGCTGCATGAC
>Ga0272443_10003896_pt1 | contig 16988 bp, 16 predicted proteins | sample SSMAcet12_FD_193581 | JGI IMG/M metagenome (GOLD analysis project Ga0272443, IMG submission 193581) | Marine sediment archaeal communities from Little Sippewissett salt marsh, Falmouth, MA, United States - SSM-Acet-12 | ecosystem: Environmental > Aquatic > Marine > Wetlands > Sediment ... | reverse complement strand
TGGATGCCGGAACCGTCGCCCTGCACGGCGCAGCGTTGAGAGGGAACCCGGCCCTGCGGCGCCAAATCGGCTATCTGGGACACCAATCCCTGTTCTACAGCGACCTCAATGCGCTCGAAAACCTGACTCATTACGCCCGGCTCTACCGCCTGGAAGATATTTCACCGCGAGTCGCCGAGGCAGTCGATTCCGCGGGCCTCACCCAACACCAGCACAAACCGGTGCGGACCTATTCGCGCGGGATGCTCCAGCGGATCGCCATCGCGCGGGCTTTGCTGCATGACCCATCCATCCTCCTGCTGGATGAACCCTACACCGGGCTGGACAAAGATGCGGCACGGGCCTTGGACGACCGCCTGCGGTCCCTGCACCACCCCGGTCGCTCTCTGCTAATCGCCGCCCACCACCCCCAGCGCTTGCTGGCTTTTGCCAGTCATGTTGCCTGGCTGAAGGACGGCAAAATCGCTCATCACCAGCCAGTGGACCGGCTGAGCGATACGCCGGACCTTCACCACTACCTGGAGGAGGCCGCATGAACGGATTCTCCAACTATCTGCACACCCTCTGGCAGGTCTTCCGCAAGGACCTGCAGGTGGAATGGCGCGGGCGACAGGGGCTGCCCGTGATGCTGGTCTTCGCCTTGCTGGTGGTCTTCCTGTTCAACTTCGCGCTACAGCTCACCCCCGGCCTGCAGGCCGGCCTCGCAGCCGGGCTGCTGTGGGTATCACTGGCTTTTGCCTCCACCCTGGGGCTGAACCGCAGTGTGAGCCTGGAACGGGAGAACCATGCGCTGGATGGCCTGCTGATGGCCCCTGCGGACCGGTCTGCAATCTTCTTCGGCAAGACCCTCAGCAACCTGACCTTCACCAGTCTGGTGGCGCTGGTGCTGCTGCCGGTGTTCAGCCTCTTTTACCAACAAAATATGCTCAACCCCCGCCTGGTGCTGGTGGTTCTGCTGGGGCTGGGAGCCTATACCTCCCTTGGCACCCTGCTGGCTGCCCTCAGCATCCAAACCCGCACCCGGGATGTTCTGCTGCCGGTATTGCTCTACCCGCTGGCACTGCCGGTGTTGATCGCAGCCGTGGAAGCCACCCGGGGAATCCTGGCCGGGCAGACCTTCGCAGAACTCCAATCCTGGATATTGTTATTGATCGCCTGCAATATCCTCTTCCTGGCCGCGGGCCTGCTGCTCTTCGACACCATTCTGGAGGAATAAGTTGCCCAAGAAACAACCGCTCCTGACCGTTCTGAACATCCTTTCCGCCCTGCTCCTCACCGGCGCGCTGATCCTGATCCTGTTCTTCACCCCTGTGGAAGCCCAAATGGGCGCGGTCCAAAAGGTCTTCTATTTCCATGTGGCTGCGGCCTGGGCCGGGATGCTCAGCTTCGTGGTGGCGGCGGTGGGCGGCATACTCTACCTCGCCAAGCGCGAAATGCGCTGGGACTGGCTCTCGCTGGCTTCGATTGAGGTTGGCATCATGTTCGGCCTGGCCGCCATCCTCAGCGGTATGATCTGGGCGCACCCAATTTGGAACACCTGGTGGGTCTGGGAGCCACGGCTGACCACCACGGCCATCATGGAACTGATCTACTTGGCCTATTTCATCCTGCGCGGCGCGCTCAACACGCCCGAAGCCAGAGCCCGACTCGGGGCCGTCTTCGCCATTGTCAGCGTGATCACCGTCCCGCTGACCTTCTTCTCGATCCGCCTCTACCGCACCATCCACCCGGTGGTCTTTGTCAGCAGCGGCAGCACGGCCTTCACGATGAGCCCCAAAATGTGGCTGGCCTTTGCTTCCAGCCTGGTTGCGTTCACAGTTTTGCTGGCCGCACTGATCTGGAATCGGACCCGGCTGGCCGCCCTGCAAGCCCATGCCGGACAGGAGGAAAACTAGCCATGACGCCCAATACCACCTCTGACATGATCCTGGGTTTTGCCGTTCTGCTGGGCATTCTGCTGATCTATGTGATCTCACTCGCTATCCGCATCCGCGAGGCTCGAAAATAAGCCTGTCCCCTCTCAATCCAACCGAATACAGTTCCGCTAACGTTAATCAGACATTTTGTTAACGATCTTCTATGACTCGCTTAGTATCCTCATACTTAGATTTATAAGCAAGACAAAGGAGAATGTATTATGGCAAAGATAATTGGAATTGACCTTGGAACAACCAACAGCGTTGTCTCCGTTGTGGAAGGCGGTACGGCCAACGTGATCCCGACCGCAGAAGGCTCCCGCCTACTCCCCTCCGTAGTTGCATTTAACAAGAACGGCGAACGGCTGGTGGGTATTCCCGCCAAACGGCAGGCTGTTGTTAATTCTGAAAATACTGTTTCGTCCATCAAGCGGTTTATGGGCCGCCGGTATGACGAAGTTAAATCCGAACGCGAAATGGTCCCCTACGAGGTCGTGGAAGGCCCCGCTGGCGATGCCCGGGTTCATATCCCGATCGTCAACAAGACCTACACCCCGCAGGAAATTTCCGCCATGATCCTTGAGAAACTCAAGGCAGACGCGGAAGCCTATCTCGGCGAACCGGTCAGCAAAGCCGTGATCACCGTCCCCGCCTATTTCAACGACAGCCAGCGTCAGGCAACCAAGGACGCCGGCAAGATCGCCGGGCTGGAAGTGATGCGGATCATCAACGAGCCAACGGCCTCAGCATTGGCCTATGGCCTCGACAAGAAGGAATCGGAAGTCATCCTGGTCTTTGACCTGGGCGGCGGCACATTCGATGTCAGCCTCTTGGAGGTTGGCGACGGTGTGATCGAAGTTCGGGCCACCAACGGCGACACTCACCTGGGCGGCGATGATTGGGACGAAGTGATCGTCAATTGGGCCGCGGATGAATTCAAGAAAGAACAAGGCATTGACCTGCGTTCAGATCGCCAGGCGCTCCAGCGTCTGCGTGAGGCCGCAGAGAAAGCCAAGATCGAACTCAGCTCCGTCATGGAGACCGAGATCAACCTGCCCTATGTGACAGCCGATGCCGGCGGGCCGAAACACCTGCTCTTGAAGCTGAACCGGGCGAAATTTGAACAAATGACCGATCATCTGGTGGAACGGGCCCGCAAACCCTTCACCGCAGCGATCAAAGACGCGGACATGACTGTTGACCAGATTGACGAAGTGGTCCTCGTGGGCGGCGCAACCCGGATGCCCATGATCCAGAACCTGGTCCGTAATCTGACCGGCGGCAAGGAGCCCAATAAGGGTGTGAACCCCGATGAAGTGGTTTCCGTAGGCGCAGCCATTCAGGGCGGCGTCCTGGCCGGCGACGTCAAAGACGTCCTCCTGCTGGATGTGACCCCGCTTTCATTGGGTGTTGAAACCCTGGGCGGCGTGATGACCACCCTGATCGAACGCAACACAACCATCCCGGTCAAGAAGACCGAGACCTTCTCGACGGCTGAGGACAGCCAGACTTCCGTGGACGTCCACGTGCTGCAGGGCGAACGCCCGATGGCCGCGGACAACATGAGCCTGGGCCGCTTCCGGCTGGAAGGTATCCCGCCTGCGCCCCGCGGCGTCCCGCAGATCGAAGTGACCTTTGATATTGATGCCAACGGCATCATCAATGTGAATGCCAAAGATAAGGCCAGCGGCAAGGAACAAAGCGTGACCATTACGGCCACCACCAACCTGGACAAGTCTGATGTGGATCGGATGGTTGAAGAAGCCAGCAAGAACCGCTCGGCAGACGATGCCCGTAAGGAACTGGTGGAGCTTCGTAACCAGGCCGACACAGCCGCCTACCAGGCCGAGAAACTGGTCAAGGATATGGGAGATAAGATCCCAGACGACCAGAAGAGCCAGGTGGAAAGCAAGGTGAAAAACCTGCGTGAAGCGATCCAGGGCGATGACAAGAACAAGATCAAGAGCCTGATGGAGGCCTTACAGGCCGATATGCAGGCCATCGGACAGGCAGCCTATGCACAGCAAGATGCGGCTGGCCCGCAGGCCGGTGGACCCCAAGCCCCGACCGGCGAACCCGGCGGCAGCGACGAAGACGTCGTTGAAGGCGAGTTCCATGAGGCATAAAACACCGGGGAACTGGTGAATAGAAAATAGAGAGGCTGGGTCAAATGACCCAGCCTTTATTATTTTGTCATTGCGATGGAGCCGAAGGCGAAAGAAGCAATCCAGAACCCCTTACGTTTGTTTTAACAAAATCACCCCTTCTCTGTCCCTTCCCCTCGTGAGGGGAAGGGAACCTGCGCAGCAGGTGGGATGGGGTTAATTCTTTTCTTCCACCTTTCAAATGCTCTCTCGCAATGTCAAACTATTTAACGATACAATAACCCCATGACTACTTGGCAAATCCACGGACACGACTGGGCAGTAAAACTCCTGCGCTCGCATGCGGCGGGCGATAAGCTGCGCCATGCCTACCTGCTGGTCGGCCCGCAGGGCGTGGGCCGGCGGACCTTGGCATTGCGCTTTGCGCAGGCGCTGAACTGTACTGCCACGGATACCCCCGGCGAGCCTTGCGGCGAGTGCCGCGAATGCCGCCAGATCTGGGACATGGTCCACCCGGACATGAGCCTGCTGGTGCCCGAAGAAGGCCACAAGGACATTCGCATCGACCAGGTGCGCGCCCTCCAGCACACGCTGGCGCTCTCGCCCTACACGGCCAAATATCGAATTGCGCTGCTGCCGGATTTTCAGCAGGCCACCGAATCTGCCGCCAACGCGCTGCTCAAGACATTGGAAGAACCCCCTGACAAGGTCATCCTGCTCTTGACTGCGGACACCCTGGAAAGCCTGCTGCCGACGATCGTCTCGCGCTGTGAGGTGATCCGACTACGCCCGGCGTCCATTGCGGACGCGGAGGCCTATCTACAGGATGAGCGATCCCTGTCGGGCGAGAAAGCGCACCTTTTGGCGCATCTCTCCGGCGGACGGATCGGCGCGGCCATCCATCTGGCCGAAGAACCCGACAGCCTGAACCACCGGCGGGAAACCCTCGAAACCCTGCTGGATCTGCTCTCGGCCACCCGGGTGGAGCGCTTCCGGCTGGCCGAGTCACTCTCCCGCCCCTATGACAAAGCGCGTGAAAAAGCGGGGGCTGCGATCCCCATCTGGCTGTCCTTCTGGCGGGATGTTTTCGTGGATGCTTCCGGCGCGGGGCTGCCGCTGGTCAATGTTGATTTTGAAGACAGGGTGGATCAGGTTGCGGCCGCGCTGGACCTGGCCAAGGCGCGGGCTTTGGTGCTGGCGCATGAGGAAGCACTGGCCCAACTGGATGCCTATGCCAATGTGCGCCTGGTGCTGGAAGACCTGATGCTTCGCTGGCCGAGGGTATAGAGGATTGAAAGATTGTTTACCTCTCCGCAATGCTTCGAGTCGTAGGTCATGTGCCGCGCAGCGCACGTGACATTTTTATTTCACGCCCTTTTCCCTGAAGCAAAACGCAATACCCGAATTAAAACGAAGGGTACAGAGTAAGCCCTAACTTTTTCTATTATCTCATATTCAAATTATTGGTACGCTCAACACCGGAGTACGCCCTGCGAATCCCCCACCGACCTGCTGTATTTCCTATTCCCCGCTCACCTCATAAATCTGCAGATCGGAAAAGCGGACGGTCATCGTTGTCCCGCTGATGGTGCGGACAAAGACGCCCAGATCCCCCGTGCGGTTGCGGGCGATGTTCTCTTCAAACTGGAAAGTGTCATTGATATAGAGCTGGAAGCGGCCGTCCAGCACCCAAAGCCCAAACCGGTTGGAAGCGGGCGCGTCCGGGCGCAGCCGGCTGGCCACCTCCCAATCATAGACCACACTGCTCATCCCGCCCTGCACCACCTCCAGGCGGTAACGGCCATCACAGGTCACGATCAGCCGGTAGTAATCCCCTGCGGATTGCTGATAGAAGATCACGCCATATTGGTCATCCCCCTGGCAAAGATTAGTATCAACCGTGAATTCCAGATAAAAATCGGGGGAGAGGGTATACTGGCTATCACTAATTAAAAATGCGCCCTTCACCGCCGCCGCCAGGGTCAGGTTTTCGTTGCCATAGGCCACATTGCCTGATGCAGAGTGGGGTGTGGTCCAAAGCGTCTGATCGGTGAAATCATCCGAGACCAGCATCTCCGTGACGCCATCCCGCATATCGGCCAGGGTGGGCATCGGGGTCGGCGCCAGGGTCGGCTGGAGGGTTGGCGTGGGCGTGGCCGGGAACCAGTCAATCGTCGCCGTGGGCGTCAGGGTCTGCGTAGGCGTTTCGGTTGGCGGCAGAGGCCCCGCGGGCAGCAGAATATCACATCCGGACAATAAAGCCAGGGTGATGAGCAGGGTCAGGAAAAATCCCAACCGGAATATGCGGGGCAAGGGGTATTGATTGTGTATCATGCGGGCATAATTATATGATTAAAACGAGTTTCGTCCAACTCTTCCTAAATTGGCGAACATTATGATAGATGTTATAATCCAAGCTTAGAAAGAAAAGGCGCTTATGAAAAAACACACACTTCTTTTGACAATATCTCTGTTGGTTCTGATTGGCGCATTGATTTTTGCACGGCCGCAATTGGTCGATGCCGGTGCACTCAGCCAGTCTGTTGTATCCACATCCACACCCAATGCGGATGGCCAGATCATCTACAACGTTCAGGAAGGCGACAACTGCACAATCATCTACCTGCTGACCAATGTTTCGATAGAAACACTCATCAGCCTGAACAATCTGGATGAGGATTGCAGCGTCTATCCTGGTCAACCGCTGGTGATTGCCACCGTGGCACCTGCCACAGCCACACCTGAGGGCCCTACGCCCACACCCACCATCGGGCCGCCAACGCCAACCCCGTTCAACGGTAATGCCAAGGTGTGTGTGGTGCTCTATGAAGATCTGGATGGCAACCAGAAACGCTCCGACGATGAGCTCTATATGGCGGGCGGCGTGGCCAACCTGAACAACCGTGAGGGCACTTTCTCAGAGACGGTGGAAACTTTCAGCGGCGATCCGGCACTCTATGCAGTTGAGGATCTGCCCTGCTTCCAGGATGTGCCGGAGGGCGACTATAACCTGAGCATGGGCATCCCAAATGACTATAACGCCACGACCAGCCTCAACTACCCGTTGAGCGTCACCGCGGGCGATACGGTCATTGTGGATTTTGGTGCCCAACCGGGGTCCGCTGCGGCCACCAATGAAGACCCAAGCCCCAGCACAAACCGCTCACCGCTCTTATTGGCGGTTGGTTTCCTCATGCTGGCAGGTGGCGCGGCCTTGGCCTTCTTCTTCATCCGCTCCCGTCAGAACGGCTGATCAGCGCGAAAAATCGCTGCTCTTTCCAAACATCAATTTCATTGCGATAAACATCGGCTTCCCAAAAGCCCCTTGACCCGCGCCTGGAAATTCCGGGTTGCAGGGAAGACGCGGACACGGATTTTTATCTGTCACCTTACTCGCTGACGAAAGTCTCACCAGGCTTGAGCAAATGCACCATGGCATCCGTCTGCGCCTGGACCTCTTCCGCCCAGGCCGCAGCATCCTGCGCAATCAGGTCAAAGGTGTCATAGTGGATCGGGATCACATGCTGGGGCTTGAGCAATTTCACAGCCCGCAGGGCATCGACCGGCCCCATCGTGTAATTATCGCCAATCGGGAGCACGGCCAGGCTCAGCCCTTCCTCACCAATCAGCGCCATATCGCCAAAGAGACCAGTATCGCCGGCCATATAGACTTTCTCGCCATCCTTCGTTGTCAGCAGCAAACCGGCCGGGTTGCCGCCATAGCTGCCGTCCGGCAGACCGGAGCCATGCAGGGCCAGGGTCAATTTGAGATAGCCAAAGGGATAGGTATGCCCGCCGCCCAGGTGTTGGGCGTGGGTGCTGACGCCTTTCTTGCCCAGCCAGCCACAGATCTCCGCGTTGGCAATCACCGGCGCACCGGTCCGCTTGGAGATAGCCACCGAATCACCAATATGGTCGCCGTGACCGTGAGTGACGAGGATATAATCCGCTTCCACCGTGTCCGCACTGACTGCGGCCGTCGGGTTATGTGAGAGATAAGGATCCACCAGCAAGTGATATCCGCCGGTTTCCAATGCCAGGGCCGCGTGCCCCAGCCAGGTCAATTTAAAAGCCATTCAAGGCTCCTTTCAACATCCAACCAGATCAATGAATCCATTATACAGCGCGGATTGATCGCCTCCCCCCTCTTTTATGGGATTAACTAAAAATCGGGAAGCCTGAATGGCTTCCCGATCCACAATCCCATCTACAGCGTCATTCTTCGCTGTCCCAGGTAATATCGAAACTGCCCTGGGTCTTATGCCCATCGGTCGTCAGGGTATAGCGTCCCTCCTGGCCCGCCTCAAAGACAAATGTCCCCGAGTCACTACTTTCAAATTCTTCCTGCCAAATGATGTCCTGATCAGGATTGGTGAGCGTGAAGGTCAGACTGCCCGCTTCAATCACCACATCATATTTCAAATTGATCTGCTCTCCCTCTTCCAACGAAACGGTGCTCGTTTGGGGGCCATCATAGAGTTGGTAACTGGCTTTCATCTTACCGCCGTAATTCATGCCCACCCAGCCCACCTTCCGAACGCAGGCGGTCAGCATCAGGGACAGGGAAAGGATCAAAATGGATAATCGAGTGACTTTTTTCATCAGGGAATCAACTATCTACTAAGGGTTAATCCGATAGATTAATTATATAAAAGGTCGGAATGGGAAAAATCATCCATAAAACCAGGTTAGCCCTACCCAACTGACCAGATAAGAAAACAGTCACTCCGTCCTGAGTATGCTAAAATCGTGCTATGGCAAAAATCCTGTTAGTGGAAGACACCCTGGAACTGGCCGAATCGATCCGCCGTGAATTGACTGCGGATGGTCACCAGGTAGTTCTGGCCGCGGATGGTCAGAGCGGCCTTGACCAGTTCAAATGCTGCGCACCGGACCTGATCATTTTGGATTGGATGCTGCCCGAACTGGATGGGCTGGCCGTCCTCCGCCAGATCAGGGAGGTTTCCGCTGTGCCGGTGCTGATGCTTTCTGCGCGCAGCGACGCCACGGACCGGGTGATCGGCCTGGAGGTCGGCGCAGATGACTACCTGACCAAACCCTTCAATAATCGGGAACTGCTGGCTCGGGTTCATGCCCTGCTGCGCCGGATGGATCTGATCGAAAAGACCATCCATCAGGACAAGGAACCTATTCAGTCCAGCCTGACCTACGGCGCCATTCACCTGGATGCCATCACCCACCAGGTCACCCTGGATGGGGCGGAACTGGAGCTCACCCGCCTGGAATTTGACCTGCTGGCCCTGCTCATGGGTAATCCTGGCCGGGTTTTCAGCCGAGCTTACCTGATCGAAACTGTCTGGGATGAGGCCTATCTGCCGGGAGATCGGTCGGTGGATAATGCCATTTTGCGGCTGCGCAACAAATTAAAAATAATGGGAAACATGATTGAAACCGTTTGGGGAGTGGGTTATCGCCTGAGGAAAACACAATGAAAACCAAAAAATCCTGGGCTAAACCCGTCGGGCTGCCTCGAGCCTTCCTGGAGACTCTGGGATTGGGAGTCCTGCTATTCGGCGCCTTCAGCCTGCTAAACCCCGACCCTCAAAGCGGTCTCTTCTATAACACCACCCTTTTTCTCAATGTCTTGCTCGCCTTCTGGTTAATGCTCAGATTGCGGATCATTGAGGGAATATGGGGAAAGAAAATCGGCATTGATCTGCTGGCTGCGCTCTTGCTGACCTTGCTGACGAGTCTGGTCCTCCCCTGGTTTTTCAACCTGATCGGCCGGCCACTGGGCGGAGATCCAGGTTATGGCGGTTTTTCTTCTCTTGGTCTGATCAGTGGGTTCTTATTCTTAGGGTTCCGCTTCGGGCGCTATTTCTGGAATTGGTGGCAGCGTAAACGCCAGCATAAATTAGTGTGGGAGCTGATCCACATCCAGCTGAGCCTGATTGTACTGGTCGCCAGCCTTTTTATTTTCTTTGGCATCCTTTTCCTAAACCTGGTCAGCACACCTCAATTGACAGGCGAAGAAAACCAGATTTTGACCATCGCTTCGCGCCTGATGGAAACCCTCTTACCCTACCTGGGGATTACCGTCCTGCTCACTCTGGTTGCCCTGGTCCTGTTTATGGCGCCGGCGGCCCTGGTCTCCTACCTTTCGGTTAAACGCCTGACCAACCGGCTGGATCACCTGACCCAGGCCACCCAAAGCCTGCGACAGGGAGACTATCAGGCCCGGTCTGAGGTGCAGGGCAAAGATGAAATCGCCCAGCTTCAGCGGGATTTCAATGCCATGGCGGATGACCTGGCCTATGCCTTTGATGCCCTGAACGAAGAGAAGGAAAAGGTTTCCCGCCTTTTAGAGAACCGAAAGCAATTGACCGCCAACACCTCCCATGAATTGCGTACCCCAGTGGCAACCCTTCAAAGCTATCTCGATTCCCTCTCGGAGCAGCAGCACATGCCGGAGAACGTGCGAGATGATGTGGCTATCCTTCAAAACGAAGTTCAGCACCTCACCCGCCTGATTGACGATCTCTTCACCCTGTCGCAAGCCGAAGTAGGAGCCCTGGTGATGGTCTCGGAACCGGTTGAGGTCACAAGCCTGGTCCACCAGGTAGCCGGGGCCTTCCGCCCCCTGGCCTGGCAATCCGGCAAGGTAGTTTTGGTTGTGGAAGCGGAGACCAATCCCATCATTGAGGGTGACCCTGACCGGCTGGAACAGATCCTGGCCAACCTGATCCGCAATGCCATTCACCACACGCCTCCCGGCGGGATCATCTCCCTGCAAGTTGAAGAGGACGAGCAAATCGTGAGGATTCACATTCGCGACACCGGTGAAGGGATAAGCGAGGAAGACCTGCCCCACATCTGGGAGCGTTTTTATCGCGGACAGGGCAACCAGGCCGTCGATCAGCGCGGCGCTGGTTTGGGTCTCAGTCTGGTTCGTGAATTGGTTACGGATATGGGTGGAGAAATCTCCGTGACAAGCCAGACAGGAATGGGAACTGAGTTTATAATGTCTTTTAATTTGCGTCAAGGAGTTCGTCGTGAAACAACCACCCAGTCATTATGAAGGCCTGAACACGTTCCTGACCCATTACACGGAGTTTGAGAACCCTCAAAACGCCCATTTACCCCCGATCTACCAAAATTCAGTATTCATTTTCAATGATACCGAATCGGGTGCGGCAATTGCCGAAGGTAAAGCGCCCGGTTATTATTACACCCGGCTAAACAACCCCAATCACCAGCAACTGGCGGAAAAGCTGGCAGCCCTTGAAGCCTGGGACCTGATCCGGCAGCACCCCGATGCCAACCCTGAAGACCTGGCGGGTGGACTGGTCTTTGCCTCGGGGATGGCCGCGGTGACGGCCGCTATCCTGGCCTGCGTATCCACCGGAGAGACCGTGCTGGCCCAGGCCGCCCTCTATGACGGCACCTACCTTTTCCTGAATAACCTGGTTCCCCGCTACGGTATTAACGTGGTCTGGGTGACCGATAACACCCCCACTGGCTGGGCCAAGGCCTTTGAAGCCCACCCCAATGCCAAACTGGCCTACATTGAGACCCCCGTCAACCCGACCCTGCGGCTGACCGACATCCAGGCGGTCACCGAGTTGGCCCACGCCCACGGCGCACGTGTGGCAGTGGACAACACCTTTGGCACCCCTTTCTGCCAGCGCCCGATGGTCTTCGGTGCAGATATCGTGGTGCATTCCACCACCAAGTTCCTCTCCGGTCATGGCCAGGTGCTGGGCGGGGCAGTACTGACCACCGATCTGGATCTCCTGCATGGACAGCTCTACCAAACATACAAACTAATCGGCGGCACCCCAAGCCCGATGGACACCTGGATGGCCAACATCGGCCTGAAGACCTTCGTGCTGAGGATGGAACGCCAGTGCCAAAACGCCCTGCGGCTGGCAAAGGTGCTGGAAAAGCACCCCGCAGTCAACCAGGTCTATTACCCCGGCCTGGTCAGTCATCCCGACCATGAACTGGCCCGCAAACAGATGATCAACTACGGCGGGATGATCGCCTTTGACCTCAAGGGCGGTCTGGAAGCGGGGCAGCACATGATGAACAATATCAAAGTGGCCACCCTGGCCGTCAGCCTGGGCAATGTGGATACCCTGGTTCAGCACCCCGCCAGCATGACCCACTGCCACACCCCGCGGGAAAAACGCCTGGCCGCCGGGATCACCGATGGCCTGGTGCGACTCTCGGTGGGAATCGAAGACAGCCCCGACCTGATCCGGGACCTGCTAAGCGCAATAGAGTAAGCCGTTAAATCATGCGATATCACAATCCCCTTTCACCATGTAGTGAAAGGGGATATTTGTTGTAGACGCAGGTCACATGCCGCGCAGCGCACGTGACAAATGAGTTGGAGTCGGCTTAACCCAAACCCCATGATAAGGGCATTATATAAACAAAAAAGTCACGCAGGTAACTTCGCCACCATAAGTGACCTACTTGCTATTTATTCAGCACACTCAAACAATAGAGCGTCACAATGATTACTTTCCCGCATCCCCGTTCTTCTCAGCCCCACCCCCCGGGCCGTAATAGATCTCATTCTGTACTGTGCGATACAGGGTCTCACTGCGCAGTTCCTCCAGCGTATAGCAGGGGGCTTCCAGGTGATCGGCCAGGGTTTCAGCCAGCCCCTGATCAAACGCAGCATGCTCCATGTTGATCACTATCGAACGCACATCTTCCCCGGCAATCTGTTCCGCAATCTTCTGACTTTCCTCCAGGGGGGAGCCGCTGCCCAATGCCACGTTCCCGGCGCCATCCGTCAGGACGATCAGCAATGGCAGCACATCCGGGTGCAGCATCTTCTCCCGCTTGAGCACTTCCAAACCCAGGGATAACCCGGCGCTGAGCGGCGTCTTGCCACCCACCGGGATATCGGCCAGGGCGCGCTGCGCCAGCAACACAGAGTTCGTTGGCGGCAAAACAAGGGTGGCCCGGTCCTTCTGGAAAACGATCAGACCCACCCGATCCCGGCGCTGGTAGGCGTCGGTGAGCAGGGAGAGGATCGCACCCTTGGTGGCGGCCATCCGCTCCGCCACAGCCATCGACCAGGAGGCATCCACCAGGAACAAAATCAAATTGGAAGCCCGGCGAACCCGGACTTTACGCTGATAATCTTCCCGGCGCACGGCAAAGGCCACATTCTCCCGCATCTCTTCCCTTGACTTCTGGAAAGGCGCGGCCGCCCGCAGGGTGGCATCAAAGGCCAGATCATCCGCCTTGCCATTGGCCGGACGGGATTGGATATAGCGCCCACGCTTGCGGTCGGTCTGCGTTTGAGACCGGCGTCCGCCGTGACGGCGCATCATGTTATCGAGGGGGGTATCCAGACGGCGCGGCTCAAAGGTCTCGCCTGTCTTGACCTTTTGGCCGCCTTCCCACCAATGGGCGGTGGCGTCATGAAAGAGGTCCTGCTTGGCAGGTTCTAGGGACTCGGGTCCAACGGGTTCGGTGCTAAGCTCGATTCGGGGGGAGACTGACTTTTTTTTTGACCGGATTCCGAATCAGATTGTTCCTGCTGTTGTTCATCCTCAGCCGATTGGCCTTCCGAAGCAGCCCCTTTGAGCTGTTCGATCTGCTCTTCGAGCTGGGTGATGCCCATATCCGAATGGCGGAAGGGACCGGCCTTGACCCGATGGGGCAACGCCAGTTCAGCAGCCAGGGCAATATCCCGCGTGGTGATCGCATCCCGTCCTTCAAAGGCGGCATGCGCCCGGGCAGCTTTGAGGATCACCAGATCGGCTCGGTGACCATCCACCTGCATCCGGGAGGTCAGGTCGGCGATTACCAGCAGGTCACGGGTGGTGTAAGTAACTTTATCCACCAGCTTGCGGGCCTGGGCAATCTGCTCTGAAAGCTCATGTTCCTTGAGCAGCCATTCCTCGCGGAAGGCTTCGGGGTCCGTTTCAAAGGCGATATTACGTTCCATGATCTGAACCCGCTGGCGGGGATCAAGGATCCCCATTATATCCACCGAAAGGGCAAAGCGATCCAGCAGTTGAGGCCGCAGATCGCCTTCCTCCGGGTTCATCGTGCCCACCAGGATGAAACGGGCGGGGTGCGCAAAGGAAATCCCTTCACGTTCCACAATGTTCATCCCCATGGCGGCCGAATCCAGCAGGACATCCACCACATGGTCATCCAGCAGATTGACTTCGTCAATATAGAGCAGACCCCGGTTCGCCGAAGCGAGAACGCCCGGCTCAAACTTCCGCTCACCTTTTTGAATGGCTTTTTCGATATCCAAAGTACCCACCACACGGTCTTCGGTGGCGGAGACGGGCAGGTTCACAAAGGGCGTCCGCAGCGTTTCCACCGGAATTTCTTCGCCATTTGCAAATCGTTCCCGGCATTCGGTACACCAGGAGATCGGGTTATGGGGGTCACAGCCAAAACGGCAATCCTTCACAACTTCAACGGGAGGCAGTAATGCTGCCAGGGCGCGGGCCGCAGTTGATTTGGCCGTGCCGCGTTCACCGCGAATCAGCACGCCGCCAATCCGGGTATCAATCGCGTTCAGGATCAAAGCCCGGCGCATGCGCTGCTGGCCAACAATGGCTGTGAAGGGATAAATTACTCGCATCATTTTATTCATTCGTTAGTTTCTCCAATGCCCATCAAGTTTACCACGTCCGTCAACGAGAATCCATCACTCCAGGACAGGGATTGGAGGAAAGGCATCAAAACGAAATGAACTAAAGATTAGAAAATTACCATAATCCTTTTTATTATTAGGCGTCTGCTCTGATCTTATCAGTCCAGAACAGCTTATGAAAGAGAGATCCTGCTTTTGGAATCAGGGACACCTCTTCCTGCCTGCTGCACTTCGTTTGCCGGCATCCTCCCCCTGAAATCAGGGGGAGGAACGAGAAAGGGGTCAAAAATAAGTATCAGAAACAATTTCCAACATCTTCATTTTGTGTAATTCAGTAAACTACTGAATTAGATGTAATTTCCTTGGGTCAGGGATTGGAGACTAATAACAGGTCGTTTCGATTTCCTCAGTCCAATGGCAGTTTGGAGATAATTTTCTGGACCGCCGCAGTGAACTTCTCCGTCCCGCTGATCAGTTCCGCCATGAGTTTGTCCTGTCGGTCAAAATCCGGTGCGTCAGTCAGCAGACATTCCAGCACAGCGTCCTTATTTGTCTCATCGTGAAACACTTCGATCTCATCGAGGATCATGTCATCAAAGATGGGCCGGTACCGCGCCAGGATGGTCCGGTTTCGGGCGGAAAGCCAGGCCTCAAATGCTTTTTTATCGTGGAGATAGACCACCGCCACCTTCAGCCCCCTCTCCCTGAGCAAGTCCGTGTTCAGAGAGAAATAAGTCATGTCCAGATAGCCCTGATAAAGGCTACCACCCACCGTGATATCCGAGTCGGTAGCGGTAAAAGCCGCTCGAAGCTGACCCATAAATTCCATAATCCCCTTATAAGCAGCCCTCACATCCCCCTGCTGAACAAGGCCGGTGTAAGAATCAATCTGCTGATTCAAAGTCTTCATACCTATTCTCCTTTTCAATAGACGCTTCTGACCAATCATATCATCTATGCTTATTTAAATCATATTTATGTCAGGTGGAATCAGGCGGATTCAGGGACGATTGACACCCCCCAGGCAGTAAACTTAATGCCCCTTCTCTGGTAAAATCATTTACATATTCTGGTGACGGGAACTGCCTCACTCAAAGCCGCTTGCAACATCGTCCGAGGCATTCCCGGGACCAGAATTGCGATCTAACGCCGAAATACAGATCGCAAAAACTGCAGTGACCCGTTGGCCTGGGTCGGAAAGTTGTTTCTTGAGGTTAGACACTATGCCAGTCCCATTGAAGGCTGGTACGGTACTCCGTAAACGGTACCAGGTTAAGAAGATTATTGGACAGGGTGGAATGGGCTGTATCTACCTGGCCAATGACATACGCCTGGAAGGGCGCCTCTGTGCTATTAAAGAGGTGGAATATGACCGCGCCCTGCCCGAAGAAATGCTTCAGGAGGCCCGCAACCAGTTCCAAAGGGAAGCAACCGTCCTGGCCCGGCTGGATCACCCCAATCTCCCCAAAGTTTCCGATTTCTTCTCCATTGAAGATCATGACTATCTGGTGATGGATTTCGTCCCCGGAAAAGATCTGCGCCAGCTCATGATGGAAGCGCGTCAGGAAGGCAACTTCCTGGCTGAAGAAGAAGTCCTCGATTGGGCCAGCCAGCTCGCCGATGCCTTGAAATACCTCCACACCCAGGATCCCCCAATCGTCCATCGGGACATCAAACCCAGCAACCTCAAGCTCACCCCCAGCGGCCTGGTCAAGCTGGTGGACTTTGGTCTGGTCAAGACATTGGCTCCCGGTGAAGTGACCATCACGATCCTGCAGGGACAGGGCACAGCGCTCTACACCCCCCTGGAACAATACGGCGGCGATTCCGGTCACACCGATGCCCGCAGCGACATCTATGCCTTCGGCGGCACCCTCTATCACCTGCTGACCAATGAGTCCCCGGTCAACGTTCGGGACCGCTTCCTCAACCCCGGCACCCTGACCCCCATCCGGCAGATCAACCCCGATGTGAGTGTGCGCACAGAACGCGCCGTCCATTGGGCGCTGCAGCTCCACCCGGAAGACCGCCCCGAAGATATTGACACCTTCCTAAAGGCACTCTTCATTGAGGATGCCCCCATCACGCAACCCTTCCGCAGCACACGTTTTCCCCCGCGTCTGATCCAGACTCCGGAACGCGCCCTGATCTATGTCGCCAGCGGATTAATGGTCATTAGCCTGCTGCTGACCATCCTGCACAACTTCTAATCCCCATTCAATTTTATTTTTTCCGAGAATTTTCGGGCCTGTCGCGGCCCTTTTCCAGCTTTAAAATCGGCGTGGATAGCGTCCATCTGTTCGCATCCACCAGATCAGCGCGCCAATCCAGCCCACCATCATCCCAACCACGACAACTTCCACCACA
>Ga0272443_10003894_pt1 | contig 17002 bp, 8 predicted proteins | sample SSMAcet12_FD_193581 | JGI IMG/M metagenome (GOLD analysis project Ga0272443, IMG submission 193581) | Marine sediment archaeal communities from Little Sippewissett salt marsh, Falmouth, MA, United States - SSM-Acet-12 | ecosystem: Environmental > Aquatic > Marine > Wetlands > Sediment ... | reverse complement strand
CGCGTGCCGGGACCCTACCTGGACTTCGAGAAGCCGCTGGTGGAGCTCGAGAGCCGCATCGAGGACCTGCGGACCCTCGCCGACGGCCAGGACCTGCAGGTCCGCGACGAGCTGCGCCGCCTGGAGTCCAAGGCCGAGGGCCTGCGCCGAAAGGTCTACGGCGACCTCAGCCGCTGGCAGCGCGTGCTGCTGGCCCGCCATCCGGCCCGCCCCTACACCCTCGACTACGTGGAGCGCGTCTTCACGGACTGGACGGAGCTCCACGGCGACCGCCTCTACCGCGACGATCCGGCCATCGTCGGCGGCATGGCCCGCCTGGACGGCGAGCCGGTCATGGTCATCGGCCACCAGAAAGGCCGCGAAACCAGGGACAACCTCGCCCGCAACTTCGGCATGCCGCACCCGGAGGGCTACCGCAAGGCCCTGCGCCTCATGGAGACGGCGGCGCGCTTCGGCCGGCCCGTCATCACCCTCATCGACACGCCGGGGGCCTACCCGGGCGTGGGCGCCGAGGAGCGGGGGCAGGCCGAGGCCATCGCCCGGAACCTGCGCGAGATGGCGCGCCTGCCCGTGCCCGTGATCGCCGTCGTCACCGGCGAGGGGGGGAGCGGCGGCGCCCTGGCTCTGGCCGTCGGCGACCGCGTCCTCATGCTGGAGCACGCCGTCTACGCCGTCATCAGCCCCGAGGGCTGCGCCTCCATCCTCTGGAAGGACGCCGCCCGGAAGGAGGAGGCCGCCGAGGCCCTGCGCCTCACCAGCGAGGATCTGGCCCGCCAGGGCGTCATCGACCGCATCGTCAGCGAGCCCCTGGGCGGCGCCCACCGCGACGTGGACGCCATGGCCGCCGAGCTGCGGCGCGTCCTCGTCGAGGAGCTGGCCGCCCTGCGCGGCCGGGAACCCGCCGACCTGGTCGCCGGGCGCCTGGACAAGTTCACCCGCATGGGCACCTGGCGCGAGGAGGCCGCGCCGTGAGGGCCGGCCGGCCCGACGCGGGGGCCCGCCCCGGCCGCGGCGGCGCCGTCTTGATTTCGGGGCCCAAAGACGGTATCCTTCGGGACCCAGTCAGTGAACTCCCCCTCCCCTGGGGGGAGGGCCCGCCGGGGCCGCCACGTCATTCCCTGCCACATCACGCGAACGCGACACGAGCGCGCGCCGGGCGCCGCCGTGGGATCTGCGATCCCGCCGGCGGGCGTCGGCCGCGCCGCGAGGAGCCCTGATGGACCTGGACGAGAAGCTGCTGGCCCTGCTCGCCTGCCCGCTCTGTCGCGGTCCCCTGGAGCACGAGCCCGGGACGGCGCGCCTGGTGTGCCGCGCCTGCCGCAAGGCCTGGCCCGTCCGCGAGGGCGTGCCGGATCTCCTGCCCGAGAGCGCGGCGGACCTGGAAGCCCGGGAGGGCGCCCGTGACTAGGCGCGCCGCGCGCTTCGGAGCCTGCCTGGCCCTGGCCGGCCTGGCGGCCTTCGCGGGTCTCGCCGCGGCGGGGCCGGCCGCCGTCGGCTGGGAACGCTCCGGCCGGGACGCCGTGCTGCTCGTGACGGCCGGCGCCGCCGCCGACAGCCTGAGCTTCACGGTGGCCCTGCCGCCCGCGGGCGGCTGGCGCCTCGCCGGCCTGAGCCTGGACGGCCGCGAGGCCGATCCGGCAGGACTGGTGCGCCTCGCGGAGCCCGCCGTCTTCCGCCGCGTCCGCGTAGGGCGGCTGGCCTTCACGCCGGGGGGACGCCCCTGGCGCGAGGCCGCCATCCGCCTGGCCTTCGACGCTGCCCCCGCGGCGGGTGAAGCCGCGGCCGGCGACGCCCTGCTGACGGCCGCCCTGGTCAATCCCGGCGAGGCGCGGCGGATCGCGACCGCGCCGGCGCGGCGCGTGCGCGGCTCCCGCGCCGACGAGCTCTTCGACGGCAGCGGCCGCTGGCTGCGCGTCGACGTGGAGGAGAGCGGCCTCTACGCGCTGGACTACGAGACCCTCGCCGCCTGGGGCGTGCCCGCGGGCGCCGACGCGGCCACCTTCCGCGTCCTGGGCACCCTGGGGCGCGAGCAGCCCTTCCCCGTGGGGGGCGGCGGCTCCTGGGAGCGCGGCTGGACCCTGACGGAGATCCCGCTGCAGGTCGTGGGCGGCGACAGCTTCGGTCCCGACAGCGAGCTGCGCTGCTACCTGCCCGGCGCGGTCGGTTTCGCCACGGAGCGCGATCCCGCCGCCGCCTGGGAGGATCACTTCCGGCACCCCTACTCGCCCTGGGCCAGCTACTGGCTCACCTGGGGCGGCGCGCCCGGCGCCCGCGTGGACAGCCTCGACGCGGCGCCCACGGGGCTGGATCCCGTGGCCGCGAGCCTGCCGGTGCGCCTGCGGCGCGAGCAGAACCAGATCTACTCGGCCCGCTACCTGCACGAGGACGGCTGGGGCTGGTATTACTTCACCCACAACGACGTGCCCGTCCTGTTCCAGGACACCTGCGCCCTGCTGTGGCCCGCGGCGGACCGTCCCTTCCGTCTCCGCGTGGGCTTCGACATGGACACCAGCAACCAGCACCACGTCCTGGGCTACCTGGACGCCGCCGACGCCGACCACCTCTTCTTCGACGAGATCTTCGGCTACTCCTCGCAGGCGATCCTCGACGGAACCCGCGACCTGCCGGCCGACATCGAGGGCCGCGAGCTGTGCACCTTCCTCCTCTCCCTGCCCAAGGACCTGGGCGACGACAGCGGCTACCTGCTCTGGTACGAGGTCCACTACGAGACGCGGCCGCGCACGCGCTTCTCGCGGGCCCTGGACCTCTACGTCCCCGACGCCGCCGCCTCGGCGGAGCTGCGCGCCAGCGGCTTCACGCACCGCCCGGAGGTCTGGGACGTCACCGATCCCACGGCGCCGCTGCGCCTGACCGGCGGCGCGTGGGAGGGCGACAGCCTCGCCTTCCGCCTCGACACGCACTCGCGGCGGCATCTGATCGTCGTCGACCCTCTGGCGAATCCCGGCCTGGGCTTCAAGGCGCCCCTGGCGGTGCGGCAGTTCCAGCCGGCGCTCCTGCGCAACGACGCCGCCGCGCCCCACCTCGTCGTCGTGGCCTTCGATGACTTCCTGGCCGACGCCCGGCGCTACGCCGCCTGGCGCGAGGACCGCTATCCCGGCCAGCCGGCGGGCGAGGTGGAGGTGGTGGCCACCAGCGACATCTGGGCGAACTTCGGCGGCGGCATGCAGGACGTGGCGGCCCTGCGCAACTTCGTCAAGTACCGCTACGACGCGGACGGCAGCCGCCTGGAGGCCGTGCTGCTGCTGGGGGACGCCGACAGCGACTACCGCAACCATCTGAACCGGGAGACCCTGGGGGACGGCACCAACAGCCTCGTGCCGGCGCTGAGCGACCGCTTCCGCAGCGAGTCGCTCTACTACAACGAGTACTACACCACGGACGACTACATCTGCAGCCTGGACGCGGCCGACGACGAGACCGATCACGCCGTTCCCGACGTGGCGGTCGGCCGCCTGCCGGCGGCCAGCCGGGAGTCCGCCGCCCGCATGGTGGACGCCGTCATCGGCTACGAGGGCGCGCACCCCGCCGATCCCTGGCAGGACCGCGTCGTGCTGGCCGCCGACGACTACTTCTACCACTGCCAGGCGGACAGCCCCGACGGCATCAACCACACGGGGCAGGCCGAGCGAGTGGCGGCGGAGTTCCCACCGGCCCTGGACATCGAGAAGATCTACCTCTGCGAGTACGACTGCGACTACGCCGGCTTCAAGACGCGGGCTCAGCAGCGTCTCTTCGCGGCGCTGGACGAGGGCGTGCTCCTGTTCAACTACGTGGGCCACGGCGGCAACGACACCCTGGCCGACGAGCAGCTCCTGCTCACGGCCAGCCTCTACTCCCTGGCCAACGGGCTGCGCCGCTTCGTCTTCGTCTCGGCGAGCTGCAACGTGGGCGAGTACGACGATCCCGACAACGTCAGCATGACCGAGACCATGCTGGACCTCGACGACGGTGGCGCCATCGGCACCGTGGCCTCCACGGCGGTCTCCGGCGCCGGCTTCAACAACCTGCTCAACCGCTTCTTCCTGCAGCACCTCTTCCCGGGGCGCCAGATGGCGCCGCGCACCCCGCTGGGGGCGAGCCTGCTGCTTGCCAAGGTGGATACCCAGGCCTACTACGGCGGCAGCCAGGGCCACCAGAACGAGCGCTACGCCCTGCTGGGCGATCCGGCCCTGGACCCGGTGGCCGCCGACCTGACCATCGCCTTCGACACGGTGCCGGACACCCTGCGGGTGGGCGGCACGGTCCTGGTGGCCGGGCGCGTGCTGCGGGACGGAGAGACGGCGACGGACTTCGCGGGCGACCTCTGGCTCAGCGTCCGGGCATCGGCGGACACCAGCGGGCACGACTGGTTCACGGGCTACACCTGGAACCACCAGGACTACCACCTGCCCGGCCCCGAGATCTTCCGCGGCCGCCTGCAGGTGAGCGCGGGCGCCTTCGCCTCGCCGTCGCTCTTCGTGCCCGGCCTGCCCGACTCGGCCCTGGGTCCCTACGGGCGCATCCGGGCCTTCGCGGTGGGGGACGGCGAGGAGGCCGCGGGTCGCTGCGATTCCCTGCCGGTGGTCACGGGCACCCTGCCCGGCGACGAGACCCCGCCTGTGGTGCGCCTGCGCCTCGCGGGCGGCGCCACCCACGCGACGCCGGGCATGGAACTCGTCTTGCACGTCGAATCGGAGACGGGCGTCAACCTCGTGGGACACAATGCCCACAACGCCATCTTCCTGGAGTACGCCGAGGCCGGCGAGGTGGAGAACCTGACGGACCAGTTCGAGTACGACTGGGGCAGCGCCACGAGCGGCGAGGTGCGGACGACCCTGCCCGCCGGTCTGCCGGAGGGCGACAATACCCTGGTGGCCTCCGTGGCCGACAACCTGGGCAACGTGGGCCGCGACACCCTGCGCGTGGCCATCTACGAGGAGGGGCGGGCGGACCTCATGGCGGTGCAGCCCTTCCCCAATCCCTTCGCGGGCCGCTGCCTGATCACCTTCGACGTGACGGCTCCGGCCAGCGTCGAGTGCACGCTGTTCACCCTGTCGGGCCGGCGCCTGCGGCGCCTGGCCCTGGATTGCCCCGCCGCCGGACGCTTCGCCCTGGAATGGGACGGCCGCGACGAGGCCGGAGACCAGGTGGCCAACGGCACCTACCTCTACCGCGTCACGGCGTCCCTGGGCGATGACGGCGCCCGCAAGCGCGAGGAGACGGGCGCCGTCGTGAGGATGCGGGAGTGATCTTGACCGGCCCCCCATGAGGGCCTATATTGCCGAGAATCAAGCCTTTCGGAGGAAAAAACTGATGAGCCGGATCCTGATGCGCCCCCCTGCGATCCTGTTGACCGGACTGCTGCTTCTCCTGGGGGCCGCGCCGGCCGCGGCGAGCGTCGCGGGCGCCCAGTGCCTCCAGATCCCCCCGGGCGCGCGCGCGAACGGCCTGGGCGAGGCCTCGGTGGCCCTGGCCGACGACGCCACCGCCGCCTGGTGGAATCCGGCCGGGCTGGGCTTCATGCGCGGCAGGACCCTGGGGCTGATGCACAGCAAGCTGCTGGCCGGTTTCGACATCGACGACATCTACTACGAGTACGCCGGCTGGGTGCACCATCTCGAGGGCGTCGGCACCTACGGCATCAGCTTCATCTTCCTGAACTACGGCGAGAGCCCCATCACCTCGGACAGTCCCGACGTGGAGGGCTACTTCAGCTCCTACGAGTTCGCGCCGGTGCTCAGCTACGGCCTCCAGCTCGACGACAACACCGCCGTGGGCGTCAGCATCAAGTACGTGCGCGTCGATCTGGCGCCGGCCCACGCGGTGCACGATCCCGGTGCCGGCGAGGGCGCGGGATCCTCAGTGGCCGTGGACGTGGGCGTCCTGCGCCGCTTCGGCCGCCTGAGCCTGGGCGCCGCCGCCACCAACTGGGGCCCGAACATCAGCTTCATCAACGAGGAGCAGAGCGATCCCATGCCGCGCCACCTCAAGGCGGGCGCCGTCTACACCTTCTACGAGGGCGATTACGGCGTGGGCATCGTCAACCTCGACGTCAACCAGATGGTGGTCTCCGGCGGCCCCTTCACGGCCGGCGGCGGAACCGAGTTCCAGTACATGGACCTGATGGCCCTGCGCGTGGGCTACGTCTACGATCCCGACGGCTACATCGAGGACTGGACCTTCGGCGGCGGCTTCCACGTGAACCTCAGCGGCCGCGACTTCTACTTCGACTACGCGAGCATCCCGCAGTACGAAGACCTCGACCGGGTCCACCGCTTCTCCTTCGAGATGCACTTCTAGTCATCGAGGATCCGCCCCCTGCCGGCAAACAGGAGGGAGCCCGTCTTCATGCACGGTGAGCAGCGCGTGCGCCGACCGCTCCTGGCCGCGCTGGCGGCCGGACTGCTGCTGGCGGCGGCGGGACAGGGATACGGCGACGTCTGGATTCCGCTCAAGCTGCCCGCCGGCGAGAGGGGGGACGGCGACCTCGCCGCCCGCCGCGAGCGTCAGCTGGCGGTGGACGGCCTGACGTCGCCCCTGCGCCAGGGGCGTTCCCTGCCGCGCGTCGACGCGCCGGCGCGCGCCGGCGCGGACACCGTGCGCGTCATGGCCCTGCGCCTGGCCTTCCGCACGAACCGCGAGCCGGGCAAGACCACCGTGCCGCCCGACGGACGCTTCATGGCGCCGGCCGACACCCTGCCGGCATGGATGACCCGCGTCGATCCGCCGCCCCACGACCACGCCTACTTCGCCGCCCACCTGCGCGCCCTGGGCGAGTTCTACCGCGTCATGAGCTACGGGCAGCTCGTGGTCGAGGGGGACGTCTTCCCGGGCCCCGGCGTGGAGCCCTTCCTGCTGTCCGATCCCGCCGACTACGGCCCCGAGGCCTACGACTCCGAGTGGTGGACGGTGGCGATCCTCGAGACCTTCATCCGCACGGCCCTGGACAGCATCGACGCGGCCCTGCAGGGCCAGCCCGACGGCCCGCGCTTCGCCGACTACGACTACGTCCTGATCTTCCACGCGGGCAGCGACTACCAGAGCGACATCTACGGCGACAGCCCCAACGACCTGCCCAGCTTCACCATCGACTTCGGCGAGCCCCACCCGGTGGACGGGGGGCAGACCGACCTGTGGCACCTGCTGCTCGTGCCCGAGACCACGACCCAGGACCTGGATCCCGGCTATCCCGTCTACGGCGCCCTCAACGCCGTCGTCGCCCACGAGTTCGGGCACCTGCTGGGTCTCATGGACACCTACGACAGCTGGTCCATGTGGCCGGTGGTGGGCTACTGGGACCTGATGGACAGCGGCCACCAGATCGTCTACGGCCTGCAGCCCGAGGGCGAGGATCCGCTGCTGGTCATGGGCGCCCTGCCGGCCAGCCTCTCCATATGGCACCGGATGCTCCTGGGCTGGGTCCGCGAGGCGGACGGCAGCCTGCTGCGTCCCGGCGGCGGCGCGCACCGCGCCGAGCTGACGGCCGCCAACCTGCCCGCGGCGGGGATCAAGGCCCTGCGCCTGGATCTGAGCGACCGCGAGTACTTCCTGCTGGAGAACCGCCAGGAGCTGCTCCGCGAACTGCCGCCGGGCGAGGTGCGCTTCCTCAAGCGGGACGACGCCACGGGCGTCTTCCAGTTCATGGCCACCGCCGCCGAGGGCGAGGAGGATGACGCCGTCAACAGCGGCGAGTACGACTTCTTCCTGGAGCAGTCGGGGCTCCTGGCCTGGCACATCGACGAGCGCGACTTCGAGACCCTCTACCCGTCGAACCAGCTCAACCTCTGGGGCGACTGGCACGTGACCATGGTGGAAGCCGACGGCGGCCAGGACCTGGGCAATCCCTACTCCTGGAACTGGCGCGGCAACGACCTCGATCCCTTCTTCACGGGCAACAACACCGAGTGGGGGCCGGCGACCACGCCCAACACGCGCCTGTACGACGGCAGCGCCTCGGGGCTGACCCTGGACAGCCTGGTGACCAGCCCCTACCTGCCCGCCACCGAGGCCGAGGTCCACTTCGACTCCGTCATCGGCTTCCGCTGGACCATGGCGGGCGCGCCGCCCGGCCTGCCCCGCGACGACCGGTACCTGCTCGCCGGCGCGGCGCCGGCGCCGGGCACGCTGATGGCCTTCGACGATCCCGACCGCGACCTCGTCTGGTTGACCTACGCCAGCGCCGACGGCTGCTGGCTGCGCGCGGGACTCGACGCTGGCGGCGAGGAGGGCCTCGCGCCGCTGACGCCCCTGCCCTGCGCGGCGGGGCCCATCCTCTCCTCGGCCCGGGTGGAGGAGCTGCTGCCCGGGCGACAGGGCTGGTGCTTCCTCACCGACTCCCTCGTCTACCTCTGGCTCGGTCCGGACCAGACCCACGCGGTCCAGACCATCGCGCCCTGGGTGACGCCGCGCGAGCTGCTCGCGCCGCTCATGCGCGGTCCCATGGTCGGCGCGGGCGACGACGGCCCCTTCGTGGCCTGGCTGGACTCGTCCGGCGCCCTCAACGCCTGGAACCTGGCGGCGCCCGACGACCACCGCCCCGCGGCGGACCTGGCCGCCCTGGTCTTCCCGGCCGGGGGCGACACGGTGCACTCGGCGCCCGTGCTGCAGTCCCTCGGCGTGGGTGCGCAGCGGATCTGCGTGGCGGCCGGTGACCGCGTCCTGCGCTTCGACCCCGCCCTCATCGACGACGCCGGCGCCGCCTGGGCCGACACGCTGGACGCCCCCGGCGACGCGGCGGGCCCCGTCTGGCTGCGCGCCCTGGACACCGACGGCGACGGCATCGACGAGCTGCTGTGGATCGACCGCGACGGCCGCGTGGCCCGGCCGGGACCGGACGGTTTCACCTGGCTGCTGGCCGCGGGTCCCGGCGGCGGCGCGCTGATCCAGGCGCCCGCCGTGGCCGATCTGGACGCCGACGGCCGTCCCGAGCTGCTGCTCGGCCAGTCGGACCGCGTCCACCGCGTCTCGGCCCTCACGGGCGAGTCCCATGCCGGCTGGCCCCTGCGCCTGGCCGAGATCTTCCTCGCCGACCCGCCCCTGGTCCTGGGCTCGCCGCTGCTGGCCGCGGACCTGACCGGCGACGGCGCGAGCGAGCTGGTCCTCGCGACCGCCAGCGGGCACCTGGTCGTCGTCGACGACGAGGCGCGTCCCGTCCTCGGCACGCCGCGCTCCCTGGCCGCGGCGGCGCCGCTGGATATCTGGGCCGGCGACGGCGAGGTGCGCGCGCTGACGCAGGACGGTTTCCTGGCGGCCTTCGCCGGCGTCCCGGGCGGCGGCGCGGCCGAGTGGGGGCAGGCCGGCGGCGGGCCCGGCCGGCAGGGACGCTGGGTGAGCCGGCATCCCGTCGTCGCGCTGGCCGCGGCCGGCGAGGAGGGCTGGGTGCTCTATCCCAACCCCGCCGGGGAGCGCGCACGCCTCCACCACGCGGCGCTGCCCGGCGGCACGCGCGTGCGCGTCGAGCTCTACGACATCGAGGGCCAGCGCCGTCTGATCCGCGAGGCCACGAGCGCTGCCGACGGGCCCTTCGAGCTGGCGATGGACCTGCGCGGTCTGGCCCCGGCCGTCTATCTCTGCCGCGTCGAGGTGGAGGGCGGCGGGCGCCGCTCCGCCTTCGTCAAGCGCCTGGGGGTCCTGCGATGAGACGCGCCATCCCCGCCCTGTGCGCCCTGCTGCTCCTGGCCCCGCCGGCCGCGGCCCTGGACGCCAAGCCCCTGATCTACAGCCTGCTCCTGCCCGGACTGGGCGAGTGGAGCCTGGGCTACAAGGGGCGCGCCGTGGGCTTCTGGGCGGTGGAGGCCGGCTGCTGGGCCGGCAATTTCTACTACCGCGACCGGGGCTTCGACCTGCGGCACGAGTACGAGGCCTACGCCGATGCCCACTGGCACACCGCGCGCTGGGCCTCGGCCTTCAGCGAGGAACAGCCCGGCTGGCTCGCCTGGATGCCGGCCGCCGAGTACGACGCCAACGCCTGGGCGGCCACCTGTCCCGTGGCCGTGGACTTCGACACCACCCACGCGGGCTACCTGCAGAGCCACTTCGCGCCCTACCACGAGGATCCCCAGCACTACTACGAGAACCTCGGCAAATACGACTGGTACCGCTGGGGCTGGGACGACTATGATTGCGCCGCGGACGACACGGCGCACCGCTGGGTCTACGTGGGCATCCGCAACGACAGCGAGAAGGCCTTCGACACGGCCCGCCTGTTCGCCAACGCCCTGGTCGTGTCGCGCGTGGTCTCCCTGGTGGACACCTACCTGCTGCTGCGGCGGCTGGAGCGCGCCGGCGGGGACGCCGCGCCGCTCGAGACCGCCTGGCGCCTGGACTTCGCGCCCACGGGCCGCGGCGCCGGCGGCTTCCGTATCGCCCTGACGAGGAGCTGGTGATGAGATCCGTCGCGACACTGCTGTGCGCTCTCCTTCTCGCTCCCGCGGCCGCCGCCGCGGACGGTATCGACGGCCCCCGCCCGCTTCTCCGCCTGGCTCCGGCTCTCGACGGGGGACCGGCGTGGACGGACGCCCGCGCCGCCGGCGCTCCGATGCTGTCCTGGGGCCGCGAGGATCCCGGACCCCAGGGAGCGCTCGGCCTCGCCGAACTGCCAGCGGCGGACCGCAGCCTCGTCCAGGCCCTGTGGCGCAGCGCCGTCCTGCCCGGCTGGGGCGAGCGCTACCTGGGCGCGCCGGGGCGCGGCTGGATCTTCATGGGCGCCGAGGCCGCCACCTGGGGCACCTGGGGCACCTTCAAGACGCAGGAGTGGCTGCGTCGCGAGAACTACATCGAGATGGCCGAGGTCTTCGCCGGCGTCGCCGGCGACGGCTACGAGGACGAATACTGGAAGATCGTCGGCCAGCACGCCTCCTGGCTCGACTACAACGAGTACCTGCGCTACGAGGCCCGCCGCGAGTACGGCTTCGGCACCGCTTCCTACTACGACTACATCGCCGAGCACGAGATCGGCGAGGCCGACGCCTGGACCTGGGGCAGCGAGGCGCGACGCTACGCCTACGCCGACAAGCGCCGGGCCAGCAAGGACGCCGAACGGCGCGCCACCTACACGCTCTACGCCCTGCTGGTGAACCGCGTCTTCTCCCTCGTGGACACCTTCCGCCTGTGGCGAACCCACGAGGCGGTGCGCGAGCGCGTCGACCAGGAGCGCGGCGGTCTGGACATCTCCGCCCTGCCCGCCGCCGACGGCCTGGGCTGGCGCCTTTCCTGGACGCGCAGCTTCTAGGGTCCGGCACGCGCCGGCCCGCCGGCAGCGGGAGGCACCGTGCGACGCCTGATCCCTTCACCCTTCGCCTGGATGCTCGCCGCCGTCCTGGCGACGCGCCTCGCCGCGCCGGGCCTCGGCGCGGCGGACGGCGCCGCCGCGGACAGCGGCGCCGCGGCGGTGGACCGAGCCGCCGGGCCGCAGCCGCCGGCCCTCTACCGCCTGGACGAACGGGGAGTCCGGCCGCTGCCGCCGCCTTCGGGCCCCTGGCGCGTCCCCACGGCACGCGCCCTGGCGGCAGGTCCGGGGGGACGGGTGCTGCTCCTCGACGAGGCGGGCGATCTGCACGAGCTGCTCGGCGCCGACAGCCTCCGCGCGGGCGGCCGCGACGGTGGGGGCGGCGCCGCCGCCGGCGACATACCCGCCTCCGCCACGCGTGGGGACAGCCTCGCACGCCGCCCCTTCGGTGGCGACCTGCCCGCCGCCGACTGGCCCCTGGCCCTCGCCGCCGACGGCGGCGACTGGCTGCTCCTGCCCGCCGCCGGGGACGCCCTGCGCCGCCTGGGCCGCCGCGGCGAGGCCCTGGCCGGCGCGGTCCTGCCGGCGGGGGAGGCGCCCTGGAGCGAGCTCGCCGCCGACGGCTCGGGGCGCATCTGGCTGGCGGCGCCCGACGCGGGCCGCGTCCTCGCCGTCGCCCGCGGGGGGCAGGTCCTGCAGGACTGGAACCTGGAGCGCCGACTGCCGGGCTACCGCGGTCCCCTGGCGGCCTGGTGCCCCGACGGTGGCGGCGGCCTGGTGGTCGTCGCCAACTGGCCGCCCCGCGCCTGGCGTCTGAACGGGGCCGGCAACGCGGTGGCGCCGCCGCGCCTGCCGACCGATCTGCCGGCCGGGCTGGCCCTGGCCGCCGCGGGCGCGGGCCTCGTCCTCGGCGCGTCGCCGGCGCCCCTCGCCCTCGCCGTCCTGCCCGGCGGGCGCGTGCTGGTGCTGGAGGGGGCGGCGGGGCGCCTCTGGATCGCCGACCCCGGCGCCGGCGGGCCGTGAGCGGCCGCCATCGCCTGGTCGCGGCCCTGGCGGCCCTTCTCCTGGCCGCCGCCACGCCGGGGATCGCGTCCGCCGCCGCTACCGCGGCCGCCGCTCCATCCGGCGGAACCGGCGCTATTGACTCCGCAAGTGAATCGGCAACGGATTCTATTTCGGCGGCTTTCGGCGATCTCCTCGTCCATCGCATGACCATTCGCCTGGCGCCGGGCCAGCGGCGCGTCGACCTGGGTGTCTCCTTCCTGGCGCCGGGCACGGACTCCCTGGCCCTGGACGGAGCCATCCTGGCGCCTGATCGCGATTACCGCCTGGACGCCGCCCTGGGCCGCGTGGAGCTCTTCCGCGAGCACGCGGGCGGCACGCTGTCCGTCGCGGTGCGGCGGCGGCCCATGCCGCTGCCGCGACTCCTGGCTCTGCGGCCCCTGACGGCCTGGCGCGATTTGGCGGCGGATCCCGTCCCGGCCGCGCCGGCGCGGGAAACGGGCGCCCCGGACGCACCGACGCGGCCGGCGGGCGGCGAGTTGAACCTCGGCGGGTCCAAGTCCTTCGTCGTCCGCGTCGGCAGCGGCGAGGACGTGGCCCTCGAGCAGACGCTGCGCCTGACGCTCGAGGGGCGCCTGAGCGACTCGACGCGTGTGGAGGCCGTCCTGCGCGACGACGACCTGCCCTTCCAGCCCGAGGGCAACACCGAGCGCCTGGAGGAGCTGGACAAGGTCTTCCTGCGCGTGTCCGGCCCCGCCGGCCGGGCCCAGGTGGGCGACTTCGTCTTCGACGCCCGCGGACGCGAGCTGACCCCCTTCGGCCGCGACTTCCAGGGCATCGAGGGCGAGGTGGCGGGCACCCGCGGCGCCCTGGGCGCCTGGCTGGCGCGGAGCCAGGGCGTCTTCCGCAGCGCGGAGTTCTGGGGCGAGGAGGGGCTGCAGGGTCCCTACGAGCTGCTCAGCGCCCTGCGGCGAGACGGCGCGGTGATCCTGGCCGGCAGCGAGACCGTGAGCATCAACGGCCGGCACCTCGCCCGCGGCCGGGACCGGGACTACACCATCGACTACGACCAGGGCACGCTGAGCTTCACGCACCGCGTGCCCGTGGGCGCCGGCGACCTCATCCGCGCGGACTTCCGCTACTCCCAGGAGGCCTGGCGGCGCGGCGCCTGGGGCGCCAGCGCCCGGGCCCGCCTCGGTCCGGTGCGCCTGGACTGGCTGCACTTCGACGAGCGCGACGACACGGCGCGCCCCCTGGCCTTCACCCTCACCGAGGAGCGGCGCGACAGCCTGGCCGCGGCCGGCGACGATCCCGAACGGGCCGTCACCGGCGGCGTCGTCGAGCGGCCTGGCGAGGGGCGCTACGTCCTCACGCACGAGAACCCGGACGATCCGGCGGCGGCCACCTACGCCTGGGTGGATTCCCTGGGCGACTACGACCTGCGCCTGCGCGAGGTGGGGGCCGGACGCGGCGACTACCGCCTGGCGGGCATCAGCGCGGCCGGCGAGCGCATCTACGCCTACGCGGGGCCGGGCGGGGGCAGCTTCGCGCTCGGCGAGGCCCTGCCCCTGCCCGAGGGCTACCGCCTGGAGAGCCTGCGCCTGGACTGGGCGTCCGGCGGCGCCCGCGCCGAGGCCGAGCTGGCCCTCAGCGACCGCGACGCCAACCTGCTCTCGGAGCTCGACGACGGGGACAACCGCGGCCTGGCGGGGCTGCTGCGCCTGGCGGCGCCCCTGGCCGCGCCCGGCGGCCGGGACCTGGCCCTGTCCCTGTCCGGCCGCCACCGCGACGCCGACTTCCACTTCCCCGGCGCCGCGCGGGGCGCCGGGCACTACCGCGCCTGGAACCTGCCCGAGGACACGCGGCCGGGGCGCGAGACCGACGGCCGCGCCGCCCTGGCCTGGGGCGATCCCGGCGCCGGCGGCCTGGAGCTGTCCGGCGAGGGACTGCGCCTGGGGGAGCGCTTCACGGGCCGGCGCGGGGGACTGCGGGCCGCCGGCGCGCGGGGCGGCTACGCCGGGCGCGGCAGCTTCCAGGCCACGGCCACCGAGGACAGCCTCCTGGGCGACGGGCACCGCGAGGAGGCGTCGATCGGCCTCGACGCGCCCTGGCCCCTGCTGCGGGGCCTGGACCTGAGCGGCGAGCGCGCCGGGCGCGACACGCCCGACAGCCTCGAGGTCCTGCTCCCGCCCGAGCGCCGCACCACCCACGAGCGCGCGCGCGGGCGCCTGCGCCTGGGCTCGCGGGGCGGCGGCCCCGCCTGGCGGCTGGCCTGGAGCGAGGAGCGCATCGAGGCGGGCGACGACCGGGACCGCATCCACGGCCTGGACGGCGGCGTCCAGGGGAGCCTGCCCGGCGGCGGGCGCCTGGACCTGGGCGGCAGCTGGCAGGAGCGCTCGGGCGCGCTGGACAGCGAGCGCTTCCTGACGGAGGCCCGCGCGAGCTGGCTGCCGCGGGGGCGGGCCTGGAGCGGCGAGGCCCTCTACCGCCTGGGCAGCAACCGGCAGCGGCTGCGCCAGACACAGCTCGTCAACGTGGGGCCGGGCCAGGGCGATCTGAACGAGGACGGCGTCTACGTGGGGGAGGGCGAGGGCGACTGGCGCCGTCTGGTCCTGCTCGCCGAGGAGGCCGCGCGCACCAACACGCTGGAGCTGGAGGGGCGCCTGCGCCGCCAGGAGGCGCGCGCCGGAGGCGCCTGGCGGCGGCTGGGGGGCGAGATGCGCCTGTCCCTGCGCGAGGAGACGCGCGATCCGGATCTCTGGGGGCTGGCCGCCCTGCGGCCGTCGCACCTGTTCCAGCGGGGCGAGACCCTGGTCGGCGAACTGTCCCTGCGCCAGGAGCTGCGCTGGCGGCCGCGCCCCGGCGGCGCCACGGATCTGCGCTGGACCTGGCGCCACCGGGACCGGCTCGACGACCGGGACCTCCTGGGCCGCCGCGAGGAGAAGGAGAGCGGCCACGCCCTGCGCCTGCGCCGCGCGGGCGCGGACGACGAGCTGCAGCTCCAGGTGCGGCGCGAGCGCCTGTGGCGCCGCAGCCAGGAGGGCCTCGGCCGCGGCCGCTACGACGTCCGCGACCTGGGCGGCGAGCTGGAGTGGACGCGCCACCTGCCCCGCCGCTGGCAGATCGGGCTGCGCGGCGGCGTGGCGAGCAAGCGGGACCGCGACCGGTCCCTGGCCCTGCGCGAGCTGACCCTGGAGCCGCGCCTGTCGGTGAGCCCCTTCGAGCGCGTGCGCCTGGACACCGGCTGGGAGCTGCGCCGCAGCGACTACACCGAGGGCACGCCCGGCGCCGACCGCCCCTGGTTCTTCGACGCGCCCGGCTGGAGCCGCCGCCTGCTGGTGGAGCTGACGGCCCAGCCGGGAAGCAACCTCAGCCTGGCGGCCACCTACGAGCTGCGCGAGGAGGCGGACGCGCCGCGCCGCCACCGCCTGCGCCTCGAGAGCCGGGCCTACTTCTAGGGGGATGGATGACGAACGGGCGGGGCACGACGTGACGAGGATCCCTCGCAGCGCGATCCTCCTGATCGCCTTCGCGGTCGCCGCCGCGGCGACGGGCGCGAGTGCCGCCAGCGACGCGCCGGCACCACGGGTTGAGATCGCGGCGGATTCCTCCGCGGTGGATCCCGCCACGGCGGCTGGAGTGACGGACGCGCCCCTGCCGCCGCGCCTGCGCCGGGAACTGGACCGCCTGGCCGCGGCGGCCGGCGATCCCCGCCGCCGCCTGGAGGAAGCCGCCCTCCTGCTGCTGGCGGAGGGCTGGCGGGCCGATCGCCTCGTCCTGGCCGGCGGCCGCATCGCCGCGCGCGGCGCCCGCCCGCTGCCCCTGCGCGTGGCGTCCCTGCGCGGCGGCGAACACGCGGCGCCCTGGCGGGTGGGGGAGACGGCCGCGGATCCCGGCGCTCTGGCGGCGGCCGGCGCCCGCTGGCTGGACGCCATGGACCGCCGCGGCCATCCCTTCGCCCAGGTCTGGTTCCAGGCCGAGGGGGACGGCGACGGCCTGGCGGTGACGGCCGCCCTGGTGCCGGGGCCGTCCGGACCGCTGGGCGAGCTGCGCATCACGGGCACGCGGCGCCTGAGCCCGGATTTCCTCGCCGGCTTCACGGGCCTGGAGCGCGGCGCGCCCGTCAGCGGCGCGGCGGCGAGACGCGGCCGCGAGCGCCTCGCCGCCACGGGCTGGTTCGAGAGCGTGGCGGAGCCGGTCCTGGGCTGGGACGCCGTGGCGGGCACGGTGGGGGTCCTCTACGTCGTGCGCGAGCGCGCGCGGGCCAACCGCGTCAGCGGCGTCCTCGGCGGCGGCGGGGGCGAGACCAGCGGCGCCCTGGACCTGGACCTGTTCAGCCCCTTCGGCGGCGGTCGGCGCTGGCGCCTGGCGGGGAGCTGGCAGGGCGGCGACCGCAGCCGCCTCCAGGTGATCCTGCGCGAGCCGCGCCTTCTGGGCTGGAACGTGGACCTGGAGCTGGGCTTCGACCGCGTCCAGCGCGACTCCACCTACCTCCAGCAGGCCTTCCAGCTGGACGCGCGCCTACCCCTGCCGGCGGGCTGGGAGGGCGTCGCGGGCGTCGGCTACGAGCGCAGCCTCTTCGAGCAGCTCGAGGCCGAGACGAGCCGGCGCCGGCACCGCTTCGGCGTGGCCTGGCGCAGCCTGGCGCCGGGCCGCCACGCCGAGCGGCGGCTGGCGCTGACCAGCGACCTCCTGGTGAAGCACTCCTCGCTGCCCGGCGAGGCATCGCGCGAGCGGCAGGTGGAGCTCGACGGCGACGCGGCGTGGCTGCAA
>Ga0272443_10003893_pt1 | contig 17003 bp, 13 predicted proteins | sample SSMAcet12_FD_193581 | JGI IMG/M metagenome (GOLD analysis project Ga0272443, IMG submission 193581) | Marine sediment archaeal communities from Little Sippewissett salt marsh, Falmouth, MA, United States - SSM-Acet-12 | ecosystem: Environmental > Aquatic > Marine > Wetlands > Sediment ... | reverse complement strand
GCAGCGAGCCCCCCTCGCTGTCAGGGACCTGGAGGTAGTTCGGCCGGAAATTAAAACCCGGCAGATCGCGGAACCGCTCATCGGGGGTACGCAGTGTATTCATCTCGATCATCCTTTCTTCCGGCGCCGGGGTACGTTCAAGTGTCCAGGGCCGCAGGTTTTTCTTGACGAGGTACCACGTTCCGATATAGTTCGTCTACATATTATTTATTCGCACGACCAATGGACGGTGCCCGTGCCGGCAAGGAGGGGATATGGACAGCAGCCTGAGGGGATCGATTATCCAGCATTTGGAGAAGCGCGTATCGGCGGTCGGGTTCGCCCCGGTAGAGCGCTTTGCCGACGCCCCGGAGAAGCATCACCCGGCCGGTATCTGCACGGGGGCGAAGACGGTGGTCGTCTTCGGGATCGAGATACCACGCGGCGTACTCGAATCGCCGGGATACAACCTGCACGCCCTGCACCGCTCCTACCACACCGTCTACCGGCAGCTCGACGAGATCAGTCTGGGGCTGTGCAACTTCATCGAATCGCAGGGTCCCTTCAAAGCCGTCATGGTGCCCAGCTACGCCCCCATGGTCTTCCACGAATTCGAGCCGTGGGGGATCCTTTCGCTCAAACACGCCGCCGTCCGGGCCGGCCTGGGGGCCTTCGGCCGGAGCGGTCAGGTGTATCACCCCACCTACGGCTCGCGCCTGCGTCTGGCGGCCGTGGTGACCGATGCCGAGTTCCCCGGCGATCCGGTCATCGACGGGGACCCCTGCCCCCCGAAGTGCCGCGCCTGTCAGAAGGTCTGTCCGGCCGGGGCCTTTGCGGCCGACGGGACGTTCCGGAAGATGACCTGCATGGCCCACACCATCAAGCACGCCATCTACCCGCTGGCGCTCAAGGACGCCGAGGGATTGAAGCACATCGAACGGGTCATCAACACCGCCGGGTACGACTACTGGCTCGACTGCGACGAGTGTCTCAGGGTCTGCCCCAACAACCGCTGAGGGGTACGATCCGAATCCGGATCATACCCCTCGATGGTTCGACAGTTATACGTTTATTCTGTTCGATGTTATGAGTGGAGAGGCAACTGCGGGAGGGAGCTCGCCGTGCTGTCAAGCCGCTGGAACACCTTCCCGCCAGCGCCGTTGACCTCTTCTGCTAGCTCTCTATTGAGGATGCTCATCTTTGTCGTTTGCGCATCCAGCTCCTTAAACGCATCGGCAAAGATCTCCGCATTGGCCGTGTTCTGCTGGATCACTTTATCCAGCTCACTGACGGCCCTGTTAATCTGCTCGATTCCTTCGGCCTGTTCTTCCGAGGCTGCCGCTATCTCAGCGACCAGATTGCCGACTTTCCCGGTGCCGGAGGCAACCTCGCTAAAGGCCCCGTTTGTCCTGTTCACCAGTTCTGAACCGCCTTTGACTCTCGTTACCGTAAGCTCAATAAGCTCTGACGTGTTCCTGGCTTCATCGGCGGCCCGTTTCGCCAGGTTGCGCACCTCATCGGCCACAACGGCAAAGCCCGCGCCGGCTTCGCCGGCCCGTGCTGCCTCAACTGCCGCGTTGAGGGCCAGGAGGTTGGTCTGAAAGGCAATCTCATCGATGGTCTTGATGATTTTCGAAGTCTCGTCACTTGCCTTGGAGATGTCGTCCATGGATGATATCAATTCCATCATCGATTCATTCGCCTTGCTGACTACCTGGTTCGTCTCTTTCATAATGGCATCGGCCTCGTTTGCACTCCCGGCATTCTGTTTGGTCATGGAAGCCATCTCTTCGAGTGATGAAGATGTCTCCTCCACCGATGCCGCCTGTTGAGAGGCCCCTTCGGCAAGGGATTGACTTGCCGACGAGACTTTCTGAGAAGTCGATGCAACATAATCGGAAACGGCTGTCAGTCCCTTGACAGTAACGAGAATCGGCTTCGTTATTGAGCTGAAAATGATCAGGGCAAAGACAACGAGGCCGGCCAGCAGAACGATGATAAAGGCAAACGCGATAGTACGATGTCTTGAATATTGTGCCAGAGACTGGGCATACCCCTTCTCGATGGCTTCCTTTTCGGTTTTAACTATGGATACCATGTCCTGCTTGACTGTATCGATAAGGCTTTTGAGAGATGCCATGTAATATTCACTGGCACCATACGAGTCGCCGCCCTTAATAATCTCGAAGCCCTTGTCCACATTCTTTCTCAATTCGGCAAGCACCTTAAGGGTCCCTGATATTTCTAACTCTTTCATGTTTTCCAGTTCGGAGATGAGGTCGTCATACTCCTGCATTGTCCCCTTGACTCGCTTGGCGATCTTCTCTCCGCCTTCTCCCATCATGGTCAATACGACCGCATTATTGTACAGTTCCGAGACCGTCAAGAAGGTGTTGTTCAAATGGAAAACCTGTTCGAGCTGCCCCGTCTTGAACTTGTACGTCTCTAATGCGTCCTTGAGGCTCTGGTTAAGATAGTATGTGGTGCCTCCAATGAAAAAGACGACAACGACCGTCACTAAGCCGACCAGTCCCAATTTCTGTCTGATAGTCATCACTTTTCTCCATTACAGGGACAGTGGATCTCCTCCCCTGCTCGAACCCGCATTCCTGTGGCCGGTTAATCAGCGTACATGCCGGAACAGACAACATAGCGCTTGCCGTCGCTTCCGGAGACCAGATTATAGTAGGTTTTCTTTTTATGGATTCCCTTTTCCCCCGGCTTCTGATAGCTGTAGGTGACCCATCCGGTTGTATCGCTCAAGGCGCCCTCCACGATCTCATCTCTGAATTTCTTGCCCCTCACATCCGGTTTGCCCTTGTAGCTTCTCCCCACGAGGTCCTTCTTCGGATGCGCCACGATCGCTACCTGGGTGTCGTAGACAAACACGTAAAACGCCTTGTCATCTTTGTTTTTATACGGATGCTCACCATTGATGATCTTCGCGAATGTTCCCTGGACATCGGCTGCTATGTCATTTGATGTCGAGGTGACCACATTGATGACATCCTCTTCCGTTACGGCAAACGCCAGTGATCCGCCCGCGAAGATGAAACAAACAACGACCCAAAAAATCACAAATCCTTTCCGTTTCATGACAACCCTCCTTATTAAAATGTTGTTTTTAGATCTGATTGGTTGCGGAGAAAGAATCGTACGGGGAAGGCCAGGTGGTGGCGTATCAAATGTATGTGCTGCATCTGATGCAACCAATCTATGTTATCTATCGGAAAGATTCGTGTAATCTTTAATCTTTTTGTATCAGATTGCAGAATTGGCAATCTTCCGCGATCCGGGGGCGGGGCGATCGTATGTCTGTGCCGGCGCATGGTCTGCAGGCCGTTCACGGCCTTCAATGGGCGGGGAAGAAGAACACGCTGTATTTTGTTTCAGTTTTCTATTGACAACGGCTCCAATCCGTATTATCAAGGACCTTCGTTTTTCTGAGAGGATACAGATGTCAGCACGGAACCTTATTACCATCATCATAATTAGCGGGCTCCTTCTTATAGGAGGGCGCATATGTGTGACTTGATGATGGAGTAGGTTTCCCAAAAAGAAAAGATCGAAAATCCGTTATCAGGTCCGCTGGTAACGGATTTTTTGTTTTTGGGGAGGCATAGTTCATGGAGAGACCGGAAGTTTTGATTTACGACACCACGTTGAGGGACGGGACGCAGGGGCACCAGATAACCTTTTCCGCGGAGGACAAGCTGCGGATAGCGACGCGGCTGGATGAGGTGGGGTTCCACTACATAGAGGGGGGATGGCCGGGTTCGAACCCCCGGGATATGCGCTTCTTCCGGATGGCCGGAGAGATCGCGTTCAAGAACGCCCGCCTGACGGCCTTCGGCAGCACGAGGAGATCCGGGGTGACGGCCGACGAGTGTCCCAACACACAGGCCCTCCTGGAGGCACATACTCCGGCGGTGGCCATCTTCGGAAAGAGCTGGGATCTCCACGCGACGGAGATCCTGGGGGTCTCGCTGGACGAGAACCTCTCGCTGATCGACGACTCCGTCCGCTACCTGAAGGCGAAGGGCAAAGAGGTGATCTACGACGCGGAGCACTTTTTCGATGGATACAAGCACAACTCCGAGTACGCCCTCAGGACGGTACAGACCGCCCTGGAGGCCGGGGCCGACATGATCGTCCTGTGCGATACGAACGGGGGGACTCTCACGTGGGAGCTGACCGAGATCATCGCGGAGGCGGCATCCCTGATTCCTCCGGCGCGTCTGGGGATTCACGCTCACGATGACTGCGGCCTGGCCGTGGTCAACTCGCTCTCCGCCGTCACGCTCGGGGCCAGGATGGTCCAGGGGACGGTAAACGGGTATGGTGAGCGGTGCGGCAATGCCGACCTGATCTCCATCATCGGCAACCTCGAGCTCAAGATGGGAAAGCAGTGCCTCCCGGAGGCGTCGGTCAGGTGCCTGACCTCCCTGTCGCGGTATGTGAGCGACGTGGCCAACATTCCCCCCGCCCGGTCGAAGCCCTTCGTCGGGAGCAACGCCTTCGCCCACAAGGGGGGCGTCCACGTGAGCGCCATCCTGAAGAATCCGGTGGCCTACGAGCACACCGATCCCGAGCTCGTCGGGAACCGGCGCGCCGTGATCGTGTCGGACCTTTCCGGGAAGAGCAATATCGAACACAAGGCGAAGGAACTGGGGATCGATCTCGGAACGAACAACGGTGTCAGTGAGCGGATCGTCCGCGACATCAAGAAGATGGAGGACGAGGGATATCAGTTCGACACCGCCGACGGTTCTCTTTCGCTGCTGATGCGGAAGGCGATCGGCACCTTCGAGGAGCCCTTCCGCCTCGAGTCCTTCCGCGTGATCGACGAGAAGACCAAAGACAGCTCCTCACACTCGCAGTCGATGATCAAGATATCCGTGGGAGAGGAACACGAGATCACCGCCGCTGAGGGGAAGGGGCCCGTCAACGCCCTGGATAACGCCCTCAGGAAGGCGCTCAGCAAGTTCTACCCCCGGATCAGCGAAATGCACCTGGTGGATTTCAAGGTCAGGATCCTGGAGGGGACCGACGGAACGGCGGCGAAGGTACGCGTTCTGTTGGAATCGAGCGATGGCAGCGATGTGTGGACAACAACGGGGGTGTCGGAGAATATCATCGAGGCGAGCTGGCACGCCCTGGTCGACAGCATGCAGTACAAATTGAGTAAGGATAACGGAAAGACCCGTGTTGTGGAAGGAGGGAGATAGATGAAGACACAAAAAGACAGGGTATTCATATTCGACACGACGCTACGCGACGGAGAGCAGGCCCCCGGGTTCAGCATGAATCCCGGCGAGAAGCTCCGCTTCGCGAAGCAGCTCGAACGGATGGGTGTCGATATCATCGAGGCGGGTTTCCCCATCGCATCGGAGGGGGATTTTGAATCGGTCCGGCAGATCGCCGGGGCGATCACGAAGTCGCAGGTCGCCGGCCTGTGCAGGACCAGTCTGGGGGATATCGACCGGGCGTGGGCCGCGGTCAAGGGGGCGGCACTTCCCCGGATACACACCTTTATCTCGACGTCCGACATACACCTCAACCACATGCTGCGGATGACGAGGGAACAGGTCCTGCAGGAGGCGCGCGCCGCTGTGCGACATGCCCGCGGCCTTACGGAGAATGTCGAGTTCTCGGCCCAGGACGCCACGCGGACCGACCGGACCTACCTGGCGGAGATCGTGGAGGCCGTCATTGACGAGGGTGCCGTGACCGTCAATATCCCCGATACCGTGGGATACGCAATGCCGGACGAGTTCGGCGAACTGATCGCCTACCTCTTCGATACGGTGGGCAACATTCACCAGGCTGTCATATCAGTCCATACCCACGACGACCTCGGCGTCGCGGTCGCCACCTCCCTCGCCGGTCTGAAGGCGGGGGCGCGGCAGGTAGAGTGCGCGGTCAACGGGATCGGTGAACGGGCGGGGAACGCCTCGCTGGAGGAGGTCGTAATGGCCCTTGAGACGAGGAGGGACATCCTGGGGCTCCGCACGAATATCAAGACGAAGCATATCTATCCCACCTCCCGGCTCCTGGCCGAGATAACGGGGGTCGAGGTCCAGCCGAACAAGGCGATCGTCGGGGTGAACGCCTTTGCCCATGAATCAGGGATCCATCAGGACGGTCTCATCAAGGAGAAGATCACCTACGAGATCATGACCCCGAAGAAGGTGGGGGTCTCGGAGACGAATATCGTCCTGGGAAAACACTCCGGGCGGGCCGCCATCAGGGATCGCCTCAAAAAGATGGGATTCGATCTTGCCAAGGAGGAGGTCGATACGGTATTCAAGCGGTTCAAGGAACTCGCAGACATCAAGAAGGAGATGTTTGATGAGGATATTGAGGCGATCATCGCCGAGGATGTATTCAGGAGGCCCGAGAAGTACAAGCTCCTGTACCTCAGCGTGGTGAGCGGAAACGCGGCTATCCCGACGGCGACCGTCCAGATGGAGATAGACGGCGCGGTCACGCAGGAGGCGTATTTCGGGGTGGGGCCTGTCGATGCCACCTTCGCCACCATCAGGAAGATGACGGATACGAATCATCGTCTGGTCAAGTATCAGGTACACGCCGTGACGGAGGGGACCGATGCCCAGGGGGTGGTAACCGTTCAGCTCCGGTACAAGAAGAGGGACGTCTCGGGGAGAGGCTCTGACCCCGATGTCCTCGTGGCCTCGGCGAAGGCGTACATCAACGCTCTCAACCGGATCGAGTCGTTCCAGATGATCAACAACGCCTCGGCGGACGCTGGCCGGTTGGTGTAAATTCATGCAGATAACAGACAGGAGATACAGACAATGCCGATGACCATCACGGAGAAAATCCTGGCCGCTCACGCCGGCCGGGACCGGGTCTCACCCGGAGACCTGATAGAGGCGAAGGTCGATGTGGCCCTCGCGAATGACATAACCGCCCCCCTCGCCATCAAGGTGTTCGGCGAGGTCGGGGTGGAGAAGGTGTTCGACCCCGACCGGGTGGTTCTGGTGGCCGACCATTTCGTCCCCAACAAGGATATTGCCTCGGCGCAGCAGGTCAAGCTGGTGCGCGAGTTTGCCCGGCAGCAGGGACTGACACACTATTACGAAGGGGGCGAGTCGGGAGTGGAGCACGTGATCCTCCCGGAGAAGGGGCTGGTTCTCCCCGGACAGCTCGTCATCGGCGCCGACAGCCACACCTGCACGTACGGCGCCCTGGGTGCCTTCTCCACAGGGGTGGGAAGCACCGACCTCGGGGCGGTAATGGCCACCGGCGAGATATGGCTCAAGGTCCCGCCGACCATCCTCCTGCGGTATGAGGGATCCCTGCGGCCCCACGTGGGGGGGAAGGACCTGATCCTGCACACGATCGGTCTCCTCGGTGTCGAGGGAGCCCTGTACTGCGCCATGGAATTTTCCGGGAGTGTTATCAGAAGGCTCCCGATGCACCAGCGCTTCACCATGTCGAACATGGCAATCGAGGCGGGGGGAAAGAACGGGATCATCGAGCCGGACGAGGTGACCCTCGCCTACCTGTCCGAACGGACCTCCGAACGGTTCGAGCTCTTTAAAAGTGATCCCGACGCGGTCTACGAACGGGTGATCGATATCGATGTGAGCTGGATCGAACCGCAGGTCGCCTTCCCGCATCTCCCCTCGAACGTTCGGCCTGTCTCGCAGGCGGGGGATGTTCCGATCGACCAGGTGGTGATCGGTTCCTGCACGAACGGCTGGCTGGACGACCTTCGCGACGCGGCGCGGGTCCTCAAAGGGAGAAGGACCTCGGCGGGTCTGCGGCTCATCGTTATGCCAGGATCTCCTCTGATATATAAAACGGCCATGCAGGAGGGGATACTGGAGATCTTTCTGGAGGCGGGGGCCGTCATCGGTCCGCCCTGCTGCGGTCCCTGCCTGGGGGGGCACATGGGCATCCTCGCCGCGGGCGAGCGGGCCGTGGCCACAACGAACCGTAACTTTATCGGGCGGATGGGACATCCGGAGAGCGAAGTCTATCTCGCCAACCCCGCTGTCGCCGCGGCATCCGCGGTCCTGGGACGGATCGGCGGACCCGATGAATTGTAAAGGAGAGGATTGTTCGAGTATGGAGAAGATGAGAGTGGAAGGACGGATATGGAAGTTTGGCGACGATGTGGACACGGACGTCATCATCCCCGCGCGGTACCTGAATGTCTCCGCCGAGGACGAACTGGCAAAGAACTGTTTCGCCGATATCAGGCCCCAGTTCGCGGCAGAGGTTGCGGCCGGGGACATCCTGGTAGCCGGGACAAACTTCGGGTGCGGCTCCTCACGGGAACACGCGCCGCTGGCGATCAAGGCGGCGGGGATCAGGGTGGTGATCGCCGAGAGCTTCGCCCGGATCTTTTACCGGAACGCCTTCAATATCGGTCTCCCCCTCCTGGAATCGGCGGAGGCATCGGCGGGGCTGTCCGATGGCGGTCGGGCCACCGTTGATCTCGCCACCGGAGGAATCGAAGGGGAGGGGAGCACCTTCCAGGCCAAACCGATCCCCGCCTTCATGGCGCAGTTGATCGCTGCGGGGGGACTGGTCCCCTATGTCAGGGAGGTAAAGGTCGGAAGCTAACACGAAAAAACAGGGGGAGGGCGAAGATCGGTCGCCCTCCCCCTGCACCCCCCCTGTATGCCGGGTTCCGTGCGAGGGCCCGGCTTTTTTGTATACGACCCTTATTGATCGGCTATCCGGCGCGCGATCTCGTTCCCCATCTCGGCCGTTCCGACGATGTTGCTTTCGGCGGTGGCGATGTCGGGGGTGTGTCTCCCCGCGCCGATAACCCCCTCGACGGCCCGTTCAATCGCCCCGGCCGCCTCCTCGTGGTGCAGCGTGTGACGCAGGAGCATCGCGGCCGACAGGATCTGAGCGATCGGGTTCGCGATGCCCTTCCCCGCGATGTCGGGGGCCGATCCCCCCGCCGGTTCGTACAGGCCGAACCCCGTCTCGTTCAGGCTGGCCGAGGCCAGAAGGCCCATTGATCCGGTCAGCATGGCGCACTCGTCGGAGATGATATCCCCGAACATGTTCCCGCACAGCAGGACATCGAACTGGTGGGGGTTCCTGACGAGCTGCATCGTCGCGTTGTCGATGTACATGTGGTTCAGCTCGACGTCCGGGTATTCCCTCCCCACGGTGCTCACCGCCTCCCGCCAGAGGACCATTGAGGTCAGGACGTTGGCCTTGTCGACCGAGGTCACCCGTTTCTTTCTCAATCGGGCGGCGTCGAAGGCCATCCGGGCGATCCGCTCGATCTCTCCGCGGGTGTAGACCATCGTGTCGAAGGCCGACTCTTCCGAGCCGCTCCCCGTTCGCCCCTTGGGAGAACCGAAGTAGATCCCCCCGGTCAGCTCGCGGACGCAGAGGATATCGAAGCCGTCCTTCACAATGTCGGGACGCAACGGGCTGGCCGCCGCGAGGGTGGGGAAGACCCGAGCGGGTCTCAGATTGCAGAAGAGGCCGAAGTGTTTCCTGAGGGGTAAAAGGGCCGCCCGCTCCGGCTGCTGGTCAGGGGGGAGTTCCTCCCACTTCGGACCACCCACCGAGCCGAAGAGGATCGCGTTGCTGGCCTCGCACAGTTCCAGCGTGGCGGGAGGGAGGGCCTCGCCATGCCGGTCGATCGCGCACCCTCCCACATCGGCGATCTCATAGCTCAGGCCGAGTGAGAATTGTTCCTGTACGGCCTCCAGCACCTTCACGGCCTCCTGCATGATCTCCGGGCCGATCCCGTCCCCCGGAAGTATCGCAATCCTTTTCACGATCCGTCTGTTCCTTTCCCCATGATTTTCCCCGGGCGCCGGCGCCTGAAGGAAGGCCATACCTTATTCACAATAGGCGAATTATTGCAACAGCTTTTGCGTGGCGCGCGCTCTTTTATATTGACTTACAGGGGGCAAAATGTTAGTGGTGTGCCCCTTTGATAGAGAGTTGCGGAGAAGTGACGATATGCTCGATATAAAGTTCATACGGGAGAACGTCGATCTCGTCAGGGCGAAACTGGAAGAGCGGGGAGACGCCGTCGATCTGGACCGATTCGCCTCCATGGATCGCAAGAGGAGGGATATTCTCCAGGAGGTTGAGACCCTCAGGAGCGAACGGAACAGCGTCTCTAAAGAGATCGGTGCGCGGAAGAAGAACGGGGAGGACGCGTCCGACATCATCGCGAAGATGGGGGCGGTTTCCGCCCGGATCAAGGATCTTGACGAGTCGCTCAAAGAGACCGAGACCGAGCTCGGCACCCTGACGATGACCATTCCCAACATTCCCCACGAATCGGTCGTTCCCGGGACAGGTGACGAGGACAATCCCGAGGTACGCCGGTGGGGAGAAAAACCGGTCTTTGCCTTCGAGCCGAAGGCCCACTGGGATATCGGCGAGGATCTGCATATACTGGATTTTGCCGGCGGGGCCAAGATAACCGGCGCGCGCTTCACCCTGTACCGGGGCGCGGGGGCCCTCTTGGAGAGGGCACTGGTCAACTTCATGCTTGATCTCCACACGGCGGAGCACGGCTACACCGAGGTGTTCACCCCTTTCATGGTGAACAGTGAGAGCATGACGGGGACGGGACAACTCCCCAAATTCGAGGAGGACCTCTTCAAGGTAACAGGGACGGACTATTACCTCATCCCCACGGCAGAGGTCCCCGTGACAAACATCCACCGGGACGATATCCTGGATGAGAAGGATCTGCCGATTTCCTACGTTGCCTATTCAGCCTGTTTCCGTGCGGAGGCGGGCTCATACGGGAAGGACACGCGGGGGCTGATCAGACAGCACCAGTTCAACAAGGTGGAGATGGTGAAGTTCGCCCGGCCGGAGGAGTCCTACGACGAGCTGGAGAAACTGACCGCCAACGCCGAAGAAGTCTTGGAAAAGCTCGGAATCCACTTCCGGACCGTCTCACTGTGCACAGGCGATCTGGGATTTTCCTCCGCGAAGACGTACGACCTGGAGGCGTGGATGCCCGGACAGGACGCGTATCGGGAGATTTCATCCTGCAGTAATTTTGAGGCCTTCCAGGCCCGCAGGGCGGGGATCAGGTTCCGTCGCGGGGAGAGCGGGAAGGTCGAATATGTCCACACGCTCAACGGATCCGGACTCGCCGTGGGGCGAACCGTGGTCGCGATCCTGGAGAACTATCAGCAGGAGGATGGGAGCGTGCTGGTCCCCGAGGCGCTCAGACCCTATATGAATGGGGTTGACAGGATAGTACGGAAGTAAGTAGAGTACCGTAGTTGTGCAGAACCGGAGGGATGGCCGAGAGGTCGAAGGCGGCGGTCTTGAAAACCGTTAACCGAAAGGTTCGCGGGTTCGAATCCTGCTCCCTCCGCCATATAACTGCAGCCGGTGAGTGCGGCTGCGGGTTGTTTTTTTTCAGTAAGAATCCGATACCAAACGGATAGAGCACGAAAACGGAGAGATGGCTGAGCGGCTGAAAGCGATCGCCTGCTAAGCGATTGTACGCCCCAAAAGGTGTACCGGGGGTTCGAATCCCCCTCTCTCCGCCACTTATTCTGTGCGCCCATGGCTCAGCTGGATAGAGCGTCGGACTACGAATCCGAAGGTCCTAGGTTCGAATCCTAGTGGGCGTACCAGTATTCCTGAGGGGGGGCTTTTTGCCCCCCCTTCTTGCTTTGCGACCACCCGATTTTTTATCCTTCCCGGTGATACGAGGGGCAAATCGCGCAATATCCTCTCGATACAGAAGCGTATTCTGTAGATAACCTTTTAAAATCAGAGATAAAAATACAAATGCAGAGCGGATTCGCGCTACCGCGGAGATCGGCGGGCTGTGTGATTACTGCCGGGCAAAGACCTATTGAGGACTAAAAATCCTTAAGTTTGCTGGCAAACATGCCGATGAAATCATACGTATGCTGTCCATCATGACCGGAGAGACGCGAGAGGCGGCAGAACTGTCTACGGTATCGCGCGCGGTATGCGCAGGGGGAGTGCACGGGTACAATGGGTCTCGTCAAGATCAACCAGATAAGCCCCGGGATGTCACTGGCCGAGGACCTGCGGGATTCCAGGGGGCGCTTTCTCCTGCCGAACGGAGCGGACCTCACCGAACGGAACATCAGGGTGCTAAAGATGTGGGGGGTGATCGAGGCAAACATCAGGGGCGTAGAGGCAGAGGATATGGAGGGTGCCGCTGCCCGGGAGATCGACCCCGCGCTGATGGAAGCGGCCGAAAGGACCGTTCACGGGCGGTTCCGTTATTCCGGCGCCGATGACCCGGTTGCCCGGGAGCTGTTCCGCCTCGCCACACTGCGCAGGGCGGAACAGATGCAGAAACAGCCCGGGGGGAGTGCCGGGCCCGGTGATCGTCCTGAGGGGATCCCGGGTGCGGGCGAAGTGGCGGCAGTCAAACCGGATGTGATCGATTTCGATCAGTTCATACGGCGTCACATCCTGGAGCTTCCGACCCTGCCGATGATATTCACGAAGATGAACGAAACCATAGCCAAGCCTAACAGTTCGGCGAACGATATTGCCATGGTGATCAGCAAGGATACCGCCCTCTCCGCGCGGCTTCTCAAGATTGTCAACAGTGCCTTTTACGGCTTCCCATCCAGGATCGACAGCGTGTCGAGGGCGGTGGCAATCATCGGAACACGGCAGCTGAGCACGCTGGCCTCCGGGGTTACCATCATAAACATGTTCCGGGACATTCCCTCCGATATTATCGATATGCGCTCATTCTGGAAACACAGTATCGCCTGTGGCGTCAATGCGAGGATCATCGCGAGTTATCAGGGGATACAGAACACGGAGCGACTGTTTCTCTCCGGCCTGCTTCATGACATCGGCCGGTTGATCCTGTACAACTACGCGCCGGATCACGCCGTATACGCCCTCACGAAGGCGAACAGCACCCGGGGCATGTTAAACGACATAGAATGCGAAGGTCTGGAGTTCGACCATGCGAAGACAGGCGGAATGCTTCTCAAGCGGTGGAAGCTGCCCGTCCTGATGGAGGATGCCGTTCGGTATCATCATGTCCCGCAGCAGGCCCGCGATCCCCTGGAACCTTCCATCGTGCATCTCGCTGATATCATGGCGAATGCCATGGGAATCGGTTCGAGCGGAGAACGTTTCGTCTCGCCGTTGGATTCAGGTGCCTGGGAGTGTGTCGGGCTGTCGGTAAATGTTCTGGACGTGATCATACAACAGGCGGATCGCCACATTGATGAAATAGTCAGGTTTTTCTATTCAGATGAATACTAAAAGCGCAACAGAGAAAGACAGATCGTACCTTGAGGAACGGGTCCGGTATCTGGAAGAGATCAATCGCTTCACGCTGGACGCGCTGGAGACGGCGGCCTCTCTGGGAGACTTTCAAACAAGTGTCAGCAAGATGCAAGATGCCTCCGTCATTCTGGACGAAACAAGAGCGCGGATACGCACCCTGCTGCCGCTCAAGGCCATGGCCTTTTATCTTGTGGACGAAGATAATAACGAGTTTGTCGTCTCCAGGGTTGCCCCCTCTGATTACGAATCATATATCGACGAGGAGATCGGCTCCTTTATCGATGACGGTATCTTCGCCTGGACCCTGAGGGAGAAGCGGCCGGTTATCGTCTCGTCGAAACAGCACGACGACCGCTTTATCCTCCATGTCATGACGACCCGTTCCCGGATACGGGGGATGTTTGTCGGCCTTCTGGAAGAAAGAGACGGCAGTATCCCCGACGTGTCCCTGTCGATGCTTTCCATCATTCTCCTGAACAGCTCGAACGCGCTGGAGAGCCGCGAACTGTACAATATGATACGGGAGATCAACGCAAATGTTCAAAAGAAGAAAAATTACAAGATGCTGTTTGAAGCGGCACCCGACGGGGTGGAGGTCCTTGACGCGCGGGGAAATATCGCGGACTGCAATAAGGCCCAGGCGATGCTGCTCGGATATGACCAGGGGGACCTGCTCGGGAGACACACGACACAGTTTTTCCGGAATAACAGCGAATATCTCTTCGAGGAGAGGATGCGCAACCTGAAGGAAAAGGGGTATTTTGAGGGAGAGGTAGAACTTGTCGGGAAGGATGGCACTGTTCTCCCCGTATGGAGAAAGGGGAGCGCGGTCTACAATAAAAGGGGAAAGTTTGTCGGATATGTGGTCTACAATCGAGACCTTTCCCATCGGAAAAGGGAAGAGGAAAAGAAGAAGAGGCTCGAAACAGAACTCAAACGGGCTCAGAAGATGGAAGCCATCGGCATTCTTGCCGGGGGTGTGGCGCATGACCTGAATAATGTCCTGGGCGGTCTGGTGAGCTACCCCGATCTCCTGCTGATGCAGATCTCGGATGACAGTCCGTTGAAACAGCCTATCCTGACCATCCAGCAGTCGGGAAAGAAGGCGGCGGCGATCGTCCATGATCTGCTGACACTGGCACGAAGGGGGGTCCCCGTTGCTGAGGTGATAAACCTGAGCGATGTCGTATCCGATTATTTCAAGACACCCGAACATGAAAAGATCCGGTCAATCCATTCCCACGTGCGGTTCGAGATTGATCTCGAAGAAGGCCTGCCGGACATTGTGGGTTCGTCGGTTCACCTGTCCAAGACGGTCATGAATCTATTGCTGAACGCGGCGGAGGCCATGTCCGACAGGGGAACGATCACGATATCGACCGGAAGACGATATGTCGACCGGCCCATAAAGGGGTACGATACGGTCAAGGAGGGGGAATATGTGACCCTCACCGTTTCCGATGAAGGCACGGGCATATCGGAGGAGGACAAGAAGCGGGTCTTTGAGCCCTTCTATACGAAGAAGGTCATGGGAAGGAGCGGGACAGGCCTGGGCATGGCGGTCGTGTGGGGTACCGTCAAGGATCATAACGGGTATATCGATATTCAGAGTACCGAGGGGAAGGGGACGACCATTACCGTCTATTTCCCCGTAACGAGGAGAGAGGCCCACAGGGAGGGGACCCGCATCCCGATTGAATCGTACCGGGGGAAGGGGGAGATGGTTCTGGTCGTTGATGATATGGAGGAGCAGAGAGAGATTGTCTCCGATATGCTCGACAGTCTCGGGTATGCCGTCTCGTCATCGGCAAGCGGAGAGGAGGCGATCACCTACCTGGAGAACCACGATGTCGACCTCCTGCTCCTTGATATGATCATGGAACCCGGTATGGACGGACTTGAGACATACAAAAAGATCCTCCGGGACCACCCCGGCCAGAAGGCCCTCATTACCAGTGGATTCTCCGAGACAAAACGGGTCAAAGAGGCCCAGAGCCTCGGTGTCGGGGCCTACATAAAGAAGCCGTTCGTCCTGGAAGAGATCGGAAGGGCCGTCAGGCATGAATTAGATGGATAGGCGGCAACCGTTTTCCACCCCTTTCGGCTCGACGGGATCATGACAGGTAGAAGGGCCTCTGTGCGTCCCCGCGTGCCCTGCCGTCGCTTCCGGCAGTGAAAAATACCCTGTCCTTCCCCCCCTTTTTGGCCCGGTACATATTGGCGTCCGTCCTCTCTATCAGTTCCGTCGGTTTTCCGTCATGAATGTACTCTGCAAGGCCGATACTGACCGTCAGGTGGACGGCATCTCCCCCTGCCGGATGAAATGGCGTATCCTTGAACCCCTCCCGTATCCTTTCCGCGACAACCATTCCCTCGGACCCTCTGGTCTCGGGCAGGATAACCATGAACTCCTCACCGCCGTATCGGTATGCGGAATCCGAACTTCGCAGAGACGTTCGAATGACCTCGGCCAGGTGTACCAGCACAGAGTTTCCCTCGAGGTGCCCGAAGGAATCATTGTGGTTCTTGAAATTATCGACGTCCAGCATCAGGAGCGTCAGGGGATGATGGTACCGATTTGCCCGTTCGATTTCCGATTCCAACTGCCGACAAAAATGCCTTGAATTATAGAGCTTCGTAAGGCCATCGGTGAGGCTGAGTTCCCGATATTCCTTGTTGCTCTTCTCGAGCGCTTCTTCCATCTTCTTCCGTTCGGTGATGTCCGTCATCACTCCGCGCAGACCGGCGAAGGCCCCTTCCTCGAAGACGGGACGGCTGGAGGTCCGTATCCATCTGATTTCTCCTGTCTTGATCAGAATCCGGTATTCGCTTGATCCCATATGCCCGGAGATGATCTTATGAATCTGATTCCTGATGAAGGGGATATCTTCCTCGTAGATAAATTCGACGAAGGGCCTTCCGATCATCTCCGCTGTACCATATCCGGTGAGCGGTTCCACGGAAGGACTGATATACTCTATGATACCGTTCCTGTTGGTGGCGTAAACGATATCGCTGATGCTTTCGACCAGCTGACGGTACTTTTCCTCCGACTCGCGGAGCGCGCGTTCGGCATTCCGCTTGTCACAGGCCCTGCGGATGGTCAAGAGGAGCGACTCCATCTCGTACGACTTCTGGACGTAACTGTAGGCCCCCAGGTTGACCGCCTCGATGGCCGTTTCCTGTGAGGCATGGCCGGTGAGTATGATGCATTCGGTATCGGGGGAGATCTCCTTGATTTGTTTCATCACCTCGAGGCCGGACATGTCCTCGAGTCTGAGGTCGATCAGGGCGACGGCGCTATCGGCCCCCTCACCCTGGAGGGCGGCTGCGGCTTCGACTCCGGTGGCCGCCGCAACGGGTTCATACCCGCCGCCCTTGAGAATATCGGAGAGGATCCTCCTGATCGTGCGATCATCGTCCACGACGAGAATTCGATTGTTCTCCATCGTGTATCTCTGTTCCTCTTTCTTGCGGACTGACCGGGGCCCTGCCGGGGTCCCGGGACTGTGCCCGCTACGGATGAAAAGCTGATGCACCTATTGTATCGGCATCGAGATGGAAAGCTTTAGCTGGTATGGTGCTATGGATAGATATGATGATACCGGATGTCGGGTCTGAAGTCTTCAGACGGGGGAATTCTTACAGCAGAGGTTTCTCGACACGGAGGGGGGACACCCCCTCCCTTACGTGAGAAGCTCTCTGATCTTCTGGGAGATCTGTTCTATGCTGAAGGGCTTCTG
>Ga0272443_10003892_pt1 | contig 17006 bp, 9 predicted proteins | sample SSMAcet12_FD_193581 | JGI IMG/M metagenome (GOLD analysis project Ga0272443, IMG submission 193581) | Marine sediment archaeal communities from Little Sippewissett salt marsh, Falmouth, MA, United States - SSM-Acet-12 | ecosystem: Environmental > Aquatic > Marine > Wetlands > Sediment ... | reverse complement strand
CTCGATAAAAACAATGGTGACATTTGGGACAGCGGCCGCGTAATCTCTCGAAAGCAAAATTATATCTTTTATGAAAGCCCCTCTCTTACACCAGGGACACGTTATTACTGGAAAGTTCGTACATGGGATAAAGATGGTAATGCAGGCCCATATTCCAACGCAGCTATTTTCGATACGGGATTATTTTCCAGTGAAGATTGGGCAAGCGCCAAATGGATTAAAAGAAATTCAAATGAACCTGACGACTATACATATTTTCGCAAAAAAGTCACTATTCCTGATAAAATAATAGAACGAGCCATTGTTTATGTCACGGCCTGTCACAACTATGAATTATATATCAACGAGAAGCTGGTTGGCAAAGGCCCTGCTTATCATTATCCGCAGTATCAATATTATAATGGTTATGATATTACATCCTTTCTATCGGTAAACGATGAAAATATTTTTGCGTGCCTGACACACTGGTATGGAGGAGGCCAGGGCAGAGCTACCGGCAGCCGTGGTTTTCTTCTCAAAGCTGTTATTGAATTTAGCGATTCAAGTTCTTTAACAATCGGAACTGATAACTCATGGAAGCAAACACAAGCTGCAAGCTGGGTAACAGGTCAGCGCCAGAGGAACGGCGAGGGAGTCGGTTATATAGAGAAAATCGATGCACGTAAAATTATTAAAAACTGGAATGCATTAACATTCGACGACTCTTCCTGGCTTTCCGCAGTTGAAATTGGTTCGCCGCCTGTTGCGCCATGGATAAATAATTTCCAACCTGATCTTACACGGTTAATTGAAGAGGAAATTGCTCCCATTTCTGTTAATGACCTCGGCGGTGGGAAATATGTAATCGACCTTGGAAACGTTTACGCAGGAGTGCCTGTTATAACTTTCTCAGGGGCAGATGAAGGGACTACTATAAATATGCGTGGTGGATATACGCTAAATAGTGATGCAGAAGTCTCCACAACAACTACTCAAAATACCGACATGAGTTATTATTTCATTCCCGATGGCGAAACCTCTGTTTTTAAACCCAATTTATATCTGGGCATGCGTTATTTCCAGGTTGATAATTCGCCTGATGTTTTAACTACCTCAAATGTCAGATTTATTAAAAGACACTACGAATTAGATTCTTCCCGATCAAGTTTCAGCTCTTCTGACTCCATGCTCAACCAGGTATGGAAACTCATGAAACATTCGTTAACCTTAGGGGCACAAGAGCAATTCGTGGACACCCCTACACGTGAAAAAGGCGGATTTCTCGGTGATAGCTGGTCACAGGGAGTTGCAGCAATGAGCACTATGGGCGACAGAGTAATGAACCTGCGGGTTCTCCTGGAATTTCTCGATTCGCAGGACCAATACTGGCCTGATGGAAGATTGAATGCGGTTTATCCTAATTCCGATGGAGCGAGGGACATCCCTGACTACACACAGTCCTATCTTGTTTGGGTCTGGGATTATTATATGCAAAGTGGAAACAGTGAATTTTTAAAGGACAATTACAATAAGCTGAAAAAAGTCGCTGACTATGTATATCAATATCGAAATGAAACAACCGGGCTGATTCACAATCTTGCAGGAGGTGGCGGCTCTTATCGATACGGCATTATCGATTGGCCTGAAAAAATGAGATACGGCTACGATGTATCCACCGAATCACGCACCGTGATAGATGCATACGCTTATATTGATTTTAATATCACCTCACAAATTGCCGAAGTGTTAGGCAATACCGCCGATAGGGATACTTATAGAACCAGGGCTCATGACATGGCCAATGCTATAAACTCAAAATTATTGAATGACAATGGTATTTATGTTGACGGCTTATTGGCTAATCAATCCCAAAGCCTTCATGTTTCGCAGCAAGCTAATATGCTGCCTTTAGCATTCGGGATTGTCTCTGAAAAAAACCAGGAACCTGTAATTGCAAAGATTAAAGAGCTTAAAATGAGCGTCGGGATGGTAACACTGCGATGGCTGCTTGAAGCGGTCGGCCAGGCAGACCAGGGACCGCATCTGCTGGAATTATATACAAATACCAACTGGGACGGCTGGGCTAAAACTATAGAACTGGGAGCAACAGCTACATGGGAATCTTGGGACGCTCTGACTTCCGGACAAAGTATGTCACATCCATGGGGAGCAGTTGGATTATTGGGGATTCAAAAATATATTCTGGGAATACAGCCATTAAAACCTCAACACGAAGAAGTTTTAATAAAACCTCTTGAATTTAACCGAAAACTTACCTTTGTAAACGGGACGCTACCTACAGACCGAGGTGACATAACCGTAAGCTGGGAGAGGAATGATGAAAGTTTTTCAATGACTATAACTATTCCTGATAATATTACCGCCAGAGTTTACGTTCCTAAATGCGAAATGGAGGAAGCCGTCATAAAAATCGACGGAATCGATACAACAGGCATATTAGAAGGAAATTATGTCTTTGCAGGAAACTTTGGTTCAGGAACTCACACTTTTATAAGAACTGCCAAATAAAATTTACACCCTAATTGAAATGTAATTATAGCGCTGCCATGAGCGAGCGCAGCGAGTCGAATGGAGGCGGGGGGATTCGAACCCCCGTCCCGAGATGTTTCAAGGCAAGCGTCTACATGCTTAGTCGCTCTATTAAAATTCGCTTTGTCAATCGCCAAACGACAGGCTCTTGACTCGGCTATTTCGATGGTTTCTCACCGAAGCCGTATCGAAAAACCGGCTCGGCCAGCCTGCTTTTTGACGCCCTTACCAAACCCGCAGGCAAAGTCGGGCAGGACGGGCCGCTAATTAAGCAGCCATTCGCAATTGTGAATTGCCAATTAAAATTAGTTACCGGGTGATTAGCCAGGCCAACCGGCATCCTGGGCATGCGACTTGACTATCCTTCATCCGGTCGAAGCCATTCGCCCCCGTATTTACTTTTCAAAAATCCTTTAAATAATCCTTCCAAACCGCGCAATAGATTCTAACAAATACTACGTTTCAAAGCAAGAGAAGTTTATTATTTCAATTATACTTGCAGGCAAATCTTAGGTTTGCAATTACTACTAACGACTAAAAGAACTTTTTCATAACAGCAGCAGTATGCATCGAAATCAGCATCAGGTAGTCCAAATCACTGAGACTATAATGCTTGTCTTTCATTCCATTGTCAACATAAATCACACCATGACATCCGTTCGGTCGCATTATAGACGCAATCAACGCCGAGCGTATTGCCTCATCCTCTTCCAGTTGAGCGGATACTCTCGGCAGAACAAGGAATTGGCCCTTATCTACCGCCTGCCCGATTTTCTGCTGTAGTTTTAGCTGTCCCAGATCGACCGGACTGCCATCTCGCTTTTTGCCGGCGTGACAAGTCATCGGGCCTGCGGGTTGTGTCCTTAGGGCACACCAGACATGAAATGCTTCGAACTGTTCCAGGTTTATATCCAGTAATTCTAATAAAATCCCTTCGAGACTTTCTGCGTTGCATATTCTCTCGGATGCCCGTGAGAAATCCATTAGTCTTCTGGCCGCAAGCCTCATTGCAGGGGCATGACCGGCATCCGGTTTTCTGACTACTGTTTCATGAGGAGGAACCGCGAGGGATGCTTCCAGGTGAAGGGTGTCATCAAGCTGCATTTGTTTATCTTCTTCAGATACTGCCGCTTCGAATATGACATCAATAATGAAATCGGTAATGCGAAGACAATCGCCATGTTTGATTTCAGCTTTATGGATTGCCTCATCGTTCAGATATGTCTTGCTTGTTGAATCGAGGTCTTCGATTGTCCATTTTCCATCCTCGGAGCAATGAAGAACAGCGTGATTTCTTGAAACAGCTCTATCCGCCAGGAAAATCATACTGTCGGCCCCTCTACCTATGGAAACAGGTCCTTTTTCGAACTGGAATTCCTTGGTATTACCATCTTTTTGCTTTAGAAGTATGCGCATGACTTTTCTCCTTCAAAAAAGGCTTTATATCGGCTATGTGATTATAAGAAAATTGAGTAGTTTTGTCAACAAATTATTATAGGACTTATTTGTTGAAGTCAAATTTAACTCTAAACCTTATCATATCCGGATTTGGGAACTATCCGGATTGCGATTTGTTAAAGTATCTTTACAATAATATAAATTTTATAAAAAATACTCAATTTTATCGGGCATATATCGAGCCGTATTTGTATCTAACTATATCTACTTATTGGAAAAAAAGAAGCCTCAACTTTCATTAAGACCCAATCATAAATAGACGATATAGATTTAATCTATTTCTTACTAAAAAGAATGATACTGATTTTTCTATAGCGGGATTAGTTTTTATGTCATCACCAAAAGGTAAAAAAGCTTGGAAAAGACGATTCCACATACGTGAGCGGTAACCAGGATGAGTATAATAAGAAGATGGAAAATATAGATATAAAAGAACTCAGCAAAATATTCGATTCTATCATAGCAGGTGTAGCCGTTGTTGATGCTCAAACAGATGAAATTATCAACTGCAATCTCCTTGCTTCAAAAATGATAGGTTTACCCAAAGAAGAAATAATTGGAAAATTGTGTAGTCAGTTCATGTGTCCGACAGAAAAAGGTAATTGCTCGGTAAGTGACTTAGCCCAAAACGTGAATAGTTACGAATGTGTTCTCTTAAATGCTGAAGGTAAAAATATTCCTATCCTTAAGACAATCACACCAACAACATTGCAGAATAATCCATATCTCATTGCGAGTTTTATAGATATAACCGAGCTGAAAAAGAAAGAAAAAGAGTCATGGGAAATTAATGAGCGCTATCGGGCACTGGTGAACGATTCGGTTTTAGGAATTACAGTAATAGATCCTGATTATAAAATAATTACAACAAACTCGACCTTCTGTAAATTATTTAAAAAATCTGCAGAAGAGTTTATTGGTAAATACTGTTATAAAGAATATGAAAAGCGTGATGAAGTATGTCCGCATTGTCCCGGAAGGCAAGCTATGGCTACAGGGGCTCCTGCAGATGTTGAAACTCAGGCCGTATTGGATGATGGCACTCAAATTCATGTTCGAAACCGCGCTGTTCCATTTTTCTCTCACGATGGTCAGTTAAAAGGCTTTATAGAAATGATTGAGAATATCGATCAGAGAAAAAAGATGGAAGAGGCTTTGAAAGAAAATAAGGAACGTTTCCGTATAGCTGCTGAAAACGAAAGCGAGCGTGCAGCGGAATTGGAGAGGATTAACGAGGAATTACGAAGAACTGAAGAAAAATACAGAGTACAGTTTGAAAGATCACTGGATGCAATATTTTTGGCTGACGTTGAAACTGGTTTGATAATTGACTGTAATTCTGCAGCAACACGATTAGTTGAGCGTGACAAATTTGAACTTATTAGTCAGCACCAGCGCATTCTTCACCCTCCTGAAAAAATCGATGGAGAATTTAGTGTTACTTTCAGGAAACATTCCGAAGAAAATAGTTGCCAGACAACTGAGACCAAAGTTATTACGAAAAGCGGCCAGATTAAAGATGTAGTCATAACGCCTACTCTGCTTGAGATAGATGGGAAAAAAGTATTACAGGGAATATTCAGGGATATCACAGAGCGCAAACGTTCTGAGGAGTTTTTTATTAATAGAACACAGCAGGCTATCCGTTATCAGAATGTACAATTGAAATTGGCCAAGATGGTAAAAGATGACTTTTCCTCGACATTAAAAAAGATAGTAGAAGAGGATGCTAAGGCTCTCGAAGTTGAAAGGGTTGGCATCTGGTTTTTCAATTCTGACAGAACAGAGATTATTTGCGAAGACCTCTACTCACAAAACGAAAATGTTCATCAAAAAGGATTAAGTCTTGCGTCGAAAGATTACCCCATATATTTTAAGGCGCTTGAAGAAAGCCGTACTATCGCAGCAAATGATGCCAGAAAAGATTCCAGAACCTGTGAATTTACGGAGAAATATTTGGTGCCTCAGGGAATTACATCAATGATGGATATTCCGATATGGCTTCGTGGAAAAGTTGTTGGTATTATTTGCCATGAACATACAGGACCTAAAAGAGAATGGTCTGCGGAAGAACAGGATTTTGTCACCTCTATCGCGGATATGGTATCTCTAACTATAGAAGCATCAGAGCACAGGAAAACAGAGGAAGCTTTGAAAAGAAGTGAAGAGCGATTCAAGCATGTAGCTGAAAATTCAGGTGACTGGATATGGGAAGTCGATACTGAAGGATTATATACTTATTCAAGTCCTGTTGTGAAAAAAGTGCTTGGTTATGAACCGGAAGAAATTATAGGAAAGAAGCATTTTTATGATTTGTTTGAGCCAAATGAAAAAGTGAATCTTAAAAAGGCTGCTTTTGATTCTTTTGCAAAGAAAGAAAGTTTTAGAGGCTTCATTAATTCTAACGTACACAAGGATGGAAGCATTGTATTTTTGGAAACAAGCGGCACGCCGATATTAGATGAGAGAGGAAATCTATGCGGATATCAAGGATCAGACAGAGATATCACGGAACGTAAGGAAATTGAACAGCGCCAGAGTCAATTGCTTAATCAACTGGAAAATGTCAACGAGGAATTAAGGAGTTTCGGATATATAGTTTCACATGATCTAAAAGCTCCACTTCGAGGTGTGAAGGTTCTTGTGGACTGGATATGTAGTGATTATAAGGACAAACTTGATGAAGAAGGCAAACAAAATATGGATCTGCTTGTGAGCCGGATTGATCGGATGCACAACCTTATAGACGGTATCCTCAAATATTCAAGAGTCGGTCGTTCGAAAGAAGACAAAAGTCAGGTGAATCTCAATGAACTCCTAATTGAAATTATCGATATTATCGCACCGCCTGATAATATTGAAATTACAATCGAAGATGAACTGCCGGTAATGGCATGTGAGCGGACCAGGATTACTCAAGTCTTCCAGAATCTGTTGAGTAATGCTGTCAAATATATGGATAAACCACAGGGATCAATTAAAATAGGTTGTATCGAAGAGCGAGATTTCTGGAAGTTCAGTGTAAAAGATAATGGCCCGGGAATCAAAGAAAAGTATTATGATAAAATTTTCCAGATGTTCCAGACGCTTTCATCTCGAGACAAGTTTGAAAGTACTGGAATTGGCCTTACCGTAGTAAAGAAAATCATCGATTTATATGGTGGGAAGATTTGGATAGAATCTCAGGAAGGCCAGGGAAGCACATTTATTTTTACTATACCTAAACAACAAGAGCAAAAAGAGAGGATTGAAAATGAGAAATTGCAAACCAATTCTATTAGTTGAGGATGACGACGTTGATGCGATGACTGTTAAGCGAGCATTTAAGGATCTAAAGGTTACCAATCCTTTGGTTCATTCAGTTAATGGCGAAATAGCTTTGGAGTATCTGCAGGAACAGAATAATGAGATACCTTGTGTAATTTTGCTGGACTTGAATATGCCCAAAATGAATGGTACAGAATTTCTCAAAGCTATAAAGGCTAATGAAGAATTAAAGCAAATTCCGGTTGTAGTATTGACGACATCAACGGAAGAATGCGATATAATAGAGACTTTCAAACAAAGTGTCGGGGGTTATATAGTTAAGCCCGTTGATTATAACAAATTTGTTGAGGCAATCAAAACGATTAACTTATATTGGACATTGAGTGAATTGCCGGGGCAAGAAGTGGGGGTTCACAATGAAAAACGCGAGGCCAGTCTTATTAGTTGAAGATGACAGTATCGACGCAATGACCGTAAAGAGTGCATTGCATGACATTGGGGTAAAAACAGAACTTGTTCGCTCAACTAATGGTGAAGAGGCGTTAAAATACCTGAGAGATGACGCGAACGAAAGACCATGCATCATCCTTTTAGATTTGAATATGCCTAAAATGAACGGCATAGAATTTCTGAGAATTATCAAAGCTGACGAAAACTTAAAAACCATTCCGGTAATTGTATTAACTACATCCAAAGAAGACCATGATGTGGTTGACAGCTTTGAGCTGAGTGTTGCCGGTTATATGATCAAGCCGGTCGATTATAAGCAGTTTGTCGAAGCAATGAGAACTCTGCATACCTATTGGACATTGAGCAGATTGCCCGAAAAAGTCTAATACATAGGAATCGGCGAACGAATTAATTACTGGCATATTTGCTTCATTGACATTGGAATAGATATAAAAAAACCCCTGCTTTGGCAGAATCGAGAATATTCCTTTTACATATTATAGATGTCTGAAATACTCGCCTGCTGCCTGACAGGGGCAACATACTAAAATTCATTTTTATTAACTTTTCAGCCTTTTTCGTTCTAATAGTTTGAATCGGCTTTTTTGAACTTACTTCTTGAGCTTTTCTTGATGCTTTTAATTCTCGTATTACTTTGTCCTTAAACACAGACAAAAAGCAAAACGATGTGAAAGCTTCGTACCTTTTTACCATTTCCCAAAGCACCATTTAAATCTTTTGAATATCTTATCCCGGACGCGTCGATTTGTCCGTTTTAACCCCGATAACCGAAAAAGTTATACCATGAAAATTTTTTTCATTAATTATAATAAACACTATTTTTTCTTTCCTTTTTTTTGCATTGAAAAGAAACCGTCAAATAAACTCCCCAACCTGTGAAATCATAAAAGGTTACCCATGTTGCCTCTTTGTAATTAATATAACATTGACAATAAGAATTTGCTTGTCATAGCGAACTTTTTGAAATATCTTTAAGTAAATAAACAAACCAGAGTATTTTTTCAGGAGTACATGAAAATGACCATACATAAATATAAAAGAAGAAGTTTTATCCAATTGGCCGGATTAGGAACGCTTTTTTCAATGTTTCACTTGAAAAGCTCTTCAGGTCAGGTTCGCTCTGCGAAACAATCCAATGAGTCGCCCTTTAAGCTGGCCATGGCTTCGTACACTTTAAGAGAATTCAACCTTGATGATACTCTTTCGATGACAAAACGACTCGGCCTGAAATATATCTGTTTCAAGGATTTCCATTTGCCGCTGAATAGCACACCAGAGCATATAAGCGAGGTCGTAAAGAAAGTAAAAGATGCCGGTCTGGATCTTTACGCCGGGGGCGTTATTTATATGCGTAGTGAAAACCAGGTTAACCAGGCCTTTGATTATGCCAAAGGCGCAGGAATGAAAATTATTGTCGGTTCGCCTGAGCATAACTTGCTGCATTTGGTTAACAAAAAAGTCCAGGAGTACGACATTAAAGTCGCGATTCATAATCACGGCCCCGGTGACCAGAATTACCCCACCGCTGAAAGCGCGTATGAACTTATAAAAGATCTGGATTCTCGAATCGGACTATGCCTTGATATCGGCCACACAAAAAGACTGGGTCTGGATCCCTCCGTTTCAGCAGAAAAGTTTATAGACCGTTTGATCGAAGTACATATCAAAGATGTCACTTCGGCTGATGCCAGAGGCGGCCCAATTGAAATCGGGCACGGCGTAATCGATATTCCAAAATTATTAAGAACGCTTATAAAAATAAAATTTTCCGGTAAAGTCTCATTCGAATATGAAAAAGATGGAAAAGACCCGATGCCCGGACTTGCCGAATCGGTAGGCTTTGTCAGAGGTGCTTTGGCAGCTATCATTAATGAATAATATAATTGTTTCATAAAGGTTAACTTTATATGCCATACAACATCAGATTCGTCAGTACGTACCCGCCGCGAAGGTGCGGGATAGGAACTTTTACTCGCGACCTTGCGACGGCGATGGAACACCTGACCGCCGAAGTCGGACATATCAGGATTGCCGCTATTGATAACGGCAGCAACCCTTATGGAATCCCGGTCGATTTAAAAATCGATCAGTATACTCCCAAATCATGGGTCGATACTACCAAACATATCATCACACGTGCCAGCGAAAGTTCCAATCCGACAGTTGTAATACTCCAGCATGAGTACGGACTGGATCCCGATGCCGAAGGCAATGACGGACAAGGTACGAACTTTGTCGATATGGCAAAGACATTTAAACAGCAAGGGATGACAACTCTGGTTTATTTGCATACCGTTCTCAATAAGCCGAATCCTTATCAGAAACAAACACTGCTTGAACTTGCTCAATACAGTGACGGCCTGATAGTGACTACCGAGAGTGCAATCCATATACTCGAATCTGAAACTTATGGAATTGAACACGCAAAGCTCAAACACATCGACCACGGCATCAGGATGCAGCACCCATCCCAATACGACAGGCTCGGGTTAAAGCAGGAATTTGGAATCAAGGATCATCTGCTTATAACAACACTCGGATTATTGTCACCAGACAAAGGTGTACAATACAGCATCCGGGCGTATGGTAAATTTTTAACTGAATCATGTTCCGAACCTCAAAGACAAAAAATCATTTACATGATTGCCGGACAGCCTCATCCTGAATTTGTAAAAGCCGATGGCGGAAAACCCTACCAGGAATATCTGGCAATGCTCGAAGAATCTCTGAGTGCCGCAAATGTCAGATGGTGCAGAACTAAAGATCTCCATACGGTCGATTATGACCAAAATGACATTATCTTCCTCGATAATTTTCTTGATGAGAACACGCTCATAAGATTCTATAGCGCATCGAACATCATTTTGTTACCATATCTTAATATGCAGCAAATATCGAGCGGCATACTGGCCGATACTGTCGGTGCGGGAAGAGTCGCAGTCACCACGAAGTTCAGATATGCCCTTGAGCTGCTTCATTCCAACAAGCGATGCCAGCCCGGCTTAAACATTGGAAAATTCGCCAGGGGAATTCTCGTTGATCCCGGCGAGCCTTCAGTTGAGCAGATAGCGAAGGCCCTCGACTATCTCGTTTTCAATAAACAAAAACGCCTGATGATGGAAAAACAGGCCCACCAGAGAGGCTACCAGATGAGGTGGGACAACAGTGCATGGGCGTTACTGCAGTACATCGATTTCGTTAGAGACCAGAAACACATCATTACCGGCAGAGGAGTTACATTCACCAGAGAAAAAACTTCAACTCTGGAGATACCCAAAAAACGACCGATAGCTCCATGGATAACCACCGAAAGTTGATTTTTACTATACTATTTTGTTTTCAAAGAGCTTAACTAATTTTTTTAAAACCGCTTACCATGCAAGCGGCTAATATTTTGCATTTGTTTTGAGAATTTGGTTTTTGCACATTTGATATTGTTTCGCATTTCGTTTTTAGATTTTCGAATTTCCGGCCAAAAGCCGGCGAATTGGCTTTGTTTTCCTGCCACGGCGAAGTCGAAGACGAAGACGGGTCGATTCCTAACTCTATCTGTAGCCATACCTTATATAATTTTCAAAGAACGTTTACCCAATTTAAAATTGGGTTTGTTTTTTATTTTTTCTCATATACTCATCAACTCTTCTACCCATCTACTCCGGCCTATGGCCGGAATTGGCTTTGTTTTTAATATTTAATTCCAAATCTAACGCGATTTGGAAGGCACAAAGGTCCATAGGCATACCGGCACATAGATACTTTGTGGCTTCCATTCTCCGTAGTAACCTCCTACGAAGGATGAATTGCCACTGTGAACCTTTGCTACTTTCATTTCTCCTTTCTCGCTTTTTCTTATACTGGATACTGAATTCTGTATTCTGAATTCTACTTCGTACAATTATACGCCCGTCCCGGCGGATCGCTGGTGAAATCTCATGAATTTTTCGGAAAATCCCGGAAATTATTAAAAAGTTCGAAAAAAAAGCGACAACTATCACACTTTCGTTGAACTTAATATAATAGATGAGAATGGTTAATCATAAAGAGTGCGCTTAGCCTGTTAGGGATGCGCAGCTTAGGGCTTATCCATTAGGAATAATCTGCCTTATAGATCAACGTTTTTCTTGGTTTTTGTGTTGCATCAAATTAATGCAATATTTAGAATAAATTTGAGAATTTTGAGATAATAGACGTGCGAGAGTTCTTGGTATTTTAATATTGATTAACCAGCCATCCTTGAATACAGCGACCTGTGGAACAAAGAAAAGAGAAAGGGGATAAAAATGGACTTCGGGAGAAACTCAAATAATCTACGGATAATCACTTTAATACTCATCATAGTATTACTATGTCAATTATCCTTTGGTAAGGTTATTTACGTGGATGATGATGCCATAGGTGCAAATATAGGCTCAAACTGGACAAATGCAATCATCTATCTGCAGGATGCTTTATTGCTTGCTTATTTTTATGATAAGCCGGTCGAAATCCGTGTTGCTCAGGGTATTTATACGCCTGATAAGGGAGTCGGTATAGCACCGGGAGATCGGGAGGCTTCATTTCAACTAATCAACGGTGTAACGATTAAAGGCGGATATGCGGGTGTATCCGAAAGGGATCCAAACGTACGAGATATTAAGCTTTATAAGACAATTCTAAGCGGGGATTTGAATCAAGACGATGGAGCAGATTTTACAAATAATTCTGAAAACAGCTACCACGTTGTAACAGGCAGCGGAACAGGCGGTTCGGCTATATTTGATGGATGTACTGTTACTGCAGGAAACTCCCACAGACCTCGGTCATCTGGACGTCGGTCGCCGTCTCCTTCCCTTATAGATCAAGGAGGAGGAATGTATAATAATTATGGGAGTCCATCAATAATAAATTGCACTTTCATGGAAAATTCGGCAGGGTATGGCGGTGGGATGTACAACTTTTTAAGTAATCCTAACATATTAAACTGCATTTTCACCGGAAATTCTGCTATTTCGGAAGGTGGTGCGATATACAATGATATGAGTAGCCCGAAACTGACTAACTGTACGTTCAGTGAAAATTCAGGACAAGATGGCGGAGGCGGGATGTTCAACCAGAATAGTAGTCCGATGTTAGCCGACTGTAATTTTATCGGTAATTCAACAGAAACACAAGGAGGTGGAATGCACAACTTATATAGCAGCCCGGTCCTTCTTAGCTGTATCTTTAGCGAAAACTCGGCAAATACAACCGGTGGCGGTATATATAACGTTAGTAGTGCGCCAGTGTTGACTAATTGTATCTTCAGGGAGAATTCAGCGAGATTAAACGGCAGTGGGATATGTAACGACTATTCTATATTTCCAAGAATCAATACAGGAGAAATGTTACTGCGTAATTGTACTTTTTACGGCAATGTCACGGAACGTGGTGGATGGGCTTTTTATCAATATAATAGCGGTAATTCGTGGCCTTCGGAGTTTTACCCCCCCGAGAATAGACAAACAACATTAATTAACTGCATTTTCTGGGGTAATATACCTGAAGAAATAAATTCTATTCAATCAATTTGGTCTCCGGGCCGAGAAGGCTTAGAACTTAACTTAGAAGTTATCTTCTGTAATGTGCGAGGCGGCTTTCCTGGCCAGGGTAATATTAACATTGACCCGCAGTTTGTTGATCCGAACAATGGAGACTTCCATTTGAAATCTCAAGCAGGCCGATGGGACACAGCAAGCGAGACTTGGGTAATAGATACTATAAGCAGCCCGTGTATTGATGCCGGCGAGCCGAATACCCCCATTGCTTCTGAGAGATTTCCAAACGGCGATAGAATCAATATCGGTGCCTACGGTGGAACAACCGAAGCAAGTTTATCTCCTTTATGGCTAATACCCGATTCACCTGGTAAAGCTTTCAATCCTTATCCCACTGACGGGGCCGTGGGTGCAGAAATCAATCCAACATTGAGCTGGTCCTCCGGCGATTATGCTATAGCACATGATGTGTATTTCGGTACAAATTATGATAATGTTAATAATGCTACCGTTACAAATCCACTCGATGTGCTTGTTAGCGAGGCTCAGATAAGCACTAATTACACTCCGGGAACTCTCGGATATAACCAGACTTATTTTTGGCGAATTGATGAAATCGATGCGTATGACAATAAAACCAAGGGTGACATCTGGCTGTTCACAACCACGAGCGGTGTTAAAGGCAGAACCTGTTTCCTTCCGAACACTCCTGTATGGGCCGATGGCGAATTTGTTCCTATCTCAATAGTAGCGGCAGGACAGAAAGCGGGAACAACTAACAGTGCCATAGTGGAAAGACTCCAGGAGCATGTAGGGATGTATGAATGTCGCGATGTAATTCTTGAAAATGGAAATTGTATCAGCGTGATCGAATCGCACCTCTTTATGCTCGAATCAGGAATGTGGATTTCATCACGAAATCTCCAAAGCGGCATGAAATTAAAAACAATGAATGGCGCTATAACCATCAAGAGCGTAGAAAGAAGAGAAATGCCTTACGTCGGCAAGGTTTATAATCTAAAGGTCAGCGGCACCCACCAGTATATGGTCGGGGAGGATGCGGTGATAGTTCGAGATTACTAAAAAAGACGAATAAAAGGAAGTACGGAGATATAATCGTTAATTTTATTCGGAAATTATTTTTCTAATAATTAGAAACTCTAAATCGAAGACTTTACGCAGTTCGGGATTAGGTACGACGTCGCCGGTAATTCCCATATTCGCATCTGTAAATTTCGAGCTGAAACTAACTACAGTGACAGTCCCCTGGCCGAACTTAAGACTTGCCGCAACCGGAATATTATCCGCCCATAAAAACGGCTCCGCCCCTTCTATCCTATAAGCCGAATCAATCTTTATTGTCGGCCAGTTTTCAGGAGCTTTAAGCTGGCCGCTGCGGGAAGTCGTGCCATTAATATTTATACCGAAAGGATACAAAAGACTGTTCGCGGTAGAATTTGTATTTTCAGGTGAATCAAGAATTAATATTTTTCCTCCATTGGTAACGTAATTTACCAGCGCATCGCGAAACTCATCTTTGACAGTCAGATTAGGCTGAGTAAATACGATAAGGTCGCCGGATATCGCATCGATACCCTGTTTTCGAGAGGTGAAATAACCGATCCTTAATATCCATCGCTCGAAGATTCCGAAGCCGTTTTTCTGCCCGTTAATAAAACCGCTTCTGGAAAGCGGGGCATCGCAAACAGTTCTGTCTATCGTGACATTCACCATAGGCAGCTTCGTCTGAGGCAGGGGCATAGAATATTTGTGAATTGTTTTTGCGCCTGCCGCCGCAACCGCCCAGCCGAATAGCGAAGCTGTTATGATTACAAACCAGGCGCCGCTATATTTTCTCGACAATACCAGACCGCAGGCAAATACGATTAATCCTGAAATTATTAAAACGGCAGTGACATGGAATCCTAAATTTTCATGGTTAAGCCATTCAATCATACCGAGCATCAATTCGGCCTTGCCCGGTTCGAAAGTCGCGAAATTGGAAAATATCGTAGAATCCGTAAACGCGATAACTTTGCCGCGACCGTATTTCGTCGTCCATAATTGTGTAAAAGCGCCGTATCGCATTTGTGCGAGGTCTTCAACCTGTGGATAATAGTTACTCGCGTGATAATCAGCAGTCAGATTTTTCAGGCCCGTCGAGCGAATGACCGCCCTGCCGAAACTTTTTCCAGGGTCGATTGAGCATGAAACCGCGAAATTCAAAGGCGGCATATTCTGAATAATCGGATGCGGCACCAGGGGCGGCTTATAAAGCTGCTCAAAAGTCGTTTCAATATCGAAAAGGCAGTCGTATCGAAAACGAATGCCGAATACCTGCGCGATATCATTAATATATGTGCCAGAATTGAAAACGCTCGTATGCTCTCCCATAAGCATAAGGCCGCCGCCCTGCTTTACAAAATTTTCAATGGCTGATATTTCTTCCGGAGTATATCGTGAGGTCGGGACCTTAACGATTAAAACATCACATTTTTCCAGTGCAGCTTCATCAACCGCAGTATCAAGTCGTGACATATTATAGAAACGAGAGCAGTAATCGTAAATACAGGCATAGTTATAACCAGAATCCTGGCCGTACCACTCGGTGTCATAGGGCCTGCCGGTCGGTTCCCATGTGGAATTATATTCAACGACACTAACGCGTTCATTTTTCCTTCGGCCGGGGACATCTAAAAATAATCCCAGGACAAATAAAAAGCCGCCTAAAAAAGTCAATGCCATTATCGCTATAGTTTTATTTCGGTGATTGTCAGGCTCTTCTGCTAAAACATTCCTCCTGTCAACGGGTACATGGACAAATCGCAGCATTAATAAAACAGGGCCGGCTAAAAGAATTAACAGCAGCCACGGGTTCCAGAACTGGGTGACTAAGACCAGCTCCGATTCGTATTCGGTCCGCAAAGCCCTGTGCATAAAAATCGCTATTAAGACAGCCGTTCTAATCGGCAGCCAGAGAGCTATCGAAAGAAAAAGAATTGCGACACGTTTGCCTATTTGTTGATTTTTTTCTTTACAAAGACACAGTATTACAATGCCGCCGAAAATAAATGTAAAAGTAGCCGGATCCAAAAACAATTCCCACGTAGTTCCCAGAAGATGCACTAACCTTTGAGTGTACATGGCGAGATTTAATCCGTTAAATGCCGAAGGAACATCAATTATCCTTGAAACGCCGTAAATCATATACGATATTAATCGCGGCAGCTCATGCGACCTTGAAGTGACATATTCATAAGCAAGAATTGCCGGCGATTGAATGACTAAAATCACACCTGCAAGTATGAAAGCCGATGCTAAAGTCTGCGGCCAGCGGCGAGGTACAGGTATAGTGACAAATACAAGGCCAATAAAAATCAGCAGCGGCGCCGAACGATACGGCCATGGAGCTAATTTGATAACCGGCAGTAACATTACAGCAGCGATCGCCGCTTCGAACGCCGTTGGTCTGCGAATTTGAACTCCAATCAAAAGCACCGTCCCGGCGGCAACAAATATCGCCCAGATAAGCCATTGCGCATCGTGATAGTAGCTTAATCCGAAAAGCCACGAGATGCTGAATAAAGCCAGACTAATCCAGGAACGTTTCAATTCGCTACCTCCTGCTCAGAATTTTCAACAGGCGACTGGTTTTGCAGCGCAGGCGGAATCCAGCTTCCCTCCTGATCCCGTAAAACAGTTATAAACCAACGCCAGAAATCGGCATTCTCTCTCATGCCTTCGAAAGGTTCGCCCCCTTCCCATTCG
>Ga0272443_10003891_pt1 | contig 17011 bp, 17 predicted proteins | sample SSMAcet12_FD_193581 | JGI IMG/M metagenome (GOLD analysis project Ga0272443, IMG submission 193581) | Marine sediment archaeal communities from Little Sippewissett salt marsh, Falmouth, MA, United States - SSM-Acet-12 | ecosystem: Environmental > Aquatic > Marine > Wetlands > Sediment ... | reverse complement strand
TCGGTGGTCGTGTGGATCTGAGTCAGGCTCAAAAAGCAGATGTTACGGCGTTGATGCATATCGAATTTAAAAAAACCGATAGCGGGAAAATTACCGAGTGTTCAAACCGTTAATGCGAAAGCTGGGACGGATATCTCTTGGTTTGATTGTTGCCAAAAGGTTCGTGAGAATCTGTTTTATGGCATCCATGCACGGAATTATTGGCGCTCTTCGTCTGCTTCATCACCTACCCGACCTCCTAATCTTAGAGTTTTTCACAAAGGTTCCAGCTCGACGTCGAACCAGATTTCACCGCCCACCTCTGCGACGAAGTCCTCATCCCAGGTTTTGTAACATTGGGCTTCACAGTTCAGGTCGTACTCGATGCCAGGCTCGACCCCTTCGCCGAAGTAGAACTCGCCACAGGAATCAGAACACGCTTTTAGCGCGCAGGAACCTCCACTCTTCAAAAATAGCCTGACATCAGCCCCTTCCACGATCTCTCTGGTATCCGCGTTGGAGATGCATCCAGTGACCACAACAGGCTTTGTTACCTCTGCGTCTTCTGGATTTAATTCGATAATGATCTGAGCGTTGCCATGGCCCTCCGTGACAAAACAGTTCTTCCATGTTTCGTAGCCGAGAGCGGTGCAGATCAGAAGATATTTCGCGTCGGGCTCGGTCTTGCCCTCAAAGCAGAAATCTCCGTCGAGATATGAACTTTCAGTTGCAATTAATGAGTTGTTCGCCACCAAATATAAGTCCAGCTCTGCCCCCTCTGCAGGATCACCTGTATCACCGTCGAAGACCGACCCCAAGATTAGGCCTGACATCTGGTTTCTCTCGATCGGTTCCACTCGCCTGATATGGTGACCTGCAGAATACATCAGCAGGAAATCGCCGTCATCCCTGTAAAAGCCGAAAACCTCAACCAAGTCTCCCGGCTCAATCTCAGGATCTACGACCTCTGGATAGACCGCGCTTAAATGGCGAAAAGCCCTCGATTTTTTGTCCTCTAATTTAGAAGGTCCTATGAGGACTCGGTCCACACTTACGACCCAGCCAATGGCATCCGCCGTCTCGAAAGGTTCGATAGCAATTCCTTCAAGCCGGATCTCTTCTGCCCTTCCTGTAGCATCTTCAGATGCCAAAATGCCAGATACGCTTATGACCACAAATAGCAACAAACCCATGAGCAGATCTAATCGCATTAACCATTCACCACCTAGGGGATTCACTTCCTACTATAAAACCAATGTTCAACAGGGCCCCGCCTTAAACGCAGTATTTTTGCATTCGTCCCCTAGCAGCTCAAGTATATCCCATAGGATTTCAGTCATATCCCATATTCGGCAGGTTTAATTCTGAGATTTAGACATTTTTTTGACATATGCGTCTAAATAGTGTACTATCAAAATGTAGACGAATTTTCAATTTTACGCAAAAACGACCTCGTTTCGAGCACGTTTGGGCAGACCAATATTAAATATCCAAAATCAAATCTAGTGCCCTTTCATAGAAAGTTAACACTATTTTCTATAGGCTCAATCTTTTTATTTCCATGGTTATTATTTCTCCAGATGATATATCGCCGTATTGCGCTTGCCAATTCGTTATGACTCTGGTAATTTGAGTTTCTTATAGCAAATTTGCATGGTGTCCCACAAACATTAAATGCGTTGTCCACTATGAATTAGTTTATGGTCTCGCAGAATGAGGATAAGGAGGAATACAAGCAGATTATGAGAGATCGAGCAGCTACACTTTACTGCCCTTTTGAAGAGTGCTGTGATCATGGTGAGACTGGGAAGGAAAACATAGTCTTCATACGGAAGTACGGCGAAGGTGCAACCCAAAATCTATTTAAATGTAAAACATGTGGAAAAACCTTTTCAGAACGGCGAGGTACACCCCTCTTCAACTGCAAATTGAAGGAAGAGACTGTTTATCAGATTGCAAAGTGCATTTGCGAAGGTAATGGCATTCGTACAACAGCTCGTATTGTTGGTGTGAATAAAGACACTGTGGGGCCTGTGATCAAACGTCTTGGTGAGCATGCAGATCAAATAACAGAGTACATGGTCCGCGAATATCATCTCGAGGAACGCCAGTTGGACGAACTTTGGAGCTTTATTTTAAAAAAGAAGGCAATTTAAATGAAATTGAAAAGACCCTACACGAATTTGGAGATGTATGGATATGGATCGCGTTTGATCCCATAAACAAAGTTGTAATTGGCTTTATAGTGGGAAGAAGAGGCCGAAATGAGGCTAATCAATTATTAGAAGCTATAAAGGGACGGACAGATGACACAATTCCTTTTTTCACCAGCGATGACTTAAACCAGTATGAAAATGCTATTTTAAAAGTATATGGCATAAAAGAGGAAGTCGAAAGGACAGGAGAAAGAGGGCGACCAAGAAAACCAAAGTTAGTTCCCTCTCCCGACCTGAAATATGCTAAAATCAAAAAAGTAAGAGAAAATGGTCGAGTTGTAAAGGTCGAGACGGAAGTTGTATTTGGCAGTGAAGATGATGTAAAGACGGCAATAGGACAATCTCCAGTTAGTAAACATGTTAATAACTCTTTTGTTGAGCGGAATAACCTCACAATGAGAGAAGGAAAATAGGCGGTTGACGAGGAAAATGTTAGGCTTCTCAAAAACGAAACCACCGTCGATTTCCTCATTAACTTTATATTTTGGATATTATCACTTTGTGAAAACGCATAAGGGCTTGAGAATTGAAGATGTGGGCGGAACAAATAGAAAATGGATACAAAGAACTCCCATGATGTCTGCAGGAATTACGGACCATGTATGGACTGTTGAAGAGCTAATCACATTCAGGATCCCAGTGGAAAATTGAAGTTAATAGTGGTGGGACACCATGCGAAAATGGCGAGGCTGTGACCTGGCACAATATGGCTTCGATCAACTTGGACCGAGAAGAATACAAAAAAGGTGCCGACAAGCTGCGAAAATCTCTGGCGATTAACCGGCGGATCGGCGGTAAATCGAGAGAGGCCATAAACTTATTTCAGCTTGGGCTCACCGCTGCGAGGATGGGGCGGGTCGAAGAAGGCTTGCATCTGGTCGCTTTGAGCGTATCGATAGTGGGTGCCGGGAATAGTTCCATAAGCTCGGAAATTAGACCGGCCATTGATGTTCTGATTTCAGAAGCTGGCTACACCGAAGAGCAGTTCGATGCTCTTTGCCAAGACGTGGCCAAAACCTACAAGCGCGACCGAGGCCAGAGCCTGATAGATACCGCCTTCCAAGATCAGAACGAAGATCTGGAGCCGGAACCGAATTGAGCACTAGGGTTTGATCGACAGAACTCAGGTGATCCCAGACTTCGACCATGTGGAAAAACGATGCGCTTTTGATCCCATTTTCATGGGAAGGGCGCCTCACTTCACGACGATGAGTTGCCCTCTGGAAAGAGCAACACCCTCCTCTGGAGATTCCAAGACGTTCAAATCTTTGACCATCTCTGGGAACGAATCTGAAGATAAGTCCGGAGCTGCCTCGATAAGCATTTCGGTATAGGGATGGATAGGATAGTTCGTCACCTGACTTGTTGGCCCTTCTTCAATGATCTTTCCTTTCAGCATCACAGCCATCTTATCGCTCACTTTTCTTGCCACGGCGATGTCATGAGTTATGAACAGCAAGGATAAGCCCCTTTTCTCTTGCAGGTTCAAAAGAAGCTTGAGTATCTTGGCCTGGACGCTGGCATCCAAGGCAGAAGTAGGCTCGTCAGCGACGAGAAGTTTCGGGTCCAATACTAAGGCTCTTGCAATTGCTACCCTCTGGGCTTCGCCTCCGCTTATCTGGTGAGGGTATTTGTTCAGGAATTCCTCATCGTTGGGAAGTTCCACCTCGCCCAGGATGCGTTTCACCTTCTCCGTCCTTTCCGCCGATTTTCCAATCTTCTGGATGTCCAAAGGTTCTCTTACCGCCTCCAAAACGTTCATCCTGTGGCTGATGGACTCTTTGGGATTCTGGTAGATCATCTGAACCCTGCTGTAAAACTCTTTGTCCCTCTGGCATACCGGCTCGCCTTCGAGACGAACATCTCCCGAATCGGGCTCGATAAGACCTATGATCGTCTTGGCAAGGGTCGTCTTTCCAGAACCGCTCTCACCCACGAGGGCGATCGTCTCGCCTTCGTATAGAGTGAAATCAACACCATCTACTGCTCTGAAAGACTCGAAGGATTTCTCCAACCCGGAAACTTCGAGAAGAGGGACGATACCCCCCCGATGGCAGGCGATATTTCTTCCGCTGTCCAGCTCCTCCAAGAAAGGAACCTCTCTCGAACATATGTCGATCTTCTGAGTACAGCGCTGATGGAAGGGACAACCTTTAACCCCATGAGCCATCCTGCCAGGTATTCCCTGAAGGTCCTTTGTGGTGGTCATGTTGGGTGAAGACCGGATCAGCCCACGGGTGTAGGGATGTCTTGGATTTGTCAGCAGGTCTCTTGTGGGCCCCATCTCCACGACCCGGCCAGCATAGAGTACCACAATTGTCTTCGCAAGCTTTGATGCGGTGGATATGTCATGGGTTATGACCAACGATATCTTGTCTTTGGCGGCAACTTTCAGGAGCTTCGTGATATCGGCCTTGTTGATGGCATCCAAAGATGCAGTCGGCTCGTCCAATATGACGACCTCAGGGTCGTTAGCGAGAGCCATGGCGATGAGAACCCTTTGTTTTTCGCCACCGCTCAGCTGATGAGGATAAGCGTCGCCCTTTGACTCGTCAAGTCCCACAGATTGGAGTAAGTGACGGGTTTTATAGACGGCCTCGTTCTCTTCGCCTCCGTGGACGAGGATGGCCTCGACAATCTGGTCCGAGACCCTGTAAAGAGGATCAAGGGCGTCTTCGACGTTCTGGAAGACCATCGAGATATCTTTGCCTCGGATCTTTCGGCGCTCTTTCCCGTCTAAAGAGAGTATGTCCACGCCGTCGAAGAGGACCCGGCCCGAGCAACTTTTCAAAAGGCCCATTATGCTCAGGCCAAGAGTTGTCTTGCCTGCACCCGATTCGCCAATTATAGCCATGGAGTCGCCCTTCACCAGGTGCAGATCTACGCCGTTCAAGATTCTTTGCCCATCATAAGAGACCTTCAAGTCCTCGATATCCAGCATTCTCAATCGCCCCCAAAATTAGCCTTATTTCTCCTAAGGCGCGGGTCCAGTGCAGTCTCCATGGCAAATCCTGTGAAGGAAAGGCCAATCAGCGTCAGTGACAGGGCCATTCCCGTGGGAAGAAGCCACCATTTCCAGACCTCTAAGTATGTAAACACCCGAGCGAACTGCATCATCTTGCCCCAGCTTATCATCGAGGGATCAGATATCCCCAAGAAGGAAAGGCCTGCTTCCATGAAGATCGCCCTTCTCGCATCTTGTATCATCATGGCCACCAGTATCGGCCCGAGGTCGGGAACGATGTGGCGAAAGAGGATGTGAGACCAACTCGCACCAAAAGTATGGGCTGCTGAAACGTGCATCCTCTCCTTTATCGAGAGGGTCTGAGCTCTGAACACCCTTGCGCCGCCTGGCCAAGTCAGGACCGAAAGGAGCACTATCATGACCAATATGTTGGGCCGAAGATAAGTGGCAACCAGGATTATGATCACCAAAGAGGGTATAGCAAGCAAGGCATCCACAATCCTCATCCAGAACTTGTCGTAAAGTCCGCCAAAGATAGCCGAGGTTCCGCCGATCAAGACGCTGATGAAGGTGGTGAGAAATGCAACCCCGAAACCTACAGCGAGCGATGTTCGAGCGCCGTAGAGCAGTCGAGTCCATATGTCTTGGCGCGCATCGTTCGTTCCCAGCCAATGATCTTCTGAGGGCGGGGCAAATGCCGTCGTGCCTGCGTCCTCTGTGGGCGTGTAAGGCGTCAGGAATGGCGCAAACAACGCGAGGGCCGTCATAATCCCTACCAGCAGGAGGCCCATTCGCCCTATATTGTTTCTGGAAACTTCGCGCCAGAAGTTAACGTGCATATCTCACCCTCGGATCGAGTTTTTGGTAGAGCAGGTCGACGATGAGGTTAATGGCGAGGACCGCAACTGTCACCATCAAGAGAATTCCCTGGATCAACGGGTAATCTCTCGTGAGCAAGGAGTTGTAGAGCAGCCATCCGACGCCAGGATAGGCGAAGACGATCTCCACGAAGAGGGCTCCTGTGAGGAGATGAGGCAAGTGGAGACCTGTTGCGGTAACAACAGGGAGAAGAGAGCTTCTGCCAGCGTGTTTGTACTCGATATCTCTTTCGCGGCAGCCCTTGGCCCTCGCTGTAAGGATGAATCCCTCGCCCAACACGGTGATCATGGTGTTCCTGGTAAGGAGATAAGTGGAAGATATCCAGACCAAGACCAAAGCGGCCATGGGCGCAATCAGGTGATGCAAAACGTCCAAGGCGAGGGCAAATCCCGCCAGGTTGCTGTAGGGTGTGAGGGCTCCAGAGAGAGGCACTGCGCCCAGCACCACCCCGAAAAAGATGAGCAGCAAGATTCCCACGAAGAAGTCAGGAAAGCCGTTAAGAAACATCAGGACGGCGAGGAAAGTCTTGTCCAATGTTTTGCCTCGTCGATATCCGGACTCGACCCCTAAGGTGAATCCGATAATTGTGGAGACGACCAAGGCAGATAATGTTAACAGAAGAGTCCAGGGAAGAAAATCGATTATGACATCCAGAACCCCCTCGCTGTAGTAGTAAGAGTATCCCAAGTCTCCATGTAGTAGGGCGAAGATGTAAGCAGCAAACTGTTCGGTCATCGATTTGTCGAGGGAGAACCTCTGGACGATCTCAGCTTCGAGCTCAGGGGTTATAACTAGAAGGGCTTCCCCACCGTAGATGGCTTGGAAAGGGTCTCCTGGCATGAGCCTTGGAAGAAGGAAGTTCAAGGTCAGAATGATGAAGAGAGCTATCGCGTAGTTAGCAAAGAAGGCGGATCGCTTCAAGATGGCAGGCCAGTTTATGACCGCCATTCCCATCTTCCCTTCCAGTCTCGGCTTTTCGAGGTCGGGGGTTTGAACTTCTTGCATCTTCGCGTCTCCTTTCAAGCGTTTGGTGTTTCCGTTCGATCCTCGTGGGAGCACTATGTTTCTTAAGATCTCGCATAACCTGGTCATTAGTTATGAAACTTTCCCAGAAATTATGTGCATGAATTTATCCAATGGATATTTAGTATTACGGAATTTGTAGCAAATTAATACGAAAGATATCAAGTATAACTTATTCCAATTATGTTCAACCCTGAGCTATAGTCGAGAGCCAATTAGGTGAAACTAATTGGTTCTCGACAGGATAGTGTTTAACGATACGGATAGGCCAAATCTCAAACTCTTACAAGTTAGCTTGACTTTGTCACATTTCAGGTTTGATCGCTAAATCGATACACGTTGGAATCGTGTTGCCGCTCAGATAACTGGGCATTTTCTTCCTGCGATTCAATCTAGCGGTGTGTACTCGGTGGACGCCACCGGTTTAGGTGGTGTTCGGTAGGCCGCAACTGCCTAATCTGACAAAATCAAGTTAGATATTTGTCCGAAAAGCATCGTCGAATACTATATACTGAATTTGAATATGTGGTTGGACGAAGAGCGTGATGATGGGGCAAAATCACTTCACCCGCCAAAACAGAGTATAGCCTAGGACTTACGCAGTGGGATTGCCGGACGAGGAATCTCTTGAACATATATATCATTATGAGGTCTGAAAACTTAATTCCTCTACTAAATGATAATTTTTGTGCATATACTCCTGTAGCCAATAACAAATTGGATATTGCGTATCATATATATGGTCCAGGATTCTAACACATGAAGACGGCTGAGGGACGTCGACAGGTTTAAATGCATTTCTGGAGATTCAACGTTATACATGTCAGAAGAGCTATCCGATATCTACCAGACTGTTCTGGAAGACGAGCGGAGGCGCAGGTATCTGAAGGAAATCGGCGACTGGCTCGTGGAAGAGTACTTTGAACCCTACCAGGCTTCTTGAATCTCAATACGTCCCAGGAGCTGCTCTAATGGAGCTGATTGGCGTTTGCAACATATGCGGCAGGACTAGTAAGCTATACACATGTTCTCTCTGTGGTAGGCTCGTCTGCGCATCTTGTTTCGATCCTCACACGGGAGTCTGCCACCAATGTTCTAGCGGGCGGGAGTTCCTTTCCAGAAATTAGGTTCCACTCAAATCTTCGCGATGCGTAAAACTTCGCGATATTGGATTCCCGGTGCGAAATGCACAAAGGTCGAAACCTGCTTTTTTTTGTTTCGCGAATATGGGTAGCAACAAAACCAATGTGGAAAACGCTAAGTGTCACGCAACCGGCCGACATTCGACAAATTAAGTATGTAAAATATATCACTATGTTGATTAGAACTGCATTATAAACACCATCTTGATGATTTATGGAATTCATTTGGGAGGTTCCCACCGAGCGCATATAGTCACGAACCTTAGACTTGATACTTAATGCAGCATACCAACGAAGTCATCTGCTACAAAGCTGGCGGTTTTTCGGGTCGACATCGTCTTGTGCATCAGATAAGTGTCAACCTTGGCGTTCATGACTATACCGGTCCAGAGATCTGATTGCGCTAGGTCTTAAACTCATTTCACACCTTAACTCGGCTAGATTTAGGGGTTATGGCTAGCGCAAGTCACTTGGTGTGCACAGAAACCTGCATCTTGTGATGACTTTAGATTACCAAGCGTCCCAATTTACCTTATTACGCGTCACCCTAACGTGAGGAATAAATCCTGACGAGGCTAATACGTAATTATCGACAGCATGTGCCCGTAATACATATCAAATTGCCACGTTAATTCCTTAACTTCCGCCAAGTTAAGGTTCACAATAGGGGTCGACTTTGTGAACACCAGTAGAGACGTTTTAACGGGTTAAATTCAAAATTCAAGCTATAATTTCCGTTATTATCGGTTTGCCACAGTTTCCAACACTTAGAAAACTTTATATACTTTTATTACCTACTCTATGATGGCAATAGGGAGTTCACGTGTAACGTGAACACAGTCAAACAAGGGAGTACTTCGGGTAGGGAGAAGATGCGCGGGCAGTGAGGCAAAATCAATGGAATTCTGGGTGTCTCTGGTCCGAATTCCACAAGTTCGCGAGTATATTCCACGAAGAAGGGAGAATAATGCAATGGGGGTGGGCGAATCAGGACGATGTGTCCTAAAAGTGGTCTTGACTCGCCGCCATTACGATTGAATCGTGTAGCAATGAAGGGGGGGTGGGCGAATCAGGACGATGTACCCTAAAAGTGGTCTTGACTCGCCGCCATTACGATTGAATCATGTAGCAATGAAAGGGGGTGGGCGAATCAGAAATGGTGCTTTTGTATCTGCCTGATTCGTCTTTGACACTTACTTGTGGTCATGACTTGGGTCCCCGTTCTCATAATATCAAAGCGCAGCAGCAGCGGGAGACATCCTCAAAAGGAGGGAGAACTCCATGAAGATTAAGATCGAAATCGAGGACAGGGGTATGAAGTCTATGCATGAGTTTGAAGGAGAGATCACTCGGGATAGAATAATCGACTTCTTAGACGCAATCGGCATCTTCCCAGATGAAGCCGAAGAGGTCCCCCAAACCCCCGCTCCAAAATACGAAGGTGGTCGGACTCTCCGAGACAAACTAGAGACATTCATACGATATGAGTTTCCAAACGCCTGGTTCTCCTCAAACGAACTTCGGGAGCGGTACGAAACCCTTCGTGACGACATCAAACTCAGCACGGTTTCAACTTATCTTTCTAGGATGTATTACGACGGTGTTTTGGAGCGCCGCGGAAACAGGAACCAACGGCAGTATTGTCTGGTTTCAGAAGAGCATCTGTCAGAAATGGAATATTCAGGAGCAAACCTCAAAGACGGGAAAGAGAGGGCAGTTGGAAAATGGTAGACAACAACCTATATTTTCACTAAATGTGAAAGGTTGTTTTGCCTAATTTTTCGGCCTCGTTGTGATCTCTGAGATCTGCTTTGTCATTTTCTTCCCCTTACTTTCTCTGCAAGTCCATGCAGATTTTCATATTTCGGGCATGAGCCTTTTGATCATGGGCGTTTATGCATGAAAATAATGCAATTGTCCCGCATGATCCGTTCCAAGTAGCTAATTTCAAGTGACTCCGACTAACTATATTGTTTTCCGATCTGGCATAAGTTGTTGGTCGGCATTTTTCCATTGGCCAAAAACAATATCAATCAGTCGATTTTGGGGGCGCTAAACACATACTATATATCTTTCCGCCACCCCACCACAGACTCTGGAACAGAATCAACCTCTGAAAAGTATGGTTTGATGTCCAGAAGAGGCGTCCCATCCACCGCGTCCAAGTTCTTGACTTTTAGTTTTCCGCCCCTTATCTCAACAAGCTCAACGATTCCGAGACCTATGGGGTTGGGTCGATTGGGTGACCTGGTGGCAAATACACCATGCTCCTTGCCATCGTAAGGTGGACAAGCCGTTAGCATACTCCGATCTGCTTGGTCCAACCAGTACAGGATTATGAGGTGAGTACACCCTTCCACGTCGGCGAGTCCTGGAAGATATTCCTCACAGATCTCTATCTCGCAGAGGTCATCTGTGTGCCTGCCCTGAAAAGGGGCATCCCCTCTTGTCTTGTAGGGGGTGTGCATAACACCTATTGGTTTCAGGTTCATAGCCCACCTATCTGCTCATCTAAGGAAAAAGCTCTTCGGAGAGTTTGCCCAATTCGCGTAATGTAACGCCCAGTTTGAAACTCTGGACGGAAATGCCATTTCAGATCCACAAACCTCTGGATCAAGCAGGCTTGCAGACACCACAGGGCACATATCCCCGTGACTTGGCGTCCTTTGGATCAGAAAACCAGATCTGCCTTTCAGGAGCGATTTTCTTTGCCCACCTGCAAAAGGGAAGGTGATACCGGTTAGAATCCACAGATCCCACCAAATTCGCGTCTTTTTTATCCGTGAAACCGGGAAAACCTGTTATTAAAGGAATTCGGACGATCATGGCCGCCAGTCTCCTCATCGAGATCGCCATTTCAAACTGCAACCGCACCAGATCCATATCTTCAATTTTCCCTTCAAACTGATCGGGATTTAATCTTCCCAAGATCCTTTCCACCTTATACATGTCTGCGTTATCCAAGCTCCGTTCAAACCGCTCCAAATCCGAGGCATCTAAGCTGCTCATTTTCTGACATCTCCCCGCTGAAACTCGTCGGAGAACAGAACGCCCTTCTGGGTAAATACCGTTTTGCTTTGCTGACGTATTCAGCTCAAGTTGTCAACAACTCTCGACTGAAGTCGAGAGCTCGTCCCAGGAGTATTGGTGTTCCGAGACAACAGGCTGGTTGACACCATCCTTAGATGCGATATTGATCGCTGCGATGTGGTCGGCAGGACCTGCGACACCACACGACCCACATTGAAACATATCTTTAGAGTATTTTGAAAGACACACCTCACACCTTCAAATCCCAAAATTGCGGTCGTCCCTATTCATAGTCATGAACACTAAGATCGACACATATCTGACGTGCAAAGACTATGCCAACCCAAGAAAACGTTAGTCTTGTAGCAGATGATTTCCTTGGAAAACAACATTAAGTATCACATCAAAGGTTCATGCCCATAAGATGTGCTTAAAGGACGTCACCCGGCCGGTGTTTAATCGAAATCCTCTGCAGACGCGAAGGCCCGCCAAAGCTTTAGTAGCAAAAAAGGGAAATAGCGAGCACCTATCAACATTAAAGCTGTCACATCGACAAACCCGGTGAAATATATGGAACCCCTCGAAGAGTTGATCTCTGCAGCCCGCGGAGAGATAGAGGTAGACCTCCTTCTCGAAGGCGCGGACATCGTAAACACGTTATCCGGCGAAAAGCACCGATCCAACGTTGCCATCCACAAAGGGACAATCGTGGGATTTGACTGCTCCGGCGCCCGGAATGTCATGGACCTCGAAGGAACAGTCCTGGCTCCAGGATTCATAGACGGCCACGTCCATATTGAGTCGTCTATGGTTACCGTGCCTGAATATGCCCAAGCCGTCGTTCCTAAAGGGACCTCAGCCGTGATCGCAGACCCTCATGAGATCGCCAACGTTCTTGGGATGGAGGGCATAAAGTACATGCTGGATTCTTCCAAAGAATCCCCTTTAGACGTCTACGTCATGCTGCCTTCTTGTGTCCCGGCAACGCACCTCGAAACTTCTGGCGCAGCCCTCTATGCCGAATCACTTTCTGAGTTGATAGACCGAGAAGAGGTTTTGGGAATCGCAGAGGTCATGAACTATCCTGGCGTGATCTTTCGGGATCCTGCAGTCCTGGACAAGATCCGGCTCGCAGGGGTTAAGCGAGTTGACGGCCACGCGCCTCTTCTTTCCGGAAGGGACCTTGCAGCTTACGTGGTTAGTGGGATCTGCTCGGATCACGAGTGCACTTCCCCCGAAGAGGCCCAGGAAAAGTTGCAGATGGGAATGCATATCATGATCCGGGAGGGGACCGCTGCCAAGAACCTGGATGACCTTTTGCCCCTGGTGAACCATCTAAACTCCCGACAGTTCCTCTTCGTCTCGGACGATAGGCACGCGTCGGACATTCTCCGAGAAGGGCATATTGATTTCATGATCAGGAGGGCGATAGAACTCGGGATGGAACCGATCCTTGCAATCCAAATCGCCAGCTTGAACGCCGCCCAGTACTTTGGGATTCAAGATATTGGGGTTATAGCACCAGGTTACAGGGCGGATATTGCAGTCCTGGACGACTTAGACAGCTTGAAGGTGCTGAAGGTTCTAAAGGAGGGAACTTTGGTTGCCGAAGATGGTCGTCTCGTTGCACCCGTTAAACGCGCACCAATTTCTGAGACTGTCTCGATGCGAATGGGGTCGATAGATCCCGCATCTTTTGAAATAAAGGCCGAGGGCGAAGTGGTCAGGGTCATAGGGGTTATTCCTGATCAGATAATAACCGAGTCTCTTATTCTGCCAGCAAAGGTCTCCGATGGCAAAATGGTGGCGTCGGACACAGATAGGGACGTTTTGAAGATGGCTGTGTTGGAGCGACACAGGGGTACAGGTAACGTGGGCCTTGGTCTCGTCAAAGGTTTTGGTTTGCAAAAAGGGGCCATCGCAACCTCGGTGGCGCACGACTCTCACAATGTAGCAGTGGTCGGTGTTGAGAGCGAAGATATGTTCGCTGCCGCCAAGGTCGTCGAGAAGATGGGCGGCGGTTTAGCCATAGTTGAAGACGGCAAGGCCAAGGCGTCTTTGCCCTTGCCGATAGCAGGCCTTCTCTCGGAAAGGCCAATGGACGAAGTCGTCCGGGGAATCGATGACGTTGTCTTTGCAGCCGAAAAGCTCGGATGCAAACTAAAAGATCCCTTCATGACGCTCTCGTTCCTCTGTCTTCCCGTCATTCCTGAGCTGAAGCTGACCGACAAGGGCCTTGTGGACGTAACCAAGTTCGATTTTGTGGAGCTCTTCGTGAGATGCGATGAGCAAAAGTTTTGTGAGATACAATGAGCAAAAGAGCAAGCAAAAGAGATCGGCTGGAATCTTTGAGGTCCAGCTCTGATGATATTTGGTTTCGCTGGAACAGGAAGAACCATTACAGCATCGCAGCATTGATCCCTCTCGTGAAGGGTGCAGGTCTTGCCGATGGCCCCCGAAAAGGCGTCATGCTTTACAGCTTTGCAACAGCTCAGGCTCAGGAGATTTACGAAGAACTATCTCGATCCAACGTCGATGCAGTCTATGTTGCAGGGGGCCCTCATCCTTCGGCTCGGCCCGAGGAAGCGCTAAGGTATTTTGATTACGTGGCTATTGGCGAGGGCGAAGAGACCTTGCCAGAGCTGATCGAGATGATCAAAGGGGGCAAAGATCCAAGCTCGGTTCGAGGAATCGCCTATAAAAGAGGCGATCAGGTGGTATTCACCGAGAAGAGAGAACCGGTTGACCTGGACCTTTATTCTCCTTTCGAGCCGCCCCTTCTCTCCCCCATCGAGATCAGCAGAGGCTGCCCTTGGGGTTGCACCTACTGCCAGACCCCTTACCTTTGCGGAAGAAAGATGCGACACCGGTCCATCCCGGTGATCGTAAAATACGCACGGTTCTACTCGGACCTGAGGTTCACCTCGCCAAACTCGATGGCCTATGGGTCCAGCGGCGTTCAACCGAGGCTTGACAAGGTCGAAAGTCTCCTTAAGACTCTATCCGAGCTGAAAAAGCCCATCTACTTTGGAACCTTTCCCTCAGAAGTGAGGCCGGACTTTGTCTCTGAAAAATCGCTGGATCTCATCGTCAAGTATTGTGCCAACCGATCCTTGAGCATTGGTGGCCAGTCAGGAAGCGACAGGGTGCTAAAAGCGGTGGGCAGAGGTCATGATGTAAATGCGGTGGAAGTGGCCTCGGATCTTTGCCTGGAGCGAGAAATCACGCCTAACGTGGACCTGATAATAGGTCTTCCGATGGAAACTCCTGAGGATCAGGAGAAGACCCTCTACCTTGCTCGTGATATTGTCAGAAAAGGAGGGACGGTCCGGGCCCACTACTTCACACCCCTTCCAGGAACGCCTCTTGAAAACGCAACGCCCAGGCCCGTAGAAGAGAAAGTTGCCCTGGAGATTGGAAGGCTCGCCCAGAAGGGAAAGGTTACGGGGAAGTGGACCCCTCAGATGTAGAACCTCTTGAAGGGAAGTTTGTAGTCGTCCTTTAGTTCGTACTTCACCACGATCTTCTCTGAATCAACGTGGATTTCCCTCACTGCTTGAGAGAACATGTACCAAGCGTACCCTCGATCAGGCACCCTAAGTCGTTCTGGTAGCTGGGGTACGAATTCGGTCTCTCCTAGGATGTAGTTTCGGAGAAGCTCGCTTCCAGAGGCAAAGAGAAAGGGGAAACCCACCTTCTCCACCTCTTCGGCGAGCCTTTTGTCGTCCAATCTCAGCCTTTGTGCGAGGAATTGGCGATAATCGTCTTCGGTTATTACAAGTTCTTTTAGTTCGCTCAACGCGACTCACCACGAGGAACAATCGCGAGAGGGAAGATAAAAATTACGGGGTGGCGGGCAGATCCGGTCAAGATCCACAGCAAAAGCCTATGTACCTATATACCACAATGTGCTTATTTCTAGCCGCAAGTTACGGTCATCGTGTACTGTTTCAAGCTCTCAGTTACGATCATCGTGAATCACTCCAAGTTCCCACTCGTGAGGCGAGCCTTTCATGACGAAAACAAGAGCGATCATCGAAAACCTCGACCCCGAGAGGGCCCACCAGCTGATTCAGGAGAGAGAGGACGACTCCAATTTCGTGATAATCGACGTCAGGACTCCTGAAGAGCACATGGAAGGGCACCTTGAGGGCGCAATCAACGTAGATTACCTCTCGCCCACCTTCGCAGACGAGATCGGAAAGCTGGATCGGAACGGGTCCTACCTTGTCTACTGCCTCGTTGGTGTGAGATCTGCCTATGCTGTCGAGATCATGACGTCTCTTGGTTTTTCTGAGGTCTACAACATGGCAGGAGGAATCAGGCAGTGGTACTTGGACCGCCGTCCGATCGTTCGATCGAGCCAATACAGACATATGCAGAAGTGACCACTCCAAATCCATGCGCTTTGGAATAGTGGTCACCGATCCCGACGACTGGACTGCGAGAGCCTTGAAAGAAGGATTTTTGAAGCATGGGGCTGAAGCGGTTCAACTGAACTTCTCCCAGGTTGCAGCTAAGATAGGACCTGATTGCAAGATAAAAGGCAACGGGACCGACCTTGCCAGTTTGGATGGTCTGGTGGTAAGAGATCTTGGAAGAAGCGGTTCTCACGATGTCGCCTTCAGGTTCGAAACTCTCTGCGCTCTCCAGCAAATAGGCCTTCCCATAATCAATTCTCCAGAGGCGATCCAGAAGGCTGCAAACAAGTTTGCAACTTCTCTTGTTCTCCGTGAGGCAAAGGTTCCTCATCCCCAGACGATGGTGACCACGAGCTTTGAAGCTGCCACGGAATTCCTGAAAAATCACGGACAGGTCGTATCAAAGCCCCTCTTCGGCTATAAAGGCCGAGACTTGGCATTGCTGACGTCCGAGGACAAAGACCTTCTCGCTGAGACCTTGAAACTTCGCGGCGTGGTATATCTACAGGAGTTCCTGAAGTCCACGGCACCTTCTCCAAGGGATATCAGAGCCTTCGTGGTGGGTGGCGAGGTTGCTGGAGCCATCTACAGGGTGGCGCCTCCTGGAAGCTGGATTAGCAACCTGAGCAGAGGGGGTGCGCCAGAGGCGTGTCCTCTCGATGAAGAAATCGTGAGCCTTGCTAGAAAGGCCAGCCAGGCAGTGGGGACGGTCTACAGCGGTGTCGACCTTATGGAGACTTCTGAGGGGCTAAAAGTCCTGGAAGTCAACGGAACTCCTTCGGGCAGGGGAATATTCCAGGCAAAGGGGATCGATGTGGGCGAAATGATAGCACGCCACGTCTTGGACCAGTTGTAGCGACATTTGTCGGTGGCGTTTGTGGGGGGAGAACACATCTGAAATGAGCGGTGTTAAGTTCGGTTTTGGCTTGGCACAGGACCTGGTTTCCCGGTTATCGATGACATTGTAGACCAAGTTTCTGACGTTTGCAGGATTGTGTTCTCCTACGGTCAAGAACCAATTAAATGATACTGATCACGAGTTCCACGGAGCCAATAAAAGCTTGCGGAGATATGACAGAATTTATAGTCAAGAAATAAACTCCGAATCAAACTCTGAATCGGCGAATGTACAATTTGGGTAAGATTTATGGAACGGTTGCATGAATTCACCCGCCCTCTAGAATGTGGTATCAGAGGCTCACGTTCGTCGACAAGTTCTTTTAGGAAGGACTCAGGGCTAATCCCCGCCATTTCAATGGCGGGATACAGCCCGTGCCTACCGACATACTAATATGCGTATGGTGTCTAAATGTGTAATCCAAGATGGCAAAAAAAGAGCATTGGATAAGTGCTAGA
>Ga0272443_10003890_pt1 | contig 17017 bp, 13 predicted proteins | sample SSMAcet12_FD_193581 | JGI IMG/M metagenome (GOLD analysis project Ga0272443, IMG submission 193581) | Marine sediment archaeal communities from Little Sippewissett salt marsh, Falmouth, MA, United States - SSM-Acet-12 | ecosystem: Environmental > Aquatic > Marine > Wetlands > Sediment ... | reverse complement strand
CCGGGGGAGTAAGGAGCTGAGCATGCGTTCTTCGGGGATACGCCGCATGACAACGGCGTAATCGATAATGGTGGGCCCCTCCCCGATAAAGATTGTCCCCGCGTCATCCCGCGAGAAAGCAACGACCTCCCTGTACACCGATTCTGCGAGACGCTGATTCAGTCGCAGTTCCTCGTGGCAATAGTGACGGCGTTTTTCCAGGGTGGAAAAATCGAGAAAACCGAAGTTGACGGGTTTTTTGACTTTGTACACAATGTCACCGGCGATAAAGACAAAGGAAATATGTGTTTGAATGACTTGGACGGATTCGGGTTGGTGCGGGTAAAATGCGGGATCCTTCAGGGCAGTGAGAAGGGCGGGGTCCGTTGTCGATGGTTGCATCAGCGTTTCTCCTCTTTGTAAACGGCAGTGTTGAATTGAACAGCGGGTGCATCCCGACTGCTGACATTTCCGTGACGATTAGATATTTGCTCAGAGGCGTTTTTTAATCACGTTTGAGCCCTTTCGTCAATCTTTTCCCCCGACAAAAGAGTGATAGCGGAAACATCGATACCGGTTTTGCCTGTGAAGATCATCGGGCCGGGTGGCGGGTTTCGTTCCTTCATATCCACCGTAACAGTTGGACATTCCCGAAAGTTAATACTGAAAGCACGACTCAGCCGGGCAGAAAATTCTCTTGACAAGCATACGGACCGGTTCTATATGTGTTTCCTTAATCCCCTCCTGCATGTTCTTTTGCTTCACCACCGTGGGGGGAAATACGTAATGAAAATGGGGTAAATTACTGTTAAGGGAGGTTTATTATGAAAGTTGTGTGTGTTGATCATATCGGTATCGCGGTGAAAAGCCTCGATGAAAGTCTCTCCTTTTACGATGCACTGGGTCTCAAGGCGCAGGGAACCGAGGAAGTGAAGGAACAGAAAGTGCGTGTCGCTTTCCTGCCCACGGGAGATTCTGAACTGGAGCTTCTCGAATCGACGGAACCGGACGGGCCGATTGCCAAGCACATCGAGAAAAACGGACAGGGAATTCAGCACATCGCCCTGCGAGTGGACGATATCGAGGCGGCCCTCGCTGAATTGAAGGAAAAAGGTATTCGCCTGATCGACGAAACACCGCGCTACGGTGCCGGCGGGGCGCGAATCGCCTTTGTTCATCCCAAATCCACAAACGGCATTCTCCTGGAGCTGACCCAGAGAGATTAAACGAGGCTTCCACCCCGGAAAGACTCAAACAAGGAGGAAATAGTGTTAACGACAAAAGAGAGAATTGAACAATATCATGAGATGTCTGCCAAGGTCGAAGAGATGGGCGGCGAGAAGGCTGTCGCAAAGATCAAGGCAGGCGGGCGTCTGAGTGCGAGGGAGCGACTCAACTACCTCTTCGATGAGGGTTCCTTCGTGGAGATGGACAAATTCGTCGAGCACCGCTGCACGAATTTCGGCATGGCCGAGAAAGAGGCCCCGGGCGAAGGTGTCATTACCGGGTACGGGAATGTCGACGGACGGACGGTTTTTGCCTTTGCGCAGGACTTCAGCGTCCTCGGCGGATCGTTGGGTGAGATGCACGCCTGGAAGATCGTTAAGTGCATGGATATGGCGATGGAGAACGGACATCCCATGGTCGGCCTGAACGACTCCGGCGGAGCCCGTATCCAGGAGGCCGTCGATTCGCTGGCCGGATACGGACGCATTTTCTACAAGAACACGATGGCGTCGGGTGTCATTCCCCAGATCTGCGGTGTTATGGGTCCCTCGGCGGGTGGCGCGGTCTACTCGCCCGCACTGATGGACTTCATTTACATGGTGGATCAGGATTACTGCCAGATGTTCATTACCGGTCCCCAGGTGGTCAAGGCGACCACGGGCGAGGAAGTCAGCTCCAAGGACCTGGGTGGCGCCATTGCCCACAACAAGAAGAGCGGCGTATCCCACTTCGTGGCCAAGACGGACGAGGACTGTCTCGACCAGATCAAGAAGCTTCTCAGCTATCTGCCGTCAAGTGCCCACGAAATGCCGCCCGTCGCACCCTGTGACGATCCCGAGGATCGCATGGAAGAAGATCTCAACACCATCATTCCCGACAACCCGAATCGTGCCTATGACATGAAAAAAGTCATCAGCATGATCGTCGACGATGGCGATTTCTATGAAAGCCAGGCTCTTTACGCGACGAACATGATTACCTGCTTCGCCAGGATGGGCGGGAAACCCGTCGGCATTATCGCCAATCAGCCCAAGGTCATGGCGGGTTGCCTTGACATCAATGCCTCCGACAAGGCGTCGCGGTTCATTCGCTTCCTCGATTGTTTCAACATTCCCATCCTGACATTCGTCGATGTGCCGGGGTACCTGCCCGGAACGAACCAGGAATGGGGTGGGATCATCCGTCACGGCGCGAAACTGCTCTATGTTTACCCCGAGGCGCAGGTGCCGAAACTCACCATCGTCACGCGTAAGGCCTACGGTGGTTCCTATCTGGGTATGTGTTCCGGTCAGTCCGGCGCTGATATCGTCATGGCATGGCCCTCCGCGGAGATCGCCGTCATGGGTGCCGCCGGCGCGGCAAACATCATATTCCGCAAGGAATCTGACGAGCGGAGAAAAGAACTGACGGACCAGTACGTCAACGAGTTCGCCACGCCCTATCAGGCGGCCCGGCACGGTCTCATCGAAATGGTTATCGAGCCGAAGAGGACCCGCTACGAAATCATCCGGGCATTGCGGATGCTGGAAAACAAGGAAGAAACGAGACCCTGGAAGAAACACGGCAACATTCCGCTCTAGGCGGTGTGAGAGTGTTTTGAGACAGTGTTTCATGAAAAACGAAGCGGTCCCGCCTGTGGTGGGGCCGCTTTCTTATAGGCAGAGGTAGTGAGCAGGCAGGCGGGCTCTTTCTCCGGGGACCCTTGTAATAAATGTCGAAAACGGGTCATTTTGCCGGCTGTCACCGACCACCGGTCAGCGATATGGAACGATAATTATAGAGCATTATTATTTTATTATTGGCTATTTACACAAAGGTTAAAATAATGCTTGACACCGTTTGTTTTTTTAAATAGGGTCATCGCGTATTACACAGAATACTCCTGTTGGTTAATTGTTAGACAAAAATTTAAGGTAGGCTCATGCAGCAGGGACTCCTGACAGCGGCGGAGAGTACTATGAAGCGACCGGGTTTGACGAAGAGGCGCGAAACGCAGAAGGTTTTCTGCGAGATGCCACGAGAAGGGGACGTGCGGTTGGGCAAATGCTGTTAGCAATCATAAGGGGGTTGTTTGAAAATGGGTATAGAGGAACGTATTTTTAACAAGGAGTTGCATTCCAAAATCACCACCGCGGAAGAGGCGGCGAAGCTGATTAATGACGGCATGATCGTCGGGACAAGTGGGTTCACACCCTGCGGTTATGCCAAATGTGTCCCGATGGCCATCGCCGAACGCATTAAAAACGGCGAGAAGATGCGGTTCGAGCTTCACACCGGTGCCTCGGTGGGAGTCGAGCTGGACGAAGCACTTGCCGAAGTGAACGCCATCTCGAAGCGCCTGCCCTACCAGACAGGCAAAACAATCAACAAAAGACTGAACGATGGGGATACCATGTATCTCGATATCCACCTGAGCCAGGTGGCGCAGCAGTTGCGCTACGGTTTTCTGGGCAAGATGGATGTCTGTATCGTCGAGGCCGTCTGCATTATGGAAGACGGCGGTATCGTTCCGTCAACATCCGTGGGAAACACCCCGACCTTCATCCAGGAAGCGGAAAAGGTCATCGTGGAAGTGAATACCACGCAGCCCATGGAACTCGTCGGCATGTCCGATATCTACATACCGAAGGATCCGCCGGCACGACACCCGCTTCCGTTTACCGATGTGAGTCAGCGTATCGGAACGCCCGCCATGCCGTGTGATCCCCGGAAGATTGCGGCGATCGTACCCTGTGACATTACCGACAAAACGCGGCCACTGGCACCCCTCGACGAAACGTCGAAGGCAATGGCTGCAAACCTGATCGATTTTCTGCAGTACCTTTACGGTGATACGCTGCCGCCCCTCCAGTCAGGCGTGGGTAATGTGGCGAATGCCGTCATGGCCGGTCTTGTGGAAAGTAAATATGAAAACCTCAAGTGCTGGACGGAAGTCATTCAGGACGCCATGCTCGATCTGATCGACGTGGGAAAACTGACGGCCGTGTCGGGAACATCTCTTTCACCATCTCCCGACGGATTGAAGCGGTTCTATGCGGGAATCAAGGATTATAGACAGAAGATCATCCTCAGACCGCAGGAAATCAGCAACAATCCTGAAATCGCCAGAAGGCTCGGTGTCATCGCCATGAACACCGCGCTGGAAGCCGATATTTACGGAAACACCAATTCAACGCACATGTTCGGTACCCGCATGGTCAACGGTATCGGCGGTTCAGGCGATTTCTCACGAAACGCCGGCCTCACCGTCATGTTGACACCCTCCGTTGCCAAGGGCGGGGCCATATCCCGCATCGTGCCTCATGTCACGCACTACGATCACACGGAACACGAAATCCACGTGATCGTCACCGAGCAGGGCGTGGCCGACTTGAGGGGGCTCGATCCCCGCGAGAAGGTGGCCGTCATGATCGAAAAGTGCGCACACCCTGACTATAAAGACATGCTGTGGGACTATTACAACAGAGCAAAAAGGGAAGTGGGAGGACACATTCCAATGTTGCTGGATGAAGCGTATTCATGGCACGTCCGGTTCAATGAAACCGGCACCATGAAAATTTAAGATTAACAAATCGAGGAGGCTTAGATAATGGAACAAGCTATTAATTATGCAGGAGCATGGACTACGATAGCAATCATAGCCGTAGCTTTTATTCTCTTCCTTACTGAATGGATTCCTCTGATAGCGACGGCTATTGCCGTACCCGTGACACTCGTTATCCTTGGTGTCCTGAAACCAGCGGTTGCATTCAAGGATTTTGCCAACAAGTGGACTTTGATCTTCATGTTTATGTTTATGATGGGTGAGGCCCTCTTCCGAACGGGGTTTGCCGAAAAAGTCGGCAGGTTCGCGGTCGAGAAGGGTAAGGGCAATGAAAAACTCATCCTTCTCAATATCATGATCGCCACGGCGATCATGTCCGCCTTCCTGTCGAACACAGGAACAACGATCTGCTTTCTGCCGATCATCCTTGCCGTCATTTCACAGGCGGGTTTCAGCACGAAGCGGTTCATGATGTGTCTCGCCTTTTCGGCGTCCTTCGGCGGTACGATGACCCTTATCGGTACACCCCCGAACGGTGTCGTCAACGGCGTTATGGAAAAAGCCCAGATGGCTCCGTTCGGATTCTTTGAGTTCTCTCTGATCGGTGTGCCGCTCGCCATTTTGATGATCCTTGTCATGCTCTTCGTGGGCATCAAGTTCCTTCCCACGGGCATGATCGACACCTCGGGCGACGATTACGAAGGACCGAAACTGGATGAGAACTTCAAGTATCGGGAAAACAAGATGATCCTGGCCTGTTGTCTTTTCGGCGCTGTCATCTTCGTTATGGCCGCGGGTAAGTATGTTCCCCTGATCGGGAAAACCTTGCACATCAACCTGCTTGTCGCGGCGGCGGGCGGCGCCTGTCTCGTCCTGGCGACGCGCTGTATTACCTGGAAAGAGGCGACGGAAGCCGTGTCCTGGACGACGGTCTTTCTCTTCGCCTGTATGTTTCCCGCCAGCACGGCGCTCGTAAAAACGGGCGGCGTCCTGATGATCGCCAACTGGGTGAACTCCGTCGTCAGCTCGGGCTTCATGCTCATGGCCGCCATGGCCATACTGACGGCCTTTTTGACGCAGTTCGCTTCGAACACGGCGACGACATTAATTGTCGCGCCCATCGGTATCGCCTCGGCGGCTGCCATGGGTGTCAGTGCGGAACCGGTCCTCATGGCGATCGGCATGTCGGCGAGTCTCTGTTTCATGACGCCAATCGCGACGCCGCCGAACACGATCGTTCTCGGCCCGGGTCGTTTGAGCTTTTTGGATTATATCAAGGCCGGCTGGTTCCCCCAGCTCGTCAGTATAATCCTGGTTATAGTTTTGGTGCCGATCATCTGGCACTTCTAGTATTGTGTATGAAGGGGACCGCGCATGCGCGGTCCCCGTCCTCCCCTTCTTTTTTGTATAAGGAGTCGTTACAGAAAACCACAGGAAGGCCTTTTCTCGCATTTGTGAGGGGGCCTTTTGTGTCAGAAAAAGAGATTTTAGCGCAAGGTATAAGAGGTGACGTCGAGTCGTCCCGTGAAGAAGGTGAACTTGGATAATTAACTGATATATCCCGTATTTTGCGGCATCTTATGATCAGTACAACCGGGTGAAGGCGGAAAAAGGCACGGAAAGTCACTGAAATAACACATGTAACAAGGAGGCTTCAATGGAAGAAAAAAAATTGGGAAATCCGGCTGTTGTCGGGCTTGCGGGATTCGGGCTGACCACACTGGTCCTTCAGTTTCACAACGTCGGTTGGTGCGGCGCGGGACCGGTAGTGGCCCTGGGTCTCATTTTCGGCGGCTTGGCGCAGATGATCGCCGGGCTTCAGGAGGTCAAGACGGGAAACAATTTCGGTTATTGTGCCTTTACCACCTACGGGGCGTTTTGGATCTCCCTGGCGGTGATTTTTCTCCTCAATCATTTCGGTATTTACAAATCGAGCGGCACCGATATAGGGTGGTTTCTCGTGGCCTTTACGCTGTACACGGCCATCATGTTTGTTGGTTCCATGAGGCTCAATACAGCCCTGGCGATAACCTTTCTTCTCCTGCTCGTCGGTTTTATTCTTCTTGATTTCGCCCACTTCGGGTATCCATGGCTGACGAAGGTGGCGGGCTATGAGCTGATGGCCTGTGCCCTGTCCGCGTGGTACTGTATGGCGCATGCCGTCTACGCGGATGTGTTCGGGAAAAGCATTCTGCCCGTGGGAAAACCGTGGATCTAAAAGAGAAAAAGTAACGTGAAAAGAGAAGGCCCGGGACTCAGTGTTTCGGGCCTTTTTTTGTTGTGTCGGGTGACGAGCGGCCGCTCAACTGACCGCAGGCGGCGAGGATATCGCCTCCCTTGCTGGGTCGGATCGTCGTCGTATAGCGCGCGGCGGCGAGGATTTCCTGAAATCGACGGACGTGTTCCGCATCGGGCCTCCGGTAGGAAGACTCGGGGAATTCGTTGAAGGGAATGAGGTTGAATTTGCAGTGGATGCCTTTTGCGGCGACAGCGAGGCGACGGGCGTGCTGTTCGCTGTCATTGACGTCGCGGATCAGTATGTATTCAAAGGTGATCTTCCGGCGGCGCGGCATGGGATATTCCTGACAGACGCGGAGCAGGTCCCGTAGAGGATACCGCCTGTTAACGGGCATGAGGAGTGACCGCGTCTCGTCGTCGGCCGCGTTCAGGGAGACGGCGAGATTAACGCATGTGTCGCGACCGAGGCATTCGATGGCGGGCACAATGCCGCAGGTGGAGACGGTGATCCGTCTCTTTGATATGCCGAGGCCGAAGTCGGATGTGATGATATCGATGGCCGTGAGGACATTGTCGTAATTGAGAAGCGGTTCGCCCATACCCATCATCACCACGTTCCTGATCATGTCTCCGCCAGGCACGAAGAGGCGCACGGCGGTGATCTGTCCGGCTATTTCACCGGGTGTGAGGTCCCGGGTAAAACCGAACTGTCCCGTCAGGCAGAAGGCGCAGGCCATGGAACATCCTACCTGCGTGGAAATACACAGTGTGCGATGGTTCTTCTCCGCGATGAGGACGCTCTCGACGGTTGCGCCGTCGTTCAGTCGGAAAAGGATCTTTTTCGTGCCGTCATGTGATGACAGAACCTCGACAATGGAAAGGGGGGAGAGGAAAGCCCGCTTTTTCAGCTCCGCCCGGAACCCTTTCGCGAGATTGGTCATGTCATCGATGGATGAAACGGCGGACTGGTGCACCCACTTCATGATCTGCCGGGCGCGGTAGCGCTCTTTGCCGAGAACAGTGATGAAGTCCTCGATCCCGGCGAGGGTCATGTCGTTCAGGTTCCGTCGCTGATCGATATCTCTCTTGTGATGCGTCATAGTGTCATTCCATTGTACGGTCATCGTTCATACCAGACTTTCCGGTTTATGACAAACGAATAGGGCGGACCGAAACACTTCCGGATAAAGTCTTGCTATTTTACCCCCGTCACGTTAGAAAAATGCAGGATATTCTGTCAATAGGAAGGAGGACAGGACATGTATGTTCTACTCAGATGGTCGATACTGACTATGGCGATAATGGCGGCATCCTATGTCCTGGAGGGTATTTATGTCCGGGATCTCTTTACGGCGTTCTGGGCGGCGGCGCTTCTTGGCGTCTTGAACGTACTCCTTCGCCCCATCCTGATCATCCTGACACTTCCCCTGACCATCCTCACCCTCGGCCTCTTCACATTCGTTATCAACGCCATTCTTCTGATGATGGCGTCGGGTGTCGTGGGAGGGTTCGCCGTGGACGGTTTCGGTACGGCGGTTATCGGTTCGCTCATTATCAGCATCGTCAATTGGTTCCTCTCAACGGTGCTGGCGGGGCCGCGCCGGCCGCGACGGAGGAATGACTTCATCGATCTTGACAGAAAGGATGACGATCGGTGGGAATAAAGAACCTCACACCGGCCATGCGTCAGTACTGCGGTATCAAGGAACAATATCCCGACTGTATACTTTTTTTCCGTATGGGTGATTTCTACGAGATGTTCTTTGACGATGCCGAGAAAGCGTCGAGGATCCTCGACATCGCACTGACCTCACGCAACAAGAACAAGGATGACGCAATCCCGCTCTGCGGCGTTCCCTATCACGCCGCAGCATCCTATATCGCCCGTCTTATCGAGGAAGGATTAAAAGTCGCAATATGCGAGCAGGTGGAGGACCCGAAAGAGGCGAAGGGTATCGTGAAACGCGATGTGGTCCGCGTCGTAACGCCGGGACTGAACGCGGACGCGGACATGCTCGTTCCCAAGGAGAACAACTATTTCGCTGCCGTGTCGTACAGGGACGGCGTCTTCGGACTCGCCGTCGTAGACATTTCCACCGGCGAATTTCTGGTGACGGACATGACGGACCGGGAGGCTTTCATTGGCGAACTCGTCGGTTTTGAGGTGAAAGAAATCGTGGTGCCCGATGACGGTGACGATGCCTTCCTCCGCGATCTTACCTCGAGGATGGATGGGTGCCTCATCACGAAAAGACCGCCCGATTATTTCGACTGCGCCGCGGCCGTAGCGGCGATGACCGAAGTCTTTTCGGAATGTTGTATTGAATCACTCTCCGCGGCGGCCCATCCCGTGATGACGGGAACCGCCGGCGCCGCTCTTCGGTATATCGAGGAGACACAGAAATCGCAGCTCGCCCATCTCAGGGACATCCGTTTTTATACAGCGGCCACGTATCTCATCCTCGACGAAACGGCGAAACGGAATCTGGAACTGTTTGAAACCATTCAGGGCGGGCGTACGGAAGGCTCTCTTTTTCATGTGCTTGATGCCACGGTGACGGGCATGGGAGGCCGACGCCTGCGGTCGTGGCTTGCCTTTCCCCGTGTTGACAAAGAGGGTATCACGCGCCGCCTCGCGGCGGTGTCGGAACTTGTCACCGATTATGCCGTGAAGGAGAAGCTCCGGCTTCTTCTTCACGGCGTGTACGACCTGGAACGGCTGGGAGGGCGTATCACCATGGGAACGGCGAACGGCCGGGACCTCATTCAATTGAAACAGTCACTTCAATCCGTTCCGGATATCGTCGATGCACTTGGCGGGGCGATTGCCCCGTTCCTTGTAGACATTCGGGATCGTATCGATGATATGGCCGATATTGCCGCCCTTGTAGAGCGGGCGATCCAGGACGAACCGCCCATGACGGTGAGAGAAGGGCATCTCATCAAACCGGGCTATAACGACGGCCTCGATGAGATCGTTTCCGTCAGCACGGACGGGAAAAAATGGATCGCAGCGCTGGAAAAGAAAGAGCGTTCACGAACGGGAATCGCCACGTTGAAAGTGGGCTTCAACAATGTGTTCGGGTATTACATCGAGGTTTCGAAGGCCAACACCCACCTTATTCCCGATGGCTATGTTCGGAAGCAGACACTGGTCAACGGGGAACGATACATCAACGAGGAATTGAAGGAGTATGAATCGACGGTCCTCAATGCCGAAGAGGAACGAAAGAGGCGGGAATACGAACTCTTTGCCGGCGTGCGCGACAGGGTCGCCGGTGAGATCCGGCGCATTCAGCACACGGCGTCGTTAATTGCCGATCTCGATGCCATCGCCTCCCTTGCGGACGTGGCGGAACGAAACAACTACGTCTGTCCCCACATTGCGGAAGACGACCGGATCGAGATCATTGAGGGTCGTCATCCCGTGGTGGAACGGATACGGCAATCCGGCGGGTTCGTACCCAACGATCTGTCCATGGACTGTGACGGGAACCGGTTCCTTATTATCACCGGCCCCAACATGGCGGGCAAGTCCACCTATATCAGGCAAACGGCGCTCATCGTCATTATGGCGCAGATGGGGAGCTTCGTGCCCGCGCGGTCGGCTACGGTGGGAATTGTGGACAAGATATTCACCCGTGTGGGTGCGGCGGACAACCTCGCCCGCGGCCAGAGCACCTTCATGGTGGAGATGACGGAAGTGGCCGCGCTCCTTCAGAAGGCGACGCGAAAAAGTCTCATTCTTCTCGACGAAGTGGGCCGGGGGACGAGTACCTTTGACGGACTGTCCATCGCCTGGGCGGTGGCGGAGTATATCCACGACCGGGAACGCCTGGGTGCGCGCACCCTCTTCGCTACCCACTACCACGAGTTGACCGACATGGCCCGGACCGGAGACGGCATCAGGAATTACAGCATTGCCGTGAAGGAATGGGGCGACGATGTCATTTTTCTGAGGAAGATCGTTCCTGGCGGGGCGACACGAAGTTATGGGATTCAAGTCGCCCGTCTCGCCGGTGTGCCCGGTGCCGTCATTGACAGGGCGCGTGAAATCCTGGAGAACCTGGAAAAGGGTGAACTCGATGATGTGGGCATGCCCACGCTGGCGCGGGGCGGGATGGACGACAAAGGAGAGCGTCAGGAGAGATTACCCCTCTTCGTCGATGATGAAGAGACGATCCTCCGGGAAATCAGTTCCACCGATGTTGCCCGTATGACCCCCCTGGAGGCGCTGAAAAAGATCGATGAATGGCAAAAGAAGCTGACGAGCACGGAGTGACTGACGTCCACCTTACCGAATGCACACGCGCCTCACCTGGTGAAAGTCCGTTTTCCCTGTCAGTACTTTTTGGATGCCGTCCTGGAGGAGAGTGCGCATTCCGTCTCCAATGGCCGCATTTCTGAGTTCTTCGACGGTGGCATGCTGCTGGATGAGATGCTTGATCGTGTCCGATGTGACGAGGAGTTCCTGTATGCCCATTCGTCCGCGGTATCCCGAATTGCCGCACTTGGAGCATCCCGTTGGACGGTAGAGTGTAAAGCCGTCGTCATAGTGAACGTTCAGCTCGTTGAACATGTCTGCTCCATAAAACGTCACGATTTCGTCAAATTCCGTCTGATCCGGGTGATAGGACTCCTTGCAGTTCGGGCACAGTGTCCGCACGAGACGCTGGGCCAGTATGCCGAGGAGTGAATCGGCGAAATTAAGGGGATCGATGCCCATGTCGAGCAATCGCACGATTGTTTCCGGTGCGCTGTTGGTGTGGAGGGTACTGAACACGAGATGGCCCGTCAATGAGGCTTCGATACCCGTCTTCGCCGTTTCGTAATCCCGCATTTCACCGACCATGATGATATCGGGATCGGCCCGCAGGAAGGACCGCATGGCCGTCGCGAAATCAAAGTGGATTTTCGGATTTACCTGTACCTGGCGCAGGCCGTGCTGCGTGATTTCCACCGGATCCTCGGCGGTCCAGATCTTCTTTTCCGGGCCGTTGATGTGTTTCAATGCTGCGTGGAGGGTTGTCGTCTTTCCCGATCCCGTCGGGCCCACTACTAGGACCAGTCCGTATGGTTTCGTGATGAGGTCGAGCATCATATCGTGGTTGCGGCGGGACAGGCCCGTCTCCTCGAGTGGCAGCGTTTCGCCTGTGGTGAGTATCCTCATCACCACATCTTCCACGCCCCCCTGTGTGGGCATTGTGGCAACACGAAGTTCGATGGGTATTCCCCGTGAGCGACGGAATTTGATCTTTCCGTCCTGCGGGAGGCGACGCTCGGTGATGTCGAGGTTCGCCATGATTTTGATGCGCGACACAATGGCCGATCGGTAATTGTAGGGAACCGTCTGATAGACCATCAAGTCACCGTCGACGCGATAGCGGATTTCAACGTTTTTCTTTGCCGTGTTCGGCTCGACGTGAATATCGGAGGCCTTGCGGTTATATGCGTCGTTGATGACACGGTTAACGAGCTGCATGATAATGCTGTCCGATTCGGTAAAGGCCGAGCCTTCTTCCTCTTCCTCCGGGAAATCCTCTTCTCTGTCGAGCTTGCCGATTATATCGCTGATGGAACCGGTTGCGTCATCCTTCTGGTAAAAGTGGTTGATGTACTTCAGGATATCGCTGTACAGGGCCACATTGTATTCCACGGCCCGCGTGTCAAGAAGAGACTCGATCATGTCCCTCTTGAGGATATTGTTCGGATCGTCGATCAAAACACGGATAACATCATTTTCCTTCCACTCCAGGGGAATCCACAACTCTCTCCGTTGATATTCTTCCTTGAGGTTTGCCAGAAGGTCAAAGGGGACGGGATACTTGTCATTAAATTCAACAAAAGGGACGCTGAAGAACTCCGCAAGCGCGTTCCCAATGTCCTGCTTTTTAATATTTCGTTCCTTCATGAGGTAGTCTTCGATGGTGAGACGCTTCTCCCGCGCGTCGGTCCAGGCATTCTCAAGGTCCTCATCGGAGATGATACCGTGACGGAGAAGATAGTCGAAACGGGATTTCTTTTTCTGCCTGATGCGCGTTTGGTTGTAGAAGGCGATACCGAGTACCTGTGCGATTTCCAGGAGGGACGCCCGGTCCGCCGCGGTGAAGTACTCACCGCTTTTTTTATTGATGATCTGTGCTACACCCATGAGAGAACTATTCAAGAGTATGGGTACGGCAAGAATCTGCTTCGTCTGTATACCGGACTTCTGGTCCCATCTCACGTCGAATAGGAGCGCGCTGTCGATTTTTTTCAGCTCTTCCGCATTGTATGCGTCGGCGATATTCACCGTCTTCCTCGTGTTTGCAACGTAACCGGCGATACTCTGGTTGTTGATAGGAACCCTTATTTCGGTCAGTCGCGACCCTGCCGCGATCAAGGAAAAGATTTCGTTTTTTTTGGTATCGGCAACGTAGATTGACATGAGTTCCGCATCAAAGAGCTCCAGCATAGCATCCTTCATATCGACGATAATCTGCTTGATATTTTTTGCCGCGTGTATTTTGTTCGTGATGCCGCGGACTTTTTTCTGAAGATCAAGCTGCCTTTCAAGGTGAGATATCTGTGTTGTCGACATAGTCTTCTTATCTTTGAATTTGAGAAATTGCATGATAGGGGACGTTTCTCCGGATTTTTTTATGCTGGTACATCTATAGAATATCCGCGTATGTTTATCAACGGGATTTTTTTGCGCTTTCTTCTCGACGGGATAGTGGTGTACAGTATTTCCGCGACGAGAGGGATTAATGATGCCACTGAAAACGCGGAACAAACTGGCAGGGGATGACACCGTCGTCATAACGGGATTCGGCGATTCCCTGACGAACGGGTGGCTGGTCCATACGGGATACCTGGATCATCTCGCTGAGATGCTGACTGCGCGGTATCCATGTGCATCCGTCGTCATCCATAACCGCGGTATCCCCGGAGACACGGCCCATGATGCGTATTCGAGGCTTGCCCGGGATGTCATCTCCGACATGCCCGACTGTGTCCTCGTACAGTTCGCCCTCAACGATCTGTTTTCAGGATACGTGCCGGATGAATTCGCCTCACATATTGAGAGGATCGTCGATCGAATAGTGGGGGAGATCGATGCCGATGTGGTGATTGTGTCTTCAGTTCCCCTGGCACCCCTTCAGGATGAGGATGCGGCAACACCCTACTATGACATTCTTGCCCGGATCGCGTCGAAACGCCATCTGACCTTTGCCGCCGTCCATTCTTACTGGCAGGAATATTGCCGCCGCGGAAATGATTGCCGGTCCCTCGTTATGATTGATGGCGTTCATCCCACCGTGAAGGGATATCGTATCATGGCGGAGGCTGTAATGCAGGTCTTCGATATGAAACCCGTCGGTACGCCATAGTACCTGCCATGCCCGGTCATCGACGCGGGTGAACGGGCACGGTGAACGGTCCGGCAGAAAATCAAAATTATCTGGTTCTGTCGTCTTTGATTTTCTCATGAAAATGAATATGATATATAAAAGACATGTGGTATTCTCGTGTGCGCCCGTCGGGGAGCGATGTTGAATGCAATTGAATGATGTCAGTGATATGCAAAGGAGACAACAATGAGTGTTTTCCCGGCAGTTAAAATATCCGACCATGTATACTGGGTCGGCGCGATCGACTGGACCATCAGAGATTTTCACGGCTACAGGACGGGACAGGGCAGCACCTACAATGCTTATCTCGTCTTGGCCGATACGGTGACACTGATCGATACCGTCAAGAAGCCCTTCTGCGAGGAGATGCTGGCGCGGGTCGCGTCGGTGATAGACCCGGCACGGATCGACTGTATCGTGTCGAATCACTCTGAAATGGATCATTCCGGTGGACTGCCGGAAGTCATCGCCGCGGTGAAACCCGAACGGGTGTATGCGTCGGCCATGGGGAAGAAAACCCTCGACGACCACTTCGGTATCGGTGACCTCATTCACGTTGTGAAAAGCGGAGACAGCATCGACCTGGGTTCAATGACGCTGGAGTTCCTGGAAACGCGCATGCTCCACTGGCCGGACAGCATGTTCACCTACTGCGTGGAGGAGAAAGTTCTCTTCTCGCAGGATGCCTTCGGCATGCATCTCGCCACGGCTGAACGGTTTGCCGACGAGATCGAACCATCCATTCTGGAGTACGAAGCCGCTACCTACTACGCCAACATTCTTCTTCCTTATTCGAACCTCATCTCAAAACTGGCGGAAACCCTCTCGCAGTCCCCGTGGAAGCCGGAGATCATCGCGCCGGATCACGGACCCGTGTGGCGGAAAGATCTTGATACCATTATCGGCCACTATACGGACTGGGCATTGCAGCGCCCCTCCCGGAAGGCCGTCATCGTATACGATACTATGTGGCACAGCACGGAACGAATGGCGCGGGCGATCGCCGAGGGTACGGCATCACGCGGCGTGGATGTGAAGATCATGCCCGCTTCGGCGGTCCACAGGAGCGACGTGGCCTATGAAATTCTGGATGCAGGGGCGCTTCTGGCAGGCTCGCCGACGCTGAACAATAACTTGTTCCCCAGTATGGCCGACGTGCTCACGTACCTGAAGGGCTTGAAACCTCAGAACCTGATCGGCGCGGCTTTCGGCTCTTACGGATGGAGCGGGGAGTCGGTGAAACAGATCGAAGAGGTGCTGACCGCCATGAAGGTATCGCTGGTCGGTGAATCCATTGCCTGTCTCTATGCTCCCGATCAGGAAATGCTTGATCGGTGTTTTTGCCTCGGTGTGACAGTGGGTGATGAACTCGTAAAGCGATGTGACGCATAGGAAATGATAATAAAGCGGAAAACAGCGGCGGGCGGAGTCCGTTGCGCTAAAAAGGAGGTTCACGATGCAAAAGTATGTGTGCAGTGTCTGTGGTTATGTGTATGATCCGGAAGTGGGCGATCCCGACGGTGACATTTCACCCGGGACGGCATTTGAGGATCTCCCTGACGAGTGGGTCTGCCCCGTCTGCGGTGCGAGCAAAGACGAATTTGACCCGGAGTAACGGAAAACAGCGGGCATGAGGGCAATCGGCGGTCCGCGCAGTTTTGAATGGTGAAGATTTTTATGGACGAAAAAGTTGCCGACGCGATGCATCAGGCTTATGCGGGGGAAGCGAAGGCGTTTCTGCGCCTGAGAATGTACGCGCAAAAGGCGGAAGAAGAAGGGTACCCCCACATCGCCCGTCTCTTTCGTGTCATTGCCGCCTCTGAAGAAGTACACGGGAAGAGGGCGCTCCGACTCCTGCGTGACGCGGGGACGACAGAGGAAAACCTCACCCGCAGTTTCGAGTCGGAAACGAAGGTGGCCGGCGTTGCCTATGACGCATTCATTCGCTTGGCTGATAATGCCGGAGACGCTGCCGCCGCCATTCATTTCAGCCAGAGCCGCGATGTGGAAGAAACGCACGCGAAACTCTACAAACGGGCGCTCGATAATATGCTGGAAGAAAGAACGGCAGCGTATGCACTCTGCGAGGTGTGCGGCTATATTGTAGAGGATACGATACCGGAAACGTGTCCCGTTTGCGGAGCGCCGAAAGCAGAGTTTATCGTTCTCGACGTGTAGAGAGTACGAAAAAATTACCATCGATTATGAGGTCTATTGATATGAAAAATATCCTGGCGCGACCAGTTGCCTATGTCGTGATACTGTTCATGATCTTTTGTACCGTCCCCGGCAGCCACGCCGATGAAGCGGTTTTGACCCTGTCACTGAGAGAGAGTGTCACCATGGCTCTGGAGCGGAGCATAGCAATCCATTCCGCGAGGATCGGTATCGCCGTCTCGGAGGCAAAGCGGGAAGAAGCGAAGACGGCGTTTTTCCCCACGCTCAATACCACCTATACGGCGATGCGCCTGAATGACGAGCCGACATCGAAGCGATCGGGCATTCAGGCGGGTACACAGGAGAACTATTCCTGGGAGGTGACGGCATCGCAACCGCTCTATGCGGGGGGGACGATTGTCAATTCATACGAAATCAGCCGGATCGGCGTGGATGTCGCCCGGAAAGAAGAAGAGAC
>Ga0272443_10003889_pt1 | contig 17018 bp, 13 predicted proteins | sample SSMAcet12_FD_193581 | JGI IMG/M metagenome (GOLD analysis project Ga0272443, IMG submission 193581) | Marine sediment archaeal communities from Little Sippewissett salt marsh, Falmouth, MA, United States - SSM-Acet-12 | ecosystem: Environmental > Aquatic > Marine > Wetlands > Sediment ... | reverse complement strand
ATAATTATATATTCTGGTACAACGATAAACGAATCAAAATGTCTTTGGGAGGAAAGAGCCCTCTTGAGTACCGAAGAAGTCTTGGTTTAGCATGACTAAAGAGTTCAACTTTTTGTCCGCACCCCCGTAACCTAAAAAAGTTATTGTCATGTCACCTCAAAAAAATCATACCGCTAGCACTTGTAGGAAGAAGAGACAATGGAGAAGCACAGGAGCAGCTGTCGGTAGAATTCTATCATTCCGTACTTGCCGGCGGTGAAGAACAGAACCTCATACGCTCCCTGAGGAAGGTTGTGAGTGACGTAGCGAAGCGAAGTCGACTTCCCTGATCCCACTTCTCCGGTAATGAGCGTGAAGTTTCTCATGTCGATGGCAAATTCAACACGCTTTTTCAGAGGGATCAGTCCCGGGAGCTCGAAAAGCTGGTCAGGACGAAGATTCTGAGAGAACGGGACCTGTTTCAGGGAGAAAAAGTGTCGTATCTCTTTCATCTCTCGCCTCCCGTGAACAGAGAACCACTGTGAACAGCAGGGGTAGCCTGAGTCGGTTGAAGCCTCCCTGTTCGACTGTTGACCTGTCTGTTCACTTCCTGAATAAATCCGTACGATGTGTTCTGAAAGTAGATCTCGACCCTGTCGAGCTGTTCGTAGCGTAAGATCACGCGCTTACCTGCAAGTCCTACCGGAGCCTCAAATATTCGCCCCTCAAGACGAATCGTGCGGTCCTTGGCTACGGTCCGCTCCTGTGAAAGACGGAAGTAATCAGGGAGCTTCTCCGGTGCACCTCGAAGGAGATGAACATCATCAAGGAATCTGTTCAATGGCGTCTGTCCGGTACTGCCATGAACACGCTGATGGTATATATCATTGACGTATGCATTCCATCGTGTGTTAAGTTCATCAAGCGTCAGTTCCTGGGGAAGATCGGGGAGAAACTGCATTCGCACGGTTCTGTTGAACCGCTCAATTTTACCTTTGCCGACAGGTCGGTAGGGTTTGGCGTATCTCAGAGAAATCTGCAGGGAAGCACACCCGATCTGAAGACGATGAGATCGAAAACTTGACCCGTTGTCGGTGTACAGGATACGCGGCAGGCCGCGGCGTAGCAGAGCTTCCCAGAGACAGTCAAGGAAGGATTCTGTACTCTCATTCAGGTAGAACCTGCTGCCGGTGATCAGTCTGCTTTTATCGTCAATGATAGCGAACAGGTAGGTCTTTACCAGTTTCCCTTTATGGCGGACCTTTGGTCCGTGCATGGCATCACTCTGCCACAGGTCATTTGCCAGCTCGACTTCAAACTTCCTGAGATCCTCCTGTTTACTCAGTTGCTGTTTCTTATGCTCTTTGAAGAAGCGGTAGACAGTAGAGTCTTTAAGTTCCTCAGAACCCATCAGAATACCTTCTTTTTTCACATGATCAACAATCTTCTTCACCGTGTAGTCAGGGTGTTCTTCACGGAGTCTCAGGAGCCTGGCGGCTGTTTCATCGCTGAAGCTGCGGCGGCGACCACAGTCATTGCGATCACGGGGAAAGAGAGCTTCAATTCGCTCTCCGCCATCGCGGTACCGTTTTACCCAGTTCAGAATGGTAGCGCGGGAAAGAAAGGTCCTTGAGCTTCCTGGGATCTCCCACTGCTTCTCACTCAGTTCACTGAGGATCTTCTCCTTGTCACCCCATGCAAGATGTCTCTCCTCGAGAAGAGGAAAGATCACTCCAAAGCGGAACACGGCAATTTTCTCTTTTTCTTCTTGTTTCATCTCATTTCCTCACTAAAACGTATTTGGAATGAGCTTAACAAGGTGGTTATTACCTGCTCAGTGCAAAATTCAGGTAGGGTGCAACGCTGTCGTACTCAATACGGCGTATTCTCACATTGCGGCTGACAATGAGCGGAACAGCATTCTGAAGATATTCGACCAGTTCTGCTGTGGAAATGATGAGTGTTGCCTGCTTCATGTGTCTGATAAGATTGCGGTACCAGTATTCCTGAACCTGTCGTGGTGCAAGCTTAGAGCTTTTGAATCCGTGAGAAATACGATGTCTGAGAGCTCTTCTGACAACCTTTTGAGAATAGCTGCCACCGCCAGTGTGTGAAGATGGCCACACCGTATGAACTGACGAACAGTCAGGACATCTCCAACGCTTCAGATACACGCCATACGTAGATTCCTGCAGAAACCTCAGAACAAAACCATGACCCCATAGACGATGACCACCGCAGGCAGGACATTTTGAGGGTATTTTCCAGGGATATGATTTCCCTTCCTCTTGCAATTTTTTCAAGGTAACAGGACAATACAGTAGCAATATTTTTGCGGGGGAGCATGATTCTTTGGTCGGAATGGGATGCTCCCCTTTTCCTTTTTCTCAGCTCCTTTCAGTATAATCATTATTGAAATTTTGTCTTGCTCACCGTGAGATTCTTATTTTCTTTGATTTAGAATAATCTGGCATTCAACAAATATTCAGGTAGAAGTCTTTTCCTATTTAATTGATAACATCACAAACGAGGGAAGGGGATTGCAGGCATATATTGTTGAAGAACAAACCGGCACTCTAAGCAAATCAGATGTGAAAAGGTGTAAAATAATTATGAAGAAATCAGTAAAATTATTGTACAGCGTTCTTGGTAAGATTATGTATAGTTTATTAAGAGCTACAAAATATTTTATTAAACAATATCAAACTATTAAATTTGACCATTATGGGGATTTTTGTTATTTAGGTTCTGATTGCCATTTTGTGGGAAGTGATAAAATAGTTATTGGGAATCACGTTTATATAGGGAATAAATGTGTTTTTCAGACAACACATGGTAAGATCGTAATTGGTAATCATGTTATGTTTGGACCCGGTGTAAATATTCATAATGGGAATCATATTTATAATAAAATTGGAAAATTTATGGATGAAAATACTAAACCTGATGATTGGGATGACGGGACCATCCATATAGAAGATGATGTTTGGATTGGTGCAAATGCGGTAATACTGGGAAAAGTTAAAATTGGTGAGGGTTCAATTGTTGGAGCTGGATCAATTGTCACTCATAATGTTACTCCATATACGATAGTAGCAGGTAATCCGGTTCAATTATTAGGCTATCGCTTTAAAGAACACGATCTGAAACTACATCGACAATTGATTAAAGAAAGGAAAAATTAAATAAGGGCTTGGAAATAAAGATATTTACCTTTTCGGCTATTTGTTTGAGTTCCTTAGATAAAAAAAAGTTTTTACTTTTGGATTTTATGGAGTAATATGATGAGCCCACTGGGTGATGTGCACCCCAAAAGTTAGAGATGATTTTCTTCATTCTAAAGCTTGAATTCTGTATTGTACAGGACCCAAACCTCCCAATTTTGCTTTGATTCTATCGGTGTTGTAATACCTATATTCTCGGTCTGAATTATATGCTACAGACCTGTATTTCTACATTTTTCGCACTACAAGAATCGGCGGGTCACTCGGCAGACTTCGCCGCCAGTTTTTTCTCACGAGCTACAGCCTGACGAACTTTCATTGGCCAGGTTTCCTCCGGAATTTTCACTCCCATCTGATAGAGAATCATGCCGGCTTTGTTTGTGATTTCAGAGTAGACTCTGCTCTTCGGTTTGTCTGAAGGAAAGGAGCATTCGATCCCTTCAATCTCATCAAACATCGATCGCATCGTGTATTTCCTGTTCAGTCCATGCTGTTTCATCCGTTCTCTAATCCAGCTTTCAAGGACCACGGTAAGGAAGGTGACATAGATCTCACCATCAACTCCTTGGTCATCACTATGAAGAGGACGGTTATATCGTTCCTTGAAGTTTTTGAAGGAACATTCAATCATCATTCTTTCAGCATATGCTTCAACGACTTCTTCTTTTGTGAGCGACCCATCTGACAGATAGGCGAAGAATCCACATAAAGACCGTTCCTTTCGTTCCTGATCAGGTTTTACCACATAGGTGGTAACTGTTCCCTTACCATATACTTTCTTTTCCACCACTTCGAAGAATCTGCTGTATTCAGTTCTTGGTTCAAGAGAAGCCTCTCCGGTCTCTAATGCGATGCGCATCTTTTTTAATTTCTTAGAGAGCAGCTTCTGTTCTCTTTCAGCCCTAAGAGGGTTGTAACAAATATCCAGAGCAAGATCTTTGCGGTTCTCTCCCCGTCCCCGACGGGGGATCTCAATCGTATGGGCCAGACGAGTGCAGTACAGGTTCCTATCCTCAATGAAGTTGTCAGTACGCTGAACAGACAACCCTGTGCTTAAAACAGCATTATTCGCAAACTTATTCTGCTTGATATCGATCGCACAGACAAACTTGTAACGAGCCTTGAGCATCCTGCGAACATTCTCATCACTGTAGAAACCACGATCAAGGACAAATACCGACTTCTTCGGGTCTATGCCATCCCTGCTAAGATCTTTCGCCGTATTCTCTAATGTGGAGACATCAGCGATTTTCCCTTCAAGAGTACGGTAGTAGATCGGGATTTTGCTGTTCAGATCATACACCGTTAGCATCTCAATCTGATCTTCATCCCGGATGCCCTCCTTACTGAAGCCACGGCTTGCCCGGTAGAGCAGCTCCCCTAAAGCGGTAATTGAGGTGGTGTCAAGAGCAAGAAGCGTAGCACGTTTTGAGCTGTTCGCCTCACGAAGACGCTCGAAGGTAATGCTGCGGGCTTCTTCGTCTACTAGACGCAGGAGGGCTGTGATCATATCTTTGTGCACATTCTGCCCATAGGGGTGAAGATTGTTTCTGTCGAATCTGCTGAATCGATACATTGGCAGATCCGGTTCAGCAAGGTTGAAATAAACCACTGACAATAATGCCTTCCAGTCAGAGGGGAAGATCGCTCGAAGGATCTTATCTATTTTCGTCTGGTGAGCGACATGAGAGAACAGGAGATCAAACCCGCATCGCTTTCTCATCAGAACGGCCTTATCAGCACTCCTTCTTACGAATGGTTCACTGACCAGGCCAGTGGCAAGCTGCTGCTGTTCAGTGAGAGCGAGAAAGTATGCACTCGGGATAAAATCGCCGTCAAGGTCGAAATGACCGAGCGAAGTACGCTGAGAAACGGGCCATTTCTTGTCAGGCGCCCGTTTGCTGACTGAAAGGAAGACATATTCGATACCGGATTGCTTGTTTTTCTGTCTTATTATTGCCATCGTGCACCTCTGTAGTTACTATATTGTCACTACATTTGAGATAGCGCAAGATGACCAACTGTTTTTATGAGAAAAATTTATGCTTTTTTTGATTAGGAATTTTAGGCTGTAGTGCGAAAGTTATCGAAATTTAGGTACAGACCAGAGACGTCCTGAGTGGGGCTGAATCAGTTCCGCCGGGTTCGTGGTTTCTTGTTCTTTCGATATTTTTTCGGCCACGCTTCGTCAGGTAAATCAACTCCAAATGTCATGAGTATATTCGCCTGCTTCTCGGTAATCTCACCCCAGTGACCTGCTCTGCCACGATAGGTGAAGTACTCAATCACATCCACTTCATTGAGCAGACTTCTCAACGTGAAAGCAGATGAAAGGTCACTATCTTTCATCACTTTCCGTATCCTGCTGGTAATGATGAGCGCCAGGAATTGAAGGAATACCTTACCGTTGAAGTTGTCATCCCTACTGTATCTGGTTCTTTTGAGAGAGAATCGATCCTTCAGATTATTGAACGCTTTCTCAACAGCATCCTTCTTCCGGTAGATGGACAGTACCTGAGAAGAATCAAGATGCTTCTCACTGGTAAGAAGGGCAAAGAAACCACATCTACGGACTGCTTCATTCACTCCTTTCTGGTTCTCACTGTAGCCGGTGATCTGGTCATTGGCATCAAGAGTGAGGTTGAAATACTTCTTCAATTCAGATCTTCGTGCTGTGACCTTCCCGCTCTCAAGCTGCTGCTGAAGAGCTGCAATCCGTTTCATAAGAGAGGCAACATCATCAGCTTCCTTCTCTTTCCCGAAATAGATATGAAGGTATGCGTAGCGGACATTCGGTCCTCTCCCTCTTACAGGAACGGAATATTCAACAGGAACCGAAGCATGAAACAGTCGTTTTGCCTGGTCATATGAGCCGTAGCCCATCATCTCGTCTCGGACTTCAGAGATAGCATCTTTCACAAAGTTGACAGAGACTTTCGTTCCCAGAGTGAAGGAATGCTTTCTTTTCAGAAGATGAATGACATTTTCTTCACTGTAATAGCCTCGGTCCAATACGAGAGAAGCATGATCAATACCGATACCTTTCAGATCATGCATCGTATTGTCTAGAGTTGTCACATCGGTAATATTGCCTCTCAGCTTCCGGTAGAAGACGGGAACTTCTGAATCCTGATCGAATACCATCAGCAGATTGATCTGCTCAAGCGGAAGATGGTCCTTGTTTCTCCCTCGTGTTACCAGTGAGAGGCCCTGCGAATACGAAGAGACCGATGTTGAATCTACTGCAAGCCAGCCGGAGGTTGCCTGAGATCTTCTGACTCTCAGTGAGAGAAACTGCTGAATCTCATCTTCTGTAATCGATCCCAGCAGCTCACTGCTTCTGGGAGAAGGAATGTCATTTTCATAGGGGTGATCATGCAGGCGGGACCAATGCGAGAACCCGTACAGTGGAGCATCCTGATGAGCTGCAAGATAGAACGCAAGAGATAACATCTTCCCTGCTCTATCAGTGAATACTCTCTCCAGGTCAGCATCGAGAGACAATGATGTACAGATAGTAGAGAACAGATGACTTGTTCCTCTGAATTCTCTTTTCCCTTGTAATGAAACAGGTCTTCCACGAGTAACCGTGACTGAAACATCTGCAGTTTCTTCCCAGGTAAGACCGGTCGACTGTTTCTCTTCCGCACTCAGAGAATGAAAGGTCTTGTTTGGAACGAATGTATCATCGACCATCTTGCCGATGTATGTCCGCTTATGTCCTGGGTACGACTGACCTGAAACTCTGAACGAACGCTCGATGTAGACGTAAGGTGTGCCCTTTATTTTCTGAGTCCTTGCTTTCGGCATACCCCCTCCTGTATCATATAATTTTTCCAAGAATTTTGGATAAACAGGACGAGGAGAAATGCTATAATTGATGATCTTCAATTACGCTTTTTACTGCATTTATGATTTCTTGCTCGGTAAATTTTATAACACCCCTCTTCCATTAGATTTTGTGTCTAAAAAAAAGGGTTCATATCAATTTCGGGGTTCATCATATAACGATGTTGAACTGCAGCTGACATCATCTATTCTCAATATATCATTAGTATATCAGTTTTAAGACTTTTATAACCCAAAATCTGATATGATATGACCTTTTGGAGGAATTTTATAATGTCTGAAGACCAAAAAAAGCCAGTTGTAATGATTACCTTTCGTGAAGATAGTCATAATGGGGGTCCCTATAATAGTCATCTTCGTATTTTAAAAAGCAAATTAAGCAAATCTTATAATTTTGTTCCCCTGATAATTCCAAAAGGCCCTTTCAAACTTTTAAATTTGAAAATAATATACAATATATATCGACAAATATCTTTAAAAAAACCAGATATTGTTCATTTAGCAGGGTTGCAGTTAGAAGGATTCCATGCTGTGTTAGCTTGTAAAGTCGCAAGAACAAAAAAGACTGTAGTAGCAATTCATGGCAGTAGTACAGAAGCACGAGACTTTCCCAAATGGAAAAAAAAGATTATCAAAATTTTGGAAATACTCACTTTGCGGTTATCGAGTGCAGCCTATGGTGTTAGTGATTATGTAAGTAAATGGGATTTAATTCATTATTCAAAACATTATTTTGGAACAATATATAATCTTTCACAGAAGAATGTATTATGTTGCGGGAAAGCCGCTATTAGAAAAGAGTTCAACATTGATATCAACGATATCTTGATTGTGTCAACAGGGAGAATTACAGTTGAGAAAGGATTTCAAATATTACTAGATATTATATTAGAATATACTATTCCAAGGAATGTGAAATTTCTAATCATAGGGGATGGAGCCTACTTGGAAACTATGAAAAAACTGCTTGTTCTTCATTCAAAACAAGATTCAGTGATTTTTCCAGGGTACAGAGACGATATTGATAATTTTCTCAAAGAGAGTGACATATTTATTATGCCATCACTACATGAAACTCTATGTATGTCTGTACTAGAAGCTTGTTTTGCTGGCTTGCCAGCAGTTGTTTCTAATGTTGGCGGGTTACCTGAGATAGTGGAACATAATTATAATGGTTTTTTAATAGACCACCATGAAGTTCATGAATTTATTTATTATTTGGAGTTGCTTATCCATAATGGTCCATTGCGACAAACTATGGGGGAAAATGCAAAAGAAAAAGCGTATTCTAAATTCAATGAAGAAGATATAGTCGATAAGATAAATACATTATATCTTCAATTGCTTAGTTAAAGGTTTAAAATCATGGAAAGAATTTCATCAGTTGGATTCTCAACCATTTTCTTGGCTATAATATGCATTGGGATTGTTTTGATTATCGCATTTCCCCCATTCCAAGCATTATTTAGTTCTTCTGCGGTTTTCTCTATTGGTCTACTTGCACTATGGATTTTTATTACCTTTATGAGGAACCCAGAGTTTTATTTAAAGCTAGATGTTAAGACGATAGTATTCGTATTTTTAACTTATATTTTTATAATTACATACTTTGGAGGTAATCCTGTTTTAGGAAATCGATATTTGGGTTTAGCTTCCTTATATCTAATAAAAACAATTTATGATTATAATAGGAAATATATTCCGTTATTAAATAGGTTCCTAGTCAAAATTATTTTTGTGATAACTTTAATTACTTTGAGCATTACAACGTACTCATTATTAGTGAACCCCTTTATTTCAAGAAGTATAAAGAGTTCAGGGGAGTACACAAGACAATTGTCGTCAAATGGAATAGGGGGATATAGTTTTATTTATTCAATGGTGATCCTTTTCCCTATAGTTTTCTTTTTAGCAATAAATGGTAAAAGGGGAAAAAATCGATTCTTGTTGTTAATTTTCTCAGGTATGATAGTTTTTTTAATAGTTCTGAGCAACTATTTTACAGCATTCTTTTGCATGATTATATCTCTAGTGACTATTTTATTTTTCGGGAGAACAGATAATAAAAATAAATATGCAAAATTTTATATTTTAGTAATGTTATCTCTTCTTATTGGTCTGTTCCATAAAAGTATTCTTTCATGGATTCTTGAAGGGATGATCCATGTACTACCAGATTCTTTGACTCAGCTACGATTAAAAGAATTACAAAGTACTTTGAATCAATTTAATCAAATTAAAATAGCAACACCTCGTTGGGATTTGATGATGGTTAGCATAAAAACTTTTTTAGATAACCCTGTTTTTGGATTATCATTATCAAGAAATCGGGATTTATTTGATGCAACTATTTCATCTGGTCAACATTCTTTTTTAATTGATTCCTTTGCATATCTTGGGATTCTACTAGGATTGATACAAATAATAATTCTATATAAACCTTTGATGATTCAATTTAAGTGTAAAAAGTCTAGGACGCTTGTAGCTGTTGTTTTAATAAATTTTAGCATTATAGCAATATTAAACAATCTAACCAATTCTATTGGCTTATTCATATATTTTATACTTCCATTCTTTATTGACAAAATTGAGTTGGAAAAGTCTGGTAGGAAAGGAATAATATGAAATATATAGCCTACTTTGATGACAAGGGATATAGCAATGAGGACCGATTGGTGTCTCTTGCAGCGGTAAACAAGCTTAAGTACATATTTTCAATATTTGATAAAATGAACCTATCCCTAGGAGTGTTCTCGGCTTCCTATAGTTTGGAAAGAAAAGGATTTTATAAGATAAAAAAATATAATTTATACAAGAGGGTAGTAGTCCACCTCCTACCTTCTTTTGGTTGTAAAAATAGAATCCTCAAATATGTTCGAATAATCCTGACACGGATAATGTTAACAGTTTTTCTGTTATTAAAAACTAAAAAAAATGAAATATTAATAGTCTATCATTCAATTAGTTTTGCTAAATGCATGATGATTTTAAAAAAGGTGAAAAATGTACGTATTGTTCTTGAGCTTGAAGAAATTTATCAAGACGTTCAGAAACTATCAGCACGAGAAATAAAAAATGAAAACAAATTAATTGAACTTGCGGATGCCTTTCTATTTCCATCAAATTTACTCAATAGCAAATTTAATGTTTTAAATAAGCCCTTTACGATTATTTATGGAACCTATTGTGTTGGGAAAAAATATCCAAAAAGGTTTGAAGATGGTCGAATACATATCGTATATTCTGGTACCTTAGACCCACGTAAAGGTGGTGCCCTAGCTGCTGCTGCTGCTGAGTTTTTAGATGAACATTATCACATCCATATACTCGGTTTTGGATCGAAAAATGAGAAGAAGCTTTTAGAAAATACTATTGAAGAAACTAGGTCAAGATCAAGTTGTGTGCTTTCTTTTGATGGTGAATTACGAGGCGAAGAATATACTAGTTTTCTTCAACGCTGTGATATCGGTTTGAGTACTCAAAATCCTGAGGCTCTTTTTAATGATACATCTTTTCCCTCAAAAATATTATCATACCTTGCAAATGGATTAAGAGTTGTGAGTATTAAAATACCAGCGATTGAAGAAACACCTTTTAGTAATTTAATAGAATTTTATAATACAAATACTCCAGAAGTAATTGCACAAACAATTAAACATATAGATTGTAGTGCTCAGTATAATAGTCGTGAGATGATTAGATATATGGATTTAAATTTTCGAAATGATTTAATGAAGTTATTAGAAGAAGTGTAATATTGAAAATACTGCAACGTTATAAGATTTTAAACAAAAGAAGTCGAATTATCCTAAAGAACTCTGCCGGAAGTGTTTTAATTAAAGGGATGGCTTTGATAATTTCTTTTATTGCGATGCCGCTCTATATGAGAATTTTCCCTGATTTTCAGATTTTCGGGATATGGTTGACTCTCATATCAATTATAGGTTGGATTTTAACTTTCGATTTAGGGATTGGCAATGGATTGAGAAATCATTTGTCCATTTCATTGTCAATTAAAGATATGAAGGCAGCCCGAGAATATATATCTTCAGCATATTGGATGATAGGAATAATTGCAGCAATTCTTATAATCCTAGGTATATTAATTATTGGTCGATTTAATTGGAATACACTTTTCAATATTTCAGAAAAGATTGTTCCTCTAAGAGTTTTAAGAAAAATTATTTTAAATATTTATATAGGAATAGTACTGCAGCTTTTCTTGAGATTAGTATCTTCAATTCTACATTCCTTACAGCTCGCAGCGGTTAATAATCTAATACCATTACTTTCAAATTTATTACAACTTGGGGTTATCATATTATTACCAGCTGGTGAGGCTGATAAAAATTTACAAATACTTTCATTTGCTTATATTTTTACAACTAATATGCCATTACTTTTCATTACAATAGTTGTTTTTAATCGGTCATTAAAAGATTGTAAGCCTGATTTAAAATTTTTTAGAATCAATAAAGCAAAACAAGTTTTATCTCTTGGAGGTGTGTTTTTAATCTGTCAATTTCTTTTTATGGGAATTATGAATACAAATGAATTCTTGATAACGAAATATTCCTCGGCGTCGGATGTGGTTGATTATCGGATATACTATAAGTTATTCTCATTGGGAAGTACTCTCTTTTTATTATCACTCACTCCTATTTGGTCAGCTGTTTCGAATGCCTTAGGCTCTGAGCAATATGTTTGGATAAAGAAATTATATAGAAATGTTCAAAAATTTGCACTATACAGTATTATACTTGAATTTGGTTTAATATTTTTTCTCCAAGATTTAGTTAATTTTTGGTTAAATGAAAAAGCTATAACAGTAAATTATAATTATGCTATTGTTTTTGCTACATTGGGTTCGATTATGATTTATCAGAGTGTAGTTTCAACCTTTGCAAATGGCTTTGGCAAATTGAAAGTTCAGGCGATTTGCTATGGTGTGGGGCTTATAATGAAAATCATTATTATACATTTTATGTTTGCGTACGAACAGGATTGGATAATTATTGTTTTTTCAAATATAATTGTTTTATTACCATATTGCATTCTACAACATTTTAGTTTAAAGAAGCTAATCAACAAGAAAATCTTTGATATGGAAAGTGAACACAATTGCATCTGAATATGAAAAAAAAGTGGAAATTGTAAAAAGTTTGACCGAGGCAAGCATACGTCTAAGAGTAGTGCCCAGTTGATCGTTATTATGAAACCATTTGTATAGAAGCAAAGGAGAAAAAATTTGCAAAAAAAAGAAAAAATTGCAGCCTTGATTTTTGCACATAATGATTTTTCAATATTAGATAGATTGATCAAAACCCTGAAGCATCCCAGAATCGATATATTCTTGCACATAAGTTATTTTAATAACTATACATTTGAAGAACTAGACGCATTAAAAAAAAATGAATATTTAAATATTATACCAATAGAGATTAAAACATACTTGGATGATTATTCTTTAGTAGTTTCAGTTTTAGAAACTATAAAATATGCTGGTAAAAATTACAAATATTATATTAAGTTGTCGGGGCAAGATTATCCAATTAAACCGATTGATTCCTTAATAAATCACTTAGATACTATATATCCAAAACCATTATTAGACTGTACGCCTTTTGATAAAAGCAATTGGATTTATCATAAGTTGCATCAACCTAGATGGTATAGCTATTTATTGATAAGAGGAAGAAAATATATAAAAATTCGATTAATTAAACGACTGGTTCTCATATTACCATACTTGATATCAAAAGGATTGGATAAAATTTATAATTATGAAAAAGCAGCAGCTAATTTAAATTTGAAAATTTTTGGTGGTTCTCCCATGTGGATTTTGTCAGACAAATTAATTGAAGATATTCTAAATTTTAGTAATCAATCTAAGAATAAAAAATTAAAGTTATTAAAAAAAATATGGACTGTTGAAGAAGTGTTCTTTCAAACTGTATCTATGATGACAAATTATAACTATTTAGTTGAATTAAACGCAATTGATGCAATTGCCCAGAACTGTCAGACATATAATTATTTCACAGATGATGACAAACCCTTTAAAGGGCATCCATATATTTTGACTAAGCATCAATTGCCTTTAATTAAGTCATTGCCTTCTTTTTTTGCTCGAAAGTTTAGTTCAGAAATCGATACTGAAGTTTTGGATATTATTGATAATGAAATTTTGCATCTATCATAAATTTTTCTTTTCAATTATATGCTACTGATTTGTTGTGTTGATTTTTATTAAGGTGGATTGCTCCAATTAACATCTTGATTTTTTATCAGCATGAAAATTTTTTTAATTATTTCTTAATTAGGGATTTTGAAAATAATGTTACAAAAAGCAGTACGAGTTGTTGTATTCTAATTTTCTTATGGTATTACCATCAGACGGCTATATTATATATTCCCTATGATGGTAAAGGAATAATAGGTATCAAGAAAGATGAAACTTATTGGGCATTCTGGGTGTGATCTAGAGCTTTTTCAAGACGGGAATAATAAATATGTTAGGAAGTATTCTAAAAATTTAAATTATAACAACAGACTTTTGTCTCAGATAGCCAAACAGGAAGATTATTCATCAAAGACTTTCTTTAAACCGAATATCTTGAAAAAAAACTATGATCTCGATGGAAGGTTATATTTTGACATGGAATTTATACCGGGTATCAGCTTTAGAGATTATATTGGGAGAATCCCATTAAACAAAATAGAAGATTATGCCAATATCTTCCTGAATATTATACCACCTAGAAATGATTTTGTTGATGTTAAACCTGAAATTGAAAATAAGCTAAATGATATAAATAGGAATTTATATTATTCAAACCCGATAATTGGAAAAGCCTTTAATTTTCTTTATGGATTGGACTGGGATTATGTCAGTCTTTCAAAATGTCACGGAGACTTAACTCTAGAGAATATTATAATATATAACGATAAAATCTATTTTATAGACTTTTTAGATTCATTTATTGATTCTTGGCAAATAGATTTTGCAAAATTGTTTCAAGATTTAGAAACTTATTGGTCATATAGAAAGATAAAAATAATTGACGAGAACCTGCGTATTAGAATTTATATTTTAAAGTCCTTGATTTTACGTAAAATTGCTTCACTGGAAAATGGCACTAATTATATTAGAAATATTTATCAATTATTACTTATAAATCTTCTCAGGATTTATCCATACACTAGTGACCGTGAAACTTTAAAATGGTTGGATTGTAGGATTTCACAGGTAATAAAATTAGTAGAGAATAAAAAATGGGAGAAATATTTATGAAAAACCTTATAATTCCTTGTGGTGGGACGTCTTCTCGTTTCCCGAATATGAAACCAAAATGGATGTTAACATACCCAGATGGAGAATTGATGATAAAAAAGTCAATTTCTGGTCTTCCCATAGAAAAGTTTGATAGGATCATCATTACGATTGTCCAAAGTCATATTGATGAATTTGATGCCTATAGAATTCTTGACCAAATTTTTGATTTTAATGGAGAAAATCAATATGAATTATTAGTATTGAAAGATTTCACTAAATCTCAATCTGATACTGTTTATCAAACAATTAAACAGAAGAATATTAAGGGAGAAGTTGTAATTAAAGATTCTGATAACTATGTTTTACTTGACAATTTATTAGATGGGAATTTTGTTACTGGTATTGATTTGCAGCAATTTTCAAAAGATGTTATGAGATTAAAATCCAAAAGTTTTTTAATGGTTAATGAACAAAATATTGTAATGGATATCATTGAAAAGCAAATATCTTCGAACATTATTTGCATTGGTGTGTACGGTTTTTCTTCATCCATAGAATTGATTAGTGCATATGAAAAATTAGACGATAATTCTGAAGAAGTATATATTAGCCATTTAATTTCATACTTAATAGGTTTAGAACGAGAAGTATTCAAATATTGTTTAGCAAAAGATTACGAGGATTGGGGAACTCTGGATGATTGGCGAATAGTTCAATCTCGTAAGAAAACTTATTTTATCGATTTGGATGGGGTAATTTTGAATAATGTGGGAAAGTTCGGCGAGAAGAATTGGAGTAACGATTTCGAAGTAATTGAAAAAAATATGCATGTAATCAAAGAATTGTATGACAATGGAGCGCAAATTGTTATAACGACATCTCGAAGTGAAACCTATAAGGAATATATTTTTTTAAAATTTAAACACTATGGAATTATGTTGCATGAAATTGTTACCGATTTGAACCATGCTCAGCGAGTATTAATCAATGATTTTGCACCAACCAATCCTTATCCAAGTGCGACAGCAATCAATTTGCCTAGGAATGCAGATTTGCAGTCATATATTTCAAATGTCTCCATGTTGATTTAAATATAATAATAACGTTAATAGTGTAATGAGGTCCTTTTACCGAGGCAAAACTGGTTAGCTTAAAAATGCTGATATGAATAAAAAGGTCTATTTCTCTATGATGGGCCCTGAAATTTCAGGGCCCATCATACTCTAAGTTCTAAACAGGAGTCTTGGCTGGAGCATATTAGTGTGAGAAAATCAGTACGAGAATTTATATGGAGGGCTTAAAACTTTTGAAAAATACATTAAAATCTAATAACTGGCTTTTAGTTGTTTATAATGGCGATTCTGAATAGATAGCAACTTGAAACAAATCTGATAGGGGACTTATATGTTATTTGATGGTAGAATAATATTAATAACTGGAGGCACAGGCTCATTCGGTAGTGCCGTACTTGATCGCCTTTTGAATACTGGTATTGCAGAAATCCGTATATTCTCTCGGGACGAAAAAAAACAGGATGACATGCGCCATTTATATAAGAACGACAAAATTAAATACTTCATTGGAGATGTGCGAGATTATCGAAGTATACGTGATTCTCTTAATGGTGTTGATTTTGTCTTCAGTGCAGCTGCACTTAAGCAAGTTCCCTCCTGCGAATTCTTTCCCATGGAGGCGGTGAAAACAAACGTCATTGGTACCGATAACGTTCTTACCGCCTGCATAGATGCAGGTGTAGAAAAAGTGATTTGTCTTTCAACCGATAAGGCTGCCTATCCCATTAATGCTATGGGTACGAGCAAAGCAATGATGGAAAAAGTATTTGTTGCCAAATCTCGAACCATTGGCGAAGATAAAACACTAATTTGTGGGACTAGGTACGGGAATGTTCTCTGTTCAAGAGGTTCTGTTGTCCCACTGTTTGTTGAACAGATCAAGGCAGGTAAACCTTTGACTGTTACAGATCCAGCAATGACACGATTCATTATGACACTGGATGAAGCAGTGGATTTAGTGCTCTATGCTTACGAACATGCAAGTACAGGCGATATCCTTGTGCAGAAAGCACCGGCAAGTACTATTGGAGATCTTGCTGAGGCCGTTAAGGAACTCTTTCATGCTGATAATGAAATTAGAACTATTGGCATTCGACATGGAGAAAAGATGTATGAAACACTACTTACAAACGAGGAATGTGCCAACGCGGTTGACCTTGGGAATTTTTATCGAGTGCCTGCTGATAACCGTGACCTAAACTACGCAAAATATTTTGACAATGGTGAACAATCCTGTAATACTCTTGCCGAGTTTAATTCAAGCAACACGGAATTGCTCACAGTTGAACAGATTAAAGAAAAGTTATTAACGGTCAAGTACATCCAGGATGAACTAAAGGCTTGGGAGTCTCGTTAGTATGAGACTGCTGATAACCGGCTCTAAAGGCTTCGTCGGAAAGAATCTAGTCTGTGAATTGAGAAATAAGGGGTATGATGGTCTCTACCTTTATGACCTTGATACAGATCCTTCTCTGCTTGATGTCTTTACAAAAGATTGTGATTTCGTTTTCCATCTAGCCGGGGTGAATAGGCCAAAAGAAATCGATGAGTTTATGCAGGGAAATTTTGGGTTCACTGATACGCTTCTTGCCTCATTGAAGAAGAACAATAATACCT
>Ga0272443_10003887_pt1 | contig 17021 bp, 11 predicted proteins | sample SSMAcet12_FD_193581 | JGI IMG/M metagenome (GOLD analysis project Ga0272443, IMG submission 193581) | Marine sediment archaeal communities from Little Sippewissett salt marsh, Falmouth, MA, United States - SSM-Acet-12 | ecosystem: Environmental > Aquatic > Marine > Wetlands > Sediment ... | reverse complement strand
CAAACTACTTTAGCACCCCGCTTTCTGGCTTCCTTAATAAAATAATCGCTGTTAGTCCCATCCCGCATTTCTGCCGGATTCCAGCTCCACATGATAATGTATTTCGAGTTTAGCCAATCCTGACGTTGATTTCCGGTAATGCCGGTGCCATATATGTATGGAGTTGCCCTACTAATACAAGCTGTACTGTAGCTGTTGTAATAATTCAGACTTCCGCCCACAAGGTTCATTAGTCGCTGAGCCGTCCATCTGCCGTTAATCTGGTTGTAACTGCCGGTTCCGTAAGGAATCAGAATGGCATCATTACCATACTTTGTCCGGATCCGGTTTATTTGTTCAACCATAATATCTTCAGCTTCATCCCATGAAATGCGTTCAAATCTGGCATCACCTCTTTTCCCAATGCGTTTCATTGGATATTCCAGGCGGTCCTGGTGATACTGACGCTTTCGGTAGGCTCTGCCCCTGATGCAGGCCCTCAATTGAGGAGATTCGATGGAATCGGGTCGGTCATCGGTTTCAATTCGGGTGATCTCACCTTTATTTACATACACCTTCAGCAAACACCTGCCTCCACAGTTATGAGCAGGACAACCCACACGGAACATCTGTCCTGTTTCTTTCCTGGAAATTACCACCTGCCTTTCTTTTGGAGTAAGACAGGAAACTAAAGAGCCTAATCCCAGAATTGATGTTCCTGCGAGACTTCCTTTTTTAATAAAACAACGACGGTCTATTATGTTTTTGGTTGATTCAGTCATATCAAACGCCTAAAAATACAAAATCGTGTTGAGCCATGTTAAAATTTTTAAGGCTCAATTCAAATGATAATCGGAATATCAAATTAGTTTTTACTGAAACTTTTGAATTCCTGGTCAAATTGTTCTTTTGTACTTTCGTCTTCGTAAATACTCATTCTGAACTTAAAAAGTGCCGTCTCGTTTGGTTCAATAGTCAGCGATCTTTTAACAGGATTTTCTTCGCCCCGTCCTTTCTGAAAATCGTACTGCCCGATTGGATTGGCTGCAAAACATCCGTATCCTCTGGCATGCCAGTAGGTAGGATAATTTACACTTTCAGGATGATGATAAATGGCAATACCAATGGTTTTGCCATCCTTATTTCCTTCCAATCTTACCCAACTGGATCGTTTCCCCCAAACTCCTTTTTCCTTTTTATCACCTTCTGCATTTAGATATTCACCGGTACCTTTTTCATTCAGCCAGTTAACTACGCGAATTGCAAACATACCTTCTTTGGTGTCTTCAAAAGTGACCGCTTCATCAGTTGCTTTTAATTCAATCGTAAAGTCAATAATATATTTATCTTTCAGAATCTCAAATTCCATCTCTCTTTTTTCTTCGAGAATTGGTTTATTGTTTCTGTTAATCCAGTGGCTAAGTGTAGTTATCTCCCCCTCATTCTTACCCGACTCTGTTTCTAATACTTTAATATGTTTTATTTGAGGTGGAACAGGATGAATGTTCCAGAAACTGTCTCCATTTACTTCACCATTACTAGCGTATGTAAAATACATTCCGGTATGATGAGGATGGTCCTTACTTTCACCTTCCACTTCTTTAAACGGATAAGAGCGGGTAAGTATTTCACCAGATGGAGAATTAACCGGATATAAACAAGGTTTAAGTAAATCAGGACCATGCAGGTAACTGGTAATTAACCTACCATCTATTACAACATCAATTTGATTCTCTTTTTCAATAAATTCGACCTTGTTTCCTGTAGAACAGTTGGTAAAGAAAAGAGCTATTAAGATTGCAAATAAAATTAGTTTTTTCATCGGTACAGGTTTTAAAAGGATTGTTATAATTTTCTTACTTTGATATTTTTAAAATAAACTTTATCCGAATGGTCGGTTAGCATAATGTGTCCACTTTCCTGTTCTCCGTAATTCTCATCATTCTTGAATTTTGTAGTTGATTTTCTTTTCAGGAAGTCTTTGCTGCCTCTTTTGTAGCTAACAACTTTTACATCGTTTAACCAATGTTCTACTTTTTTACCCTTAGCTACAATCTTACCGGTATTCCATTCACCATGAGGATTCAATTTTTTATTAACCGGGGCATACAGTAAATAAGCAGCGCCCGATGAACTTGTGCCGTGAGGATCATCTTTTATTCCCTTATAATTATAGTCGTCAATTATTTGGTATTCAGGGCCATTTATCATAGTCTTACCGGTTTCAATGTTTTTGATGGTATTAACAAAATACTTAATACCACTGTTAGCACCTTTAGTAAGTTTAAATTCAAATACCAATTCAAAGCTGCCGTATTTTTCTTTGGTCATGATATCACCACCTCTCTCTTCAAGGAACAAGAGTCCGTCTTCAATTTTCCATCCTTTTTCCATAAAATTCTGGTCGTTTTTACCTTTCCATTTGTCCATGTTTTTACCGTCGAACAGTATTTCCCAATCTTTTTCTTTTTCAGAGTTGGTGGATTGAACAAATGCCATTGTAAATACTGAGATTAGGAGGAAAAGTACTGATTTAAATAATTTGATTTTCTTCATTTAATTACTTTTTAGTTATTTATCTTTTTCATTTCAATCACAGCCTCAGCAGCGGCATCAGCAAGCATACTCATATCGCTGCTGTACAGGGCAAAACGAATACCTTTTTCAATCCATTTTTTCAGCAAGTCTTTATCAAACATTAAAGTTCCAGCAACTTTGTTATGTTTTTTGCATGCATCAATCACTTTTTCAATGGCCTGAACTTCATCAGGATGGTTTATCTGTCCGGGAATACCAAGACTTACTGACAAATCGAAAGGACCAACAAAAATACAATCTACTCCTTCAACTGAGGTAATTTCATTTATATTTTCGATTGAAGTGGTAGTTTCAGCCTGTACTGCTATAAAAGTGTTATTGTTAGTCTGCTCAAGGTATTCTCCGGCATTAACCTTTGCATAAAGGCTATGAGGTCTGCGCAAAGCAGCTCCTCTGTTTCCTGTTGGCGGATATTTTGCATGATTCACGACTTCCTGTGCTTCTTCCGCAGTATTTATCATCGGAACCAATATTCCTGCAGCCCCGGCATCCAGCGGCTTTAAAATGTGTACACGTGTTACTTCCGGAATACGCACAATAACTGAGATACCAGCTCCCCTGGCTGCAGCAATAATATCTGAAATTGTTTCAAAAGAATAGGAGCCATGCTCATTATCAATAACAACGATTTCAAAGCCACATTGTGCAAGCATATATGTTATGTTGGGATTGCGAACTTCCGAAATCATTGTTCCAAGAACCAGTTTTCCATTTTGTAGTTTTTTCTTGATTTGATACATGTTGAATTCTTTTTAGTAATTTAGATGTTAATCATCAGCCAGACAAGGTCGTTTGGGATCAAATTTCCATCCCGGTTTTAAAAATTGCATGGCAACTGAGTCATCTCGTTTTGATGAACCTACTCTTTCGTAGAGCTTATTGGCTTCTTCCACTTTTGCAAAATCCAGATCAATTCCGAGCCCGGGTCGATCAGGTATTTGCAGAAATCCATCTTTTATTTCATATGGTTTTTGAGTTAGGCGTTGACCAACCTGCCAAATCCAGTGTGTATCTATTGGTGTAACATTGCCTTTTGCAGCTGCAGCGGTATGTGTCATCATTGCAAGCGATACATCAAAATGATTATTGCTGTGAGAGCCCCAGGTTAATCCCCATAAGTCGCATATTTCCGAAACTTTTACAGCTCCCTGCATGGTCCAGAAATGACAGTCGGCTAATGGTATATCAACAGCATGTAATTTGATGGCCTGTGCAAATTCTGTAAAATTTGTCGCTATCATATTTGTTGCAGTTGGAATACCGGTAGCTTTTCTGAATTCAGCCATAATTTCCCTTCCTGAAAAACCATTTTCAGCCCCACACGGATCTTCTGCATAAGTTAATACCGGTTTAAGCGGGCTTAACAGCTCAATAGCTTGTTTCAAACTCCATGCTCCGTTTGGATCGATTGTTAGTCCTGCTTCCGGGAGGGCTTCCGACATGGCAAGCATTACATCACATTCATCCTGCCCGGCAAGTACACCTCCTTTTAACTTAAACGTGTTGAATCCGAACTGTGTACGAGTTGCATGTGCCTGCTCAACAATGCTTTTTGCATCCAAAGCTTCCTGCCTTCGGATTTGGTCCCAGTAGGTACCATCTTTTTCCGGGGCAGGGTAGTCTAAAGTGGTTTTTTTAGAATCACCTACAAAAAACAGGTATCCTAAAACGTCTATCTTTTTGCGTTGAATTCCATCGCCTAGTATTGCTGCAACAGGAACACCCAGACTTTGTCCTTTTAAATCGAGAAAGGCAGATTCTATGGCAGTTAAAACGTGTATCATAACACGTTGGTCGAATGTTTGTTTTCCCCGGCCACTTTTGTCGAGTGCTGCGAATTTTTGCCTGACTGTGTTCAGAACAAGATTCATGTCACCCAGTTTCTGCTGTAAAACAACTTCTTTTGAGTCCTCCAACGTTTTTCTGATGGCCTCTCCTCCGGGAGTCTCTCCTACACCAATATTTCCTGAATTATCCTTTAGTACTACTAAATTTCGGATGAATACCGGGCCATGACCACCGCTTAAATTCAACAGAAAACTATCATAACCGGCAACCGGTATTACCTTCATTTCAGTAATTTTAGGAAAACTCATTATTAAATAATATTGGTTTAAATATTCATTTTTTTGCTCTTAGTTCCTTCGCCCTCGGGAAGTTAGTAGAGGCCTTTTTTATCTGGTTACTTCAATATTGGCAATTTTTTCATAGAATTTAACAATACTGGAATGATCTTCAACATCGCAACCATCCTGCTTTATGGCCTGCATAATCTCCATTACCTGTGAGGCAAGAGGTAAAGGAACACCAACTTCTCTGGAAGTTTCCAATACATTATTCATATCCTTGATATGTAGCTCAATTCTGAATCCCGGATCAAAAGTACGATCCATCATCATGGGTGCTTTAGCATCCATAACAGTACTTCCGGCAAGCCCGCCTCTGATCGCCTGATAAACCAGATCAGGACTTACACCTGCTTTTTTTGCCAGAACCAATGCTTCCGACACTGCTGCAATATTTAGTGCCACAACTACCTGGTTGCATAGTTTGGCTGTATTTCCTGCTCCTATCTCCCCAACATAAACAACTGAACCTGCCATGGCCATCATAAGGTCATAATTGGCATCAAAAACTTCTTTTTTCCCACCAACCATAACAGCTATAGTACCTTCAATTGCTTTGGGTTCGCCCCCGCTTACAGGGGCATCCAGCATTTCAACTCCTTTTATTTTCAGTGCATGTGCAATTTCCCTGCTGGCAAGGGGAGCAATAGAACTCATATCAATTAAAACCGAACCTTCAGTTACACCTTCTATTATGCCGTTATGCCCTAAAGCTACTTCTTTAACCTCAGGTGAGTTTGGAAGCATTGTAATCATTATTTTTGTTTTTGATGCAAGATCACAGGGTGACTCCGCTGATTCTGCTCCAACTTTGGTTAACTCTTCCACAACCGTTTTATTAATGTCAAAAACTATTAGTTCATGGCCGGCTTTTATTAAATTTTTTGCCATGGGTTTTCCCATGATTCCAAGTCCTATAAAACCTATTTTCATTGTTCTAATATTTTAAGTTTATATTTTTGTTTGAATAGATGCTAATTGTAATTATGTGACCGGCCCTGGATCAAAAAGGACCAGATCATTATGTAATCCAAGTTTTTCACAAGCTACTTTTTTATTACCACTTGCCACGTCCAGAATTAGGTGAAACAGTTCCCATCCCATTTCTTCTATAGTCTTTTCTCCGGTTGCTATCCGGCCTGCATCCAGATCGATTAAATCGAACCAGCGATTGCTCAGTTTTGAGTTTGATCCAACTTTTATTACGGGAACCATCGCCAAACCATAAGGTGTTCCTCTACCTGTCATAAAAACATGTATGTTCATACCAGCAGCCAATTGCAACGTACCACAAATAAAATCACTGGCAGGAGTAGCAGCAAACGTTAATCCTTTCCGACGTATTTTTTCTCCCGGTCCGAGAACATCAGTAATTGTGCTAGTTCCCGATTTGGCTATTGAACCCATTGCCTTTTCAACGATGTTACTTAACCCTCCCGCTTTATTACCGGGAGCGGGATTGGCACTGGTATTGGCTTTCCCTTGTTTCAGATAATTGTCATACCAATTCATTTCTTTAATTAAAGCTTGTCCAACTTCTACACTTGCACATCTGGGAACTAGCAAATGAACGGCATCTCTAACTTCTGTAACTTCAGAAAAAAGAACACTCCCTCCGGCACGTACAATTAAATCTGCTGCAAAACCCGCAACCGGATTGGAGGTTATACCTGAAAAAGCATCACTGCCACCACATTGCATTCCTACCACCAAATCAGAAGCTGGGCAGATTTCCCTTTTTCGATTGTTTATTTTTTCTAATTTATCTTCTGCTAATTCCAATGCATAATCAAACATTGCTTTAAATCCGTGAAATGATTCATCCTGCATTGTGAAAATGTTCGAACTATTTAAGTTTAGGTCTTGTTTAATCTGTTTGCCATGTTTTAACAAAAGACTTTCAGGTTTTAGTTTTTCGCATCCAAGCCCGATAACCAAAACTTCACCTCCAAAATTTGGATTGGTACTAATGTTCTGGATAGTTCTGATCGGAATTACAGCTTCCGGAACATTAATGGCTACTCCACATCCATAAGTATGGTTGAGTGCCACAACATCATCTACATTCGGATATTTGGGTAGAATGTCTTGTTTTATTTTTTTTACCACAAATTCAGCAAATCCTGAAACGCACTGAACACTGGTGGTAATTCCCAAAATGTTTTTGGTGCCGACACTTCCATCAGGATTTTTGTATCCCATAAAAGTATATCCCTCAAGTTTTTCCTGTTTTGGATTAGAATTAGTGGGTAATGGAACTTCGTTTAATTCAGGAGTTTTAGGTAGTGATATTTTTGAAGTTTCCAACCATTCTCCTTTCTGAATCATTTTATTGGCAAGACCTATAGCGTGACCATACCTGATTATCTCGTCTCCTTTATCAATAGTTTCCAACGCCACCTTGTGCCCCATTGGAACATTTTGAGAGACATAAATATCATTACTCAGGATGTCTCCTTTTTTAACTCCTTCCGGATTTGCAACAATTCCGACATTATCCTTTTCGGTTGTTTTTATAATGATATTTTTTTTTGAATCTTTCATCTAGGTCAATGGTACAAGTTTAGAAAGTATCATAACCGCAATAAGCCCTGCAAAACCCATGACCAGTAAAAGAATAGAAAAATGACGTATGGTTTCTTTTTCTGTCATACCGCTCATTTTATTGATGATCCAGTATCCACTATCGTTCATCCATGCAAATATTTTTGAACCACACCCAATTGCCATAGCAAGATAAACCGGGTGAAACTGAAGTCCGGCACTGGTAAGTCCGCTCATTATTCCAATAGCTGTAACCATTGCAACAGTAGCCGATCCCTGGGCTGTTCGTACAGCTGCGGTAATAAAAAATGCCATAGGCAGAAGAGCCATTTGGTAATTTGCTGCCAAGGCTTCTATTCTGATTCCAATACCTGTTTGTTGCATCATTTGTCCAAAAGCACCTCCCGAAGCTGTTATGAGGATGATAATGCCCGCACTGGTTAATGATTCAAAAATAAATTTTTTAAAGGTTGCAACATCCTTAAGTCTTGACCACAATAAAAAGAGCGCAATAACAGATGAAATGGCAAGTGCGATATTGGCATCACCTCCTGTTGAAAATACATTTATTATTGTTTCCTGAAATGAACCGATGGTTGCATTGCTGCCTCTCACAATCATTTTTGAGATGGTGTTTCCGGTTATTAAAATAATTGGTAATAAAATAGGTAAAAGAGAAATCATTAAACCGGGCAAATCTTTCTTTTTCTGTTCTGAGAACTTTTTTAGATCCTCAATGCTAATATCGGGTGTATCCCTCATGGGGACTTTCCATTTTTTTGTCGCCCATATTGAATAACCGTAACCTGCGCTAATGGTAATAATTCCAATTATAAGTCCTGCAATTATCATGGTTCCAAGGTCAATTCCCATTTCTTCAGCGACAAACAAAGGGCCTGGAGTAGGAGGAACCAGCGAATGTGCCATTACACCACCGGCAATGATTGCCATTAAATAAAGACCAAATTTTTTAGGATTTTTTACACCAATTGATTTAACAATCGGAATCATCAAGTAGAAAACGGTATCGAAAAATACAGGAATGGCCAATGTAAAACTACCTGATAATAATGCTAGTGAAGAGTTCTTTTTTCCAAATAAATTTAAAAGGCTGCGAACGATACGCTCTGCGCCGCCACTTTTCATTAATGAAGTTCCGATGATGGATGCGAATGCAATAAGAATTCCAATTTTACCGCTTGTATTTCCAAATGCCGTTGCCAGTCTTTTCCCAATTCCCAGATTAGACATTGTCTGTGCTTCCTGCTCGGAGATTCCACTATGAATTGCAAAACCATAAATAAGCTCCGGATCGGTTAATAAGCCAGTGACGAGAGCTGCAAATAAAAGAGAAATTACCGCATGGAGTTTAAGAACTATGATACAAAAAAGAACTACTACTGTTCCAATGAGAATAATAAGTATTGGATCCATAATTAGTTGGCCTATAGTTTAATTGTATAGGAATTCAGTTTGAAGCAAAGCAAAATCAAACATAATATCGTGTATTTTAGTTCGCCTTCAATTGGTTTGAAAAAAACTGTTTATCAATTCCTCAAAATCAGAACAACTGAATACTTTACACCTTAAATGTAAAGGATATTTTTTACAATTAAAATTGTTGTATATACATATTTGAATGACCAAATGAGGTTAAATATTGACAGCATCATTCCAATATACGAAATCGTATCATTATGCAAACAGAGTTTTGCATTGATTTAATATTAAACCTATTTTAGCCTTATCAGTCAAAATTCAAACTTTCAAAGTAAGAATGGGAGAGACGATTATAATTCTGGGTTTTGTACAATCTTTATTTGGTATATTAATATTTATTTCAAAACGCCCCAGGCATTTGAGTTTTACCCTGTTGGCTATATGGTTATTGGTAAATTCAATTTTCCTTGGTGCCCAACTGTTGCCATTCGAGGTGGTGGATTATTTTAAACCAGGTATTTTCCCTCTCCTGTTTTTATTAGGTCCTTTGCTCTATTTATATGTAAATTCACTGGCCACTGAAAATTATAAACTGGAGCCAAAACATCTCATACATCTTCTTCCTTTTTTTGGAATATGTGTTCACCGTTCTTTAACTGATGCTGTATCCATTACCACTTCATCCAATTTAACCGGAAATCCTGCATTTACATATAATAAGGTGTATTACGTTTTACTTATTATTTCACTATTCTTTTACTGGGTATTAAGTGTCAGGATAATTCTTTCACATCGAAAAAATATCCCCTTTTACTTTTCAAATTATACGCAAAAAAACACACTCACATGGTTGATTTTTGTGGTATTTATTTTTTTAGTGTTATTCCTGGCTGATCTGTTTGTTACCTCCCTGGCCAGAGTTTTTGGCATTAACCTTTTTCAGTTTTTATCAATTATGTCTAACCTTACCATTTTTACTTTTATAATGTTGTTCTTTGGGATCAACCAATCTGTTATTTACAAGTTTAAAGATGAAAAAGAGAATTCAGAAGTAGAATCAGAAGGGAAATATAAACGTTCAGCATTAAACGAACACAAAATTACAGATATTAACAAAAAAGTATTTGATTATCTGAAAACAAAAAAACCTTATCTAAATCCCGAGTTTAGTTTTCAGATGATGGTTAACGATCTGGGTATCTCCAGACAGAATCTTTCGCAGGTAATTAATTCTGGGCAGAATAAAAATTTTTACAAATTAATAAATGAATTCAGGATTAAGGAAGTAAAAGAAATGCTTGCTAATCCCAAATATGAACACTATACCATTCTTGGGATAGCTTTTGATTGCGGCTTTAATTCCAAAACATCGTTTAATCGGATTTTTAAAGAAGAAACAGGGCTGACTCCAACTGCATATAAGAAATCATTGCAGCAATAATCTATTTTATCTGTTTAAATTTTTAGTTTTTATGGCAACAGATGGAATTCGCATGAATTTAATCATCTTGATTGGTGTGAATTCCATTCTCATGCTCATTTCATATTATTAATTGATTTAAAAAAGCCGCTCCCTGACAGAAAGCGGCTGTTAATTAGTTGTTTGTATCTATTTTTCAATATGATATACATATTCTTTATTAAAAGAACTAAGCACCACTGTGTAATTTCCAGCTTCTAATTTTGATAAATCATATCCTGAGTTAATTGGAAAATTTTTACCTAATTTCGCTTTGTAAACCAATTCATCCTTTTCGAAAATTTCCATTTTAAACATTTCCTTTTTAAAGTTCAAAAATGAAAATTTTAAGTCTTTTCCATCAAAAGTAAAATATGGATCAAAATCAATTTCCGATTCTCCAAAATATATTTTTTTGGCAGTTACCTTAAAATTTCGAACCTGGTTTGTACCATTTACTTTCAAACTCATTTTATAATCTCCATTCTCGAGATTTCCCATGTCAAATAATTTCTGATAGGAAGATACCGGCTTTTCTGTTTGCTTAAAATACACGATATCTCCGTTATCTGCATAAATACTTAATTCCAGGTTGGAAACTGAATTATTCAGAACCGAGACAATTACCTGATCGGCATTAATAGGTTGTACACTAACTTTTGGTATCTCTGTGGCCGAAGCCAATGCTATGACGGCAGCTGCAACTAATGTTAATAAACTTCTTTTTGTTTTCATCATCATTAAATTTTAAAATTGTTTTCGTTTCATATTTTACAAAAGAGACTGTGAAGAAAATTATTGGTTTAATCCGGAATGACTGAACCTGGTTCCATCAAATCGGTTGGTACTCAGTTAATGAATATCCTAATAATTTTGAAGCAAGAAATAAAGACATTAACTTCAGACGAATAAATTGTTGTACGAAAAATTATATAATGAAAAGCCTAAGAATTCTGTTTTTTTTGTTCACCCTGTTATGTTTTTACGGAGCATCATTTGCACAAAGACAGGTTATTTCTTTAAACGAACAGTGGAAGTTTAAGGGAGCTTCAATTTGGGAACAATCAGTTGAAAAAATTGTAGATATTCCGCATACCTGGAATACGGATGATGCAGCACAGGGGTATGAGTACTACAGGGGTGAAGGGAATTATTCGAAAAAATATTTTATTGATGAATCGTTTTCAGACAAGAGATTGTTTCTGAAATTCGAAGGCGTTCAAACCGTTGCTGATGTTTCAGTAAATGGTAAACATTTAGGACAGCATCGTGGCGGTTATTCGGCTTTTGCTTTCGAAATTACCGATGCCGTTAATTTTGGTGGAGACAACCTGATTGAGGTGAAAGTGGATAATTCGAAAACAGAAGATGTACTTCCACTTGGTGGTGATTTTAATATTTATGGAGGTATTTATCGCCCCGTTCATTTAATTGTTACCAACAAGGTTTGTATTACACCTCTGGATTTTGCATCACCGGGTGTATATGTGGTTCAAAAAAATGTAGCAGAGCAAAAAGCTGAAATTGATGTAGTTACAAAAGTTTCTAATGGTTCAGCAAATGTTGAGGATGTGGACATTGAAGCTATAGTAACAGATCATGCGGGAAATATTGTTAAGACTGGAGTTGCAAATGTATCAGTTGAATCGGCTTTTACTAAAAACGGTACGATTTCTTTGACTATTGAAAATCCTCATCTTTGGAATGCTCTGGATGATCCATATCTGTATTCAGTTAAAGTATCTGTTAAAAGTGGTGGAGAAGTAATTGATGAGCTTATGCAACCACTGGGTATAAGATATTATCATACTGATGCTGAAAGAGGTTTTTTCCTGAACGGTAAACATATGAAAATCAAAGGTGTCAGCCGTCATAACGACTGGGCAGGAGTTGCATCGGCCCTGAATGAAGAACATCATCGAATTGATATGGAACTCATAAAAGAAATGGGGGCCAATGGAATTCGTCTGGCACATTATCAGCATGCAGAATATTTCTATTCATTATGCGATACCGCAGGAATGACAGTTTGGGCAGAAATTCCTTTTGTAGGAAGCGATGTTGTCGGATATACAAATTCTGAAGAATTCCTGGCTAATGCAAAACAACAATTGCAGGAATTGATCCGCCAGAATTACAATCATCCGTCTATTTTATTTTGGGGTTTGTATAATGAAATTGGAATGAAACACGACTCTCTTTTAACCAGTATTATTCAGGATTTATATGAAGTGGCGGTACAAGAAGATCCAACCCGACCCACTGTTGCAGCATCTTTTATAAATATGCGTGCCGACGATCCCTTGCATAAAATTCCGGAAATGATTGCCTGGAACCAATATTACGGCTGGTATTACGGCAAACCTCATAAACTCGGTGATTTTCTGGATAGAATGCATGAAGAGGAGCCGGAATATAAAATTGGCATTTCTGAATATGGAGCGGGTGGAAGTGCCTTCCAACACGAAGAAAAAATACGACGGCCATTTCCGTTTTTCCATCCCTGGCACCCGGAAGAGTTTCAGGCCACTGTGCATGAAGGAAACTGGAAAGCCATTGCTGAACGTCCTTTTGTTTGGGGAAGTTATGTATGGAATATGTTCGATTTTGGTTCCCATTTCCGGAGAGAAGGTGATGCGATTGGAATGAATGACAAAGGAATGGTTACCTACGACCGAAAAATTAAAAAAGACGTATTTTATTTTTATAAAGCCAACTGGAGTGAAAAACCAGTAGTGCACATTACCAACTCCCGGTTTGCCATACGTGAAAAAGATGAAATAGATGTAAAAGTATATTCTAATCTTGAAAATGTAGAGTTATTTGTTAATGGTGAATCTGTTGGCAAACGGCAGGGGAAATATGCCACATTGGTATGGAAAGATGTTGTTTTGGAAAAAGGGAACAATGTGGTTAAAGCTGTTGGCAGAAAAAATGATAAAACGCATTCATCGTCAGTTGTGTGGATGTACGAGAAAAACACAGCTATATCATTTGCAGTTACCTTTTTACGCTGGCTGATAAAACCGTTTATTGTTATAATGATTGTTCTATCGATCTGGTTTATCTGGATACTGGTCAAAAAACGGGTAAAAAGCTGGCGTAAAGTATTGGTAATAACCTTCCTGACAATAGTTATTTTAATATTAGCTGCTGTAATAGTTGGCCAGATAATGGGTGGTAAAGTAGGACTTAATCTTTTTGAATACAGTTTAATTTAGCTTAACTAAACTAAAAATGGTGTTTTTAAAAGTACGTCCCATCAAATCTGATGGGACGTTTGTTTTTAGGATCGGATGTAAATTTATATCAGCGTTAAATAAATAAATCTATAACAATGAAAATCTCTTACTTTATTCTTGTATCAATCATGTTAGTTTCGTCTTCCTGCAAACATAACACCAAATATACTCAACCTGAACTGGGAGCGCTTTCTGCAAAAATTCTTGAAGTTGATGGCTATAAGTTTAAAGATCTGAATAAAAACGGCGTACTTGACAACTACGAAGACTGGAGACTTTCTACAGATGAACGTGTTGCTGATTTACAGTCACAAATGACCCTGGAAGAAAAAGTTGGTTTTATGCTTATTAGTACCATTAATATGGGAGGTGACGGCGGAATGCGAATGCCCGGATCCGGAGAGCCAAGACCAAAAATCACCAGCGATTTTTCAGAAGAAGAATCACCTATGAACATAAACTTCTTTACGCGGAAACCTTTGCCTGTTCCTGCTTTGTTTGTTTCGGGTACTACCAAAGGGGTGACTGAACGTCATCTTCGTCATTTTATTCTGCGTGTAAATACAGATGCCAAAACCATTGCCGAGTGGCATAATAAATTGCAGGCTTTAACAGAAAGCACAAGGTTGGGAATTCCGGCTTTGATTGCTTCAAATCCGAGAAACCATGTCAGTATCGACAATTCAACCGGAATTGGCCTTGGAGAGACCGTCTTTTCAAAATGGCCCGGAGAACTGGGGCTTGCTGCCATGCGCGATATAGAACTTACCCGTGAGTTTGCAGAAACAGCTGCAAAAGAATGGACTGCTGTCGGAATTAGAAAAGGATATCAGTATATGGCTGATCTCGCTACCGAACCACGTTGGGCAAGAACTGAAGGTACGTTTGGTGAAAATGCTGATTTAGCCTCAAAAATGATTCGTGAGATTACACTTGGCTTTCAGGGAGAAAAACTTGGATTACACTCGGTTGCTTTAACTACTAAACATTTTCCCGGAGGTGGACCTCAGGTTGATGGACAGGATCCGCATTTCGACTGGGGAAAGGACCAGCACTATCCGGGTGGAATGTTTGACTACCATTTAAAACCATTTATGGCAGCTATTGAGGCGGGTACTTCATCAATTATGCCATACTACGCCAAACCAATAAACACTGAATATGAAGAGGTTGCTTTTGCTTACAATAAAGGGATTATAAACGATCTACTTCGCAACAAACTTGGATTTAAAGGAATTATTAATTCAGATACCGGCCCTGTATTTATGATGCCATGGGGTGTTGAAGAACTCGATATTTATGAAAGATATCAGAAAGCTGTAGATGCCGGAGTTGATCTGTTTTCGGGGAATGCTGATCCCACGCCGCTTCTGGAAACCATTAAGAAAGGCATGATTTCGGAAGAAAGAATCAATGAATCGATCGCTCGTTTATTACATGAGAAATTTGAACTGGGAATTTTTGAGAACCCCTATGTTGATGTAGAAGCTGCCGAAACAATTGTTGGAAATGATAAATTCCAGGAACGTGCCGATTTGGCCCTTAGAAAGTCAATTGTATTGTTAAGAAATGAAAAGTCTCTACTTCCTTTAAAACCAAAAACAAAAATGTATTTTGAAAAACAAATGGTTACGAGGGGATCTGATAATCCACATGCTGTTGTTATACCTGAACAAAATAATTGGGACATTGAATTTGTGAATACTCCTGATGAGGCAGATGTGAATATTTTATGGCTAATTCCTAAAACAGTTGGATTGTTTGGCTCAAAAGGCGATGATATTTTTATAGAGCTCTCAAAAAACAACATCGATGTGGATTATGTGAATAAACTGAAAGCAACAAAACCTACGGTAATCGTAATTAATTTTAGTAATCCATGGGTAATTAGCGAGATTGATGATGATAAAGCAAATACAATGCTGGCCACATTTGGTACAACTGCCGATGCTTTAGTTGACGTTTTAACCGGGAAGTTTAATCCGTCAGGAAAAATGCCGTTTTCAATACCTGCTTCTGCCGAGGCTGTTATAAATAATAAGTCTGATGTGCCGGGTTATCAGAAAGGAGAAGATTATGCTGTTATAAAATTTGGTGACGGTATTGGTTATTGAAATAATTACCAACAAAGGTGTCAACTACTATAAAATGTTTTATCCGAACGGTTGGGACGATAGTTGAATACGTTCAAAATAGATTTGTTGGCATAAAATAGTTTTATAGGTTGATTTGTTTGATGAATAATTAACAAATCGTAGTCCCTCGGTGAGGCCGGGGGATTTTTCTAAGAGACTATGGATTTAAGAAAGAAGTGAATTAAATCCATAAGTCGAATGAATCACGATAACGAAGTATATCGGGATAAATGAGTGTAGTCGCATATAGTCTGAGAAATTCATATTAATGCCTTGTTAGCTTAACGCGCAGTAGTTCTTCTCTACAAACCAAGACTTTACTCAGCTACAAATTGAAGTTCAACAGGTTTAAAAATTCTTCTCCACAACTTTAAAAGATAAATACTGAATCTTAGGATTCTTTTCAGGAGTTAGTGTAAAATATACCTCCACATTTTGTTTGCTGCAGCTTAAAATAAAAGTTCCTCTTAACTGATTTTGAGGTGAAATTGTTTCTGCAGAAATAATTTCTCCTGCTTGTGTAAGAGTAGTTTCTATTTCTTTTAATCGTTGTTCATGTGATTTGTCCAGATAGAAGTTCTCAGCCAAAATCTCTTCTTCCAAATCACCTTCCCGGTTTTTTAAGAGTTGCACAAGTTGTTTTTGCCTGGTTTTTAAAATTTCAGAAACTGATAAACTGTGTGGTTGAATTATGTTATTTTTTCTGAGTAGATGGATTACCTGATCATCTGCCTTCCAGGGCCCGGCATAAGTAAGGTTGGCAAAAGAGATAATTCCTAACCCATAATCAGGAAGAATATAAAAATGACTGCCAAAACCCGGCAGTCCTCCGGAATGGCCAATATTTTTAAAACCGTCGCAAGCCAGTTCAGTGCGGAGGCCATATGCATATCCTAAAACCATTGAACAAGGGTTACCGTCTTCATCAACTTCATCGGGGGCCAATCTTGTTACCCTGGTCCTCTGCATATCCCGCAATAAGGATCTTTTAACCGGGCCATATTCTGCATCATCTTTATAAGGGTATGCTGAAAGCAGGTAAGAAACATATTTACTAAAATCTTTGATTGATGTAATTATACCTCCAATTGATCCGAATGCCCCGTCATGAAGCATTGGTTCTTCTATCCATTTTCCATTATGATATCTGTAACCTTGTGCCAGTAAACTGTCTGGTACTTCAGAATATTCCCAATAAGTATTGTTCATTTTTAAAGCATCAAAAATATTTTCTTTTATATATTCCTGATATGGAATCCCGGAAACATTAGTAATAATTCTTCCTAACATTGCATATCCAAGATTACTGTATTCATAGGTAGTTGAAGGATTATTAGACAGGGAGAATCCGCCTTTTAATAATTCTGTGAACTCTTTTTCCGTCATGTCCAGTTGTCTGTCAGCCCAGGGATTATCTTCCGGTAATCCTGAGGTCATAGTCATTAGGTTTTCAATTGTGATCAGAGAAGCATCAGATGTTAAGTAAGTTAGGCTTTTC
>Ga0272443_10003885_pt1 | contig 17030 bp, 15 predicted proteins | sample SSMAcet12_FD_193581 | JGI IMG/M metagenome (GOLD analysis project Ga0272443, IMG submission 193581) | Marine sediment archaeal communities from Little Sippewissett salt marsh, Falmouth, MA, United States - SSM-Acet-12 | ecosystem: Environmental > Aquatic > Marine > Wetlands > Sediment ... | reverse complement strand
GGCTGCTGGACCCTCCTGCTCGCGGGCGATCCAGTATTCGCACTGCCGGTAGAATTCGACGTCCTGACGGTACCAGGCGAAAAGGTTTTTCTTCGCTTTGACGGAAAGCGGCGGAACGGCCGAATAGTCGTTTCTGTGGGCCGAAACCGCATCGCGGGCCAGGGAGACCCTGCCGTCGAAACCGAGACGGCTCAACAGAACGGCAAGATCCTCCTCGAAACGTTCCTGACGGACGATGTAGACAGGCGGATTGAGCGTGAAAAAAAAGCCCGCCTTTTCGAACCAGTTTATCTGTTCCATGGCGCAGTGACTGATCGCCTTGATCGCACACAGGGCGAGATGCCCGCGCTCCCCTCCCTCGAAGAGCGCCTCGGCGAGGTCATTGGCATGTTCGAATTCAGAAAACGCCTCCCGTTCATAAACCGACCATTCGGCGTGGATTCGAGGGCGACCTTTTCGTTTCCGGCTGTAAAAGGCCGACCTGAAGCGGGTTTCCGGGGAGCGAACCGAAAAAAAATATCGTTCTCCCGGCGGCAGGTCGAGAAGTCCGACACGATGTCCGTGCGGGACGATCCGAACCCTGTCGCTCGCCCGGTTGACCTGCCCGGCAACATGCTCCAGCTGCGTACCGGCATTTTTACCGATGTGGAGAAAATGGATGCGCTCCCGACTGTCGAAGCGGCGGGCGACAAAATCAAACGATTTCCTCGCGGCTTTTCTCGCGGTTCCCTGAATAGTCACGGCTGAATAAAAATGGTATCCGTTTGCATGCCCTGAAACGCAATGGCCGAACACCGGCATTCCACGCAAACGCAACAGCGCCCGGTGATCATGCCGGGGAACCGTCCACGCTGTTTTTGTGGAGCGAGAGGAGTTCCGGCACGGACGAAACGATTGTTTCGACAGCGCTCGAAGACGACAGCGTCTCTTCCCGGACGGCGGGCGCCGGTGCGAGGCGATACCCGGCAAGTGTTTCCGCGCCTTCGAGGCAAAGCACCCTGCCGTCGCATCCGGGCAGGACAAGCTGCAATACCTCCCGCATCGAGCCCTCCCCGACGTCCCCGCCGCTTCTTTCCGACGCATCGAGCTTCTTTCCGGCAAGCACCAGCAGATCGAAACGCGCCGTCGGAAGGCCGGTGAACAGCACGCTGTCGTCATCGACGCCGAGAACGATCGCCTCGACGCTGTTGTCTATCACGAACATCTCTCCGGCCTCGAACGGTTCTACGTAACCGTCTCTCACCGCTTCTCCGCCGATCCTGACGCCATCGGCGTCACGACAGCCGACCGTGATCCCTTTCTCCAGAAGCGCCGTTTCGAGCGCGCGAACGACCGGAACGGAAGCACCCGCCCCGACGACCACCACCACGGGAATACGGCCGTCGCCCGGAACGAGAGCGCGCAGAATCGGCGAGTACAGGGTTCCGCCGACCGTCTGCCCGCCGAGACTCGGCTGCGCATTGACCTCGCAGACAACCCCTCCCGTTTCACGCCATGAACGGCCGATGTCGGGCATCAGCAGATCGACGCCGGCGATGTCCAGGCGCAGGATGCGCGCGGCGCGCACGGCCAGCCGCCGGTTATCGGGATGCATCCGCTCCAGCACCCGCACGGGCGTACCTCCGGTCGCCAGGTTCGCCGTTCGGCGCAGCCGGACAAACTGTCCTTCCCCGGGCACGGAATTCGCCTTGAGCCCCTCTTCCTCGAGCAGTGCGATCGCCTCGTTGTCCCAGGTCACCTCTTTCAGCTGTGCGTTGCGCCCGGCCCCGCGCAGCGGCTCGGCATTCAGGCGTTCGAGCAGCTCCCTGACCGTATGCCGCCCGTCTCCGGTCACCCCTCCGGGTACCCTTTCGACAGCGGAGACAACCTCACCGCGGAAAACGGTTACCCGGTAGTCCCTGCCTTCGACATGTTTTTCGACGAGAATGCTTCTCGAGGCTCTCCTGGCCTGATTGAACGCCCTGGCCAGTTCGCTGCGGTTCTGCAACCCGGCCGAAACCCCCACGCCGCCGTCCAGATCGGCCGGCTTTATGACCACCGGGTAGCCGAACTGTTCGGCTATCCTTTCCGCACGAGCTTCGGTGTCCGCCATCTTATGGTCGGGAACGGGGATTCCCGCCCTGCGCAGCATCGCCGTGGCGTACATCTTGTTTCTTGCGGTTCTCGCGGCAATGAGAGAGGTTTCCTCCGAAAACGAACTGTGCATCCAGCGCCCCGCTTCGCCCTGTCCGTACTGAACGAGACGGGAGGGAAGCTCCCTGAACGGGATGCCCATGTCATATGCTGCCTGCACGAAAAAACGCACGTTCGAACCTTTCTGGACGCTCTTGCGAATTTCCGCGACGATCTGGGCGAGCCTCTTGAGCGGTTTGTGAGGCGCCTTGCCTTCGACCCGACAATCCATCAGCTCCACTATGTTCCGCAAAAGCTCCAGCACCGCCTTGACCCCGCCCGCGACCATGGGAATGAAAACCCTGGCGTGCGCCCCGTCGCTCTCCAGAACGTCGCCACGCTCGTATACCGGCAGTTCCGCTGTTTTCTGCAGGCGGTAAACGGAATCGACGATCCATCGCACCGTTGCGTGAAACGCGTCTTCCGGCCCCGGGCGTTCTCCGGCGCTTTCGAGTTCCGCAACGGCCTCGAGCAGCAGAGCGTCGAGCGCATCGAGATCACCGGATTCCACCGCTTCCCCCCTGAGGGAAAGCACCGCGACGGGATAACGGCTGCCGAACCCGTAACCGTCGAGGGAACGGACATTGCCGTCTATTTCCCAAAGCTGCTTCACAGGAGCGACGCTCATAGCGCACCTCCCGCCCATTGTCCGTTGCCTGCCTCGTGACGGTCCGGAATGCCTTTCCGGGAAATGTATCCGTGGGGATTTCTCATCGCTGTCGTCGGTTGGAAATTGTTCTTCAGGATTGATGCATGCATGATCATATTTGCTGTAAAATAGTATTTTACGGACTTATCTCACGGTCCGGAACGCTGCGTCCCGCGGAGAAAATACCCGCACAACGCCTCCGGAAAGCATGAAACCCGCACCCGATGCCTGAAACAAGACTCGTCGGCACATCACTTTCGGGACGCTACCTTGTTGGCGAGCCCTCGGGAAAAGGCCCGTTCCGTCTTCTCGCGGGCTTTCACGGCTACGGCCAGCTCGCCGAGGACGAACTCGTCCTGCTCGACGCCCTGGCGGGCAACGCGAACTGGCTCTGCTGTTCGATAGAGGCGCTCCATCCTTTTTACACCCGAAGGGGCAGGATAGGAGCGAGCTGGATGGCGCGAAGGGACCGCGAGCGCATGACAGGAGAAAATGTGCGCTACATCGACGCGGTCATGGCGGATGTCGGCAGCCGCTACCCTCTCGATGGCACCATCGTCTACCACGGATTCTCCCACGGAGCGACCATGGCCGCTCGAACGGCGATTCTCGGTGAGCGGGAAGCGACCGCCGTCATGCTTCTTTGCGGCAAGCTCCCCCCGGAACAGCAGAACCTCGGAGCCCTGCGGCGGGTGCATATAGCGCGCGGCAGGAGCGATCGCCTCTACAAACTGAAGGAATTCGAAGAAGACAGAAAAAAACTCGAGGCATCGGGAGTCCCCTGCGTCGGCTTCAGTTTCCGTGGCGGCCATGCCTCGACGCAAGACTACCTCGAAGCCGCCTCGGCATTTCTGGCAAGTCTCTGAAGCATGGCTTCGCCGCCCGGATTCAGGAAAACCGCTCAGAAGCTCCCGGCTTCCAGCTTGAGGTTGTATTCGGGATACTCGTTTTCGAGATAGGAGGAAAACTGCACCATGTTCTCGAAAAATGTTTCGATCTGGAAGGTATCCTCGATGAGTTTTCCGCGCTTCCAGCAGGTGAAGGTATCCGGTTTGGCGAAATCTATCAGGCAGATCTCGATTTTCTGATTCTGCTGGTATTCGTAACAGCCCATGCAGCCGAAACAGCGGTTGCCGGGCGTCGCGTCCAGACCGTCGAATTTCACCTTGCGCTCGAAGTTCTCGTCGCGGGGTATGTAACTGTCGACGAGCTTCTTCAGTTCCTGCAGGTCGTACGGCTCGGTATCGACATATCTGCCCACCTTGCCCACCGACCGGTAATGCACGTAGCGGACGCTCTTGAACTGATCCGCCAGCGCCATCAGTTCGGGCACGACGCCTTCGTTCACCCCCCGGACAATGATGGCCGTGATGGCGATGCGCGTGAATCCCGCATCGGTAAGGTTTCTAAGGGCCGCAAGCTTTTCTTCGGCCACATCGCCGTTGTCGATAAACCGGTACCATTCGTTGTTCGTGCCGCCGTTCATCGAAATGGTCGCGATAACGGGCACCCTGGTATCCTTGAGCGCCTTTGCGAAGGCCGGATCCGCGAACAGGGCTCCGTTGGAAACAAAGGAGACCATGTGATGGTGTTCGTAGGCTGTCGAGACAAACTCGAGAAACTGCGGATGCAGCGTGGGCTCACCGCCCATGAACCTGAACGCGACACGGTTGGGCAGGCGCCGGCATACCTCTTTGAAATAGTCGAGAGACATGTCCGGAACCGTCCTGACAGGGTTGTAGCAGTAGTTGCAGTCGTAATTGCAGCGATGCGTCAGGTCCACGTAGATGATCGGATACGGATTCCGATCGACGCTGTGCACTATTTTCGAACCTATTTTCCCTGATGGATACTGTTTCAGCCTGGGTGCATTGTGTGCCGGGGATCCCATATGTTCAATTGTTTATTGGTCAGAAAAAGAAGACGGACGACTTGAGCGGCCTCCATTGACGATACGGCGGAACAGAACATCCGACCGAACGGGCCATATCATGGCAATTTCGCTAACACGACGGGAATAATCAAGCCCAAACTTTTCTTCATTTTTTCCGCAGTTCCGGCTTGCTGTTCACGGCGTTTTTTCCAGCCTTGCGGATTCACCTGTTTCAAATAAGTCATTTCTTGATTCTGTACGTTTTTTTTAGTATAATCTTGTTCATTTTTTCGCAGGGTGAACCTGCGACACGTTCACGTAATCGATTCCCGATCTATGGCCAAGAAACAAACATTCGGCGACAAGGCATCAAAGAAAGGCGGCGCTGATTTCAAGGTTGCCAAAGTCGTGTATTCCGTCAAATCGGAAAAGACCGACGCCTGGAAGTTCATGGAAAAAAACGTCCGTATTCCAAGCGGCGAAAACGACCAGCAGGTCATCGAAGCCACCATAAGCAAGGCCTCCAGGTAACACGGCACTCGTCCGCGAAACATGCCGGAGCCCTCTCCGGCATGTTCGTTCCCTCCCCTTCCGAACTTTTAACACCTTTCCCTGATTCACTTATCGCATGCCCGTTATCGCATGCCCGGCGGGAAAGCGTCTCCCGGACGTTTTCGCAGGCCCTCATGGAAAGCGACAGGGCATTACGGGCAAGACAATCCGCTTCGCGGAGACGGCCTGCCGCAAAAAAAAGACCGCACGCCACATGACGGAAAGGAAAGAAAACGAATGGTATGCAGAGTGGTTCAACCACCCGCTCTATCTGAAAGTCTACAGTCACAGGAACGAGAAAGAGGCGAAAAGCTGCGTCGATACCGTGCTCGCACGCACGCATCTCGCAAACGCCTCTCCGTCCGGCGTCCGCGTTCTGGACATCGCCTGCGGAGCGGGGCGCCATGCGCTCGAATTCGCGCGGCGGGGTTTCGAGACCACGGCGAACGATCTTTCTCCGTTCCTGCTGGGGCTTGCCCGAAAGCAGGCGGAAAAAGAAAACCTCGAACTCGCGTGCACGCAGAAAGACATGCGCCGCATAGCCGCAACGGACGCCTATGATCTCGTTGTCCAGCTTTTTTCGAGCTTCGGCTACTTCGAAAACCCGGAAGACGATCTGCTCGTGGTCCGCAACGTGCACGAAGCACTTCGAAAAGGCGGATGGTATGTCCTGGACCTGATGAACCCCGAACACCTCGCAAAAAATCTCCGGCCTTCCTCGCAAAAGACCGTCGACGATCTTGAAATCGACGAAAAGCGCCGGATAGAGAACGGCAGGGTCCGCAAGCGCATAACGATCACCTCGGCCGACGACGAAGTCGGATTCGAGGAATCGGTGCGCCTCTTCGATCGGGAGACCATCCGGGAAATGCTCGAATCCTCGGGTTTTTCGATACAGGCCGTGCTGGGAGACTATGCAGGGAATGCCTACGAGGCAAAGGATTCACCGAGAATGCTTGTCTTCGCCCGAAAAGAGTGAACCCCCTCCTTATTTCAGCAGAAGCTCCCTGAGTCTGACGATTCCCGCATGGCGCGCCCGGACGAGCAGGAGCTGAAAGAGCCGTGCCGTGAGCAACGAGTCCCCTGCGGAGGTATGCCGGTCATAGAGCCTTATGCCGTAGCGTTCGAGCAGGTGGTCAAGGCGATACTCGCCCCCTTTGTGCGCAAGATTGTAGTAGGGACCCTTCTCCAGCCTTTTTGCCAGGCTCGCCGTATCGACCACCTCGTTGAACAGCTCGAAACCGTAGAGTCTCTTCAGCATGACGTTCATCATCATGATATCGAAACCGGCATGCTGGGCGACAAGCACGCTGTTGCCGACGTAATCCAGAAATCCCTCGACCGCGTCCTCCTCCTCCACCCCCTGACTGAGGTCCCTGCGAAGCAATCCGTGTATGGTCACGACTTCCCTGTCCCCGATATCGTCACGACGGATAAGCACTTCGTAGGAATCCGCGACGTTTATGACGCCCGACTCCATCGCAACGGCGCCGATCGAGATGACCGAATCGTTCGTCTGGCTGAAACCGGTGGTTTCGGTGTCGAAAACCACGAAACGGGTCTCGTCGACAGGCCTGTCGAGGTGCTGCGGCCCGCAAAAAGCCTCGACGTAGGAACATGCCGCAGCCGGAAGCTTTCCCTGTCGGCAGCGCCGACGGGCAACTGTTTTCGCAAGCGCGTTAATCACGGATATAATCGAGCTGGAATCTCAGGTTGAGCGTTTTCTGAATCTTTTCGATGGTCGAAAAGACGTTGCGCAGCGTCTGACGCTGAATCTTGTTGAGGGATTCGGGCTTGATGTAACGACCCGAGGAATTGTTCGCAAGTCCGTTGACCGCCCGCAGGCGCATGAGAAACTCGTAACCTGCGGCGGCTTCTTCGGCAAGGTCCTTCATCCCCGGCATCAGGCTCCCCAGGCGCTTGAAACGTTCGGACGTACTGAAGTACTCGGGAATTTTCAGCTCGTAGGCCAGCACCCTTGCCGCATCCGAAAGCGGCATCATGGCTCGCGCCTTAATGTCGAATTCGTTGGCGTGGTCCCGGCTTTTCTCGACGAGAAAGTTTCTGAAAAAGCTCAGCGGAGGCGGGTTCTGCAGGGCGTTTTTCGCGAAAAACTCGAGAAAGCCCCGGTTCTTCGAAACCAGGCTGAAGATTTCCTGCTTCAGTTCCCCGGCAAGCTTCGCCTGACCGTAGACCGGCCTGAAATCGAAGAAAATCGTCGAATGCATCACGGCTTTCGGCTCCGGCGTGGCGATCCACTTTGAAAAATAGCCTTTCCAGACCGATATCGGCTGGCACCATACGGGATTGCTCGCCATGACCTCGGCAGGACATTTCACGAAACCGCAAAGCAGCAGGATTTCCGTCACCTTCCTGCCGAGCGAAAGATAAAAGGCATGCACCGCTTCCGCCTCTCCGGGCGGCGGGTCCCTGTAAAGAATGGCGTTGTCCTGGTCGGTGCGCAGCAGCTGCTCCTTGCGCCCTTCGCTTCCCAGCGAAAGCCAGCAGAACTCGACCGCGGGCGGCTCCGTCCCGGTCTCTTCCGCAAGTTCGGCAAGGGAGAAGTCGACAGCCCTCGTAATGATGGCGTCGTTGATCTCGGTGATGATATTTGAAATGAAGTGCAGGGCGACTTCCTGCTCGATGTAGACCTGCAGCAGGCTTTCGGCCTTGTCCCGCTGTTCCCTGAGCTGATCCGGCCCGTCCGCCTGCATGATGGCCTTCATGATGACCGCGGGGTTGTTGCCCTCGGAGGTGATGATGTCGTGCTCCGAAATGATGCCGACGACGGGGCTTTCCGGGGAACCGTCCTCGGTCACGCAAAAATGTCTCAGCTTGGTCTTCACCATCAGCATCACCATGTCCGCGATGGTTTTCCCCCCGGTGATGGTATAGACCGGGGAACTCATGATATCGCTCACCGGCCCCTCCTTTATCGAACCGGGAAGCGCGACGACCTTTTTCCTCAGATCAGTGTCGGTTATGATGCCGAGAGGGTGGTTTTCCGGGGACACTACCATGATGGAACCGATATCGTGCTCGGACATGATCCTGGCGGCTTCCTGGATGGATATGTCCGGTGGACAGGAAATGACCGAGGTTACCGGCTTGACCTCGAGCGTTTCGTTCTCGAGAAAGTTCCGGCAGGACTGCTCCCTGGCGCTGCGCCCGGTAACGTCGAAGGCCTCGGAAAGAGTATGTTCGATCTCCTCGACGCTTCGTGCGAACGCTCCCGCGAAAAACAGCGAAACGCCGGGACTGGTTTCCAGAAGACTCCTGATGTTGCCGACAGGTATCTCGAACAGCAGGCTTTCCTCGGCGACCTGGGCGGTAAGCACATAGTCGTGCCTGGCGAAAATCGCCCGAACGCCGAAAATGTCTCCCTCGTCGCAGAGATCGACGAGCACCTCCTTGCCGTCGATATTGTCGAACAGGCGCACCGCGCCCTTCATGACCATGAAAGCATGCTCCCTGAGAGCGTCGCCCTTGCTGAAAATGATCTCACCCTCTTCATGGTAGGCGAGCGAAACCGAAGATGCCAGATCGTGCAGGACTCCCGGATCGAGCTGATCGAAAGGAGGATACTTGACCAGATCGGCCGCGACCCTTTCGACGATGGTGTTTGAAGGTGTGGCTGCAGGCATGGCTGTGCTCAGTTTGGTTCCGGGTTGCGGAGGGCCGGCGGTTTTCCCCGGTGAACCTTGCCGGCACGGATACGGGAAGGGTCAGAGCAGACCTCTTTTCCTGTACCAGTTGAACGCCCTCGAGATGCTCTCCCGTATCGGTTCCCGCCTCATGCCGAGTTCACGGACGGCCTTCTCCGAACTGAAATATAAGAACTCCGAGGCTACCCTGAACATGGTCAGGTTGAAAAGCCTTGATACCTTCCCGCCCGAGGGCAGCGTCTGAAGAAAAGCATGCAGGGGAACCGCCAGCGCGTAAGGCAACGGAATCCTGATTTTCGGCGCTCCCGTGACGTCGGCTATGATATCGGCGAGTTGGCGGTAGCTGAGGTTTTCGCCACCTATGATATAGCGTTCGCCGGTACGGCCTTTCGCCATCGCACTGATGATGGTTTCGACGACGATCTCCACGTCGACGACGCAGATGCCCCCGAGAGGATAGAAGGGCATTTTTTTCCGGTAGACATCCTTGATGAGGCGTCCTGCGTTGAAATTCACGTCACCGGCGCCGAAAACAAACGCAGGATTGACGATAACGCAGTCGAGTCCCCTCTCGATGGCCTTCAGGACTTCTTTCTCCGCCAGGTGCTTGGTTCTGGCGTAATGCAGGCCGAGATCGCTGAAATTCCAGGCGCAGGTTTCGTCAAGCGGCTTGCGGGGGTTGCGGGAAAAACCCATGGCGGTGATGGAACTGACATGCACGACACGTCCGACTCCCGCCTCTGAAGCGGCCTGCATGACGTTCCGGGTGCCGTCCACGTTGATGGCGTCGAGCAGCGCGTCCTTACCGCTCTCCCCCCCCATGTAGGTATAACCCGCGGAATGGTACACCTGGTCCATTCCGCGGAAAACGTCCCCCAGCGAAACGGGGTCGGTCACATCGCCTTCGGCGAAATGCAGTCTGTCCGCCACATCCGAAAAAAGTGCCCGATTGGAGCTTTTTCTGACAAGGGCAAAAACTTCATTCCCTTCGGAGAGCAGTTTTCTCACCAGGCGTGAGCCAATAAAACCGGTCGCGCCGGTAACAAGAACCTTTTTATGCACCTATTTACGGATGTAAGCAAACGGTTAAATCCTGTCTATCTGATCGGACAGATCGGACATTTTTTCTTCGATAGCCTCGTTGTTGGAGATAAGTTCCTCGGCGCGTTCGGCCTTCTCCTTGAACATCTCCTCGGTCAGTCTCGCGCTGTACTCCAGAGGCATTCCGCCGAGTTTCTCCTCGTATCCGCCGAGGGAGCCTTCTATCTCCACGAGTTCGCTCATGTTTTCCTTGAGCTGGGAAAATTCACTTTCGTACTGTTTGACAAGTGTTTCGAGCTCCTTGCTGTATTCCCACTTCACGTCCTCCTTCAGCCCGTCGAGCTCGCTCTGCCGCTCCATCTTGACGGTATTGAGCGCCGTGAGTTCATCGCTTATGGAGGTTCGGGTTTCCTCGATCTCGGCTTTCAGGGTTCCTTTATCGGGACCGCCGCAGGCAGACAGACCCGCCAGTGCGAGAAGAACGCATACCTGTCTGAAGAATTTCATACTCTGCTTCATTGTTCTATCTGGTTTGTGTTTGGAATGGTGACAGCAATCAAAGTAAAATCACCGGTTTGAACCGGAACCGCTCATTCGGCCTCCAGTTCTCCGGAAATGAGTTTTTCGCGGATCCCCTCGATCCTTGCATGCACGGCAGGGCTTATCAGTGTTTCGTTTTTCGGGTTGTAGACATAATCGGTATAGCGTCCTTCAAGCCCTAAAACATTCGTTCTGCCGCCGTGGAACGTCCCCTCGAGCGCCTGCTCGACCGTCGAATAGACCGCCCGGTCTATGGCCTTGATCACGCTTGTCAGCACATGGCCGGGCGCAAGATATTCCTGATCGCGATCGGTGCCGATAACAAGCCGGCCTTTTTCGCGTGCGGCTTCCACGACTCCGAGGCCGCTCGCTCCGGCCGCCTGATAGATGATATCCACCCCTCTGCCGTACTGTCCGAGCGCGAGTTCCTTGCCCTTGGCGGGGTTGGTGAACGCGCTCCCGGTCATGCCGATATAGGCCGGAATGATCGTGATATCCGGCTTGACGTACCTGGCTCCGGCCGAAAATCCGTCCTCGAAGCGCTTGATGATGCTCGATTCCATGCCGCCGATAAAACCGACGGAGCCTGTTCGGGTCACGAGTCCGGCGATCGCCCCCGCCAGAAAGGATCCTTTCCTGTCTTCGAACACGATTCCGGAAAGGTTCTCCGGAATCGAGCCGTCGGCGGGCGCAAGATAGTCGATACAGACAAAACGCTTGTCTGGGTACTCCCTGGCGATGGCGGCGATATCCTCACTGAAAAGCAGGCCGACACCGAAGACGAGCGAAACGTCCGGATCGGCCGCAAGCTGCCGGAGAGCGGCCTCCCTGTCCGCGCCTTCGCCTGAAGGTTCGATATAGACGATATCCACGTCGAGAGAATCGCGGGACATCTCCAGTCCGCTGTAGGCTGCGTCGTTGAACGACTTGTCTCCCCTGCCGCCCACGTCGAAAACCATGCCGACGGTCATGTTCCCTGATGCTCCCCCTGAATCTCCCTGGGAAGTGCAGGCGGAGAGAAATAACAGCAGAACGCTGATAAACAGATATCTCATAACGAATTCAGTGATGGCGCGCCGCAGCGCCGGGCAACCGCGAAAAGCGAATTTTACAAAGTCGAAAGTTAAGAAAAAGGCCGTTTTTTTAAAAGATTTTGTACAGCCGCCCATATTTTGCCGCGGCGCCATGTCACCATTGTGTTACGGGCGAATACGTAACGAAGTATTTTGCTATATTTATTTGTTTTTCGACAATCAGGGCGGGCTGTCCGCGCCGTCCGTTCCTTGCCCTAACCCATGTCCTCACATCTCGAACCGCGATATTTCAGATTATCGAAAAACACCGATACCGCGGCGCTCCCCTTCTGCCTGGAAAGCCCTTACACTTTCGAAGCGCAGACATCGAAAAAACAGACCCTACAGTGCTACGATACGTTCGACTGGAAAGCGTGGCACAAAAAGACCGCCGTCGTCAAAAAAGACGGCATGCTTTCCTGCGTGAACCTCGAAACGGGAGAGGAAACCTGCCGATGCGGCTTCCGCAGGAACCCGCGCCATTTTCTTCCGCATGAAATCACCGACTCTTCCTGCCGCAAAGTCCTGGAAAGCATCTCCCGCCTCAGGGCTTTCCTGCGGCTTTGCAGCGTCGAGACCAGGATCAGTACCTGGAAAGTTCTCGACGAAAACCGCAAAACCGTCGCATTTCTCGAACTGACGGAAATACTTCCCGAGAAAGGGGCTCCCGGCAATCCTCCGAACGCAACCGTCGCGCTCCTGCCCGTCAGGGGCTATCCCCAGCCGATGGAAACACTCGCGGAGCGCCTCGGGCCGAACTCCGGGTCAGGGCAACCCGTACAGTACCGGGATATGTTCGCCGCACTGCTCGACCGCTCCGTGCGCAAACCGGGTTCATACTCTTCAAAGGCGCACGTGCGCCTGGTTCCGGACGACAGCATCAGCCGTTCCGCGCGGCAGCTGCTTCTGGCGACGCTCGATGTCATGCGCGCCAACGAACCCTGGCTTGCCCTCAACATCGACACCGAATTCCTGCATGATTACAGGGTGGCCATCCGGAGGACCAGGTCCGTTCTCGCCCAGCTCCGGGGCATCTTCCCCCCCGGCGAGATCGAACGTTTCAAACAGGAGTTCAGGGATCTCGGAAAGCGAACGAACGACCTCCGGGATCAGGACGTCTACCTTCTCGAGGCCGACCGGTTCCGGGATATCCTGCCGGAAAGCCTTCGCGAGCCGCTGGAGCCTTTTTTCAGCGATCTGCGCGATCAGCACCGGATCGAACTGAAACGGTTTTCCCGTCATCTGCATTCCTCGCCGCACCGCGCCATGCTTGAAAAGTGGAAAGCCTTTCTGGAAACCGACACGCCGGACGATGATGCATCCGCACCGAACGCGCGGCGCGAAACCGCGCCGGTCGCCGTCGAAACCATACGGAAAGCATGGAAAAAGGTACTGCGTCACGGCAGACACGTCGGCAAAGAGGCTGCCGATGCCGAACTGCACGCCCTGAGGATCGACTGCAAGAAACTGCGGTACCTGCTCGAATTCTTCGCCTCCATCTTTCCCCAGAAGGTACTCGGTCCTGTCGTCCGACAACTGAAAACCCTGCAGGACAATCTCGGGGCGTTCGTCGACCTGTCGGTACAGCAGGAGTATCTGCACAACTACCTGCAGCAGGGCGGAGACAGGCAGCATGCAGCACTGCTCGCCGCATCGATCGGCGGGCTCATAACATCGCTGCACCACGAGAGGGAAAAAGTGCGGAAAACCTTCCACTCCGCCTTCGACCGTTTCGACAGTCCTGAAACGGAGGCACATTTTCAGAAGCTGCTCAACTATTACGGCTGACATGAAAACTATCGCGCTCTACAGCATCAAGGGCGGAGTGGGCAAAACAGCCTCCGCCGTCAATCTGGCCTACCTTTCCTCACTCTCGGCGCCGCCCACGCTCATCTGCGATCTCGACCCGCAGGGTGCGAGTTCCTTTTACTTCCGCATAGTCCCCAACAAAAAATTCAACAGCGCGAAGTTCCTGAAAGGAAGCAAGAAAATCTACAAGAACATCAAGGGAACGGACTTCCCCGACCTCGACCTGCTCCCGGCCGACTTTTCCTACCGGAATCTCGACATAGAACTCCAGGAAGAAAAAAAACCGCAGAAGAAGCTCAAAAACAACATGAACGAGCTCAGCACGGAATATTCCCATATCTTCCTCGACTGTCCGCCAAACCTGACACTCCTCTCGGAAAGCGTTTTCGCCGCCGCGGATCTTATCCTCGTCCCGCTCGTCCCCACGACACTCTCGCTGCGGACCTACGAGCAGCTTCGGGATTTTTTCAGGGAACACAAGCTCGACGCGGGCAAGATCCGGGCATTCTTCACCATGTACGAAAGAAGAAAAGCGATGCACAGGGAGATCGTTTCGGAATACAGCTCGAAAAAACATTTTCTCCGCCAGACGATCCCCTACAACACGGAAGTCGAGAAAATGGGCCTCTACCGTGCTCCGCTCAACGCCGTCCGTCCGGGAGCGACGGCGTCACTGGCATACAAAAAGCTCTGGGAAGAGCTGCTCGGCGAAAGCTGACCCCCCTCCCTCCCCCGCATGTCAACCACAGAAGAAAAAAAGAGATAGACGAGAAAAAACGAGCGACTAATAAGAGTAATAACAGAATTAACACAAAGCGTATAAATAAAAACAATACAAATAGTATGACAACAGCATAAAATACAGGAAAGAAGCCGAAGAAGGCCGCAGCCGCAAAGAATTCCAGGCGAAGGGCCTTGCAACTCTCGGTGTGGTTGCCAATATTGAACATTGGCACCTCCTCACCCAGAACACCCGCTCATGATCCTCGTCGTCTCGAACCACAAAGGCGGTGTCGGCAAAACGACATCGACCGTCAACATAGGCGCGGCAATGGCTCGCATGGGGGAAAAAGTCCTCCTGGTGGACCTGGACCCCCAGGCGAACCTGAGCCGCTCGCTCGGCGTCCAGGAACCGGAAACAACCATTTACGCGGCCCTTCGCGGCACAGGGAAACTCACCCCGATAGAGCACGAAAAAAATCTCCACCTCGTCCCGTCCTCCCTCGACCTCAGTGCGGCGGAAATCGAACTCAGCTTCGAGACGGGCCGGGAGTACATCCTTAGCGAACTGCTCGAACCGATGCGGGAGAAGTACGACCGCATCATCATCGACTGCCCCCCCTCCCTCGGCCTGCTGACCATCAACGCTTTCGCGGCTGGCGATCTGGTATTCATTCCCATACAGGCCGAGTTCCTGGCACTGGACGGGCTCACCAAACTGCTCGAAGTGATAGAAAAGGTGCGCAAAAGGATAAACAACCGGCTCGATATCGCGGGCATATTCGTCACGCAGTACGACAGCAGGAAAATCCTCAACCGGGATGTCGTGGCGGCCATCAACAAGCACTTCAGGGACAAGGCGCTGAAATCGAAAATCCGCAACAACGTCTCGCTGGCCGAGGCGCCCGGCGCAGGCTCCCATATTTTCGGCTACAATGCCCGTTCGAACGGTGCACAAGATTACGCCGCCCTGACAAAGGAAATCATAAAAGTCATAAAGAAAAGAAAATAAAGAGTATATTTTCTTATAATAACCACAATAACGCCGCGACCGAAAATAACGATAAGGCCGCCCTGTCCGGCAAAACACCCACAGCGCGTTCTCATGGCAAGAAAGAAAAGTTTTTCAGGGGGCATCAACAGCCTTCTTGAAGGCAGCGTCAGGGACCCCTCGTCCGGGAAGGGCGAGAGCCGGCCCGACGAGAAAGCTCCCGCCAGGCCCCGTGGACCGAAAACCAAGATCGCCTCCTTCGTGGTCAATACCTCCACCCTCGACATCATGCGGGCGCTCGCCTACTGGGAGCGAAAGAAAATCAAGGATATCCTCGAGGAATCGATGCAGCAGCTGATCGCAGGCAAGGGAGATGCATATGTGGAGAAAGCGCTCGTGGAATACCGCAAGAGCATCGAAGAGGACCGTTAGGCGCTGGAACCGCGAAATTCGGTCACCTGTTTGTAAACGACGATCTTTTTCTCTACATTTATCACCCTGACGACAGGGCGAAGTGGCCGAGTGGCTAGGCAGAGGTCTGCAAAACCTTTTACAGCGGTTCGAATCCGCTCTTCGCCTCCGAAAGCAAAGCCCGTGTGTCCGCACGGGCTTTTTTCATTATCCCTCAGACGCCTTCCGCCCCGGAGACAATGGCTTCGGCCAGCCGCTCGATCTGTTCGTCATCCATCAGCACGGGGATGTTCAGGCAGATGCTCCGCCTGAGCAGATCGCCCGTTCGGGGCCAGAAGGTTTCGAGATCGGCGCCCCTGTACCGCTCGAATCGGGGAAGCAGGTGGCTCCAGACGCCGGCGAAATGCCAGTCGAGCGCTTCGGGCAGGATTTTCGTGCCGAATCCCCTGTCGAGCAGGTGAGCCTCGAAACGAAGGGCGCGCTCGCGGCTGTCGAGCCGGAAGATCATCGTGTCGCCCTGCGAACCCTCCTCGTCGATGAAATCCCTGAATTCCAGGCCCGGAAGATCGCGGACCCGCGCCTTGAGCTTCCGCTTGTTCTCCTTCGAGCGCCCGAGTATGTCGTCGATTTTTCCGAGCTGGGCGAGCCCGACGGCCGCCGTCAGTTCGTTCATGCGGTAATTCAGGCCGGGCATTCGCCTGGGATCCTTTCCTCTCGGCAGCCCTGCAAGATGCCGGTGGCCGTGGTCGGAAAACTCGGCGATACGGTCGTACAGCTCGCCGTCGTCCGTTACGACGATCCCCCCTTCCCCGGTGTGCAGCGTCTTTCCCGCATCGAAGGAAAAGGAGCCGATCCTGCCGATAGTGCCGAGCTTCCGGCCCCTGTAGGAGGCTCCGAGCGACTGGGCGGCATCCTCGATCAGCATAAGGCCGTGCCGGTCGCAGACTTCGACGATCTCGTCCATCCGGGGAGCCGCCCACATGGGAATGGCCACCACGGCGCGCGTCTTCGGGGTAACGGCCTTGTCGATCTCCGCCGGATCGAGATGATAGGTCTCGTCTATCTCCACGGGAACGGGCACGGCCCCGAGCGCCGTAATCGCTTCCACGGGGGCCACGAAGGTCCAGGCGGTGGTGATGACCTCGTCTCCCGGCCCGACGCCCGCGGCCGCCAGCGCGCAGTGAATCGCGGCCGTCCCGGAAGAAACCGCATGGGCATGATGCACGCCCATCCATTCGGCGAAGCGCTTCTCGAACTCCCTCGTCTTGTAATTGCCCGGACCGTACCGGTACAGATTGACGTTTTCCCTGTCGAACAGGTCCTGGATCTCGGCCAGCTCCTCGACACCGATCAGTTCAGCTCCGGGCATGAAGGTTTTTTCTTCAGGTTCAGCAATTGTTATCGGGTGGCATACCTCTTCTGGTCCAAGATACTCATCGTTGCAAAAAAACTTTACAGAACGTGTTATCGGAGACGCCTGAATAATACGGATAAAAGAAAAAACCGGTTCCTCCCGACGTTGCGGGCTTTTACC
>Ga0272443_10003884_pt1 | contig 17035 bp, 15 predicted proteins | sample SSMAcet12_FD_193581 | JGI IMG/M metagenome (GOLD analysis project Ga0272443, IMG submission 193581) | Marine sediment archaeal communities from Little Sippewissett salt marsh, Falmouth, MA, United States - SSM-Acet-12 | ecosystem: Environmental > Aquatic > Marine > Wetlands > Sediment ... | reverse complement strand
CAACATCGATCTTTGGGTGACCTCCGATTTTAACGTGAACCACCAGGCCCGCCAGGCCGGCGTGGACCCCGCCCTGCTGGAAAGGGCCTTTCCGTTTCTGGTGGTCGAAAACTACATTGCTTTTTCCCGGAAGACATCGCCGCATATCGTCTCCCTCTGGCAGAATGTATTCGAAGAAATCAAAAAAGACGGGACCTATGATAAGATTTGCCAAAAATACAGGGACCGAACCCCGTAGAGGACGAATACGGCCCCCGCGGCCGATGGGCCGCAGCAACAAGGATGGATTCAATGAACAATAGAGCAACCCTGTATCGCTGGGCGCTGGCCCTGGCCTGGATTACCGTCTTCTACAACCTGGTGGAGGGACTGGTGTCGGTCGTGCTCGGCATGGAGGACGAAACCCTGGCCCTGTTCGGGTTCGGGGTGGATTCTTTTGTGGAGGTGATTTCCGGGGTCGGCATCTGGCACATGGTCCGCCGCATCCGAAGCCGTCCCGAAGACGATCCGGATCCTTTCGAACGGACGGCGCTTCGCGTCACCGGCACCGCATTTTACCTGCTCACGGCCGGTCTGGCGCTCACCGCTGCATACAATCTGTATACCGGCCACCGGCCAGAAACCACTTTTTGGGGAGTTGTGATCTCGCTGGTCTCCATCTTCACGATGTGGGCCTTGATCCATTACAAGGTCAAGGTCGGCCGCGGCCTCGGTTCGGCCGCCATCCTGGCCGACGCCAACTGCACCAAAACATGCCTGTACCTTTCCTTTGTTCTTCTAGTGGCCAGCGCCGGATACGAGCTGACCGGCATCGGCGGACTCGACGCCCTGGGGGCTGCAGCCATCGCCGTGTTTGCTTTCCGGGAGGGTCGGGAGGCCTTTGAAAAGGCGGCAGGGGAGGCTTGCTGCTGCGATTGTCATTAGAAGTGGTTTCAAACCCCGGGTTCCCATCAGGCCGCAGTCTTGACATCCATCAGGGGTTCGTCTAATTTTATTGCATCTTGCCTGACTCCATCGCGCCTGATGTTCAATTCTTGCAGCTCGATCTGGGAGAAATCAAGTCTCGCTGGTTTGCTCGCGGTTCCCTTTTGCCTGTTTCAGAGACGTTCGACCCACCGCGTACGCAAAAGATTTCCGTAAAATAGAGGAGAATTTACCATGGCCCACGCCGAGGGAAGAAGCCCTGAGATGGGCTTGGAGTGTTGCGTGGCCTGGCTGTTGATCTTGATCGTGGTCGTTTTGCCTCTCGGGGCATGCAGCATCAAGGCGCAGAAGCCGAGGTCGGTTGCATCCGAAGCGCCGGCTGATCAAATGAGCCAGGAAGAGCTGCAGGCGGCGGTGATCAGCTACGCCAACCGGTTTATGGCCACCGTTGGGCAGGCCGCCTTCCGTTTCGAGGAAAAAGTGCCCACCCCAGAGGGGCGGCTGATTGCAGCGGCGCGAAAGGTTTATTCGCTTTCGGCGGTGACCGAAATCGCGGCCGGGCCCCGGCCCGGTCCGGCGCTTCTCGATCTGGTGGTCGTCGCCACCCTCAATCGGCTGGTATGGGAAGAATACTGGCGGCCGCAGGTGTTCGGCATGCCGGCGACGATCATGGTCGAGGCCTTCACGAAAATGGAAAAAGACGCCTGGCAGATGGCGGCCAGGGTGATGACGCCTTCCCAGACGGCGGAGTTCCGGGATCTGATTCTGGATTGGTACTACGACAATCCGGGCCAGATCGCCGTCGATTATATCCGGTTCAGCGATTTCGGGGAGCTTGGCAAAAAGCCCAATCTTAAGGAAATACAAAAGCCGGGCGGTCTGCTCGCCCCGGTGAGCGAGGCCGTCCAGGCCGTGGACGAGGTGCGCCTGACTTCCGAACGGGCCATGTTTCTGCTTACCAAGATGCAGCTAATTATGGGATTTCAGGTGGAACTGATCTACAAGCAGATGGTCGTGCAGCCGGAGGTGGGAAGGATCCTGGCGGACGTCACCCGGTTCCGGGAAACCACGGAGCAGTTTGTGGCCCTGCTCGAAAAGATGCCCTTGCAGTTGTCCGCGGAGCGCGCCGCCGCGCTCGACGATGTGTCGGGTCTCGTCGCCCGGGAGCGGGCGGCGGTGCTGACGGCATTTGACGAACGCCAATCCTCGATCCGGGCCATCGTCGGCGATGTTCAGGCTACCCTGGATCGGGTGAACGAGACCTTTTCCGGTCTGCAGAAGACAACAATCGACATCGAGCGGCTGTTGGCCGGCACCGAGAAAACGGCGCTCGTGTTCAAGGACCTGGTTCAATCCGTCGACCAGGTGGCATCGCGGTTCGAGCCCGACACGACGCGGGAACCTGCCAAACCGCTGGATATCGAAGATGTTGCAGCGACCCTCGACCGCCTTCAGCAAACCATCAAGGAGATCAATGCGCTTGTCCTGTCCGTCGACCAGGCTGGCTCGCCGCTGGCCGCCCGCGTCAGCGAACTCTTCAACGAGGCGGCGGCGGCCCGTATCGACCAGCTTTTCTGGCGGATGGTCTTTCTTTTGGCGGCTCTCGGGGCTATTGCATTGGTGCTGATCTTCGTTCACCATCGGTTGAAAAGGCCGCAGAATCTTTAGGCGCCGAAGCCGCTGGTTAGGGCCGGCTGCTGCGGTGACTGGAGAAAAACGATGCGAAGATCAGCCGGCGCTTGAAGAACTTGGCCTCAGATAGGGAGATGTTCCAATGACTAAAGAAACGAAGAGAAGACAGCACAAAATCAAGGCCGCTTCGCTGCTGCGCTGGAAACGATGTGGGGTCCTTTTTCTGACAATTGCCTCTTTGGCCGTGGCGGCCGGCTGCGCTTCCACCGGAAAAACCGACGAGGCCCTTCAGGAGTGGGACCGCTTGGAGTCGCAAAACCAGGCGCTTCAGGAGCGGATCGACCTTCTGGAGGAGCGCTTGGTGGCCTGCAACAGTCAGCGGCTCGACAGCAGCGCGGTGATCCAGTTCCAGGAGGCGATGATCGAGGCCAAAGCCCAAGTCATCGAACAGCAGCAGGACCGGTTGTCGAGCCAGCAATCCGTCATTCAGGAGCAGGCCCAGGTAATCAACAGCCAGGCCGAAGCGGTTCAAATCGTGTCGCGGACGTACAACCTGATGCTGAACGCCTTTCGGCCCGAGCTCGGGGCCGGAACGGTGACCTTGAAAGTGGAAAACGGGATCCTGCGGATGAACCTGTCGTCAGCGATCCTCTTTTACAGCGGCGCTGCGGCGCTCTCCGACTCGGGAGCGGAACTGGTCGAGAAGGTGGCAAAAGGCCTGGAGCAGATTCCCTACCAGGTGGTGGTGGCCGGACACACCGACAACGTGCCCATCGGCGGGCAGCTGGCCGATCGGTTTGCCACCAACTGGGATCTTGCCGCGGCAAGGGCGGTCAGCGTAATCCGAAAGCTCGAGGCGGCGGGGATGCCCGGTCGGCGGCTGGTGGCCGGCGCCTTCGGTGAATACAGCCCCGTGGCCTCCAACGATACCGCCGAAGGCCGGGCGAAAAATCGGCGGATCGAGTTTCGGATCGTTCCGATCGTCAGGTCTCAATAAAGTGGGGACGGCTTGTCGGTCGGTCGGAATACTGGCCGATGCCCACCTCGTCGGCGTTGACGATGCTTGGGGCCGCCTTGGGCGGGTGGTCTTCCAGGAAGGCGGAAATTTCGGCCCGCTGCCAGGCCGGGTACCCCTGCAGCAGGGCGGCGACGTTGGCGGCCGCCAGGGTCGCCATCCCTTCCCGGCTCCAATTTGTCGCAGAGGCGATGTGGGGAACGATGACCACGTTGTCCAGTTCGGCCAGGCCGGGGGCCAGGTTCGGCTCGTCTTCGAAGACGTCCAGGCCGGCCCTGAAATCGGGATGTTTACGGCAGTGGTCCACCAGGGCCGCCTCGTCGATCACCGGCCCGCGGCTGGTGTTGACCAGGATCCCGGTTTTTTTCATCTTCTGCAGCCGGCGGCTATCGATCATGTGGCGGGTCGAATCGTTTAACACCGTGTGGATGCTGACGCAGTCCGCCTTTTCAAGAAGCGCCGCTATGGTGTCGGCCCTTTCCCAGGTCACCGGCGGCTCCCCGCAGGAGTCCAGGAAACGGCCGTAGGCGGAAACGAACGTTTCCAGCGCCGGATTGGGGTGAAGAGAAAAGTAGACCAGGTTCATCTTGTACCCTTCGACCATGATCCGGGCATAGGCCGCCCCGATTCTCCCGGCGCCGATCACCCCCACGGTTTTTCCCCGGAGAAGTTCTCCCAGAAACAGCGTCGGCAGCCAGGTCCGGTATTTCCCCGCCCGCAAAAACCGTTCCGCCTCGCCGATGCGGCGGGCGGCGGCAAGGGTCAGGGCTGCGGCCATCTCTGCGGTGGCCCCGGTAAGCACTCCGGGGGTGTTCCCCACCGGGATCCGGTGACGGCTCGCCGCCGCCACATCCACGTTGTCGTAGCCTACGGCATAGTTGCTGTAGGCTCTTGCCCCGGCGGCGGACAGCTTCGAAAAAAGCGGCTCGCCCCAAGTCTCGGTCAACTGCCCGATGACGCCGTCGCAGCGGTCGCCGATGGCGGAAGCGATCTGCTCCTGGGTAAGGATTTCAGTTGATGTGCAGATTTCGACGCGACAGTCGGCATCGACCAGGTATTGCAGCCACCGGCTGCCGGGCAGTTCCTTGGTAATGACCACCCGCCGAACCCCGTCGGGATTGATGATCCGCCATCTTGCTTCTTCCATTGGCAGGCATCCCTTTTCAAAAGTAGCGGGTCTTTGCAGTCAGCCGAATGACGAAACGCCCCGATAGGGGCACTTCTTTCTCTATGGGGGAGAAGGGCCCTGGTTGAGTTTTTTCCGCTGACGCTGTTCGATCTGCCTTTGGTGCCAGGTCTCTTTTCTGCGCCCGCTTCTTTCGATCGTCTCTTTTTCTTGAAGCGGCGAATCGGCTTCCATCTTTTGAGTGGGGCCTTCAGTTTGCTCGGAAGGGGCAGATTGCGCTGAGTCTGAAAGGCGTTCTTCCCGTCGGAGCTGCTCCAGATATCGGCGCTGTTCCATCTCCCGCTGTTGGGCCTTTTGCGGATCGTGGGGGACCTCTTTTTCGATATCGACGATGGTGGCGCCTTCGGGCGGCGCCGTGTTGGTGTAGTGAAGGACGCCTTCTTGATCCCTCCAAGTGTAGACGGTGTTCTGCGCGATCGCTGCACCGACAGCGATCAAAACGGCCAGGGGAAAAACGAAAATTAGAAATAATTTCATATGAATCACCCTTTCACAGGAATTGTCATGGTTTCAGTATAAACCTAATCCCTTCTGGAAAGGATAAAAGGGGCCGGCCGAGCACTGCATCTTCGACCGTAAACGGGGCGGTTTTTGGTGAAAGTCCAGGCGTCTATCGATCGGACAGGGCGGCCACGCCCGGAAGTACCTTTCCTTCCAGAAACTCTAAGGAGGCGCCGCCTCCGGTGGAGACATGGGAGATGCGGTCCTGGACGCCGGCTTTTCGAACCGCGGAAGCCGAGTCTCCGCCGCCGACCACCGTGACCGCATCGCCTTTGTCGGTGGCGTCGGCCAGGGCCCTGGCCATGGCATAGGTGCCTTCAGCGGTGGCTTCGATTTCAAATACGCCCATGGGGCCGTTCCATACGATGGTCTTGGCGTCCGCCAGCAGTTCCTCGAAGGTGCGGATGCTCTCGGGGCCGATATCCAGCGCAATCCATTCCGCCGGGATCCGGTCTGCGGCCACCGCTTTAAGCGCCCCCACTTTGCCGGCCTTGAAATCAAACTGATCGCTGATGCGGCAATCCACGGGAAGGACGATCTTTTCGCCGCCTCGCTTCAAAAGCTGGGCGGCCAGTTCGACTTTGTCGGCCTCGAGCAGGGAGTTGCCGATCTCCCACCCTTTGGCCTTGAAAAAGGTAAATGCCATGCCGCCGCCGATCAGCAGGCGGTCGACCTTGGGAAGCAGGTGGTCGATCACGTCGATTTTCCCGGAAATCTTGGCGCCGCCCAGGATGGCGACAAACGGCCGTTGAGGGTCCCGGGTCACTTTGCCCAGGTAGTCCAGCTCCTTCATCATCAAGAACCCGGCAGCGGATCGAGCCATGTGGTGGGTCACCCCTTCGGTGGAGGCGTGGGCCCGGTGGGCGGTGCCGAAAGCGTCGTTGACGTAGACCTCGCCCAGCATGGCGAGGCGCTTTGCAAATTCGGCGTCGTTGTCGGTTTCGGCCTTGTGAAAGCGAAGATTTTCCAAAAGCAGCACTTCGCCGGGCCGAAGTTCGGCAGCGGCATTCTCCGCTTTCGGTCCAACACAGTCATCGACGAACCTGACGCTGCGGCCCATCAGTTCAGCCAGGCGATCGGCGCAGGGGCGCAGGGATAGTCCGGCCACCGGCGACCCTTTGGGCCGCCCGAGGTGTGACATGAGAATCAGGCGCCCGCCTTGCTGCAGGATATAGTCGATGGTGGGCAGTGCGGCGCGGATGCGCTGATCGTCTGCGACCTGCCCATTTTTCAACGGTACGTTGAAATCGACGCGCATCAACACCCGTCGGTCTTGAAGATCAAGGTCTTTCACGGTGAGTTTTTCCATGTCGTGCCTCCATGTAAAGATCGTTTCCAAGGCTGCAGGATGTCGAATTCAGCAAATTGATTCTAACACCGAAACCGGCCTCTTGAAAAGGGCGCCGGCGTGGTATGTAGCCATTTACAGTTGACATCGCAACTGACAACGGCTACTTTTTTCAAGGAAACACCGATTTCGGAAACAGGAGAGCTCGATGGCTTGTCTGAAAGATGCGGAGTGTATAACTCCCTGGATTTGTATGATATCCCGGTTGTCTTCCCTGTTTGTCGGCAGAGAAATGAGCCGGCTTGGTTTCGGGCCGGGCCAATTTTTTTTTCTCACGGCGCTCTTCGGAGAAGAAGGGCTCAGCCAGGATGAATTGTCCCGGCGCGTCGGTGTCGACAAGTCCAACACCTCCCGTGCCCTGGCCAAGCTCGAAGAGTACCGGCTGATCCGCCGGCAAAGCGATCCGCAAAATCACCGGGTAAAAAAGGTGTATCTGGAGCCCAGGGCGTTGAAGATCAGAAGAAATTTCAAGACAATACAAAACCGATGGAACGAAGAGCTGCTCAGGGGGGTTTCTGAAGCGGAAAAACGCGTGCTTTTTTCGGCCGTAAAAAAGATGGCCGTCAATGCGGAGGCCGTTCTTTGTGGAGATCAGCCTCAGGAGCTGGTTTCAAGGCAATCCGAGAGAAAAAGCGCATAATCGAACAAGGAGATGATCGTTGATGGAGCTGACTGACATTTTATCCAAGCAACAGTGGGCCGAATTTGAAAAAGAGCTGTTTGACCGCTTTCATATCAACTGCACCGTTTATAATACCGCCGGTGTTGGAGTCACCGGGAAACCGAACTGGTGCAACCGCCTGTGTCCGGAAGTCAAGGCAAACAAGGATTCTCTGGCTGCCATATGCGCGCCGGGCAACCAGAATTTCATGGCCCAGGCCAAGCAGACGAAAAAGCCGGTCATCGGAGAGTGCGATGCCGGACTGGTCAAAATCGCCGTGCCGATTTTTGTCGACGGGGAATTTTTGGGGACCGCCGGCGGCTGCGGACTGCTGCCGGAAGGCGGAGAAGTTGAAACCTTCATGATCGAAAAATCGATGGGCCTGAGCGAAGAAAAAATCGCCGCGCTTTGCCAGGGGATGGGGTCGATGTCAGAAGCCCAGGCCGAAGAAATGGCCGCCTTTATCGAAGAGAGGCTCGCGAAATATGTGGCCGATGCACTCGACAATACCGACAAGTCCAAAAGCGTATCGAGGTGAATACGACATGGAGAATGTGCAGCGTTTTATCGATGAGTGGGCTGATGATCCATTTAAAACCAAAGCGGTCTTTCAAAACTTGTATCAAGACCTGTTGAAAAAGGATGAGGCCGGCTTCGAGTTTCATGCGCGCCCCGGCATCAGTTATTCCCTGCGGGGCATTCACAAAAATCAGAAAGACAGGCCGCTGTTTGTCATGATCGATGTCATCGACGACGACCCGAAACAGCGGTGGCTTTCTGTCTGCTTTTACGGCGATATGATCGAAGACCCCGATGAGTTGGGAGACCTGATCCCCGAGGGGCTCTTGGGAGCCGATGGATACTGTTTCGACATCACCGAATCGGACGACTCGCTTGAAGAATATGTCCGCAAGCGCATGAACGAAGCATACGAGAGTGCCGCCCAAGGGTAAGGACGGCTGAAAGCCGAGCCATGAAAACAAATGCGATGGTGCTGCAAAAAACCAGGGAACCGGATTGGGGCGAGTTCGAACAATCCCTTCACGACCGGTTCGGCGTCAATGCCGTCACACTGAACGTGAACGGAGACCGGAAAACGGCCGGGGAGATCTTATGGGCAAACGGCCTGTGCGCGCTGATCAAGACAAACCCGGTCGGGGCCGGAAAAATCTGCGCCATCATCCAGCGGGCGTTGATGCGGGAGGCTACCGCCAGAAGGCGGTATGCGGCCGACGAGTGCGCCGCAGGAATCTACCGGATGATGGTGCCCATCGTTGTCCAAGACGAATTGAACGGCTTTGTCAGCCTATGCGGCCGGCCGTTTTCAACGGCGTGTCGAATCTATACCGAATACATCCGCCGCGCCACCGACGAGGACAAGGAAACCATCGAGGCCCTCTTGGACTCCATCCGGCCCATCGGGCCCCGGGCCTTAAAAGAGATGAGGCGGTTTATCTCGGGCTATGTGCATTGAGCACAGTCGCCTGGGAACACCGCCTCATGACTGGGACCGGTGTAAAGGGGGTAAGCGGCCGAGCCACGGAGCGCAAGGAAAGATCGCTACCGGGAGGCCATGTAAACGTAAATCCGAAATTTGTGCTCGTATTTTTTACTCTCCATCCCCCAAGGCTAGCCAACTGCCCCTGACCTGGTCTTGAGACCCAAGCTTTCCAGGCTGGATTACAGCGGCGGCGTGCTCAGCGGCGGCTTGCGGCAATGGGTTGCCTGCTCGAATCCGTATGCGATCTCGATCAGCGTCGGCTCGGTAAACGGCCGGCCGATGATTTCCATGCCGATGGGAATGCCGATGGGCGCGGTTTCCGTAGGAGCCGAGAAACCGGCCTGGACGCAGATGGACGGAAACCCCGTTACCGAACACAGGACGCCGTTTCGTTCAATCTGAGATCCGCCGACCTTGCATACGAGCTGCTGCTGGTGGGGATAAACGATCGCATCCAACCGGTGGTCGGCCATCAGTTTCATGATTCGTGTCTGGAGCCTGTATCGCTCTGCAAGCCGTCGGTAGTGCTCGGGCGTACCCGTGCCCAGGGCCATGGCTTTCTGGAAATTTTCTTCGATCCCGGGGTGGTATTTCCCCGAAGCCAGGACTTCTTCGACGGAATGAACCGGGGCATACTCCGGAAGCGCATTCAAGTAAACATTCAGGTGATCCTTCAACTCGTGCAGGTGGACGCTGACTTCACCGGCGAGAAACACGGAGTCGATCGGTTCTGTCAGGGAAATGATCTCGGCTCCCTGGTCTTTCATGTCCTCGATGCGTTTTCTCACTATACGATTCGTTTCTTCGTGAACGGTTTTGGGGCCGAAGAAGCTCTCCAGCACACCGATGCGTTTTTTCGACAGCCCGTCTTTTTTCAAGGACGAGGAATATGATGCCGGAATCCGGCCGACGGACCACGCGGTTTCATCGTCTGCGGGGTCGTAGCCGGCGATCGCTTCAAACACGCGCACGGCGTCTTCCACGGTCCGGCAAATGGGTCCGGCGGTGTCCTGGGTGAAGGAATACGGGATGATGCCGTCGCGGCTGACCAGCCCGATGGTGGGACGGATGCCCACCAGGCTGTTGGCCGAAGAAGGCGATCGGATGGAGTTGATCGTATCGGTTCCGATGCCGACAAGCCCGAAATTGCCGGCCACGGCGGCCCCTGTGCCGCCGCTGGAGCCGCCGGGAGTATAGCCCATGTCGTAGGGATTCAGGGTTTGGCCCAGGATCGAACTGATGGTCTCGCCCCAGATCGCAAACTCGTGGAGGTTGGTCTTGGCCAGGATCAGCGCTCCTGCTTCTTTGAGTTTGCGCGTGATAAAGGCGTCGTCTTCCGGGATGAATCCTTCCAGGCTCGCCGATCCGCCCGTGGTCGGCATGTCGGCGGTATCGCAGTTGTCTTTGAGCATGACCGGAATGCCGTGCAGCGGGCCGGTCAGCCCATCGGTGGAAAACTTCCGATCCAATGCATCGGCTTCTTCCAAGGCGTTTGGATTGAGGGTGATCACGGCATTCAGCTTCGGTCCCTGCTGGTCAAACGCCTCGATGCGCGCCAGGTATCCTTCAACCAGCTGACGGCAGGTCAGTGCTCCGTCTTTCATGGCCTGATGCACCTGGCCGATGGTGGTCTCTTCTATCACAAACGGTTCCATTCGAGTTCCCTCACCTGCAGTGATTTCGATTCTTCATTGACTGAATTTGATGGCCGGTTCCTTGCTTTCCTATTTGATGGTCCAGCCGCCGTCGACAAGCATCACATGGCCTGTGATCATGTCGGCGTATTCGGTGGCCAGGAAAAGCACCGGGTAGGCAATCTCGGCCGGATTGGCCATGCGCCCCAACGGGATGCTGTCCAGGACGAACTTCTTGAATTCGGGATCGTCGAACATCTTTTTGGTCATGGGCGTTTCGACAAACGTCGGGGCCACGGCATTGACGTTGATGTTGTACTTGGACCATTCCAGGGCCAGCACACGGGTGAGCTGGTCCACCCCTCCCTTGCTGGAGCAGTAGGCGGCCCGGAAGGGGATGGCCACGCTCCCGGCCTGGGAGGAGATGTTGATGATCTTGCCGGAGCGGCGCTCGATCATGTGGCGTCCAGCCGCCTGGCAGATGAAGAACATGGATTTGAGATTGATGCTGTGGACGGCGTCCCAATTTTCCTCGGTGACATCTTCGGCAAGCTGGGTTCGGTTGATGCCGGCACAGTTGACCAGCACGTCGATTCGCTTCATCTTCTGAAGGCATTCGCCGACCAGCGCCTGGGCCGCGCCGCTTTCTGTCAGATTCAGCGCCTTGTAGTGATGCTCGACGCCCTGGTCTTTCAGGCCCTGGGAAAGGCTCAGCAATTTTTCTTCGTTTGTGCCGTTGATAAAAAGCGTTGCCCCGGCGCTGCCCATCAGCGAGACGATCGCCTCTCCGATGCCGCCGGTGGCGCCCGTAATCAGGGCGGTTTTGTCCTTGAGGGAAAGATTCGTATTCATCATTTGGCGTACTTTTCCTTCCGTACCTTGCAGGAAATTTCATGCGCCAGCATGTTTTCACAAGTGCAGGATCGTTCGCAGACCTCGGCGATTTTTCGCGCTTTTTTCAGGTATTCGGCGATGATATCAGCACGTCCTTGGCTGAGGTCATTTTTGTTTTATGCGGGATAGATTCACCCGGCTGGAAACGGCTGCGAGGTTTTCAACCGGACATCTCGGTGCCCGGTTGAAAACCTCGCTCATGAACGGTCGGACAGATTCGGACTAGTAGGGGAAGAAATACAGCCCGAATGCGATAAACGGCGCCGCCACGATCATGAGCATGATGCAGTAGCCCATGATGTCCCGCGCGCGCAGGCCCGTGATTCCCAGAAGAGCGATGGCCCAGAAGGGCTGGAACATGTTGGTCCACATGTCCCCGCAGCCGTAGGCGACGATGCTCTTTCCGACCGGAACGCCCAGGTCTATGGAAATCTGGCCGATGATCCCGCCGATGACGCCCCATTCGCCGCCGCCGGAGGGAATGAAGATATTGACCAGGCCGCCGGTGAGCCAGGCGATGATCGGAAAGGTGGCAGCCGTGGCAAACCCCAGAAACCAGGTGGTGATGATCGCGGCCAGCCCGGAGTAGGAAATCATCCCCATGATCCCGGCATAAAACGGAAACTGGAGGATGATGCCGGCCGATCCCGGCGTTGCCGTGGTGATCGCGCGGACATACCGGATGGGGGTTCGGTGAAGGATGATGCCGGCGATCAGGAAGATGAAGTTGAAGATGTTCAGGTTGAGGCTGACCCCCTTGGTGGCGAAATAGTAGATGATGTAGATTACGCCGGCAAGGCCCACCAGATAGGAGATGACCGTGCTGTTTTCAAGCAGGTCGGCAAGGCCTTTTTTGTCGGACGGCTTTTCACTGACGACCGAGCTTGCTTCCAACTCGGCTTTTATCGCGTCGTGGCCCAGGATGTCTCCGATGCTCTTGCATTCCTCAGGGTCTTTGGGCGTCATGAGCCACATGGTGATGGGAATCACGATGAGGCAGAGCATGATGGCCAGCAGGATCGCATAGGAGGTAAAGACCGACTCGGTGATGGGAATGACCCCGAAGATGTCTTCGAACACATGGCCCTTGGTGGCCGACAGCAGCCCCGCCGAGGTGGACGGGCCGATGTGCCAGGTCATCTGGCCGGTGTAGGCGGTGGCCGCGATCAGGGGGTAGTGAAGGTGGATGTTCTTGGCATAGCCTTCCTTGGCCACTTCCCGGGCGAAAATGGCCGCCACGATCAGGCCCAGCCCCCAGTGAAAGTAAGTGAAGATGGTGGCGACATACGCCGTGAACAGCACGGCCTGGCCGGGGGTTTTCGGCATCCGGGCCAATTTTCGCAGGGCCGGGTGGACCCCCGGGGCGATGGCCAGGGCGTGGCCGGTGACCAGGATCAGCACCATCTGCATAGCGAAGGTCAGATACTTCCAGAAGCCGTTGTACCAGTGGATGATCATGTCCATGGGGCCGTTTTCGGTCATCAGCCACCCCATGATGTAGGCAATGAAAGTCAGGATCACTGCAAACAGGTAGGGGTTGGGCATGTTCCTTTCGGACCAGTCAGACAGTCTTTTCCCGCTTTGTGCAATGACGTTCACCATCTGCCTCCTTTTGTGATGTGGATGTTTGTCTTTCCAGGGCCTTGACCGGCAATACAAGGCTCACGACGAGCCGTATTCTTAGAATTTGCAGACGTCGCCCTGCCGCGGGGAGGACTAGCGCACCCACCCGTCGAACCTCGCCTGCACGAAGCCGGGCCGGCCTGCGGTGCACCCCGGTGTTATCCGGTGCCGGCCGGCCCAATGGACGGAATAGGAATTGTCGTACGTTTCCTTTAGTATACAATATACAAAATTGACGTCTTGCAGGGCAGAATGTCATAAAGGCCTGTCAATGTCAATGTTTTTTCAGTGTGGCTAAATAGCGCTAACTGTCGTGTTTCACTGGATTTAGCGGAAGCATACCGCTACGGCTCGGCTGTGGTTCGATCCCGGCAAATGCGGTTTTTACTCGAACACTTTTTTTAACCATGCCGCAAACGCCTTTTTCACTTCTTCGACGCCGGTCTCCTTTGCTTCCTCCCGGCCGGCCTGGCCCATTTCTTCCGCGTCTTCAGCAATAAATTCCAGTCCATATTTCAAGTTCGCTGCCAGATTCGCCCTGGGCAACTTTAGAGGATATTTATTTCTCGGAGTACCTGTCCACTCTGACTCTGGCCGTGATGCCATGGGCCAGCATTCGTTCGATTTTGCATTGTCGTTCTGTTACTTCCCCGATCTTGATGCTGGCTTCCGGTGTCATCCGCTGGTAGGTGCAGGTCTTCAGGAATTTGCCCACCCAAAGACCGCCGGTGTAGCGGGCAGATCGACTTGTCGGCAGAATGTGGTTGGTCCCGATCGATTTGTCCCCGTAGGCGACGGTGGTCTCTTCGCCGATGAACAGCGAGCCGTAGTTCCGTAGCCGTTTGAAATAATACTCCACATCATCTACATGCAGCTCCAGGTGCTCCGGCGCCCAGTCATCGCTCAAGGCGATGGCTTCATCCTTGTCGTCGGCCACAACCACTGTCCCGTTATGGGCCCAGGAGACCTCTGCCACCGAGCGGGTCGGCAACACTTTCAACTGCTTGTTCAGCTCTTCAATGGTCGCCTTGGCGAAGGCTTCGCTGAGGCATACGAGAATCTGGCCGCTGCTGGGATCGTGCTCGGCCTGTCCCAGAATATCACAGGCCACGAGGGCCGGATCGGCACTGTCGTCGGCAATAACGCCGATTTCCGTTGGTCCGGCCAAAAGATCGATGCCGCACTGGCCGAAGAGCTGCCGTTTGGCCTCGGCCACGAATTTGTTTCCGGCACCGCACACCATATCCGCCGGGGGAACTTCGCCCATGCCATAGGCCATCAGAGCAAACGCCTGGACGCCGCCCAGCACAAAAATGCGATCGGCGCCGGCCTTCTTCATCGCGTTGATCGTCGCCGGATAGTACCCTTCACCTTTGACCGGCGGTGTGCAGGCGACGACGGTGTCCACACCGGCGACCTTGGCGGGAATGATGCTCATCTGCGCCGATCCGAACATGGGGTAAACGCCGCCCGGCACATAGCTGCCAACGCAGGACATGGGGATATGTTTGTGACCGAGGATGATGCCAGGGCTGGATTCCACCTCCAGTTCTTTCATCGTGGCCAGTTGCTGCTGTGCAAACCAACGAACGTTCTGCTGGCAAAAGTCAGTATCCTCGATGAGCTGCTCATCGCATTGACTGATGGCTTCCTCGATTTCTTTTTCGCTCAGCTCGAAACTCTGCGGGTCCCACTTGTCGAAATCCCGGCTGAATTTGCGAACAGCATCCATACCGCCATTTCTCAAAGTCTTGAGCATATCGCGAACATATGCTGAAGTTTCCTCATCTTCCTCAAACAACCGGTGACCGCCGTCTTTGATCATTTTCATGGGATCCTCCTTTTGCTATTTTGTTTTCATGGCTATGCTCGATTCCGTATTTGGTCTTCGAAACGAAACGATGCTGTTGCCCTGAAAAAAATGGGCCGTTTATCCTGAACAGGGCCTGTCGGTTGCCCTCTCCAGTCGTATCAAAAAAAGTGCTCAACTGTAGCCGATTCTAAAAGACTTGTCTGTGTTTTAGGAAAGGTTTCAGTATTGTATCGAATTAAATGTTACCGGTAACATATCTTGAACAAAAATCCCTGTCAATCATTTTTCTACTTCCTAAATTGAGCGGTTATTTCTTCGGATCTCTTTCCGGTTGGACATCCGCCTTCGCTGAAGCTATGGCGGGACAAGTAAATCCCGCCCCTACGAGGCCATCCCCACTCCACAGGTAGGGGCGGGGTTCATCCCCGCCCGCATTCCTGGGAGGTTTTTTCCGGAGACAATCGCAAAATGGCTCGGATCAAGTACTTATTACTTGCAGTTATAATGTAACGAATATGCCATACGCCAGCTTGACAATGAAATTTATGCCCGCTTGTGGTAATGATGATAGAAAAATTCAATGGTATCGATATGCCTTCAGGGAAGGATCTTGGTCATGAAAAAATACACCCTTCGGGATGTGGCGAAGGCAGCCGGCGTTTCTCACATGACCGTATCCCGGGTGCTCAACAAAAATCCTCGGGTCAGTGCAATCACCAGGGAAAAGGTTCAAAAGGTCATCACCGAACTTGGTTACGAGCCTGACGCCAGGGCACGTGCCTTTGTTACAAAAAAATCCCAGCTTCTTGGTCTGGTGGTTTCAGATATCAGCAATCCGTTTAATGCTGAAATATCAAGAGGCATCGAAGACAAAGCCTTCGAGATGGGCTATAGCGTGATCTTTTGCAGTTCCGACGAAAGCCCGCAGCGCACGGAGGCCTGCGTGAAGCACATGCTGCGAACCGGGGTGGACGGCATGATATTCACTTCCGTGCGCCTCAAGGAGCCTGCCGCAGAAAAACTGATTGCCGAAGGGTTCCCGGTGGTCCTGGTCAACAGGAAGCTCAGCAGTTCCGACTACCATTATGTTATCTGTAACAATTTTTTGGGCAGCTATACTGCCACCAAACATCTGTTGAAACTCGGCTACAAAAAAATAGCCATGATTTCAGGATATTCATATTTATCAACAGGCCTCGACCGTCTGAAAGGCTATCAAAAAGCATTGGAAGACAGTGGTGTTCCCCAGCGCTCGGAATACGTGATCGAGACATCTTTTTCCGCTGAGGGCGGCTTTGAGGCTGCCAAGGCGCTGCTGGCCTTGAAAGACAGACCTGAGGCCATTTTAAGTGGTAACGATTACATCGCCTTAGGCGTGATGGATGCCGCTGAAGCGTCGGGGCTGTCCATCCCGGAGGACGTTGCGCTCATCGGTTTCGACGACACTGACTTTGCAGCCAGGTCGAGAATCAAACTCACCTCGGTGAGCCAAAAAATTTACGAAATGGGCAGCATAGCCGTTCAAATCATCGTAGACACCATCGAACGCAAGAACCTGGACTACGTACATAAAGTGGTGCTCAATCCAAAATTAATTATTCGAGAATCCTGCGGATATCATTTGCATAAGAAGTAATTTCTTTTCCCCTTAACGGTACTGCTGCCGCATGACCTTTTTGTCCAGCTTGCCGACGCTGGTCTTGGGAATCTCTTCGACCAGCAGGTAGCGATCCGGGACCCCGTACTTGGGCAGCCTGCCCTCTTCGGCCGCTTTTTTCATGTGGGCCTTGAGGGCTTCTTCATCGATTTTGCCCCTGGCTTCCGGTCGGAGAACCACCAGCATCATGGGCCGTTCGCCCCATTTTTCGTCGGCAACGCCGATGGCTGCCGACTCTGCCACCGCCTCGTGCTGGCTCATGACACTTTCCAGGTCCAGGGACGATACCCACTCTCCGCCGCTTTTGATGACGTCCTTGATCCGGTCGGTGATCTGAAGATATCCCTCTTCGTCGATGTGGCCCACGTCGCCGCTGTGGAGCCAGCCGTTTCGCCAGAGGGCCTTGCTCTGGTCCGGACCTTTGAAATAGCTTTTCGTCAGCCAGGGGGCCCGGAAGACAACCTCGCCGGTGGTGACGCCGTCGTGGGGGAGGGGGGAGTCTTCGGCGTCCACGATCTCAAATTCCACCATGGGCAGGGGAAGGCCGGTCTTGACGATGATGTCAAGGAGCCGGTCTTCATCGATGTCGGTCATGCCTGTTTTCGGCGAGGCCAGACTGATGACCGTGCAGGTTTCCGACATGCCG
>Ga0272443_10003883_pt1 | contig 17037 bp, 13 predicted proteins | sample SSMAcet12_FD_193581 | JGI IMG/M metagenome (GOLD analysis project Ga0272443, IMG submission 193581) | Marine sediment archaeal communities from Little Sippewissett salt marsh, Falmouth, MA, United States - SSM-Acet-12 | ecosystem: Environmental > Aquatic > Marine > Wetlands > Sediment ... | reverse complement strand
ACAAACAAGTTTGTTTCGCAAATTTATGAAACGCTCCTGCGGAGCTCAAAAATGGAAATTTCATAAATTAAGGAGAGATGGCCGAGTTGGCTGAAGGCGCTCGCCTGCTAAGCGAGTAATCGGGGAAACCTGATTCCCGGGTTCGAATCCCGGTCTCTCCGCCAATTATCAAACAGAAAGCCGGTTCCAATACCAGGAACCGGCTTTCTGTTTGAAAGCTGCTCAAGCTTCTCCAGGGTATCGTTGCTGACCAGGCCCCGGTCGCCGACCACACAGAAGCTGCTGATGTCAGATCGTTTCTGCAGCCGCTCGCCCACCGGAACAAGGGCCGTAACATCGGCGGTGTTACCCTGCCACATCGAAGGCAAAATTGCGTCCGGTCAAAAGTTTCTTGATCACCGAAGCAATACTTGTTGGCTTCCAAAGACGCTCGAAGATCATCACCAGCCCGATGGTCAGCGCCCTAGCCGACACATCGCTCTGGCCCGATATGAAAAAATATCAACCAAAATAACAGGGCAAATGTTTAAGGGCCCCAGAAAAAAATAAATCCACATCTTGCTTGTCTGTTGGCCCGTCTACTGCGTTACATCCGCCGGCACATATCCCGATATGCGCCGGCGGATGTGCCTTGTAAACGCCTCAAAATCCGCGCAATTGTGTGGATTTATTTCTTGCCGTGACCCTAAGATAAGTTAAAATAATTTGTATTTAGAATGTTTTGCAAGATTCCGGATGCAACCGGGCTGAATCTTGCGTTGATAGTGCATCCTTCGCAAAACTGACAAGCATACCCCTCGGGCTGACATTCTTGCGAGAGCACCTCGCGAACACACACTCTTGACACGCTGCAACCATGAAAGTATGTCCATAACGAGTCCATAATGATCCCAATAAGAAACATAACCGATGTCATGCAATGAAAGCTTAAGAAGAGAGCAGCTAAAGAAAGAATGAGACTTTTCGTTCATAGGTATCTCCTATTATTAGGAATTATCACTGTCTTGTTCGCTATTCTGAATCCGTTTTGCACTGCCCTTGCAACCTCGCCGGAATTAAAAGAGGATAACCTGCCAGAGGGAAGCCATATTGATTCCAAACTTTCTGATCAATGGGATCAATACAAGCCCTATATGATTGGTTTCGTCGTGCTGATCGTAGCCCAGTCTGGGCTCATTGCCTACTTGTTATACCAACGCCGATTACGGGTAAGATCGGAGAGGAAAAGGGCGAACACCAAGAAGTTTGAAAAGATGGTCTCCGGGTTCTCCTCGGAGTTCATCAACTTGCCCGCGGATTCCGTCGATTCAAAAATCGAGGATGCCCTGAAAGAGATAGCGTTATTGGAGGGTGCTGACCGATCTTACTTTTTCCAATTCAACCCGGACCGGACAGAATTCACCATTTCACATATTTGGTGGAAGTCCGAAGGTATAGTCAGTGATCAGGTCCATCGCGGTATGATTGTGGAATCGCGATTTCCATGGCTTTCTCAAAATCTTACCTCTGGACAAGATGTCATTGTTCAGGATGTGGAAATACTGGCGAGAGAAGGTTCACAACCGGAATATGAATACTGTCGTGAAATTGGCATACAGTCGTTTTTAATCCTGCCGATGCAAGTGGAGGACTCACCCCTCTGTGCCATCGGCCTGGATGCGATCCATGCAAAGATACTGTGGAACATAGAGACCATAGACCGATTGCGTGTCTTTGGGGAAGTTCTGACCAACGCTATCGCGCGCAAACATTCCGAGAACAAGCTAATTACCGCAATCGACGAAATTGCATCGCTGAAAGAGATGCTCGAAGCTGAAAAAACCTACCTTCAGGAAGAAATCAGATTAGAGCATAATTTCGACAACATCATCGGTCAGAGCGATGCACTGAAATATGTGCTCTACCAGGTGGAACAGGTGGCTTCCACAGATGTGCCGGTGCTCATTCTTGGAGAGACCGGTACGGGTAAGGAACTGATCGCACGAGCCATACACAAATTGAGCCCCCGCAATGGTAAAACAATAACAAAATTGAACTGTGCCGCTTTACCCGCAAATTTGGTGGAAAGTGAGTTATTCGGGCACGAAAAAGGTGCCTTCTCCGGCGCTGTTTCAAGGCAATATGGACGATTTGAACTGGCAAACGACTCTTCGATCTTCTTGGATGAGATCGGGGAATTTCCGATCCAGCTCCAAGCCAAATTGCTTCGCGTTCTGGAAAACGGTGAATACGAACGTTTGGGCAGCTCTGTGACCTTGCGATCCAATGCAAGGGTTATTGCCGCCACCAACCGTGATATTTTACAAGCGGTCAGAAGCGGGAGGTTTCGAGAAGATCTGTATTACCGGTTGAAAGTCGTCGCTTTCACCCTTCCCCCATTACGAAAACGGAAATCGGACATTCCATTGCTGATCAAATGGTATACGGATAAACTGTCCCGAAAATTGGGCAGAACACCTGTCAAAATAAACCAGTCTAATATGAATGCGTTGATGAATTACGACTGGCCCGGGAATATACGAGAATTAAAACATATGGTTGAAAGCGCTTTGATCACATCCGGTGGTGATCGCATGAAGATTGACCTCCCAAAATCAGAGACAAAAGATCATGATAACGACAACTTTCAATCGTTGATGGAAATGGAGCGCAACTACATCACCCGGGTTTTGAGTGCCAAAGAATGGAAAATATCCGGTGAAAACGGTGCTGCCGAAACCCTTCAGATGCATCCCAACACCCTTTGGGCCCGCATGAAAAAGTTTGGCATTCGAAAACCCAACTGATTCACCAAATATGGTGAAGTTACTATATTTGGTGAACACCCCCCTTCCGCCAACAATCTTTCAATAAACGCCAGTCGTAAATATTTAGTTTAATTACAATATGTTAAGAGTTTTTCCCATGCCATTATCATTTTGGTCTGTATTTTGTATTCGTATAAATCCATGATTCTCAAAAGGAAATGAGCTTATGCCAATATACCACATCAGGATAATGATCGGTGAGGACAAGGTAGACGAATTTATCAATACGCTGAAACCATTATGGTTCGACTTTATGAGGGAAGATGGGTGCTCGAACTACCAGATATATCGAGAACTGAGAGATGAAAGATCATTTATCTTGACTGGTGAATATGACAGCCAGGCGTGTTTGACTGAACATCTAAGGTCGAATCATTTCCAGGTGCTGGTCGGCGCTGCAGCCGTTCTCGGCCAATCCTTTAAAATGTCCCTGGCTGAGGTAACGGAAACAGGAGGAATCGAATTTGCCCGCGCTCAATATTCGACGTTTGCTTAAGCGATATGGAATGCATAGATTATTCAATATGTTGGATCGTTTGTAAAATGAAAGGAGTCTAATAATGTTACCAAAGATAAACAATACATTAAGCGTCTTGCTGGTTTTAGCCGTGGTGGTGGGAAGTGTCATGACAGGTAACCTGGGTAATAAAGCCCAGGCCGCGGAGAATTTTCCGTTGGGGCGAAAACCTATGGCGATCGCCGATGGCCAATACCCGGCCAGTTATTTTCCCAATACCGAACTGCTGGGGCAGGATGAAATGAGAATCACCGCCCTGGGTACCGGAATGCCGAACCAGACGAGAGCGGCAGTTTCCATCTCCTACCTGGTTGAGTTGGGCAATGGAGATAAATTCGTGTTTGATATAGGATCCGGTTCGATGGCAAACCTGTTCTCCCTGCGGCCTGATTTCTCGAAGCTCGATAAGGTGTTTGCCAGCCATCTGCACATAGACCACGTGGGGGACTTCATGGGTCTGCATGTTGCCGGCTGGCTGTCGGGGCGCTATACACCGATCCACATTTTCGGCCCCACCGGTTCCACCCCGGAGCTGGGGACGAAAACGTTTGTCGAGGGTATGCAGAAGGCCTATGCCTGGGACCTCGCTACCCGTAGCGGGGCACTGCCCGACAAGGGAGCGCAGATCGTCGTGCACGAGTTCGACTATAAGCAAGAAAATAAGACCGTCTACCAGGATAACGGCGTGACCATTCGATCCTGGCCGGCCATTCACAGCCTGGACGGTTCGGTCAGCTACGGCCTCGAATGGAACGGGCTCAAGTACGTGTTCGGCGGGGACACCTATCCCAACAAGTGGTATATGCAGTACGCCGCTGATGCGGACATCGCCTCCCACGAGTGCTTCCTTCCGCCAAAGGCCCTGGCTGAGTATTTCGGCTGGGATCTGACCCAGGCCACCTATGTGTCGACGAGAATCCACACTGAACCCCAGGCCTTCGGGAAGGTCATGTCGACCATCAAACCGCGCCTGGCCGTCGGCTACCACTCGGTGCAATCGCCGGAGAACAATGCCGCCATAATGGATGACGTTCGCAAGACCTATGACGGCCCGCTGGCCCTGGCACGGGACCTGATGGTCATCAACGTCACCAAGAAAACAATCAAGGTGCGCATGGCATCGGTGGATGAGTACGTACTTCCGCCCGATGTCACTCAGGCGTATAAAGATGCCCCGCGTACAGCTCAGAAACACCCTTCGGAAGAAACTTTGAGCGGTAAGTGGAAAGGCTACACGCCGCCGCCCATGCCGAAAAAGAAGTAACGGCAAAACGACGCCAATTTCAACTATGGACCGTTGGAGAGAACGCAGAACGTTCTGAATGTACAACCCGTGTATCCTTTCAGCATCGGCAAACAACCTTTGAACGCCAACGTACAGGCCTTTTACAATGCCGAGACACCACGGTTCGGGCCCGACTGGTCATTACGACTCCAGTTGACGTTCCTCTTTCCGAAATTGACCGGAAAACATCAATTTCCCCCTCATGGGAATTTTGACAATTGATCTCTTGCACGATTCCATAATTTGTATATATAAATATTCTTATTACTTAGTGGAATAAGGTAGGAGCGAATCGAATTTTCTTTTCCGGGCGGGCATGGGGTACGATTTCGAGTTGTGGCCCCGATGATACCTGGCGCCGGAGTTCAATGTGGATTTGGTAGAAGGCGGAGACACCAAGCTGGTTTACGGTCTATCGCTTTCGTACGCGTTTTGATTTCGAACATTTTCATATAGAAATAAGGAGAAAAAATGCGAAGACTGTTGGCGGCGGGTACCATTGTATTGGTGATCGGACTGGTCTGCTCGTTGGCATATGGCCAAGAGTCTAACGCGACTGACAACTGGCAGTTTAGCCTGGCCCCGATGTATTTATGGGGCGCTTCCATCAACGGTGATCAGACGGTTAAAGGCATTGATGTTGATTTGGATGTTTCTTTCGGCGACATCTTCAATAATCTAAACGGCGCTCTTATTTTTCATTTTGAAGGGGTCAAGCAGCGGCGCTGGGGGTTTTGGGTCGATTTCAACGCGATTCGCCTAAATCCTCAGCAAGGAACCCCATTGGGCGACATAGACATTAATTTCACTCAAATTTTGACCGAATTGACCGGCTTTTACCGTTGGAACGTTGGCGCACACAACTTCGATGCACTGGGCGGCCTCCGCTATTCGCGGATGAAGCTCGATCTTGATTTTCCGGGTCCTTTACTCAGCGTCGATCAGAGCAAGGGGTGGGTCGACCCTTTTGTTGGCGCGCGTTGGTTGTGGCAAATGTCCGAAAGGTGGAACCTGATCTTGAGGGGCGACATCGGCGGATTTGGCGTTGGGTCGGATTTCACCTGGAATCTGGTTGGTCTGGTTGATTTTAAGCCGTGGAAACATGTCTCCCTCTTTGGCGGTTACCGGGCTCTCTACCAGGACTATGAAGACGGGAGCGGCGCGAATGAATTCAAGTACGATGCCACCATGACAGGGCCTATTCTGGGGCTGAATATTACATGGTAGCAAAGGGATCAGCAACCCCCAAATCCTGAAACCCGAAACCTCATATGAAACTTCACGCGGCCGGAACAGTAAATATATTGAACGTCGAACATCGAACGTCGAATATTGATGACGCTACGCTTCATCGATTTATAAACAAGCGCACAGTGAAGACGTGATCTAAAGACCGAGAATTTCGAAGGATGGTTTCGCTTTGCACAGCCTTTTTTTAAATTGACAGGATGCATTTTGATTTTCTCAGAAAAGTGTTTCTGACCCATCTGCACACGGACCACTGGGGCGATCTTCCCGGCCTCTGGGCCGGAGGATGGACAGCCGGACGCACCGATGCACTGGAAGTCTGGGGACCGTCCGGTGCCCGGGAGGACATGGGGACCAAGTACGCGGTTGAGCATTTTCTCAAGGCCTACAACTGGGACAACATGACCCGTTTGGCGAACCTGAACTCCCCGGGCAATGGGCCGGCAATGTCGGCCATTGTTTCAGTCATGGAAATAAATCATGTGAAGAAAGGGATCGCTATGAAACAAAAATCCACCCGGTGCGCGGGGCCGACAGGCGAAGGTAAACACAAGTGGGCGAGAGCTCCGGTCCGTGCGACAAACTATCCTGATAAATCCTTCATTCGGCGGATCTTGATGACCGCAAGCCTTGTTCTCGTCCTTAGCCTTGTGGCTGCACCGGTAATGAGCGCAGACGGCATCGATGCGGAGGCCGACAAAATCCTGCGGTCGATGACGACCTATCTGGGTGGTTTGCCTTCAATCAGCGTGCGCGCCGATGTCGACAACGAGATGGGTGAATTCATTTTAAAGGGGAACCAGTGATGAAAAATAAAGCAAAGATTCGGACAATAGCCATCGGATTCAGTTTGATCGCCATCAGCTTTGTAACGGATGGCTGGTTTTTCGACGAGTTGGTCATCCGCGAAGCCGAAGCGAGAGTCGGCCGACCCATGACGCCGGTCAGCGTCGCCGGTGTCGCCCGCCGCACGACCCGGCGGACCATCCGTCGCTCGACGATTTACGCCGCCACGTTGCCAAGGGGCTGCACGACCGTGGTCATCGAAGGAGCAACGCTGCACCAGTGCGGCGGGACATATTACCAGCCCTACAACAACCAGTACGTGGTCGTGTACGTCGATTGACGCTGTCAACAACGAAACTACATATTTTCATATTCCGAAGAGGGCCGGAAACCACCACCGACACATCTGGTGGTGGTTTCTTTAATCAAGTGGACGTGGACGAGTCCCTGACAACATTGCCGTATAACCGGTAGAACAAGAGATGGGGGTCAACCCTTGATTATTGATTATATCCGTCGCTAAAAATCCCTCCGCTTAACCTTTGCCCCTCCACCAAATTTCGGATACCAAATAAAAGCAAGAAATTATAATCAATAATCAAGGAGTGACCCCATTAAGGTTTTCAGGCGATATTTGTGCATATAGACACATTTTTCATTTGAATAATGTAGCAAAGTTCACAAATATCGCCCCAATAATCTTGACGTCAGCTTCTATCCATGGCAAAGTGTCATACCATGAAAAGAGATATTTATGCGAATTTGCTGTCATGGAAATCATCCTCTCGGCGTAAACCACTCCTTTTACAGGGGGCTCGGCAAACAGGAAAGACCTTCATCCTGAAGGAATTCGGCCGGAATGAATACGACAACACCGTATACTGCAACTTTGAAGAGGATTCCGGTCTCGATCTCTTTTTCCACCGGGACCTGAATCCAGAGAGAATACTCTCAGAGCTCGCCCTTTACATGGATCAAGAAATCCGACCGGGGTCTGATCTGCTCATTTTTGATGAAATCCAGGTTTCAAATCCTGCGTTGAATTCACTGAAGTATTTCGCAGAACAAAAGAGCGATGTTCACATTGCAGCGGCAGGTTCTCTTCTTGGCGTGAAAATGTCCAGCCCCGGTTCTTTTCCGGTTGGAAAGGTGAATTTTCTCGAACTGTATCCGATGACCTTTGTGGAATTCCTAAACGCCTTGGAGGAGTCCAGATACAGAAAGCTGCTTGAAAAGGTCGACCCATTTGCCCCTTTGAACGAAGCGTTTCATTTGCATTTAATCGATCTGCTTCGCCGTTATTACTTTGTTGGCGGTATGCCGGAAGCTGTCAAATACTCTGCTGAGACAGTCAATGGAAGAGAGATCAGGGAAATTCAAAAAGAAATTATAAAATCCTATGTTCTGGATTTTGCCAAGCATGCCCCATCAACCGACATACCCAAGCTTACCCAAATTTGGGATTCCATACCAAGGCAACTGGCAAAGGAAAATAAAAAGTTTGTTTTTTCCGCCGTCAAGAAAGGGGCCCGGGGGCGGGCCTATGAAAATGCATTGACCTGGCTTGAGGATGCCGGTCTCATCCATCGGGCCTATGCTTCTCAAAGCCCGAAACATCCTCTAAAGCATTATGCGGACTCCAGTTGTTTCAAGGTATATGCACTGGATGTCGGATTATTAGGGGCTATAGCCAATTCGCCTGTTGAAATGCTGGCGCAAGGAGAACGCCTTTTCAACGAATATGAGGGAGCTTTTGTGGAGAACTATGTTGATCAACAACTCGTTTCGCATTTGCCTCAACAACTATTTTACTGGCGAAGTAAAGGTGGGAAAGCTGAACTCGATTTTCTTTGTGAATTCGCAGACCAGATATACCCATTAGAGGTCAAAGCAGGCATCAACCCAAAGAGTAAAAGCTTGAAGTCCTATGACTTACAGTTCAAACCGGCACAACTTGTGCGGACAAATCTACTGAACTTCAAACTGGACGGGAAAATATGTAATCTGCCACTTTACGCCGTTTCACTGCTGCCAGCTCTTATTGGCATAAGGGGATCAAACCTTGATTATTGATTATATTTGACTCTGACCCGCCTGCGGGCTATGTGTTGTTCATGACACGGCAATTAAGAATCGAATATGAAGGTGCGTATTACCACGTCCTCTCTCGCGGTAACGACCAGCAGGCCATTTTCCTTTCCGACCACGACCGCAACACCTTCCTCAAGACGCTGGCGCGACTGTCCGAGCGCTTCGAGGCGGACATTATCGCCTTCGTTTTGATGGACAACCAGTATCACCTACTGCTGCGAACCAAACGAGCGAACCTCTCAAAATCGATGCAGTGGCTCGGCACCACCTACACCACGATTTTCAACCTGCGTCATTCACAGAAAGGGCATCTGTTCCAGGGACGGTTTATTTAAGCGGGGAACCTCAGGCAGACATCCCGGCTCATCAAAATTTGTCGATGATAGGGATCTGGGTAAGATCGTCGATAACGCATCAGCAATTTTGAAGATCGATATTCAAAAATGGAAAAGCTCCCGTCGCATTTCGAATGCGGACATGACCAGCCGCGACATGTTGGTGTATCACTTGTGGCAGATCGGCCGGTTCAGTAACTCAGAAATCGGCGGTCATGTCAGCCTGGCCGTTTCTTCCGTCAGTCGGCGAGTCGGATTTTTTCAAGACCTGCTGGACCGGGATAAGAAACTCCAAGCAAAATATGGGAAATTTAAGTCAATAATAATGTTTTGGCCCTTATGACCATCACCCACGACATCAGCGACTGCAAAGAGAAAGAGGAAATATTGCAGCTAAGAGAAGCACACTTTAAAATATTGTTCGAAAACGTCCCGGATGCGATGGTCATTATAGACGCGGAGAGCGGTAAATTCGTGGACGCCAATGCCAAAGCGGTAAAGCTGTTTGGATTGGAAAGGAAGGACCTTATCGGTATCGGTCCCCTCGATATCAGTCCTCCGTTCCAACCCGATGGTCGTGCAAGCGAGGAAATGATTCACGAAAAAATCCAAGAACTCTTAAGCGAGCATCCGAAACCATTTGAATGGGTGCACTTTCACGCTTCTGGGCGCGATATCCTGTGCGAAATTCGCCATATAAAGCTGCCGATCCCGGAGCGTAAATTGTATTGCGCAATGGCCATTGATATCACCGAACGCCGGCGGGCAGAAAATGAATTAACTCAATACAAGCATATCATTGAAAGCACAAACAATCCGGTCGGCCTGGTGGACCGGAGTTATATTTACAGGTATGTCAATGAGCCTTACTGTCAGGCACTAAACAGACCGTTCCGTGAAATCATTGGGCACTCTGTGCCCGAGCTGTTTGGGCGCAATATCTTTGAAACAGTAATGGAGCCTCATTACAAAAGATGTTTTGCTGGTGAGATCGTTGATTATCAGGCATGGTTTGACTTCCCGGGATGGGGACGACGCTACATGGATGTCCGTTACTATCCATTCCGGGAGACAGACGGTCAGGTAACCGCAGTTGTGACGAATGTTCACGATATAACCAAAATCAAGCTACTCGAAATGAAACTAAAAGAAAGCGAGGAACGATTCCGGGCATTTATGGACCACAATCCGGCCTCTATTTACATCAAAGATGAAAACGATAGACACATCTACGGCAACGCAGAGGCATTTAGAAGCGTCGCAAAGACAGCGGATGAATTCATCGGTTCGACCACGGTAGAATTATTTCCGCCCCAAGTGGCCGACAGATTGATCAAACTCGATCGGAAAGTGTTGAAAGGGGGCATCCCACGGATTGTCGAGGAGTGGAGAAATACAGAAAATGGCGATGCCCGTTGGCGCCGGGACATAAAGTTCCCGATCAAACTGGAGTCCGGTAAAAAGCTTTTGGGCGGCATCGCCATCGATATTACCGAAATAAAGCTGAGTGAACAAAAATTGCGAAATGCATTGCAGGAAATAGAGAAATTAAAACACATGCTGGAACAGGAAAATATTTATCTTCGGGAAGAAATAGATCTCCATCACAATCATGAGGAAATCATCGGGAAAAGTGCCCCAGTCTTTAAAATGCTAGATATTGCCGAGCAGGTAGCCGAAACCGACGCAACAGTACTCATACTTGGCGAAACCGGTACCGGCAAGGAATTGCTGGCAAATGAGATTCATCGGTTAAGCAAGCGCAAAGACCGTACGATGATAACGGTAAACTGCGCCGCCTTGCCGGCAACCCTCATTGAAAGCGAACTGTTCGGGCGTGAAAAGGGGGCATACACCGGCGCCATGAGCCGGCAGATCGGGCGCTTCGAAATCGCCGACGGATCCACCCTGTTTCTGGATGAAATCGGGGAATTGCCGTTAGAGCTGCAGGCCAAGCTCCTGCGGGTGTTGCAGGAGGGGCAGTTCGAGCGGCTGGGCAGCCCCAGGACCATCAGCGTCAACGTGCGCATTATCGCTTCCACCAACCGGGACCTCACCACGGCCACAAGAGAAGGGCGGTTTCGTGAAGATTTATACTACCGGTTGAACGTATTTTCCATTACCGTACCGCCACTCAGAGAGCGAACCAGAGACCTGCCCCTGCTGATCTGGTCTTTTGTAAAAAAATTCGAGAAATCCATGGGAAAAACGATCCATAAAATCCCACCTAAAAGCCTCGACGCATTAAAGCAGTATTCCTGGCCCGGAAATATTCGGGAATTGAAAAATGTCGTCGAGAATGCCATGATTATCAGCCAGGATAAAATCTTGAAGATTACTCCCCCGGTCGATAGACCCACCAACGTACAGAAAAACCTCAAACTCGAGGACGTCGAGCGCAACCACATCAGGGAGGTGCTGAAGAAAGCCTCCTGGCGGGTCAGCGGCAAAAACGGTGCCGCCGAGCTCCTGGGACTGAAGCCGACGACCCTTGAATCGAGGATGAAGAAGTTGGGAATCAAGCGGCCCAAATGAAGAAGAGTTGTTTTACCGCCCGCTTCGCTCGAGGCAGTAGAGTAGGGAGGGAAGCTCCCTCCCCCTCGTCAAACCGGACAGGCGGATTTCCCGCATCCGGCTTTCCCTTGGACTTCACCAGATGGCACACGCAGGACGCCAGCAAATGACGCCATTACAAATAAATCAGCCCCAGCTGCTTCAGGTGCTGGTAATAGCTTCGCCCTTCCGGGGGACGAAAGGGTCGCTGGCTGCGCCGACGCAAATGACCGATAAGACGGTTTCGAACATACCGGTTCATTTCACGCATCGCCTTGCGCGGGTAGCCGAAACTAAAGTAATTGGACCATCCTCGCTGCTGCCGATTGACGATTTCGATCAGCTGCGTCACAGGCACGAAGCTCTGTCGGCGGCTGATTGTTCTTCGAAGCCGTTCCCGGTGCGCCTGCATCGCTTTGCGCGAAGGGGTTACGTTCAGATATCGATGACCGCGGCCTTTAAGGTCCCGGTCATACCTGTACGTGTACCCCAGAAAATCCACACTGGCTCCGGGTTGACGAAGGTCAACCACCTTCGTCTTGGTCCGGTTCAACTCAAGACCCAACCAGGATTCAATCTTCGCCTCGATAAAGCTGGTCAGCCGACTGCCCTGGTGACGTGCCAAAACCATAAAATCATCCGCATAGCGAACGACTTGGGCTTTGGCCCAGGTGCCCGGCCCATCGGCAGCATAGAAAACCTTCTCGAACCAATGAAGGTAAACATTCGCCAGCAGCGGAGATATCACACCTCCCTGAGGTGTTCCCTTCCCACTGCGGGAAACATTCTTGCCGCCATGGCCATCGTCTTCCTCGATCGGTGCCTCCAGCCACATTCGGATCAGCTTGAGCACCGACCGATCGACTATCCGCATCCGAAGGCATTTCATCAGCTTGTCCTGCGATATCGAGTCAAAGTACCCCTTCAGGTCCGCATCAAACACTGCCGTCAGTCCCTGTTTGAGATTCTTGCGTACCTCGCCGAGGGCATCATGGGCCGAACGCTTGGGACGGAACCCGTACGAACAATCCATGAAATCGGCTTCGAAAATCGGCTCGATGATCAGCAGTACTGCCGTCTGGATCACCCGGTCCCGTATCGTCGGTATGCCCAGCGGACGCTGGCGACCGTCGGGTTTGGGGATATACACCCGGCGTACTGCCGAGGGGCGGTAGCACTTGCGCTTGAGACTTTCATGGATCTCCTCCACAAAACCCTCCGTCCCACCCTCACCGGCTTCGATCTGCTCGAAGGTAACACCATCCACACCGCCTTTGCCTTTCTTGGCTCTGGCGATCCGGTAGGCGCTGGTCAATACGTCGCGCCGACAGATCCGATCATACAGGGCGTAAAACCGGAACTTCGGCTCCTGCTTCGCCTTCAGGTAAAGCTTCTGTCTCAAAGAAGAGAGTTTCTCCGGCAACGTGATTGTCTTTACGTGTGCAGACTGCCACACATCAACCTCTATGGACGCCCACAGTTCCAGTTGTTCCGTAATGGGTCGTTTGACCAAGCGGCACTCCTCTCGTCTGACTCCGCGTGTCCAAGGCAAGGCCCCTTGGCTCCACGGGCATTGCCCCGCTTCCTTGCTACTATGGGCCTCTCCGACTCCCGACACGGCCGTTTGCCGGTTATTGGTTCCCCACAAACGTTGGCGGCAGGGCCACCACCACGCCGGGCCTCCCAGGTTCCTCGATGCGACTGTCCGAGCGCGCCCTCCCCTATCACCCCGGGGTGTCCTGCGGTTGCCATCGCTCGTTGCTTCACCGCAGGTGGCAGGCTTCACCATCTCTGGCAGGCTGGCCACACCCACAAGTGTAACGAGGCCGAACCGGGTTCACTTGCGTTAGGGCTCACTCGTTCGCAGGCCGGAAGTGTTACTTCCTTTGCCTCTCGCCAAAAGGCGGAGACCGGCCCGCTTCCCGTGCCCGGTTACCCTGACACGGGGGGCCGCTGCTACATGATGAACGAGCAATTATCATGGCTGACTCCTTTCAGTCAGCAAGTCGCACCAGGCTTAGCCTGGCGCTCCAGAGAACACATAATAGCTTGAAACGCTTCATGTTTTTGCCCCCTCACTGATGCTTCATATCGGTATATTTGGGGCAAATTATCTGCAAAAGCTATGCCCTTTTCGCAAAATAACGATGTTGTATTTTCAGTGGGTTATAATTGCCAAGTGCGAAGTTGCAGTAGACTATGCCGCAGGTTGTCATTAATATGACAAAATCCAGCGGCCTCAAAAAATTTTCGAGTTTTTTGATTCTAACGTACTAAAAGAATACAACGGATATGAAATCGTCACATGGAGGTGCAAAATGGAACTGGAAGGAAAAGTCATCCTCATTACGGGAGCCAACAGCGGCATCGGAAAGGCCGCCGCCGAACTGCTGACTGAAGCTGGGATGAAGTGCCTGCTCACGGCCCGAAACAAGGAGAAACTTGATCGTCTGGCCGAACGGTTGCCGGGTGCGGCGGTGGTTGCCGGCGACATGATCGATCCGGCCCTGCCGCAAAGACTCGTCGACACCGCCTTGGAAAAATTCGGAAGGCTCGATGCCGTGTTCAACAATGCCGGGGTTATGAATATCGGCAGCATTGAAGAGGCCGACCTCGAGGCGCTTTGCTCTATGGTTCGGCTCAACTTCGAAGCGGTGGTGCGGATGAGCTACGTGGTGCTGCGGCACATGAAACCGAAGGGAAGCGGATTTCTGATCAACACCTCGAGCCTGGCAGGGCTCAAGACCTTTCCCCACTTGGGCGTCTACAATGGCACCAAGTACGCTGTTGAAGCTTTCACCGATGCGCTGAGAATGGAGCTGGCCGGAAGCGGAGTGAGGGTGGCCGTGGTCGAGCCGGGTCGGACGAACACCCATCTGTTCGACCACTGGGCCGAGGATCAGAAATTTGACCCGGCCCAGGGGATGCTGGAGCCTGAAGACGTCGCGCGTTGCGTCCGCTTTATCCTGGAGCAGCCCAAAGAGGTACTGATCCCCCGGTTGCTGGTGGTGCCTGCAAGGCAGCCCCGATGATACGCTTTTCGCCCGAGCGGCTGGTGGTTTGTAGATTGTGGTTGGCCACTGCGCACGGTAATTTTTGTGCTCTAGTCAGTTTCCACACCCTGAGCCATGGTGCACCTGCTGAAACCTGCAAGTTGATTATGGTGTGCCAAAGCATACCTTGGTCGCTGATATTTTAGACAACAATGGACGGCGCAATGGACTTTCATGATGGACCTCCTTTCGCCATAGGTTTGGGGGTTACTTGCAGATCGCGGGGAGCATGTTACTGTTTCAATATTATACCTGCACTTGGAATTTGGCGAGTAGAGGTCATGGCAAGAATGTTGGAGAATAGATCCTGCTATCACACAGAACTATAAGATGCGGGATGTTTGAATAATAGCAAGCGCCACCCGCCGCCTCCTTGCCCTTCTTGGGAGAAATCTGTATCTCGAAAAGCAAACTGATATCAACCTTAAATTGAAAACCTAAAATCAGACATGCACTATAAGTCACAAATGATAAAAGAGAAGGCAAAGCCATAAACACCTGACTCTGCCTTCTCATTTAAAAAGAAACAAAACGGTTTCATTTACGGGATCACTTATCACGGTAAACAATCGATGCGACGCTATCCCATATACAATCAAGCTACGACCACATAAGTTTGGCAAGGGCCGCATTGATCCCCACCACAACAACTGCGAAGCAGCCAACCGTAAATTCCTGATCGGATCGATATCATCAACAAAAGCGTCGGATGATCCTTTCTGATTGAAAAAGGGTCCCACGCCCGATTAATTATAACCCGACTCATCCACGGCATCGATGAAAGCAACAATGTTTTCGAAAGGAGCATAATCGATATCATAGGCTGGGGCCAACAGGAGTCCTTCAGGACCAAGTGTTTCGATGCATCGAAGAACTTCTGCCCGGACTTGTTCCGGTGTGCCCCAATCCCACAAAATAGCCGTGCCGGCTGTGCCCCACATTGCTAACCGATCGCCGAATTCCCGTTTTATGGCTGCGGCATCCATGCAATCCGGTTGCACCGGATTTATGACGTTCACGCCGATATCCACTAAATCAGGAATCAGTTGCGTAAAGTTGCCATCGCAATGGTAGAAGATCAATAATTCCGGAGACTCCTCCCGGGCTATATGGATCACCTTGGCCAGACGGTGCTTAAAAAATTGGCACCAGGTGGCGGGGCTGATCATCAACCCGGTCGGCATTGCCACGTCGTCATCCAGCAGTAGGATATCCACACCGGCCCGGGCTAAAATGAGGGCGTTTTCAATTAACATGGACGTCAGCTGGTCAAGCAGATAATCGACCAGCGCGTTTTGCTCCGCCAAGTCCACCATGAAATTTTCGAAGCCGCGCAGACGGCAGGCCGCTTCAAATAGTTCGCCCCCTAAATGGGGGGGCGCACCAGCTACAGCCAAACCTTGCGCATGCCAGTTTTGCACCTTTTTAGGGAGTCTGGCGTGTCGGACTGGGTTGGACAAATTGGGAAAAATGAACTCGGCCAGATCTTCCAGAGATCTGACGTTGCTAAGCGGTCGTCTATCTCCCTTTTCCGGATGATATTGCCATTCGTGGTAAACTCGAAGCTGTGCTTGATTTCCGATATGGATGTCTTTTGGGAGGTTGTCCAAATAGCGCCGGAAACCATTTTGGCCGGCCGGTGGATCGAACTCAGCAAAGCGGATTTCCAGGTCAAAATAGTCTTCAGGCATGAGTGGTGATATGGTCTCCAGTGACTGATCAAAAAATCCCAAAGCCTTTGGGATTCGATCCGGTTTGTGGCAGCGAAGTGCTTGTCGAACACGCTCTCGAGCATTCAAGGCAACCTCCCGGTAAATTTTATGAAGACGGATGCGACCCTATCATCACCTCAAATTATTTCCGCAAATCAACTTTTATACTATATAGAAATGTAAGCAATTAAGATATGTATGAGTTGGCAAGTATAGTGGACATTTCAAGCATTTTTGAAGTTGCATAATACCATCAGGATTGTAGGAATTAGTGGAAATCTGATAATGCAACAACCATTGAGCAAAAACATTGTCAAATAGTTTAGAATTCATTAGCAGCTTTGAAGCTTGTGCATGTTGGGCCTATTGCAGATAGTGTTTTTAGTGCGGTGACACTACCTAAAGTCTATCGGCAAAGTATCATGGTTTAAATATTCTTAATAGATCAGTATTACATCTTACACTTCAAATTTAAATCCGAAAGGCTTACTACCTACCTGCTGATTGACAAACTTCACTCTGGGCTTATCATAACTTCGTCCAAATAGGTATTTTTCAGTTTGCCATAGGCTTCCCAGTAGTATTGGTTCACATCCTTGATTTCATCTTTGCACAATTTCCCGTGGGCAAAGCCGATTTCATAGGGGGTT
>Ga0272443_10003882_pt1 | contig 17038 bp, 15 predicted proteins | sample SSMAcet12_FD_193581 | JGI IMG/M metagenome (GOLD analysis project Ga0272443, IMG submission 193581) | Marine sediment archaeal communities from Little Sippewissett salt marsh, Falmouth, MA, United States - SSM-Acet-12 | ecosystem: Environmental > Aquatic > Marine > Wetlands > Sediment ... | reverse complement strand
TCCGTCGTTGTCGGTCACGACCAGCGTGACGGTGTAGCTCGCGGCCGTCGGGTAGGTATGTGCCCGCGTGACACCCGAGTCGGTCGTCCCATCGCCGAACAGCCACTGGTAGGTGACGATCGTCCCGTCGGCGTCGAGAGAGGCCGATGCATCGAAGAGGACAGAGCTGGGCGAGCCTTCCTCACCGGCTCGCACGTCGAAGTCGGCTACAGGGGCGAGGTTTGCCAGGCCCGGGAGAGTGAATGCCAGCACGATCGCTGCGATGGCGGCGGCGCCAGCGCCGGTCGTTCGTATCTTCACGCGGTCGGTCCTCCGATCTCTTCGGTCGTCGTCCCTCAGATTCGCACCTCGGAGTCAGGTATTGTACACGAAGGGGCGCGGAGAGGATTCGTTGGGCCGATCGGCGAGCCGGGAGGCACCGGAGATGATCAAGGAGATCACGGCGAAGACGCTCATCTCGAGGGTCGGAGGGATCGATACGTACTTCGGTCTCGACCACGGGATGAACCTGTACCGTGGTTGTCAACATCGCTGCATCTACTGCGATTCGCGTAGCGAGTGCTACGGGATCGACGCCTTCGATCGCGAGATCCTCGTCAAGGTCAACGCGATCGATCTCCTCCGTGACGAGCTGCCGCGGAAGCGGCGAAAGGGGATCATCGGGACCGGCTCGATGAACGACCCGTACATGCCGGCCGAGGAGGAGATCCGGCTGACGCGTCGCGCGCTCGAGGTGATCGCCGAGCAGGGATTCGGCGTTCATGTCTTGACGAAGAGCGACCTCGTGCTGCGCGACATCGACGTTCTTCGACGGATCTCCCGGGTCGCCGCGGCGGTGTCGTTCACGATCACGACGAGCGACGATGGGCTGTCGAAGCGAGTCGAGCCGCACGCGCCGCCGACCTCCGCGCGGTTTCGTGCGCTCGATCGGCTCGCGGAAGCCGGGATCGAGACGCGGATTGCGCTGATGCCGACCCTCCCGTTCATCGAAGACACCTGGGAGAACGTGTCGGCCATCGTCGAACGGGGGCGGGAGGCCGGGGTGCGAGCGATCATTCCGTGGTTCGGGATGAGCCTCCGCGACCGACAGCGCGCGCACTACTACCGCCGACTGGACGAGCTCTTCCCCGGCCTCCGGCTGCGGTACGAGACGACGTACGGGAATGACTACATGTGCCCCTCTCCGAACGCGGCGGAACTCGGACGGCGATTCGCCGAGTTATGTGCGGCGTACGGGATCGACACGTCCGTTCGCCCGTACCTGGCGCCGACGGGTGAGCAACTCCCGCTGCTCTGATTAGCCGATCGCGTCACCTCCCGCGAGGGACCGCTCGATCGCGGTGCGGATCCCCTTCCGCGGCGCCTCGTATCCCCACCCGATCTTCCGGTTGTCGACATAGATCGCCCGGGGCGTTTGGTACCGTAGAAGCACCTTGCGATCCTCGGCGGGGTACTCGCGCAGGACCACGCGGTCTCCGAACTCGGCGCAGACCTCCCGAACGCGTTGTGCCTCGATCCCGCTCGTCTGGCAGAAGCGGTTCCAGAAGAGGTCGACGACGCAGACCCCTTCGATCGGCTCGAACCTGAACTGCGGCTCGAGGAACCGGGGCGGTTCGGCGTCGTCCCGGAACGGCTTCCACAGCAGGACCTCCCGCCCGCGCTCGTCGACGGGCCGGTAGTCGAGCCGCTCGAAGAACGTGGCCGGCATGAACCACTCGGCGCCGGGGATGTCACGGTAGGCAGTCAGCGTAACGCCGGCATGGCCTGCCGCGTGCGCATCGCGTTCGATCGCTTCGAGCAGCGCCCGTCCGGCGCCGCGCCCGCCGATCCTCGACGGGACGAACAAGCAGGGTAGGACCATCAGTCTCCTTCCGAGCGGCCCCCACGGCGAACGGTCAATCGGAAGACCGTAGGCGAAGCCCGCCGGGGCGCCATCGAATCCGGCGACCTTGAAGAGCGCGCCGTGCGCCGCGAGATCGCGGAACAGCGCCCGCCGGTCGGCGGCGCTGACGTCGATTTCCTCCGACTCGCCGACGTGCGAGCACGTGGAGACGTATTCCACGTTGTCGCGCTCCATGTCACGGATCACGATGTCGTTCATGACGCCTCCCGCGGCCAGTGTAGCACGGAGGTCGCCCCCCTCTCGCGGATCTTCCTCTTCTCATCGGCGACCGATGTCGCTACTCTGTATGAACACCTAGCAGGGGGAGGGTGAAGATGAAGACGACGATACTGGTCGGTGCGATGGTCTTGCTGGTCGGATTGACGGTGGTGGGCCAGTTCCACTACGCGTTCTACTACGATCTATCCGGGGGACAGGATCTCGAGATCAACCTGATCAACACGATGCCGTGGGAAAACGACCTCACGATCGAGGTGCACGACGCCTACGGCGGGCTGATCTGGGACACCTTCGGAAGCGTAGACGGCTATGAGACGGTGTATGTCCGACTCGGCGACGAGATCACGGTGGACGACCTCCACTGGGGCGTGGTGACGGTCGACAGCTCGGATCGGCTGATCATCGGGCTGGAGTACTTCGCCGACGAGCTCCTGATCTCGGTTGACACGGTCTACACAGAGATCCCGGTACTCGATCCTTCCGAGCCGTTCTGGCTCGGGACGTACTACACGCAAGTCGATGACGCCGAGACGGCGTACATCGTGATGAATCCGTGGGCGACTACGGCGAGGTGCTCGATCGATGCCTACGATGCCGACGGCGACTGGCTGGAGTCGTGGGACTTCGTCCTCGGCCCGTACGAGGCGGAATACGTCTGGCTCGGCGACTACATCGCTTCGAGCGGGTTGAGCTGGGGCTTTCTCGACGTGTCGATGGAGGACGTATCCGTCATCCTCGCACTGGAGTACGCAGGGCGCGGCTGCAGCGGGCTCGAGATCGACAACGTCACCGAGTACTACTTCTAGCTTCGACGCGCGCCCTGCGCGAAGCGGGGCGCGCCGCTGACACGATCCGATACGGCGGGTAGACTCGCCTCCGTGAAGGAGGCGACGTGAAACCTGTCCAGATCGAAGACCTGCTGGCGTATCGATTCCTGTCCGCCGTCGAGTTCTCCCCTGACGGCCGCCTCGCAGCGTTCGTCGTGAAGCGCGCCGATCCGGAGCGGAACCGCTACCGATCGGATCTCTATCTGGCCGATCTCGGCTCACGGTCCGTGTCGAGGCTGACGAGTGGCGGGGCCGACGGTCCGTTCGCCTGGGGCGATGGCGAGCTGTACTTCCTCTCGCGACGCGACGCGGGGGAGGGCGACCCGCCGTCGCTCTACCGGATCCGCGTCGACGGCGGGGAGGCGGAGCGGATCGCAATCCTTCCGCACAAGGCCGAGTCGCTCGCCCGCTTCGGCGACGGGAGGGTCCTGTACACGGCGCGCATCGAGAGAAGCGACGACCGCGACGACGACGCGGCGGATTATGAAGTACTCGACGAGATCCCGTTCTGGATGAACGGAGAGGGGTTCACCAACCGCCGGCGAAAACGCCTGTTCCGGTTCGATGTAGCCTCCGGTGAGTCGACCGATCTGCTCGATCCGAACCTGGAGATCATGGGGTTCGACGTTCGGAATGGCCGGTGCACCGTGATCGGACGGCGGTTCGACGGGGTCGCAGAGGTCGTTCGCGAGCTGTGGACGGTCGACGGTGCGGACGCGTCGGCGGCGCGGGTCCCGATCGAGGGCTGGATGCTCGACGAGGTTCGCTTCCTCGACGACGAGACCGTCGTCGTGATCGGGACCGACATGAAGACGTACGGTCTCGGCGAGAACCGCGAGGTCTTGGCGATCGACCTCGCGACAGGCACGGCTACCTCCTGGACGCCCGGCTGGGACCGGTCGGTTGCGAACTCGATCGCCGCCGACTGTCGGCACGGCGGCGGCCCGACGCTGCGCGTGGCATGTGGTCACGTTTACGTCTCGGTGACCGATCGGACGGCCGGTAGCCTCGTCGAGGTCACGGGCACAGGAGACGCTCGCACGATCCTCGAGGTCCCCGGATCGATCGACGCCTACGACGTTTTCGACGGCCGGGTGCTGTCGATCGAATTGCGCCCCGATCGGTTGCAGGAGCTGTACCTACACGATGTCGAGGGGGAGATCCGGTTGACATCGCTGAACGAGGCGAGTTTGGCCGATCGATCCCTCTCCGCGTTGGAGTCGTTTGCCGTGCCGTCCGCGCGGGGGGATGCGATCGACGCCTGGCTGATCCGCCCGATCGATTGCGATCCGAGCGCGAAGGTCCCGACGATCCTGACGATCCACGGCGGGCCGCGCGGCGCGTATGGGGAGATTCTCTTCCATCAGATGCAGATGCTCGCCGGCAAGGGCTACGCGATCCTGATCTCGAATCCGCACGGCTCGTCCGGACGGGGAAACGCGTTCGCCGACATCCGCGCGGAGTACGGGAAGGTCGACTACGACGACCTGATGGCGGTTGTGGACACCGCGCTCGAGCGATACCCGTTCCTCGATGCGGAGCGGCTCGGGGTCATGGGCGGTTCGTACGGCGGCTACATGACGAATTGGATCATCGGCCATACCGACCGCTTCCGCGCCGCGGTCTCGCAGCGTTCGATTGCCAACTGGATCCACAAGTTCTGCACGACCGACATCGGATACTACTTCAATGCCGACCAACTCGGGACGACGCCGTGGGCCGAGGGCGGCAGCGAGCGGCTGTGGTGGCACTCGCCGCTTCGATGCGCCGATCGGGCGACGACCCCGACGCTGTTCATCCATTCCGAGCAGGATTACCGCTGCTGGCTTCCCGAGGGGATCCAGATGTTCACCGCCCTGCGCTACCACGGTGTCGAGACGCGGCTGGTGATGTTCCGCGGCGAGAATCACGAGCTGTCGCGAAGCGGCAAGCCGACGCACCGGATCCGTCGGCTCGAGGAGATCGTCGCCTGGTTCGATCGGCATCTGAAGGCCGACTGACGGACGGGGAAACGTGAGATCCGGGGCCGGCTAGTTTCGGCGGCCGAGCGCCAGGCGCACGCCGAGTCCGATCAGGGCGGCGCCGGAAAGCCACTGCATCGTGCGGGATGCGGCGCCGTGCTCGTTCAACCAGCGGCCGACCGCCCCGGAGAGGAGCCCGAGGCCGATCAGCCACAGGACCCCGAGGGCGGTGAACGTGAGACCGAGCAGGAGCATCGGCCTGAACGTCGATCCGCTCGACGCGGGCACGAACTGAGGGAGGAAGGCGACGAAGAACAGGGCGACCTTCGGGTTCAAGACGTTCGATAGGACGCCCTGGAAGTAGAGCCTCGTGCGGCGGGGCGGCGGGCACGGTGCGCCGTCCGGGCGCGTTCGGACGAGAAGCGTCCGCAGCCCAAGGTAGATCAGATAGGCACTTCCGACGAGCTTCACCGCCGCATACGCGGCGGCGGACGCCTGCAGCAACGCCGAGAGCCCGAGCGCCGCGGCGAAGACATGGACCAGCAAGCCTGTGCACACGCCAAGGGCGCTGAGAATGCCCGCTCGACGGCCCTGCGCGACGCCGCGGGCGATCACGTACATCATGTCCGGCCCGGGCGTCACGATCAGCAAGACGGACGTCGTGAGGAACAGACCTGCGTCGGCGATGTCCGGTATGGCCATCGGGTCCCTCGCGCCGGCGACGCTACTCGGAATCCTCTCCGGGCTCGGTCCCCTCGTCTTCGCTCGATGCTTCTGCGATCTGTCCTTCGAGGTCGTCGATCTTCGTCTGGATCGACGCGTCGTCCGGGACGCTTGCCTGGGCGAGTCGGTATTCGGCCAACGCAGCGGTCAGATACTCCGCGATCTGCGCCTCGACCGCCTCGATCTCCGGCGTGTCCGCATCGTCCGCTTCGAGGGACGCGAGTTCCATGCGTGCGTCGTACAGCTTCGTCTCGTACATCGTGGCGATGATGTACGGGAGGTACGGATCGTCGATCGAGCCGGCGTCGCGGATCGCCTCCAGCTTCTCGATCGAGAGGTCGACGTTCTCCTGCTGGCCCCACAGCGCGTCGACCAGCGGAAGGAGGATCTCGAACTCGGCCGCCGCGTAGACTTCGTCGAACCATGCCTGCAGCCGCTCGTTCTGTGTCTGCTCCACGACGTCGACACGTACCTGGTCGATGACATCCTCCAAGCCCGGCGAATACGCGTCCTTGCGTTCGGTGAGAAGGATGATATGGAACCCGTACTGGGTCTCGACGATGCCGCTCGTCTCTCCGATAGAGAGGGCGAACGCGGCCTCCTCGAACTCGGGCACCATCATGCCGCGGCCGAACCAGCCGAGGTCGCCCCCGTCCGGCCCGGTGGGCCCTGTCGAGTGTTCGATGGCGAGCTCTGCGAATTCGGCGCCGCCGTCGATCTCGGCGAGGACCTGTTCGGCCTCCGCTCGGATGTCGGCGACCAGTTCGTCGCGAACGTCCTCGAGTTCGGCGGGCTCCGCTTCCGTCCCGTACTCGCTCTGATGCTCGCCGAGGTACGTCTGCAGGTCCATATCGGATGTCCCGAACAGGATGTGGGAGGCTCGTACTTCCTCCTCGATGGCGTAGTCGGCCGCGTGGTCCGCGAAGTACGTGGCGAGTTCGTCGTCGGTCGGTTCGACCGGGCCGGCGACATCCTCACGCACCGCGTCGACGGTGAGCTGCCATTCGACGGAGTCGATGCCGCTCTCCTTGAACGTCTCGAACGTCGACCCCTGCTCCTCGAGGTAGGTGAGGAACTCCGCCTCGTCCCAGCCCTGCTGTTCGAGGAAGTCGGCGTACTGCACCTGGAACTCCGCTTCCACCGCCTCGTCGCTGGGGCGGAGGCCTCGGCGACTCGCCTCCTCACGGATGAGATCGGTCGCGATCACGCGACGGAGTGCCTCGGACTCGAGGGAAAGCTGGAAGAGGCGTCCTTCTCCCCCGGCGAGGAGAGCCTCGATGCTCATCCCGAACATCGTGTACATCTCGAGGTACTGATTGAGAAGGGTCAGGCGCGCCGCCTCGAAATCGTGACGGTACACCGGCCGGCCGTCGACCGTGGCTACGACTTCGTTGTCCGAGGTCTCAGGTGTGGCGACGACGTCCGGCTCGGTGGCCGCAGGTGTCGAGTCCGCGGCCTCGGAGGCCGCCGCGGGTGTCGCGTCTGGCGCCTCGGTCGTCTCGACCGGGGTGTCCGCGGGTTCGGAAGGACGATCGCCACAACCGAAGAGCAGCAAGGTCAACGAGCACAGGGCAACCAACAGTACAACCGTCCGAATCCGCATGAGAGCCTCCTTCATCGGGTCCAGTTTACGGACTGGACCGGGAAACCTCCAATACGACCGGCGCTCGGCAAACGTACATGGCGATGGCTTGGATGCCGAGGCGAGCGAGGATTGCGCCGGCCGCTCCGATGCCGTGAAGTACCGCTCGACCCCAGGGCTTTCGTTCGACGCGGCCACACCCACGGACGGACTATGGTACGGAGAGCAGAAAGACGCTTCCCATCCGGTCGCCGCAGATAATGTAGAGCCGGTTGTCCGAGAAGGCGACCGCGGAGAGGGGCCGGTCGAAGCGAATCATGCGCTGCTCATAGACCGACGGGACCCGTTGATACCGGAATTCCCCGTTGTCCGCGACGGTGACGAGACCGTTTCCCGTACCGGAATAGGCGACGTCCGCCGTCGGGACGGGAAGTGGGTGCGGATCGCCGAGGCGTCGAACCGGAAGCCGGACGGCGCGGCGTAGCCGTCGCAGTCGACGGGTGGCTATCCCGTTGGCTACGGAAGTGGCGTCAACGCCAGCAATAGGCAACGACATGTTCGAACAGCCGATCGTCGTCCCGGTGGCTGAACCGGAAGGCAAATTCCGCCAAGTACGCGGCGAAGTACTTCGACGACAGGCGGTGGTATACCCCGAAGATCGCGCGTTTCAGCAGGCTGAGAGGGGTTTCCGATCCCGCTTCTCCGACGCAACCTTGGACGAACGCGGGTTCCCCGCGTGGGCCGCGGGCCGCCCGGGCGGACAGCTTCAGCTCCGCCTCGAAGCGGAACGAGGCAGCCACGATTCTCTGCAGGTCGCAGGATCCGCCGACGTGGATCGCTTCGCGTTCTCCGCCGGGCGCCGCCAGATCGAACGAGACGACCCCCGATAGGAGCCCCCGGCCGGTTCGCCTCCAGGCGGGGTGTCCGGATGTCGCGGTGTCCGATGACGTGAGCGTCGTGCACAAGCGCTCCTCGTAGCTCCCGTGGAGCATCGCCAAGCGGATCTGCATCGCCATCCTCCAAGCTGTCTTGTACGTGACACCGAGGACTCGCTGCAGCTGCTTGCCACTGATCCCTCGCTTGCTCGCACAGACAAGCCAGATCGCGATGAACCACTTCCGCAGCGGCGTACGGGTGGCGTGGAAGATCGTTCCTGATGTCAACGTGAACTGATATCGGCAGTCCCTGCACTCCCACTTGGCCAGTCCGGCCGTGTAATACGGTGCGGCGGCATGACATCGGGGACAGCGGACGCCGTTCGGCCAGCGGGTCCTTCGCAGGAAGGTTGCGCAATCCTCCTCGCTAGTGAATCTCCGTTGCAGCTCCAATAGGGTCATGCGGATCACCTCCTGATCGCGTTTCCGTGCCCTTCAGGCGTCGAAGGGATACCCCATACTAAAAATTGACAACATACAATCGAACTGGTATCTACGATACGCCCGGTTCATTCAAGCAGCGATATTGAACGAGGAGGTGAATAACGACTCCCAGTGCACCGAAGCTGCAACGGAGCGGGCTTCGAGCTCCATCGGAAACCGAAAGGAGGAGCAAGATGGGAACGCAGTACACACTTCGGTTCATCAACAACTCCCAGAACACGGCGGTCGCCTGCGTCTATCAGACCGATCCGGACATCGGCGTGCCGAACGTGATGTCGCTTGCCTGGTTCGCGAAGGGCGCGGCCCCGACGACGCACGTCGCCTTCACGTGGCAGATCGACTACTGCTTCGTCTGGTCCGAGGTCGGCACCCTCGCCCCCGGCGTCATGTTCGATGCGTCCCAGGCGTGGGATGCTGACCTGCTGGCGTCGAACCAGGTGTCATTCACCTGCCAGGGCGGCGTCTATACGTTCGCGAACCAGCAGGCCGGCCCGTCGCCGGGGAGCCTGACGATTCTCGAGGATTCGACGCTGCCGGCGAATCAAGCGGCCGTCGGGATCGGCGTCTCCAAGAAGCCGGCCTACGTCGTGCAGGCGCAGCCGAACTGGAACCTGACGTTCAGGCCCAAGCCGAGGTACTTCATCACGTTTGGCACCTTCCTCGAAGGCGAGGTCCTCGACGTGCAGTCGATCTCGCACAAGGCGGAAGTCAGGTTCCCGCCGAACGTCTACTCGATGACCGCCATCCTGAACCCGGACAACACCTGGAACGTCAAGCCGACGAGCGAGGTCAACGCGCTCTACCTCGCGGCGCGGAGCCGGGGCCAGGCCGGGCAGTGGGGAGTGCTGGCCGCTCCTTAGGCCGGGCTGTCCTAGGGTGTCCGGGAGCGTGCCGAGAGCGCCCTTCGTGCTTGTGTGGAAGGCATCCCCCGGGCGGCGTGTGGCAGCCGCGCGGACGCAGGGCGCGCGGGACCGGTTCACGACCGCCGCGCGCCCACACCCTTCACGATCGATTCGGGTTCGACGGCGGCCGTCCGGCCGACCGGACTGAGCCTCGCAGCCTCGGTGAAAGGAGATCACGATGAACGAAGGGAAACACCTGTTGCAGGAAGTGAACGACGACGTTCGAGAGGCCCTGTCTAGCGATTCGGCTGCGCTACAGGCGCTGCGCGAGCTGCTGGAGTCGCGCGGCGCGGTACGCGGCTCGGGCGAGCACAAGGTGGAGATCGAGACGGACGAGAACGGCCATGGCTCGTTCGAGACGAAGAAGGAGACCACGTGGTACGTCACCATCTCCGATCCGGTGCACATCACCGATCCCGACGGCGGGACGTGGCACGTGAAGGTGACGGACACCGCTCAGGAGAACCGTCTCGTCTTCGAGCACAAGGAGATGGAGAAGTGCAAGGAGTACTCCTACCGGTACAAGACCGGCTTCACCTGCAAGCTGAAGATCGAGGTCTGGTGGTCGGAGAAGCGGAAGACGACGTTCAAGGCGACCATCAAGTACACCTACTGATCGAGCGACCGCTCGGCGGTTCCCCCCGGACCCCGATTCGGATTGCCCGCGTCGACGCTTCGCCGACGGCGCGGGCTTTTCTCCGCGGCAGCTGAGGACGACCGGTCCTACGGGAGGATCGCGCCACGGAGCGTCTCGATCCTCGTCGCGGTGATCTCCTCGGGATGGAGACGGACGGTCGGTACGAGCGGATGGAGCGCGCAATCCCGGCGCAGGAGCATTTCGTTGTTGCCGGTGATGTGGAGCATGGTCGCATCATCGCGGCGGATTCGACCGGCTCCGACGGCTTCGATCATCGCTGCGGTCGCGACGGCGGATGCGGGACCGATCGGAAGACCCTCCGCCTCGAGGAAGAGGGCTGCCGCCCCCCGGGCATCCTCGTTCGATACGGCGTAGGTGGACCCGCCGGTATCCATCAGAGCGTCACGTACGCCGCCCGGGATCGCGTACGGCGGGTTGCGATTGGCAAGCACCAAGGCGTCGATCTCGGCGATCCTCGCCAGCTGACCGTCGACATCCTGTTCGGGAGCGATCGCGGCACCGGCGGTCCAAGCGTCGTGAATCGGCGTGAACGGCGCGTTCTGCGCCAGGTGGAGTGTCGGGAGCGAGGAGCCGACGCCGGCGGCCAGGAGGCGTTTCGCGGATTCCCATGTCGCGATGCCGCCTGTGCCCGAGCCGATCGCCTGGACGTAGTGCATCGGGAGCCCCCCGAACCGCCGCGCGTACTCCAGAATCGCGGTTCCCATGCCGTCGCGACGCGCGACGTTGCGTGCCCCGCCTTCCGGCGCGATTCCGAGCGTGTCGGCGATCACGCCGGCAGCGCGGATCGCGAAGGCGTAGTCGTCGTTCCCGTCGATCACGACGAGGCGGACGGCGTCGGAGGCAACCCGCGGGAGCCAGAGTCGGCGCATCGCGCGGCCCGGCACCACGAGGACGACCGGGAAGTCGAGAACGGTCGCGGCGTAGGCGAACGCCCGTGCCGTGTTCCCTGCCGACGCGAGAATCAGCGCGTCGGCCCCGTGTTCGCGGTAGTAGAGGACGGTGGGCAACGCCTCGAAATCCTTGAAAGACCCGGTCGGGTTCGTAGCGCCGACCGCGGGGGCATATCCGTTGAACGCGATGACCAGGTCGTCCAGCCCAAGCCGGTCGGCGAGTCGTTCGCTTCGGTAGACGGTCGGCCCGACCGGCGTGTCGATCACCGCGGTCGATGGGAGCCAATCGTGATAGTCGAATAGATCATCTCGGTCTCCCGGATCGAACGTCGTGGTCGGGTACTCCGGCCGCAGGAGGCCGTCGCAGTGCGTGCAGTGGAGTGCGGGAGGATCGAACGTTCTCCCGCAGCCGACGCAACGCAACGAGAGCTTCGCTTCCGACATCGTCTGGACTCCCGGTTCGGGATCGATTCAGGACCATCCTTGAGGCCCACGAAGACGGTACCGGTTTCGTCGATCACCTTCCAGGCTCGCGTCCAGGGTCCGATCCGCGACCGGGATCCTAGAGCTGCCCCCGGAACTGCCGATGCCTCAGATGATCGTATGATTCCAGATTCTCGTCGGTGTGGGGCGTGAACTGCCGCGTGTCCGTGGTGGCTCGGTGCCGCTTCCGTCGTCGCCGGAGGTATCGGGCGAGCCGCCTCCGGAGGGTTCCGACGTCCATGGTCTCTACTCCCTTCCGCGGGCCTCCGGCATCATGGTCGATCGGAGGATCGACTCATGGAATCGCGCCCGGTCCGCGCGGATCCTCGCTCTTCCTCCTGCTCTCCTGCTCACCCGTCACCCGGCCGAGCTTCCGGAAGAATCGAGCGATGTCCTCCGAACCCTCACCGCCCCGGGGCGGGCACTGGGTGGCGGTGGACATCACCGCGTACAGCACCGCGCCGAGACCGCCGTGCAGGGCCGAGATCGCGGCGGCGTCGATGCGGAACCTGAACCGGAGTGCGAACAGCCCATTGGTGAGCAGTCCGACTGCAGCTCCGACCAAGCCGCCGAGGAGATAGTACCCCTTGAGCCACCGCGGTGGCTCCCCCCGGGTTGCCTAGCGTCGGTAGATGAGACAGCCCGCGATGCCCGCGGCGACATAGACGATGCTCATGTATGGCGGAAGCCCCATCGTTGCGAACAGGATCAGGCAGAAGGGGAGCGAGATGATGAGCGACGACCCGATGGCGGGCAGCATGACTCAACCTTCCCGTGTCGTGTATCAAGAGACAGTGTGCCGAACTCGCGGAAACAAGATCTATACGCTTCCTCCGTGCATGTGAAGACAACCGGTTGACAGGAAAGCCCATCACTCCTACGGTGTGAAATCGGGTGAGTGTGCTTGTCAAGGAGGCGACATGAGGTCGGCGACACAAGTCGTAGCGGTTCCGCTGCGCAGCAAGCGGCTGCGGCTCTGGACGATCCGCGACGATCGCACCATCTGGAGCCGCTGCGAGGGGCAGCCGCGATACTACAAGCCGTGGGAGCCCGAAACCGAATGCTGGAACCCGGAGAAGCCGGTGTTCGCCGCGGTCTGTGGTGCCGCGGCGTCTCTTCCCGACGCGTCGGTCCGGTTCTGGGCGTCCGATACGGACGGGGCGATCTGGAGCTGCCGTGAGACGGGTCCGAACCCGGAGGACCCATGGACGCCGTGGTCGGCGGACTGGGCCCGGTCCGCGCCTCCGTTCACGGCAACGCGAATCGCCGCAGCGCAGCTGTCGGACGGGCGACTGCAGTTCTGGGCCGTCGACGAGACAGGGACGATCTGGAGCTGCTGGATGCGGGACAGGGCACTAGGATCGGAGTGGACGAGATGGACCGATCGGTGGACGCCACGTCGCCCATCGTTTCGCGCGAGGGACGTAGCTTCCGCCCCGCTGCCGGACGGGCGACTGCGGTTCTGGGCCGTCGACGAAACGGGGAGGATCCGGAGCTGTGCGAAGTCGACGAGGAGGTCCACCGCGCGCTGGACTCCATGGGCGGACGATTGGGCGCCGCGCGCGCCGTTTCGAGCCGTGACGATGGCAGCGGCATCCCTCGCCGACAAGCGGCTTCAGGTATGGGCTGTCGGCGAGGACGGCAGGATCTGGAGTGCGGAGCAAACGAGCCCGACCGGCTCGTCATGGGGTGCGTGGTCCCGGGACTGGGCGACCGCGGAGCCTCCATTCCAAGCGACGAGCGTTGCGATTGCGCCGATGATCGACAAGCGACTGCAGTTCTGGGCGGTCGACGAGGATGGGAACGTGTGGAACTGCTGGCAGATGGATGTCTCTCCACGAGCGAAGTGGAGCATCTTCGGGCTGTTCTTCGCGATGCAGTCCCAGCAGCAGACCTTTTGGTGTTGGGCCGCGACGGCGGCGAGTCTGTCGCGGTACTACGATCCCGCGAGTGCCTGGAAGCAATGCGACGTGGCCTGCGAGGTGTTCCATAACCGATCTTGCTGCGAGAACGGCAGAAGCAGCGGATGCAATCAGACGGCGTTCCTCAAGCCGGTCCTCGACCTGACCGAGAACTTCGCCGGTTCCGCCGGCGGCGCCGCGACGCAGGCTCAGCTGTTGGCCGAGTTCAGGGAAGGTCGTCCCGTGGCGGCTCGGATGTACTCCCCGAGTAAGGGCGGGCACTTCGTCGTCGTCTGCGGATGCGGAGCCGACCTGGTGATGGTGAAGGACCCATGGGATGGCCCGACGTGCATCCCGTACGACGTCTTCTGCAAGCAGTACTTGGGGACGCACGGGTGGCATACCACGTTCTTCACCAAGCCCCAAGGAGGTCCATGATGCCGATACGCGAGGCGGCGGCAGACCGCGAATCGATGGAAGAGCTGCATCGGGGCCTTCTCGATGCGTTCGGGGACGGGCTGCAGCTGACGGTCGGAACCAGGGCACTGGAGGATTCCGAGGTGGGGTTGGACCGAGAGCCGTTGCGGCCTCATCCCGTCTACACCGCCGCCCTAACGGATGTAGCGGCGGGGAAGACGCTGACGTCCGCCTGGTGCATCGGGTGGCGGGTCTTCGTCTCGAAGGAGGCCGGGGCCGGGAGGGCGGCCGAGGTCTATTGGGACGAAGCCGCCGCCGTCCACGTCTTCGGTGGCGTGACGGAGGGGGGCTTCGTCCGTGAAACGCTCGACGCGATCGGGAAGCTGGAACGCCGTGAGGAGGTCCGGCAGGGCGACTATGAGCTCCGCGTGCTTCGGATCCCCGGTCTCTCCGTCTACGCCGTGTGGCTCCGAAGCCGGTCCGGTGCAGACGACCTCGTGATGCCACTTGGGCCGACGTTCGAGTCCCTCGAATCGGGCGAGGTCATCTCAGGGGGCGACTTCGACCACGCGTTGCGCAAGCCTGCCGCAGCGGTGCTGGCGTTCGAGGCGTGCGACGAGCCGTAGCGTTCGGCGACGCGCGCTCTACGCGGCCCGGTCGATGAACCGTCGGACGTCGCTTCGGAACGCTGCGAGCGACGCGACGTCGAGATAGAACATGTGCCCCGCCTCGTAGTTCACCATCTCGACGTTCTCGCAGTGTTCGGCATCGACGTTCATGTGGCTCAGCATGTACTCGGTGGCGAAGTGCGGTGTCGCGAGATCGTAGTAGCCCTGCCCGACGAGGACCTTCATGTACGGATTCTTGGCGATTGCCGCCCGCAGCGTCTCGCCGGTCGCCGGCATCGTCCCCTTCTCCCATTCCCATGCCTCGTTCACCTTCATGCTCAGCGTCTCGTACGTCAGATCGGTCTCGATCTTGAGCTCGGTCCGGACGTAGTGGTTGAACGCGGCGGTGTACGGCGGCGTGATCGCGTGCATCGATGGGTCGAACTCCGGGCGCTCGGTCACCGCGAGCGCTTCGATCCCCTTGAACCGCGAATCGAGTCGCCCGACCGATCGTTTCTCGGTGCGAAGGAGCTCCTTGCAGAAGTGGAAGATGTTGACCCGCAGGTTCGTGCCGAGCACGTAGTCAGGATCGAGGCCGGTGTAGGCCGCCAGTCGCTCGGCGACGGATCGACGCTCATCGTTTGCTAGGCGATCGCCCTTCATCAGGGCGAGCGTCAGCTCCCCTTCCGCCCACGCCTTCACCTCGGCCGTGAACTCCGCGAGGGGCAGCTTCTGGAGCTTCTCCTCCAGCATTCCATGATACCAGGCGGTTGCCGCGTAGGTCGGGACGAACAGCTGGAATGGGAGGTCGTTCGCCGGCATGAACCGGATGGCACCGAAGTCCAGGACGGTCGAGATCAGGACGATCCCGTTGAACGCGATGCCGCGATCGACGAGGTGGCCGGCAAGCCCGGCGGCGCGCGTTGTCCCGTAGCTTTCGCCGGCGAGGAAGAGCGGTGAGGACCATCGCTCGTATCGGGTCAGGTAGAGGCGGATGAACTCGCCGACCGACTCGATATCGCCCTTGAATCCGCAGTACTTCTTGTCGAGTTCGTCCTTTGTCGCCCGGCTGAACCCGGTTCCCACCGGGTCGACGAAGACGAGGTCGGACTGGTCGAGCCACGTCTGCTCGTTGTCCTCGTACCGGTACGGCGCCGCCGGCATCCACCCTTCGTCTTGCATGACGACCCGTTTCGGGCCGAGCGCGCCCATGTGGAGCCAGATCGACGCCGAGCCCGGACCGCCGTTGAACGCGAACGTGAGTGGCCGATCGGCACGATCGCCCGCGTCGTCCAGCTCGTATGCAGTGAAGAAGATCTCCGCCTCGGTCTCGCCGAACTCGTCTTTCAACGGGATCGCCCCGGCGCGCGCAGTATAGGCGAGCGTCCGTCCGCCGACGGTGATCTCGTGCTTCGTCTCGACAGGCTCGATGCCGAGAAGCGTTCGGAGCTTCTCCTTCGTCTTCGGCTCTGCATCGTGGTCCGTCTTCGTCCTGTCCTGCTCCTCGGGCATGGCGATCGCTCCTCGGCGTCCGGGATGGCTGCATTGTACTCGCTGACGTCCAGCGCGGGCGGTGGCTTCGGTCCTCAGGCGGCGAAGAGCCATGCCGAGAGCGTTCGTGCTTCATCTCGAAGTGATACTGAACAGAGCGGCTTCAGACTCGTCGAACCTCCCTTGAAGCGCCGACGGTTCCGTGCTATGGTAGCCCATTCGCGAGAAGGTCGGACGATGGAAGGTGTGTGCAGTGTGACTGTAAGTGCGGAGGCTCGGACGGCTGCGGGTGTGCTGTTCGACGTCAAGCGATTCGCGATCCACGACGGTCCGGGGATTCGCACGACGGCCTTTCTCAAGGGGTGTCCCCTCGCATGCACATGGTGCCACAACCCGGAGAGCCAGCGCCCCGATCCGGAGCTGCTGGAGCGTCCTGACCGCTGCACCGGATGCGGCGCCTGCGTGGCGGCCTGTCCCGAACGGGCGATCCGAATCGAACGAGGACACGCAACCACCGATCGCGATCGGTGCACGGCCTGCGGGGCTTGTGTCCCGGTGTGCCCAGCCGAGGCGCGATCGATCGTTGGAGTCATGTGGACGGCGGAGGCGCTGATCTCCGAGCTCGCTGAGGATGGGCTGTTCTTCGAGCAGTCGGGTGGAGGGATCACCTGTTCGGGAGGCGAACCGCTTCACCAGCCGGCGTTCTGCGCTGCGGTCCTCCGGTGGTGCCGCGAACGTGGGATTCACACCGCGGTCGACACATGCGGGGTTGCCCGGGAATCGGCGCTTCTCTCGGTCGCCGAGGAGACCGACCTCTTCCTCTATGACTTGAAGCTGATGGACGACGCACGGCATCGGCGGGCGACCGGGGCCTCGAACGCGGCGGTGCTGTCCAATCTCGAGCGGCTCGACCGGTGGGGGAAGCGGGTTTGGATACGCATTCCGCTGATCCCCGGCGTCAACGACGACGAGGAGAACCTCGCCGAGCTGGTCGGCTTCGTGCACAAGCTCCGGCGGGTCGAGGCGGTGCAGGTGCTTCCGTACCACCGCGGCGGCGAGGCGAAGTGGGCGGGGTTGGGAAGGGGTACCGCGGC
>Ga0272443_10003878_pt1 | contig 17048 bp, 11 predicted proteins | sample SSMAcet12_FD_193581 | JGI IMG/M metagenome (GOLD analysis project Ga0272443, IMG submission 193581) | Marine sediment archaeal communities from Little Sippewissett salt marsh, Falmouth, MA, United States - SSM-Acet-12 | ecosystem: Environmental > Aquatic > Marine > Wetlands > Sediment ... | reverse complement strand
TGAAGGCCGTCTTGTTATATGCTCTCGCCCCGGCCGCATAGAGGTCGGCAAAAGGGCAAAAGTCGAGCTTAGAGCGTGTGTGATAACTCATTCTGAGCCGCGCCGGAAGGGAGTGGTGTTCGACAATCCACAACAAACCGCTCCTTGACGGTCGCGGCTCGGATGGCAACCGCGCTTCTCGCACGCTCTCTGGGAAGAGAATGACCTGTTGATGCTGGCTATTTACGGTACGGTTCAGCGTAGCGAAAGATTCGCGGTGCGGCATGTGCATGACGAATGATTTTTGGATTGGCCAGGGAGCATGAATCATGTCCACAAAGATCGGTCGCCGACAGATGTTGAAACTGACGACGGCGGCAACGACGGGCTTGGCCTTGTCCACCCCGCATGTCCGGGCGGCTGAGGCGGACCCGGCGCGCGTGGTCCGAGTGGGAATTGTCGGCATGGGCGGGCGGGGCACGCATCACATGCAGTTGCTGTGCCGGATGGACGGCGTGCAGGTGCGCGCGGTCTGCGACGTGGTGCCCGAACGGGCCCAACGCGCCCGAACGATTGCGGATGAACTCCAGGGAACCCGGCCGGAGGCTTACGTGGGGGATCCGGAAGCCTACCTCGCGCTGTGTGTGCGCGACGACCTGGACGCCGTGATCATCGCCACGACCTGGGATCAGCACGCGACGATGGCGGTGGCGGCGATGAAGGCCGGCAAGTACGCGGCCAGCGAGGTGCCCTGCGCAGTCACGATCGAGCAGTGCTGGGACCTCGTCCGCGCGCGCGAAGCAACGGGCGTGCCGTTCATGATGCTCGAGAACTGGAGCTTCCGCCGGGACAACCTGGCCATGCTCAACTTGATCCGCAAGGGGCTCCTTGGCGAGATGGTTCATTGCCACTGCGCGCACAGCCACGAATGCATCAGTCACTGGTTCTTCGACAGGCAGGGCAACGACCGCTGGCCGGCCCGATTTCTTATCGAGTACAACCGCGACCAGTATCCCACGCACTCGCTGGGGCCGGTGCTGAGCTGGATGGACATCAATTGCGGGGACGCCTTTGCGACGGTGGCGTCGACGGCCACGCCTTCGCGTGGGATCAACACGTACTTCGCCCGCACGTTCGGGCCAGACCACCCCGGCGCGAAGCGCACCTACGCACAGGGCGACATCGTTACGAGCATCGTCCGAACGCAGAAGGGCAGGACGATTGTCGTCAACTACGACATGCAGCTGCCGCGCCCCTACGACAACCGGTGGATGATCCAGGGCACGCTGGGCATCTACCGCGAGGCGGGGGAGGTGATCTACGTGCTGGGACGCAGCCCGCGAAAACACGAGTGGGAGCCCTTCGCGCCGTATCAGGCGGAGTTCGACCACGGCTGGTGGAAAAACGCCGGACCGGGTGTCGAGGAGGTTGGCCACGGGGGAACGGACCTCATCGAGCTTGAGGAGTTCGTCCGGGCGGTCCGCGGCCGCACGGAGACGCCCATCGACGTTTACGACTCGGTGACGATGAGCGTGCTGATCCCGCTGTCGGAGCGCTCGATCGCGCGGGACGGCGTGCCGATCGAGTGCCCCGATTTCACGGACGGACGATGGAAGACCCGAAAGCCCGCTTTTGGGGTGGAAAGCTGATCCGCCGGCGCACCCGAACCACCGTAATGAAAAGAACAGGCAGCCTGCTGTGGGTGTTACTGCTCGCGTTCGAGGATGAGCAGGACGATCTGGAAAGCGATTCCGACGTTGAGGCCGAACCGCTTCAGGGCGGCCACGGTCGCTGCTCGGACAGGCCGGCTTGACCGGCCCGACCCGGCTTTGTTAAAGTACCGATTCCTGTATCCAGGATGCCCCCATCGTCTAGTGGCCTAGGATATCAGGTTCTCATCCTGAAGACAGGGGTTCGAGTCCCCTTGGGGGTGGTCGGCGGCGGACGCTGCCAACCGATGCCGGGAGCGGTCATAAGGGGCCGCTCCTGCTGCTTTTGCGGTGTTCGTGGTCAGGCAACCTTCGGCTGGTTCGCGTCAGACGGTGTCAACGAGTTAATTATCGATCTACCTCTTTCCCCCAAGTTTGACACCAAGAAAAACACCAAAAAAATCCCGCCAGCGGTCGTTCGGTGTAAATGGCAGGTCTTCAGGGTTTTCTACCGGGTTCACTACCGAAGCCGTTTCTGTCTCTGCCACGTTCGGCTGACTGCGCTCGAGGTCGAGTCGAGGCAAGGTCTCGACCGCAGCTCGTTCGTCTAGAAGTTGCGGGTCGGAGTTGCGGGTCGATTGTGACAGCCAGATCAAGTTGGAGTTTCACAGCGCGTCGGTTACCTCTGATACGGGACTGGTCGCGTATCGCGAACTCCACGAAGCCTTGAGGCTGACGATGATGGCGGATGACGTCTTCCGAGATCCTCGGCGCGGCAAGAACACGCAGCACGATTTGACAACCACGTTACGGCAAGCGGTGTACAGTCGCCTGTCGGGTTACGAGGACACGAACGACGCGGAACGTCTGTCGGTTGATCCGGCCGGCGCACGGATGGAGGCCGACGAGCGCATTCCATTGCCGCTTGAATTGACTGGTTCTCTCGCGGGATGAGCCTTCCATAACACTTTCTTCTGTTTTACGGGCCACGTTGAGGATATACTCGCCGCCGCGCATGCTCATCCAAGAACCCGATCGGAGATGCGCGATGTATGAATCCCCCGCCATCCATCTCACTTCAAGGAAAGGAGTTCGTATGCATGCCCACCAACTCGTATTGGCCGCTCTGATCGGCTGTACACTCGCTACATGTCGCCCTTCAACCAGCACCAACGATTCCTCGGACACAGAAAATGTGAACACCGACAACACGCCGGATGGCTGCACAACAGCCATCGTCGCCGACCACTCGGCTACTGCCGAGTTCGACACTCTTCCTGCACCAGTGGTCAAGGCTGCGGCCTCCACATTCAGAATCTGGTATGGCCACACCTCGCATGGAAGCCAGATCCTGACCGGTATGCAGATGCTCGCGGCTGGCGACGACCGGTACGCTTACAATGCCGGAGCGGGAACGCTTACTCTCCAGCATCGCGACGACGTCGACCTTGGTCAGGGGGGCAGTCTCGATTGGGTCGACACGACGCGCTCCGTACTGAATCAGCCCGGCCAGACATTTAACATCGTGATGTGGTCTTGGTGCGGAGGCGTCAGTGACAGTACCCAGGCGGATATCGCAGCCTACCTGAACGCGATGCACCAACTGGAGACGGACTATCCTGATATCGTGTTCGTCTACATGACCGGGCACTTGGACGGTACCGGGCCGACAGAGAACCTGTGCCTCCGCAATAACCAGATCCGCACCTATTGCCAAACCAACAACAAGGTCCTGTTTGACTTCGCGGATATCGAGAGCTATGACCCGGCCGGCACGTACGATCCGGATGGCTCGGATGCATGCGAATGGTGCACGAACTGGTGCGCCACGCACCCCTGCCCGACGTGCGAAGAATGTGCACATTCACACTGCTTCAACTGCTATCAAAAAGGCAGGGCGTTCTGGTGGATGATGGGTCGCCTGACCGGCTGGAACGGGAGTTGACAGGATTCCCAGCACCTCCGGTGTTGCCAGGACCGGGCGTGCTGGAAATTCTTGGCGGGATAAAAAACAACGAAACGAAAACCCCCTATCCTGACCAGGAGACATGTCCATGTACGCAACAACAAATCCACTGAGTACTAAAGTGGCCACTTTGTTAACCTTGCTGGCAGCCGCGCATCTGAATGCCGCAACGATCTATGTGGACGACGATGCCACCGGCGCAAACGACGGATCCGGCTGGTCAGATGCATTTACAGATCTGCAATCCGCCCTCGACGCAGCCGTCGTGGCCGACCAGATCTGGGTCGCGGCGGGTACTTACACCCCCTCGGCCGAGACCACACCGGGCGACGACCGCACCGCAACGTTTCAGTTGGTCAGCGGCGTGGCCGTGTACGGCGGCTTCGCCGGCACGGAGAATCCCCAGACATTCATGCTCCAGGATCGCGATCTCAACGCGAACGTGACCACACTGAGTGGTGACTTGGCCGGTGATGACGGCCCGGCCTTCGCCCACAACGCGGAGAACGCCTACCACGTCGTGACGGCCAGCGGTACGGATACATCCGCGATTCTCGACGGTTTTGTCATCACGGGAGGAAACGCCGACGGCGTCCCGTCACATTTTGGCGGAGGGGGCATGTATAACGAGGATGGCAGTCCTACGGTCCGCCATTGCAAATTCGATACCAATGCGGCTTTGCTGGCCGGAGGCGGTGTAGTGAACACCGGTACAGCCCTGCCAACCTTCAGCAATTGTGCGTTTTCAAACAATGAGGCCGCGATGGGGGGGGCGGTCTATAACGGCAACGACGTATCCACCTTCAAGGACTGCTCATTTAACGCCAACGCCTCATCCGGACACGCCGGCGCCATGTACAACGGAGGCAGCGACCCCGATCTGATCCGGTGCTCGTTCACCGATAACACCGCCGGCAGCCAGGGCGGCGCAATCTACAACGACAGCAGCAACGCCACCCTGCTGGACTGCGTCCTCCGGACAAACAGTTCCCTGGGCGACGGTGGAGCGATCAACAACTGGGATGGCAGCAACCCCACGTTGACCGATTGTCTGCTGGCCGGCAACAAAACCGACGATGCCGGTGGAGCGATACACAGCAGCATCGGCAGCGATACCACGCTTATCAACTGCACCGTCGTCGAGAACGAGGCAGCCGGCGTCGGCGGTGGCCTCAGCAACGACGACGACAGCAGCCCTTTCCTTTACAACACCATCCTGTGGGGCAACCAGGCGGCCGGCCTGACGAACGAGGCGGCCCAGATCCACCTTGACGTCGGCACACCGGTTATCGACCACTGCTGCGTGCAGAGTTGGACCGGCCTGCTCGGCGGTGTCGGCAACATCGGCCTCGATCCGCTGTTCGTCAATGCGCCAGCCGGCAACTACCAACTCTTGTCCGGCTTATCTCCCTCCATCGATGCTGGAAACAACGCCGTGTCTGGATTGCCCAGCACCGACCTGGGGGGCAACACCCGCCTTGTCGACGACGGCGCGGTTCCGGATACCGGTACCGGCACGCCCCCCATCATCGACATGGGGGCCTACGAGGCACAGGGCGACTGCAATGTGAATGGCGTCCCAGATGAGACCGAAACCGATACCGACGGCGACGGCGTCATCGACGCCTGCGACCTGTGCCCGCTTAACCCGGCCCTGACGGTCCCGGGCCTGTGTGGCTGTGGTGCAGCGCTCACGGTTTTTTTGAGCATCGTCGGCCTGGGTATCATGCGGCCCAGTACCCGTAGACGCATCTCGTAACGAAAAAAACAAAAACCGACGGGGGACGCTTACCGCCCTGCGGTGTCAGGGTGAGAATCCCTCTCACCCTGCTGAGAACGCTTGACCAGTTTGCTCGAAGCCATTGCAACGGCTTAACTGCGTTTCGCTGGCGTCCGTCGAACGGAGTTGTCTTAAGAAAATGCTCAAAGGTGATTGCCTTGATGCGGTAGTGCCCGAACACGGGCCTTGATCGGTTGAGACACAGCAGAACAACGACAATCGAAAACACCCACGTCGGTAGTCGGGATGAAGATTTTCGAAGGGGCAATTTCGCCTGTCTTCATGCCTGTTGATCCGGGTCTTCGTTCGGGCCTTCCCTGTGACAGCAGCCTATCCAATACCTCCACTCGTATAATCCCAATGCCAGCTGGAACACCTTAACCGTGGTTTTCCATCCGAGCCTGTCGGATGGACGCCCCCCAGGTATTTCAGTTCCATACTACTATGAGGCGGGGGCGATCCGTGCCGCCCGGCCGACTTGCTCATTTCATGTCGCGGACCAGTTCGATGTCCAACCCATCCACGAAGACTTGCCTTCGATTCCGCCCGAACCTGATCGTGAAAGTCTCCCGTTGTTCCGCCGGGTTCCACAGCAACACCGCTTCCGCCGAAGGATACCAGGCGCACACGGCCGGCTTGTCCTCCTCCACGAACGGCACGTTGCCGAGTTGGGGCGCCAGCTTCCGTTTCAATGCGAACAACTCAGGCAGCGATTCGGGTACAACAAGCAGCGATTCCGCTTGCGCGCCCGCACCCGGCCGGCAGACGAATATCGTGCCGCGGGATCGGAGGCCGCCTGACGGGACCGCACGCGCGTCGAAGTCGGAGAGGAACGTCCAGCCGTCACGGGCTGGCTCGTCCATGACCTCGAATGGGATGCCGGATGCCAGGAACAGGCTGTTCGGATTGTCGTCGCCCACGAAGCGACTAGGCTCGCCCCAGTAGTGTTTGAACGGGCCGCGCATCGTGTGGCCCGCGATTTCGCGGTGGATGGCCACGTGTTTCTTCATCGCGGGGCCGAGCGTCTGCCAATGGGCGGCCGGAAACGGCGTCAGCCCGCTCATGAACATCGTGTTGCGCACGTCGCTGATGGTGGAAGTCGCCAGTTTGCCCGCCATGTTCCGGGCGGAGAGGCGATCGGCCGGGAAGGCTGTGGTCTCGCTCCAGGCGTTCTCGGGCGAGACGAAACGGCGATGAAACAGGACGCTGAACAACTCCGCCGTCTTGTTCTTGATCGGTGCGAACGAGGTATCATCAAACATCAACTCGCCGACGCGCAGCGGGACGTCCCTGTAGTCCGCCAAACGGACACCTGCCTTCTCGGCGCCGAAGTACATCACCATGATGCCCAGGCGGATGCGCGGAGCGGCCTGCTGTTGGGCCTTGAAACACGCCGTCAACTCGTCGCAGGTGAACTCCACCCATTCGCGCAGCGTGGACGTCAACCGTCGGTTCCGGACCGCGGTCAGAAGATCGGTCCACTCCCGGCTTCCGTAGCCGTGCAGCGTCAGAAACCGCTCGCGGTGGTCGTCGCAGAAGCACCCGCCGACCACCCCGGGAGACGGCGCGAGTCGAAAGTCGTCATCGAGAAAGACCCGATCCACTCCGACGTCCTGCAGTCGACGAAGCGCCCGCGCGTTCTCCTCGGTGGCCGGTGGGTGCAGGGAGGTTCCCATGCGTCGGGTGCCGTCGGCATGGACGCCCGCCCTCCACTGTCCGGGCCGTGTCGGCCGCACCTCGTCATTGATCGTACCCAGCGAATCTCCCGGATGTCCGAGCGGGACGTTGATTACGTGCGCGTCCATGCCTGTCCTGGTGATGCGTTCGCGCCACTGCTGGATTCGATCGGGTTCGCAGTGCCAGCGCCCGTTCAGAAATGCCACCAGCCACAGGTCGGTGACGCCCGCAGAGCGAACGATGGTGAGCAGATCCGGGTTGGCTTCCAATGCGTTGGCCGAAATGCTGAGATGGAATGTCCGCCCGGAGCCCGGCTGCGTGGGAGCAATCGCCGCCATGACACGAGCAAGCGGGGCGGCGCTCGCGCCGGCACACAAGCCGACGAACTGCCTCCTCGATAGGATCATAACCCGATTCCCAAGATGATCGTTGCCCGGCTACTCCGCCGGGCCGTGTTGCCATTATATCCGAGCTCTTGCTTGTTTGGGTGCCATAGCCTCTCATGCTTATCTCGCGGAGGAAGAACCATCGCTTTCAGCCGTCACACCCCGCCTCTTCCGGGGCTCGCTGAGACAGGTGCGACCCACCTTGACGTTGCGCTGGAGATCAAAGCATGAAACAGGAATCTGAAACCGAGCAGGCACACACCGCTGGAAGTCGCGGCATCTTCGTCATGGGTGCGTGGTTCGGCGAGCTCAAATGCGTCTACATCCATCCGGGCAGGCGGTTCAATATCAGCCGGGAATAGTGGGCGGCGAGCTGGCAGGTAGGGCGCTCATCAGCGATTCTGAGGCGTCCGTCGGCCGGCTGTTGTATCCTCGCCGACATGACGAGGAACCGTCAGTGTTCCGGCCTGACTTGCCTAGCACTCCCGGCCTGACTTGATTAGCAGTCCCGGCCGGTGGCATTCTTCCTGGATTTTTCTCGCAGCCCGGGTTGCGAACGGATAGCATAAGGGACGTTAACTCCGTATTGCAGCCGTGGTCCCTGGCCAGCCGCGACAATCGACGTAATTTTGAGTGTCGGTGTCTGGCAGCCCGCACGAGGCGAGTACATCCTGCCGGCGCGATCGCAAGCGCCCACAAACCAGAGCGCACTTGCTCGTATCGCAGGAGTGCCGTCAGAAAGAATCACATCAGGTGCGGAAAAAACTCGCAGGGCGGTTGACGACCATGCAGTCTGAACAAGGATGCCACGCCTGGATTTGCCGCCCTTCCACCACCGCAATGGTGAAGGGACAGACGTCCGGGCTTTTCGTCCGCATGCGCGCGGTACGTTCCTGTCAATGGCCATGCGCCCAGTGCGCGGCGCCCGGAAAACAAGGAGAGCCGCCATGAAACGTCACGTCATTCTCTACCTGTCCCTCAGCCTGCTCTTGGGATCCCTGGGCTGTCCCGGCTGGGAGGGGCTTCTCGATCAGCCCATCATCACCAGCTTCTCCCCCGGCTCGGGCTACCAGGGAACGCTGGTAGCCATCGAGGGGGTGGGTTTCTCTTCGAACCTCAGAGAAAACAGCGTCAAAATCGGGGGCGAGGACGCTGTCATGGTGTCCGCGACGCCGACGTGCCTGGAGGCTCTCGTCGGGTTCAACGCCACGACGGGGCCCATCGAAGTGGCCGTCGCCGGCGGTCCGGCCGCCGTGACCGCAGACGATTTTGAGATTCTGGACTGGCCGGCTGCGGACTCGGGCCTGGACGGCCCGCCTATTGTCTACGTCCGCAACGTCGGCGGCGCCCCTAAAACCGTGGCGATGCCCGGGACCATCCGAAGGGACCTGCCCTCGACGGGGACGATTCGCGTCCTTGTCGTACCTTCCTATCCTACCGACACGGTGCCGGCCAACCTGGCTGCCGAACGTCAGGCCATCGTCGACAAGTGGGACGACGTGCGCACCTTCTACGCGCAGGCCAGTTACGGCGCGCTCGACGTGCAACGGGATGCCGCCCAATTTGTTCCGCTCTGCGGCACCTTCAGCGATTACATCGACACCGCCAAGGCCAATATCTACAACTCCGTTCTCGACCGGTTTACGGCTGAATGCGCCCAGGGCGCCGTCAACCAGGGCTTCGATCTGGACGATTACGACGCCATGGCGTGTTTCATCTGGGTGAACGGCACTTTTCTCCGCGCCTGGGGAGGCTGGAGCCGCGACAATTTCTCCTTTTCCGGATGCAGCGGCGTCAACATCAACATCAATGTCGACCACCAGGTCAACCTTATGGCGCTGGGCGAGATGGCCAGTTGGGGCCGCTGCGTCCACGAGCTGGGTCATAATATCGTCAGCTCCACGCTGACCGGCGTTTTGGGTGAGGATGTCTACGGCAGCGATCTGGTGGATCCTGCCTCCGCGACCGCATCGAGTTTCGACGTGATGGGCTCGTGCGACGGCGGCCCGCTTTTCAGCGGCGACTACATGCACCAGCTCGGCTACTACGACGCCGCCAACGTCGTCGAGCTTCAATGGGACCGCAACCCCTTCCAGCAGGATTACACGCTCGTCGCGCATGGCCAGAGCGAGGATGCCACCGCGGGGCGCAACCACCTCGTGCGGATCGCCGTAGCCGGCGGGCTCTACTACTACGTCGAGGTCCGGCAGCGGCCGCCGGCCGGCAGCGCGCAGATCTTCGACAGCCAGATCCCGATCAACGGGGCGGCCAACAATGGCGGCGTCGTCATCACAAAGGTCATCACCGACGAGATCAACAACAACCAGCAGATGCGGCACATCACGTTGCTGCACGAAGCGCGCGTGCTGACGGCCGGCGAGAGCGCCGTCGACCCCGCCCGGGCGCTGGCCTTCTCTGTTCTCAGTGAAAGCGTCGACACCGATGACGGGCGGCTCGCATGCACGGTGCGCGTCGAGTGGGCCCAGCAGATGGAGCCCGATCCCGATGCGGACTTCAACCTCTGGATCCAGCCGTGGGGGCCGGAGGTCGAGACGGTGGACATCTGGATCGACCGCGAGCCGTGGGGCGTTTTCGATACGACGGACGCTTCCGGCAACCCGACGGGCAACGGGGACAAGCCTATGTACCTGGCGATCAACCATTTCTGGGCCCGGGCGCACGGCGAGGGCCTCGATGCCGACAACGTCCTCGTTCATTTCTATGCGATCACGCCCCCGGGGGTCGGCGACAACGGCGCCTGGGCGCCCCTGCCGGGCTCGCCCGTCAATTTCGGCACCATTACAGCCGGTGGGACCGAGACCGATTTCGTGGACTGGACGCCGGCGGTCGGCGAACACACCTGCCTGCAAGTCGTGATCCAGGACCAGCTCGGCGAAAACACCTATGCCGACAACAAAGCCCAGGAAAACGTCTTCGAATTCGAAGCACCGGCCGGCAGCGTCCCCTATCCGATCAAGATCCCGTTTGCCGTCCGCAACCCGCGCGACGAACGCTCGATCGTTTTTGTCAATGTGGCCGGGGTGACGGAAGGCTATCTCATCGCGGTGCCGTATCACTGGGTTTACCTGGAAGCGGGCGGCGAGCGCGAAATGGAGGCTGTCGTCGTGCCCTTGCGGGACATCGACGAAACGCAGGAGCGGCTGACCCCTCCGGACATTATCTTCAGTGGCTTTTTGCCCCGGTCCTACCTGCCGGAGGCCGGCGGCTTCGAGCCCGCCTCGTGGATGATGCCGCTGTCCGGCTTCACGGCCCAGGTCCGGCCCAAGCACCGGGCGGAGATCGGGATCACCGAGGATCAGGAACGCAGCTCCGCGATCATCCTGGCGGTCCGTGGAGAGGTCAGTCCGGCATTGGCCGACCAGCCGGTGCTCGTGCGGGTCGTGGACCCGCTGGGCCGATCGCGGGCCGTCAACGCCATGACCGACGGGTCCGGCATGTTCTATGCGTCCTTCGATTTGAGGCGTGCCCCGACCACCGACCCCATCGGAGGCGACCCGGGACCGGTCGAAACGCCGCCCGGCGGCGACTACAAGGTCCGGGCGTACATCGTTCGCGCCCCCGATCTGGCCCAGGCGGAGTCGAGCGAGATCGTAATCAAAAGGTAACCGGACTTACGGCACCGTAGGCCGATGAAATGTCCGGCGGGCGTGAAACCCGTAACCGGGCAGCCGATGGCGCGCGGGACACGGAAAGGTCGCCCTTTGCCCCCCGCAGGCCGGCACGTGAACGCGGTCGTCCTATGCCACTTCAGTGCCCTTCAGTGATACCCTTTCCGCCGGGCATTCGGTCTGGACGGCGTTGCTTCGGAGCCTTCAAAAAAGGGGGCTTTCCGTAGACCCTGGGGCCTGCGGCAATGTCAAATCGCCAGAACCGAACCCCACGGTAATCGTGGCCAGTCTTGTCAGGCAGGTCGTTGACCTGACTGTACGATTTTGCCGGGTGCGGAAAGAAGAGGGCACGATAAATGCCAAGGACTGCCATTGACACAAGCTGTCGCTTGATGTACCCTCATTGGCTGGAAGACTCAGCCTTCACGTGACATAGGCCAATACTTGGCGTTCAAGTCGAGCGGGGAGGTGACGCTGCCGGCCGCCGGTACGCGTGAGTGGCATGTGACCGATCGGATGGTAATGGCAGGGTGATGACCTGCTATGTGCACTTTAGGAGGCCTTATCATGTTGCGCAAACCTGTAATGCTATGCCTCCTTCATTCCTGTTTAGCGTTGGCCTGTTCTCAGCATCAGACGAGCGCCATCACACCCGGAGCAGCTAAGAAGCATATCCAGGTCGGCGTGACCACACAGGCGAAAGTGGTTGAGGTCTTCGGTACGCCAAACATCATTACCCGCAAGAACAGAGGAGAAATGTGGGTCTATGACAAGGTATCAAGCCAAACGACGAATGCCGCGTTTGGCCTCGGTGGTTTCGGCGGTGGGGGCGGAAGCAGTGGCTTGGGCGGCGGTGGATTGGGGGCTGGCGTTGGTTCGACAGAACGGTCGGAAACCACGGTTATGCTCATCGTCTACTTTGACGAACACGATATTGTCCGCGACTACAAGATCAGCCAGACGAAGTTTTGAGGAACCAACGTGGTCGGGAAGCATCAACTCCTGAAAATCGCTGGTTCGCTTTTTGTCACAAGTATCTTTGTGGTATCGACTGGTTGCGCTGCTGCGCCGACGCAGGCCGAAATCAAGATGCTCGAAACCCGAGAAGTGGAACTTCCATACGATCAGGCTTATCAAGCCGCGATGAATGGCTTGTTTTCTCTCGGTTTTACCATCGAACACACGGATAAGACTTCGGGTATTGTCACGGGAAAGCGGAATGATCCGCAGACGGGGAAGAAAATCGGCGCTGCCGTTGCTTTCGGGGTCATTGGACTGTTGGCGGTTGGCGATCGTAATGAAGCAGTGACCTTCAAACTGGCTGAGCTTGAACCTCAGTTAACCCAATTAAGAATGCAGGTGATTATTAACGGAAAGCCGGTTGTGGATCGACAGCTTATGACGAATCTATGGCAGCAAATAGAGCGAGAGGCTATGCTTGAATCTCCACCTTCTGCACATGTGCCATCGACGCAAGAAAATCCGGATACAATGGGCAATTCGTAATCGGTTTCAGCTCACTTAGTGGCATGGGGCAGGTCAACGACCTCTCCTACGACTACCTTACGACTCGAATTTTCCTTGATGGTTTTCTGTGCTGCCTGAAGGCGCCATTCATGGCCGTGCTTTTATACTTCCACGTTCAAGGGGAGGCTGCTGTCCCGAAGACCGCCTTGATGGCTTCGAGGTAGCCGTAGCCATATTCCTGTTCGGGCTCGAGGACGCTGCCCTCGGGCCATTCGTTCCAGGCGTTCACGGTGACGACCTTGGGCCTCGTGGGCGCTGCCAGGAGCCGATCGCGGATGATCCGGCAAGCCTCCTCGAAGGCGGCCGGCGTGTTGCCCACCATGACCGGGTTGATCACGTGCGGCGCGGGTTTGTCCCACGCGGCGTCGGGATGCGCCCGCGGCGAGTTGTCCCAATTGACCGTGACGTTCGGAAAATAGGGGACCGGGAATTCGCTCAGCGCGCGCTCCCAGAACTTGAGATAGACGTCCCGGCCCTGGACATAGTCGGAGATGGGAAAGGTGGAATAATCGAGCGCTCCGTGATGAACCCAGGTGTAACCAGTGAGGCTGTCCAGCCCCAGGTCGACGCACAGCCGGTGCCAGTCGGCTGGTGTCTTCCCGCCGGGCAGGTTGGGCCGACCCCAAAGGATGGCGTTGAGGTGCAGGCCGATGAAGCCGGCGGCCTGAACCTTCGCCCGGAACCGGTCGATCGCCTTGCGGGCGGCCTCGATGGTTCCGAAGCTGTCCAGGAACACGCCCATGTCGTAGATTGAAAAGTAGGGCTTCCCGTCGATCTTCCAATAGCTGGGGTGTTTGAAATAACGCGCGATGACCAGGTCCGTGATCTTCTCCCACGTGGCAGGCGCGACCTTGCCGGGGTAGAGCAACTCAATGGGCTCGGCTGGGTTGTAGCCCTGGATATCGTACCAGTCGTGGTTGGCCCACATCAGGCTGAACTTGATTCGGTCGTTGTTGCGGGCTTTGAGAAAACCGCGATCGAGCGCTCTTTCCAGGTACGGCCCATCATCGTAGTAGTACCAGTCGAAGATGAAGACGTCCACGCCGTACTCGGCAGCGGCTGCGATCTTCTGGGCCATGACGTCGGGATCGGATTCATCCTGGTAGCCCCAGAGCGGCACGCGTGGCTGCTTGTGTCCCCGAAAGCGCGGCTTGGCCTTGCGGACCAGGTCCCACTCGGTAAAGCCCGGGTACTTGGCCTTATCCCAGCGTGGGTGAGGATGGGTACAGGGATAGTAATAGGCAGCGACAATGATGTCATTTACACCGGCGCGCGGTTGAGTCGTGCTTTTGGAAGCCGCGGTGTCCGAGGCGATCGCGTACGTGCAGCCCGTCAGGATCACAACCGTCGGAAGGAACAGAGGTCGCATGCCGCGGGTTCGCCGATCCGGTCGGGTACTGGGTTTCATCGTCCTGGAGTTCATGGTTCCAGCTCTTTCTGTGTGCGTGGAGATGCGACGGATGAGCGGCCACAACGGCCTCATCTGCTTTCTGTGCTGAGTTTACCGCCAGGGCTCACTCAACGAAACCGAATGGCGCAGGGCAGGGCAACGACCCGCCCCGGCTGCTTTCTTGCAGACCTGGCAATTCTCGAACGTGAAGCCCGGGCCGTACGTCGACGACTTGAGCAGCGGGGACACGAGAGCAGGTAAGCAGGAGATCGGGGGTGAGGATACTTGCGATCGGACGCGCCGTTTCGTTGTTGACGGCTCTGAGTAGGTGTGTGTGAAGCGGTGCAGGCAACCGAGCCGCGACCGTTAGGGAGCGGATTTTGGGGGGTTTGTCGCAACCGCTTCCTTACGGGCGCGGCTCGGAATGAGATATCACACACTCTCTGACTCTGGGCCGTCAGGCGAATGCCCGCCAATGTCAGCGGTGTGTGCCTGCCCGGTTTCAGATTCCTGTTTCATGATTTCAGCTCCAGGGCAACCGCAAGATGGGTCGCCCCGGTTTGGCGAGCCACCGAAGTCAGCTGGAACACGGACCAGTATAGAGCAGTAACGGCATGATTTTACTGCTCAGCACCATAACAATGGCCTGTGGAGCAGCGTCAAGTCATCGGCTTTTGCGTTTCATGCCGTTCCTTTAAAATGCTCCCCAGCGCGTTCGGTGGGATGTGCCGCCGTTCCGCCTTTGTCCGGGTCAGCCTGAACAGCGAGGATTGTCCAATGATCAATGCCTTCTCTAACATGTTCCGGTTCGTCAATTCACGATGCGTTTTCGCCTGCTTGTTTGCGACGGCTCTCCTGCTCGGTGCGCCGAGCAAGGGCCCGGCTGCTGAAAAGACACGCCCGAACGTTTTGTTCATCATGGCGGACGACCTGAACAACTCGGAAGGCTGCTACAACCATCCTCTCGTCAAGACACCGAACATCGATCGGCTGGCCGAACGTGGCATGCGTTTCGAGCATGCCTACTGCCAGTATCCGTTGTGCGGCCCGAGTCGTAATTCGTTACTGACCGGCCTGTATCCCAACAGCACCGGCATCCTCGAAAACTGCCTGATCTTTCGCCAGACCATTCCCAAACACGTGCCCCTTCCTCAGGCATTCCGCTTGCAAGGTTATTTCGCGGGCCGTATCGGCAAGCTCTATCACTACAACGTGCCCAACTCTGTCGGAACGATCGGCCACGACGACCCCGGATCATGGGAGCTGGAAATGAACCCGGCCGGCTGCGACCGGCTGCTCGAGGAATCGGACATCTTCTCGCTCATCCCCGGCAGTTATGGCGCCACGCTCAGTTGGTACGCGTCGCCTCGCGGAGATCTTCAGCACACGGACGGCATGCTGGCCAGCGACGGAATATGGGTTCTGGAGCGATGCGCCCGACAAAAAGATCGCCCGTTTTTCCTGGCCGTCGGGTTCTTCCGGCCGCATCTGCCCTTCGTCGCGCCGAAACCGTACTTCGACCACTATCCGACGGAGCAGATACCGCTGGTCCAAGGCGTTGAAGAAGACCGAAAAGACATGCCTCCTCTCGCGTATGCGTGCGGCAAAAAAGAGCAGGATGAGATGAGCGACGACCTGCGAAGGCAAGCCATCCAGGCCTACTTCGCAAGCATTACATTCATGGACGCCCAGGTCGGCCGGATGATCGACGCATTGGATCGGCTTGGACTGGCTGACAACACCATCATCGTCTTTACCAGCGATCACGGCTATCACCTCGGAGAGCATGGCCTCTGGCAGAAGCGAAGCCTGTTTGAGGAAAGTGCTCGTGTGCCTCTGATCATCGCGGCCCCGGGCGTGGGTAAGAAAGGCACCGTCGCCCGGGTGCCGGTTGGCCTGGTCGATGTTTACCCGACGCTCGCCGAACTCTGCGACATCCCCACTCCCGACAATCTTCAGGGCCAAAGCCTCGTGCCGATGCTCAAGAATCCCGAGCACCTCGGACGAGGATGGGCCTTCACCGAGGTCACGCGCCAATTTGGAGAACGCAAGGTCTTCGGGTGTACGCTTCGCGTTCCGGGATGGCGGTACACCGAATGGGACGAAGGCCGACAAGGGCGCGAGTTGTACGATCACGAGCACGACCCGCTCGAACAAAACAACCTGGCCTCTGACCCGGCGCAAGCCGACCGCATCAGGCGATTGTCCGCGCAACTCGCCGCGGCGGTGAAGGGCAGTTATCCGAAATCCGGCAAGGTCCCGCCGATCCGCGAGGATGTATGGGCTCCCAACTTGACCAATCCGTGATGAGCGGAAGGCGATAGCCGCGCATTCGATCTGCTGTGCCGGTATCTTTCCGTTGAGATGCCTCCTCGACCGCGAGCACCGGTCCGCGTCACAGCGTTACACAACACTTTGAACCAAAGAAATGTTGAAGTATCCTAAGGGTCGCAGCGTTCGTGCAATACACCCCTGGTTGCCGGACGATCAGCTCCACACTCTGATGCCGGAGGGATGGAATGGTATGCGATGCCCAGGCTCGTCCAGGATCGGGGACGTGCAGTCCCCGAGCCGAGGCGCCTTGCCGACTCCTTCCAAGGCACCCCCCTTGCATAAAAGATTCGCTTCGTGGTGCCATCCATATCGGTTTCCTGACGTCGGTTTTCGCAGCCATATGTCTGGCGTCAGAACCGGGTGAAGGTCCGGTATCCGGGACTGTGGGAGTACCGATCCCAACACCACAGCTGACCATATTCCAAGATGACTATCCCCGGGCCTATTTCTTTCGGCAGTCGGAAGGTTATGCCGCAAATCCGCACATGACGTATGAGCAATGGGACCATACGTTCAGCCGGCTGATGGGTATCGAAGGCAAAGTCCTGGACGAAGAGATCCCTGAGCGTTCGGCCCGCAACGTCGATTTCTTCACCCGTTTCAAACGCCGGCATCCCGATCAACTCGTGCTGTTGCACTACAACGGAAAAGCGCGCGACCCAAGGTGCCGAACGGAAGATTACTTCGCCGGGCATTGGCTGTACTGGAACGGCACCCGAATCATCTCCGAC